>Ga0307477_10000136_pt1 | contig 103370 bp, 98 predicted proteins | sample atmos_gasesECM2C_FD_203316 | JGI IMG/M metagenome (GOLD analysis project Ga0307477, IMG submission 203316) | Hardwood forest soil microbial communities from Morgan-Monroe State Forest, Indiana, United States - atmos_gasesECM2C_515 | ecosystem: Environmental > Terrestrial > Soil > Temperate... | reverse complement strand
CCGCACGCACCAGCGCGCCGTGCTCGGCGTCCAGCAAGCCGTCCACCACGAACATGCCGTCCAGGCACTGCGTGATGTCCAGACGGCGCCGCTTGTGGTCTCGCAGCGCCCGGGCCAATGCACCGTTGGGATCCACCGCATGGTGCAGACGCCGTCCTACGGTGCGGAGCTCCTCAGGGCTCAGCTTCCCGGCCGCAGCGATGAGGGCATCGGAGGCGATGGCTGCCGCCTCGCCGCCGATCTCGCCGGCCGTTCGGGCCAGGACCGCTGCCTTGTGGAAGCTCAGCGCGCCGCTTTGGAAGAGGGCCCCCGCTCCGCGCACGCTGGGCAGGTCGTTGGCGATCGCCATCCGCTGGGCCGCTCCGCCCCCGGAGAGCCCGCACTGGTCGCGGAGCCACGCCACCGTGGATGTGGCCCCATCGGCGATGTGCGTTCCGCGCTGCTGCTGCCGCTTCGCCCAGCCCACCGAGATCGCCTCCAGGCGGTCGATCTCGCAGCGGAGTGCCTTCTGATTCGCGTTGAGCTCGTGGTCCGCCCAGGTGTCGTACGGACTTCTGGAGAGCGAATCGACGGCTCGGGCCAGCGCGTCGAGAACCACCACTTAATTGTAGCAGAGACCGGCACAAATGTTCGTAGACGGTGAGGGGCCGAGCCAGCTGCTATGGCTCGTACTGTTCCGTTCTGCCAGTGCGAGGGAGCCCTGGAGGGTCCGCGGCCGGCCCCTCCAGGGCTCACGGGTCACATGACGTCGAAGGTCTCGGCGACCTCGACGGTGGCGCCACCCTGGAGCACCGGGCACCCCTTGGAGAGCTCCACCGCCCGCTCGAGGCTGTCCGCTTCCAGGATGCTGTAGCCGGTCGCGGGATTCGCCCCGCCACCCTCGGACACGCTGCCGTTGTTGATCGTCCTGGTCTGCCCCACGGGGTTGCCCGGGTCGACGACCGCGCTGCCCAGGGTCTGGAACCACTGGCCCCAGGCCGCCATGATCTTGCCGCGCTCCTCATCCGTCTCGGGCATCCGGCCGCCGTGATAGACGAGCAGGTACTTCGCCATGTCAGTGCCTCCATGTGTCGGTGGTGTGTTCTTCCTGGACGACGATCCCAGGCCTCGGGAATCGACACGGGGGAGCAACGTTACTAAGTGGACGCCGGGGGGCGCGGCGGCGCGGCGCGAGCGATCATCCGTCCGCCCAGGGAGGCTGGGATCAGCGTCAGGCAGCCCGCGGCGACCAATGCCGCCGCGTCCGCCGGGCTCAGCAGGTGTGCTCCCAGCCCGAGCGCCGCCGCCGCGGCCGGCAGGCCGAGCTGCGCTGAGGCGGCGAGCCCCGTGGCGAGGGCGGGCTTTCGGCCGGTGACCGCGGCGGCGACGACGTGGGCCGACACTGCGGCGGCGGCCAGCGCGAGCGCGAGGCCGATGCGCGAGGGCTCCTCAACGAGCGCTCGCAGGTTCAGCTCAGCGCCGAGCAGCACGAAGAAGACCGGGACGAAGAAACCGTTGGCCACCCCGCTGAGCTGCAGGGCGAGCCGCTCCGGCTCGCGCAGCCTCGCGATGAGCATCCCCGCGGCGAATCCAGCGACCAGCGTGCTGGCGCCTGTGAGCTGGGCGATCGCGGAGAGCCCGAACAGCGCGAGCAGCGATGCGCGGAGCTGCAGCGCCCAGCCTCGCCTGAGTGAGGTTTCGCGCAGCGCGCGCAGCGGCGGCGTGCGAACCACACGGTGCGCCACGACGTAGACGGTCGCGGCGCCGGCCACTATCGCAACGTCGCCAGCGATCGCTCCGGCGACGTTCGAGGATCCGGTGAGCGTGAGCGGCATGAGCACCACGGTCGCCGAGTCGGCGACAGCGATCCACGACATCACAGCAGACGTGGTTGCCCCGGGAAGGCCCAACTCCGCGAAGATCGGAAACACGATCGCGGCCGAGCTGCCGGCGATCAGAACGACCAGCAGGAGTGGGCGGCCGAGGCCGGTAGCGGCGTCGATCGCGAGGCCGAGCGGCACGGCCACCGCGACGACAGCCGCGAAGCTGGTGACGCCGCGCCTGAATCCACGGCGGATGTCAGGAGATCCGACGTCCACGCGCGCGCCGGCGCTCAGCATGAGCATGGCGAACCCGATGGCGCTGAAGACCACCAGCGGCTGGGCCCGCGCGTCGATGACGCCGAAACCGGTGTTGCCGAGGATGACGCCGGCGAGGAGCTCCCCGATCACGACGGGGACGAGGCCAAGCCGAGTCAGCGAGAGTGCCGGGCCGGCCAGGCCCGCGAGGACGAGAACGGTGAGTTGCGCGAACACGGGTCGTCAGCGCCGCGGCAGCTCGGCCATGAAGCAGGGGATGTCGGCGTCCTCGTCGAGGTGGTAGCTGGCGCAGACGCGGTGGTAGCCGTCGGCGATGGTCAGGGGGACGTCGTCGTCGAGCCGGCCGCGGACGACGAGCACGGGAGAGAGGCGCTGACCCGTCTCGACCTTGCGGAGGTCGGCGGCGACGTGGACGTTCTCGGGGGGAAGCTCGGGCAGGCGGCTGGCGCGCAGCAGGTCCTTGGCCTTGCGGGTGATGGGCGAGGCTTTGCGGAGCTCGGCGATCACCGCCGTGACCGTCGCCGCATCGAGCACCAGGCTGAGGTAGTCGGACGCGGCGGGAAAGTCGTGATCCTCCGGCGTCTGTTTCCACGTCTCTTCGGTTGCCATGCCGGCCTCCTCCTGCGTGCTCCGCGGTCGAGTGGTGGGATTCTGCGCGCGACGTGAGCCGGTGGCTACGCTCGGGCTTTTCCGATGGACGAGGAGGACACGCCGTGCTCGACGACTACTCGACCCACACCACGCTCCCCTGCCAGGATCGCGACCGCGCGAAGGCGTGGTACGCAGAGAAGCTCGGGCTCACGCCGACGAGCGAGAGCCAGGAGGCGCTCACCTACGAGGACGGGACGGGTGCCCGTTTCATCCTGTTCAAGACGACCGGCAGGCCGTCGGGGACGCACACGCAGATGGGCTGGCGGGTCCCCGACGTCGAAGCGACCGTTGGCGAGCTGAAGGCTCGCGGAGTGACGTTCGAGGAATACGACTTCCCCGCTTTCGACAAGGCAACGAGCGTCTCCGTCACCGGCACCACGCGCGCGGCATGGTTCAAGGACAGCGAGGGCAACCTGCTCGGTCTCGTCACGCTGGTCTGAGTGTCCGGTCGTTTCCACTCGCCGCCACGTCACGCAAAGGAAAGGGAGCGGCGGCTAGGGTCGTGCTCGTGGTCGGAGGCGCCATGACCTCACGTGACGTGCATCGCCTGCTGCGAGTGGCGGGCGCGGCCGCGCTCAGCGCCGGCGTCGCCGCGTGCAGCTCGTCGAACGGCGCCCCCGCGCGGTCGCCGCTGGTGCGCGCCTCGGGTGTGCCCCTCCTGGCGCTGCCCTCGCCGACCGGCGCGCCCGGGACGGCCCTTGCGCTCCAGGACGCGTACATCAGCGTCGTCAAACAGGTGCTTCCCTCCGTGGTGCAGATCCAGACCGACAGCGGCCTCGGCTCGGGGATCGTTTTCGACAACAAGGGCGATATCGTCACCAATGATCACGTGGTCGCGGGTGCCGTGTCGTTCATGGTCACCGTCTCCGACGGCCACCAGTACCGCGGCACGCTGCGAGGCGTCTACCCCCCGGACGACCTCGCGGTCATCCATGTGGACGCGCAGCTCGTCCCGGCCCAGTTCGGCAACTCGAGCCAGCTGCAAGTGGGATCCATCGTGATGGCCATCGGCAATCCCCTTGGGCTGCAGAGCAGCGTGACCGCGGGCATCGTGAGCGCAACGGGACGGACGGTCAGCGAGGGGAACAGCGTCGTGCTCCCGGACACGATCCAGACGAGCGCGGAGATCAACCCCGGCAACAGCGGCGGTGCGCTCGTCAACCTCGCCGCTCAGGTGGTCGGCATCCCGACGCTCGCCGCCACCGATCCGCAGCTCGGCGGCAGCGCGCCCGGCATCGGGTTCGCGATCCCCAGTGCGGTCGTGGTGAAGATCGCCGATCAGCTCGTCAACCAGGGCCGTGTCACGGATTCGGGACGCGCCTACCTCGGCGTGACGCTGGCCAGCTCGTTCGAGGGCGGGGCGGTGGTTTCGAGCATCGTCCAGGGCGGACCGGCCGCGCAGGCCGGCGTGCAGGCGGGCGACACGATCACCGCCATCAACGACAAGCAGGTCTCCACTCCTGACGACGTGGCCACGGCGCTCGCGGACTTCGCGCCCGGCCAGAAGATCACCGTGGCGGTCACGCATCAGGACGGCTCGCAGGCCACCGTCGGCCTCACCCTTGGAGAGCTGCCCGGCTAACGCGAATCCTTTCGGTCTCCCTCTTTGGCGGCGGTCGACCAACCTCGTTGGGAGGCCGCCGCTTCGTTTGTCACTCACTCGAAAGGAACGCCGTGCCATCAATGGTCCGGAACATTCCGTGTGTTTGTTGCGGGTGATGAGGTGAGCGAGCTCCGTTGCAGATGAGAAAGCCGATCCTGATCGGCGCCGGCGTCGCCGTCGTCGCCGCGGGCACCGGCACCTTTCTGTGGATGAACCACGGCGACGCGAGCGCGCAGTACCGCACCACCGTCGCGTCGGTCGGGACGGTGACGCAGACCGTATCGCTCTCGGGAAATCTTTCGCCCGTCGGTGAGACCGACCTCAACTTTGCGTCGTCCGGCAGGGTTGCAGCCGTCGACACCCAGGTGGGCGAGCAGGTCACGCCCGGACAGGTGATGGCCACGCTCGACACCACCGCGCTGCAGAGCGGCGTCACCATCGCGCAGGCGAACCTCGCCTCCGCGCAAGCACGGCTGTCGCTCGACGAGAGCGGGGCCACCGCGCAGGCGTTGGCGAGCGCGCAGGCGCAGGTGAGCAGCGCGCAGGTGACGCTCCTCAACGACGGGACCGCGTACAACGACACCGTAGCGGTCAACCAGCAGCAGTACGCTGGCGACGGCTGCAACGCGAATCCCCAACCCGCCGTGTGCGCGGCCGACGCTGCCAGAGAACGGCAGTCGAACGACCAGGCCGCCGGGCAGGTGAGCATGGCGCGCGTGCAGCTGCAGAACGCTCAGGCCGCATTGCGCTCGCTGCAGGAGGGCTCGACGCCGCAGCAGATCCAGATGGATCAGAGCCAGGTGCAGATCGATGAGGTCAACCTCAGCAGCGCGCAGACCGCGGTGTCGGAGGCGACGCTCACGGCCCCTGTGGCGGGCGTCGTGGCGGCGCTCAACGTCACGTCGGGGCAGGAGGTGGGCGGATCGTCGCAATCGTCCGGCGCGTCCTCCGCCTCGTCCTCGTCGAGCCCGGCGGTGGCGATCATCACGCCCGGCGCGTTCGCCGTGACGGGAAGCGTCAGCGACGCGCTCGTGCACGAGATCACGGTCGGTCAGAAGGCGCAGGTGCTCGTGGCGGGTTCGACCGAAGCCGAGACCGGATCGGTCACCGCCGTCGCCCAGCAGGCCACGGTCAGCTCCGGCGTCGCGACGTTCTCCGTCACCGTGACGCTCGACGGCGCAGACCCGGCGTTGCGCGACGGGATGTCGGCGTCTGTGAACGTGATCGTCAACCAGGTCGTCGAAGTCCTCACCGTCCCCACCAGCGCCGTGCGCACGAGCGGGGGATCCAGCACGGTCCAGGTCCTCGTGAACGGCAAGGCACAGACGCGCTCGGTGCAGATCGGCGCCTCCGATGCGCTGCGCACACAGATCGTCTCGGGGATCAATCGCGGCGACCAGGTGATCATCGCCACGATCAGCGCCAACGTACCCGCGAGCTCGGGCGGCGCGGGCGGGCTGTTCGGGGGCGGATTCGGTGGCGGTCGCGGGGGTGGAGCCCGCGCCTTCGCAGGCGGCTGACGAGTGCCCGGCGACATCATTCGGCTCGATTCCGTATCCAAGGTGTACGGGTCCGGCGACGCCGCGGTTCGTGCGCTCGAAGCGGTGACGCTCACCGTGCGGGCGGGCGACTTCATCGCCGTCATGGGGCCGTCCGGATCCGGCAAGTCGACCCTCATGCACGTGCTCGGCTGCCTCGACGTCCCCAGCAGCGGCACGTACCTGTTCGCCGGCCAGCCGGTGGATCGCATGTCCGAGCGCGAGCTCGCGCGCATACGCAACCAGCGCATCGGATTCGTCTTCCAGCAGTTCCATCTGCTGAACGGAATGCCCGCCTGGCGCAATGTGGAGCTCCCGCTCCTGTATCGAAACGCCAGAGACCGCAAACAGCTGGCGCTCACGGCTCTGGAGCAGGTCGGTCTCGCCGACCGGGTGCGCCACCGTCCCAACCAGCTCTCGGGCGGCCAGCAGCAGCGCGTCGCGATCGCGCGCGCGCTCGTCACAGATCCCAACGTCATCCTCGCGGACGAGCCCACGGGGAACCTCGACTCCGGTTCGAGCCGCGAGATATTGCAGATCCTGCAGCGGCTCAACGAGGACGGACACACGGTCATCCTCATCACGCACGACCAGAGCGTCGCCGCGGTCGCCCGGCGCATCGTGACGATGCACGACGGACGCGCGAGCGAGCGCGTGGCCGCATGACCCGCCGAACGTGAGCCTGCTCCGCACGCTCGAGACCGGGTTCCGCGGGCTGCTCAGCCACCGGCTCCGTTCCGCGCTGACGACGCTCGGCATCCTGTTCGGGGTTGCGGCGGTCATCTGCACCGTCGGCATCGGTCAGGCGTCCGCGGCGTCGGTGACCGCGCGGGTCGCCGCGCTGGGCACCAACCTGCTCACCGTGTCGCCCGGAAGCACGCAGTCGGGCGGCGTGTTCGCGGGTGGAGGAACGGCGAACACACTCACGATGAACGACGTGACCGGGCTGCGGGACCGCAGCAACGCGCCCGACATCTCGGCCGTGGCACCCGTCGTCCAGGCGCGCGAAACGCTCATCGATCAGTCGTCCAACTGGAACACGACCGTGCAGGGCAGCACGCCGGACTGGCTCGCCACCAATGCACGCACCGTGCAGAGCGGCAGCTTCTTCGGGCCGTCCGACGTGCAGAAGCACACGCAGGTCGTGGTGCTGGCCGCGACGACGGCGCTGAACCTCGGCGCCACCGTCGGCGACACCGTCGACATCTCGCACATCCCGTTCACGGTCGACGGCATCCTCGCCTCGAGCGGCGGCCAGGGGTTCACCAACGGCGACGACCTCGCCGTCGTGCCGCTCACCACCGCGCAGGACGAGCTGACCGGTGGCGATCCCCAGTCCGTGCAGCGCATCCTGCTCAGCGCGACGAACAGCGACACCGTGGGTTCGGCGTACCAGGAGGCCGATCAGCTCCTGCTGAACACCCACGGCGTCACGTCGACCCCCGACTTCACGATCTCGGCGCAGCAGTCGCTGCAGAGCACGTTGTCGTCGGTCACGTCCACGCTCACGATCCTGCTCGCCAGCGTCGCCGCGATATCGCTGCTCGTGGGCGGGATCGGGGTCATGAACATCATGCTGGTGTCGGTCACCGAGCGCACCCGCGAGATCGGCCTGCGCAAAGCGCTCGGGGCCACCCCGGCGGACCTGCTGCGTCAGTTCCTCATCGAAGCGGGGGCGCTCAGCGTGCTCGGTGGCCTGCTCGGCGTCGGCGCCGGTCTGCTGGCCGGCCTGTTGATACCGCGGTTCACCAGCATCGGTGTGAGCATCAGCGCCGCTCCAATCCTGATCGCCGTGGCGGTGGCCGCCGGCGTCGGGCTCATCTTCGGTGTGTATCCGGCGGCACGGGCCGCGCGCATGGCGCCCATCGACGCGCTGCGCGCTGAGTAGGCAATGAAACGGAGGTTGAAGCCATGATTCGAAGACTTGCGACCGCAGGCCTCGTGCTCACCGTGGGCGCGGTCCTCGCAGCGTGCGGGAGCGCCACCGCCAGCACGACGACGAGCAAGAGCACAGCTGCGGCGTCCGCGGGACGCGGCTTCAGAGGCGCCGCCGGGCAGCTGGTGCGCATCGACGGTGCCACGCTGATCGTCAGCGGCGCGAGCGGAGACACGACGGTCACGTACGGCGACGCGACGATGATCAGCGAGACCCGCTCGGAGACCGTCGCCAACATCACGGTGGGCGAGTGCATCGCGGCAACCGGTACGGCGCAGTCGGGGGGTGGGATCGCCGTCGACTCCGTGCGCGTCAGCCAGCAGATCAACGGCAGCTGCGCCGGTGGGTTCGGCGGTGGCGGTCCGCGCCCCTCGCCCCGGCCCGGGTTCTCGCCACCTCCTCAGTTTGCGAACCGGGCGGCGGTGCGCGGCACCGTCGAGTCGGTGAGCGGAACGTCCGTCACCGTGAAATCTGCGAGTGGAGCAGCGCAGGTGATCACGATCCCGACCACGGTCACCGTGACGGTGCTCCAGACCGTGCAACCCTCGTCGCTGGAAACCGGGCAATGCGTGTTGGCGATCGGCTCGAGAAGCGCGTCGGGCAACGTCTCGGCTCGCTCCATCACCATCGTGCCGGCGGGACCGAACGGGTGCCTCAGCGGCCGTGGATCCTTCGGCGGTTTCCCGGGCGGCCGGGGCTTTCCGGGCGGCGGCGCCGGCGGTGGCTCGGGCGACGGAGCAGGGTCCGGGACCAGCAGCACCTGAGGGGGTGACGTACGGTGAGGGGAGATGCGCATCCTGGTCGCCGAGGACGACAGATCGCTTCGCGAGGTGCTCGTGCAGGGCCTCGAGGAGGCGGGCTACTTCGTCGACGCCGTCGCCGCCGGCGACGACGCCATCGAGCAGCTGCGGTTCTACGAGTACGACGTGGCGGTCATCGACTGGCGCATGCCGCGCGTGAGCGGTCTGGAGGTCGTCCAGTGGGCGAGACGCCACGACCGCCCGACCGGCCTGCTGATGCTCACCGCCCGCGACACACCCGCGGACCGGATCGCCGGTCTCGACAGCGGGGCGGACGACTACCTGGTCAAGCCGTTCGACTTCGGCGAGCTGGTAGCGCGCATCCGGGCCATCCAGCGCCGCCCCCGCGGCGTCGACGCCCCCGTGATCACGCACGGCCGGCTCTCCCTCGACCCGGCGCGCCGCGAGGTGACGCTCGACGGGGACCCCGTGAGCCTCACCGCGACGGAGTACAACATCCTCGAGCTGCTCATGCGGCGCTCGCCCGCGGTCGTCGACCGCAAGGCGATCGCTGAGCACGCCTGGCGTGACGAGACACAGCCGCTCGGGTCCAACGCGATCGACGTGCAGCTCAGCCGGTTGCGCGCGAAGCTGCCCAACTCGGGCGTCCGCGTGCTCACGGTGCGCGGTGCCGGCTACAGGTTGGAGAAGGCGTGAGCCACCGCCTGGAGCGCGTCAACATCGCGGCGCTGCGCGTCGCGTTGATCGCGGCCTGCGTCGTGGCCGTGATCTACGCGCTGATCGCAGCGGTTGTAGTCGTCTATGTCAACAACACGCTCACCAGCCAGGTGGACACCCGTCTGACGTCGACCCTGACGCGCTTCGTCGGCGATCCGTTCACGCCGATCCGGGTAGCCCCCGGCAGCAGCCACGACCGCCTGAACGCACCGATGCTGATCTGGGTGGAGTTCAGCGACGGGCGCGTGGCCAGCCCCAACACCACCGTCTCGCTGCCGAGCAGCGCTGCGCGCGTCACCAACCCCGCGACCGTGCGGATCGACGGCGACGAGGTGAGGGTCACGGGCGCGAACGTCGGCGGCGACTACGTGGTCCTGGGCCAAAGCCTTGACGGTGTGGCCCAGGCGCGGGGGACCACCATCAATGCGGAGCTTCTCGCCGGCGCCGTGCTGCTGGTGCTGGTGTTCTTCGGCGCCCTCGCCGTGGGCCGGCGGGTGGGCGCGCCGTTCGAGCTGGCGCGGCAGCGTCAGATGGCCTTCACGGCTGACGCGTCGCACGAGCTCCGGACGCCCCTCTCGGTGATCGAAGCGCAGGCCAGCCTGGCGCTCAACCAGGAGCGTGATCCTGGGTGGTACCGCTCCGCCTTCGAGCGGGTGGGCAACGAGACCAAGCGCATGCGCAAGCTCGTCGAGGATCTGCTCTGGCTGGCGCGCGCGGACACGGCGGAGGAGAGCCCGGAATCCGAGCCGGTGGACCTCGGGACGCTGGCGCGCCAGACGGTCGATCGGTTCAGCGCGGTCTCGGAGGCACGGGGCGTGGACCTCACCATCACAGTGGCCGGCGACGGCCTGGTCGTGATGGGGTCGGCCACCTGGCTCGACCGCCTGATCGGCGTGCTGCTCGACAACGCGTGCAAGTACGCCGACAGGGGCGGGCACGTGGCCGTGACCGTCAGCGGCGGGGGAGGCAGGGTCCAGATGTCGGTCGACGACTCGGGTCCCGGCATCACCCCCGACGAGCGGTCACGAGTGTTCGATCGTTTTCACCGGGCGACAGACCAGGCTGGGGGCGCCGGCCTCGGCCTGGCCATCGGCGACGCGGTCGTCAGGCGCACCGGAGGCCGCTGGGAGGTGCGAGCATCCCCTCTCGGCGGCGCCGGCATGACTGTCAGCTGGCCCCGGGCCGCCTCGGCCTGAACCCCCGCTCGAGACGGGCCAAAGCCGTCATCGCAGGCCAAGCGGATGTGAAAATCCCAGTCAGGGGTTCACAATCGGGTCAGTTCATGACATGATCTTCCGAAACGGAGCCACCTCCACAGGGGAGATCGAGAGCCATGGCAAGGGTGACGGCGGCACTGAGCGCGGGGACGGCGGTTTTCGGGTTCGACCCGTCTCCGGGGGCGGCTGCCGGGCGGGCGCTGCACGTGCTCACCGTTCGCCGCGGGCTACCGCGTGCGGACCTCAACCAGCGCGATCGCTTCGAAGACGCCGCGCTGCGCGCCGTCGAGGACGCGGGTCTTCGCGTCGGATCCCGGAAGGGGAGGGGGGCCCCGCGGCTCCACCTCGTGAGCGTGGAGGACGAGCCCCCGCGCAGCCGTGGGATCACCGTCTGGTACTACGCCACGGCGCCCTTCGCCGATTTCGGAGGGCCCGGCGCCTGGAGTTCGACCGGCCGGGGGCTTCGCCTCGAGGCCCGCGACACCGCGGCCTTCCGCCTGGCGCTCGAGAAGCTCAGGGCAGACTCCCGGCAGCTCGCCGGCGCCGTGTCGCTGCTGGGCGAGGTGTTCACCGGCGACGACCTGCTGCGGCTCTACAGCGCGCTTCACGGTGGCCCCGAGGGCAGCGAGCGGACGTTCCGTCGGCGCATCCAGGAGCTTCGCGACAACGGCGTGCTCCGGCCGGTCCGCGAGAGCGAGGTGGCCGCCATACGCCTTCGTGAACCGCGCTTCCGGTCGCCCTCCGGGACCGGCGGCAGGCCGCCCGAGCTGCTGCGCTACTCGGGGAGCGGGGGGGAGGACGAGTACATCGCGGCACTGCGCGCCCGCCGAGCCGGGTAGAGCCTCAGCTCGGCGCTCGACCCGCGGCCAGCGCCTGCAGCGCGCCGACGCGCCGGCTGGTGGATGGATGGGTCGGGAATCGCCAGTAGAAGGGCGCCACCGCCCAGCGGAGCGCGGTCGGGCGGACCCGGGAGCGGGAATCCCCGGCCAGGGCATCTGCCATGAGGAGGGATCGCGTCAGCGCCTCCGGGTCGCCGGTGAGGCCGGCGGCGTCGGCGTCGGCCCGGATCTCCCGGCGCCAGTTGAGCGGCGCAGTGAGAATCAGGCCGGCGAGCGTCCCCGCGAACCAGGCGGCGGCACACGAAGGAAGGAGCAGGACGCTCTGGCCTCCCAGCCCGATGGCGGCTCCGAGGCCCAGGAGGAGACCGAAGGCGTAGGCGAGGCGCAGGCGCAGCCGGGCCGCGCGCAGATCGCCTCGAGCGAGGTGTGCCAGCTCGTGCGCCAGGAGCCCCCGCAGCTCGCGGTCATCCATCCGCGCCACGAGCCGCGGTGAGATGACCACCTGCGGCCGGCCCCGAAGCAGGCGCGCGGACGCGAGGCGCCCGGGGGTCTCGCGGACCGTCACCCCGGGGACCGGCACACCCATGCTCCGCGAGACGCCCTCGATCGCGGCCGCAACACGGATCTGCAGGACGAGGGGGTCGGTCTCGTCCTCCGCCGAGCGGCCCGGCATCAGGAGCGCCGCCAGCCCGAGCTCGGCCCAGAACGCGGCGGTCAGGGCGCCCACCAGCGGCTCGGCGAGGGCCGCCCCGACCGCCGCCCAGCCCGCATACATCCAGAAGAACGCCGCGGTCGTCCAGGGGCGGCGCCGGGCGTCAGCCTGCATCAGCGGTCCATGCCCCCTCTCCGCCCGAGACCACCAGAGTGACGGGGCCGTCGTTGACGAGCTCCACGTCCATGTGAGCACCGAACCTGCCCGTGGCCACCTCGAAACCCAGCCCCCGGACCTCTGCGCAGAACACGTCGTAGAGACGCTCGGCCAGGGCCGGCGGCGCGGAGCCGAGGAACGAAGGCCGGTGTCCTCGCGAGGTGTCCGCGTGGAGTGTGAACTGGCTCACCACGAGCATCCGCCCGCCCGCCGCGCCGATGTCCAGGTTCATCCGCCCGTCCAGGTCTGGAAAGACACGGAGGGTGGCGATGCGTGCGGCGAACCTCCGCGCCACGGTTTCGTCGTCGTCCGGACCGACGCTGAGGAGCACGCACAGGCCGGAGGCGATCGCGCCCACGACGTCGTCGTCCACCCGGACCTCGGCGCGGCCGACCCGTTGGACGACCGCCCTCACTCGAGAAAGCGAAGACCGCGCCAGATGCGCATGGCCTCCGCTTCGGCCTCGAGGAAGCTGGGCCGTGAGTCGCGCATGCCGTGGACGAGGAAGCTCCAGGTGCGGCGCTCCTGGTCGTTGCCGTCGACTGTGCCGAAGGCGCTCCCCAGGGCGCGCGGCGGGTACATCTCTATCCTCCCGCCGCCGCGGAGCCGCTTGAAGATCGGCCGCCGGACCAGGATCGTCTCGAGCGCGCGGCCGTCGAGGAGACGCCCACCGCGAAGGTCGATGCAGCGCAGTTTCGCGATGGGGTTGTCGGGATCGCGAAGCGAGATGCGAACCCCGAATCGCTCCGACAGGTCGCGGAGCATGAAGACCAGTGCGAGCGCGTCCGTCTCGTCGCCGATGACGCGCAGAAAGGTCGCCGCAGACAGCGAGCCGAGCTCGGGCCGCTCCTGGTCCGCGTGTGCGGCCGCATCGGCGAAGTAGAGCTGGCCGAACAGGTCGCTCGACTGGGCGTCGGCAAGCCATGGACTCTGGTCACGCCACTCGCGGCAGGCGGCCAGGGTTGCGAAGCGCTCGTGCAGCGCTTCTCGATCCTCCTTCTCGAGACGGTGCACGCGAACGTGTATCACCCGGGCCATGATCGAAATTGTACGGGCACGTCTCGTGTGCCAAACGCGAAGGCCCGTCGACTATTCTGCCCACTCGCTCGCGCGGGCCGAGGTAGCTCAGTTGGTAGAGCACAGGTCTGAAAAACCTGGTGTCGACAGTTCGATTCTGTCCCTCGGCACGTCGCCGAGCACGCGTCTGCGCGGGGTTTGAGAGACCGCGGAGCCGGTGACTCGCTTTCCCCACAAAGGTCTCCTGAGTGGCATAGGATCGCGGTGGGATCCCGCCGGGACCCCGAGGTGGAGGGCAGAAACGTGGAGAGGTCTCATCACGCCTTCAGGAGGACGGCGGGGGTCGCGGCGGCTCTGCTGACGCTCGTCGGTGCCGGCATCGTCACGCCGAGGTCCAGCGCGCAGGCCGCGGCGGCGTGCCAGCAGAGGCAGGGGCCGGTGGGCCCCGCCTTCGTCGACTGCAGTGGCGGCCAGGTGTTCAACATCGTGCCCCCCGGGGCGACCGGGACCTACGACCTGGCCGACTTCCAGCGCGCATCGCAGGGAAAGGGATTCCCGCCCAACACGCGAAACCAGGAGCCTCTCTACGCGAACCTGGTGAGGGTCGCGCCGAACCTCAGCGCGAGCCTGATCAGCAGCTACTTCAAGGATGCGTCGTTCGCGACGGACATGTCGCTGCCCGGGACTCGCGTCGAGACCTTCAAGACGCATCCGGGAACAGTTGTCTTTCGCTACAAGAACTACGGGGTCCCGCACGTCTACGGCGTCACACGCGCGGATACCGAGTTCGGCTCCGGGTACGCGTCGGCCGAAGACCGTCTGTTCATGATGGACGTGCTGCGTCACACGGGACGGGCGCAGTTGACGGCTTTCATCGGCCCCTCGGCGAGCAACGAGGCAATGGACTGCTCGGTGTCTGCGTCGGCCGGCTACAGCGAAGCCGAGCTGCAGCAGCAGATCAACGACTTTCCCGCGAATCACCCGGCCTTCATTCCCGGCACCAGCGTTCGCGAGGGTGACCAGGTCGTGGCCGATGCCAACGCGTACGTCGCGGGCGTCAACCAGTACATCAGCGACGCCATGGCCGGTCGAAACGGCGCCAAGATGCCCGTCGAGTACCAGCTGCTGAACATCGCGCTCAAGCCCTGGAAGCCGACCGACGTCGTCGCCACCGCGACGCTGGTGCAGGCGATCTTCGCCACCGGCGGCGGCAACGAGGTCGCCAGCGCGCTCCTCTACCAGTCGCTGGTCTCGCGCTACGGCGCCACCGAGGGCGCGGCGATCTGGAGCGATCTGCGCTCGCAGAACGACCCCGACGCGCAGGTGAGCATCCCGACCACGTTCAACTACGAGCACGTGCCGGCGGCGGTCGACCCGAACTCTCTCGCCATGCCGATCGCTCCGCCGACGAACACGCGGTGCACCGCGTCCGGCGCGTCCGCCGCGGCCCGCTCGAGCGCGTCCGGAATCCTCGTGGACCTGAGCGCGCTCCTCGGCGAGCTGCAACACCGCGGAGTTCCGCAGGCGAGCAACGAGCTCATCGTCGACGCCGCGCACAGCGCGACCGGGCATCCGATCGCGGTGTTCGGCCCGCAGACCGGTTACGACGTGCCCCAGCTGCTGCACGAGGTCGATCTGCACGGCCCCGGAATGCAGGCGCGCGGCGTCTCGTTTGCGGGCACGGAGGTGTACGTCGAGCTGGGCCACGGCGAGGACTACGCGTGGAGCGCCACGTCGGCGGGCTCCGACATCATCGACGAGCGCCTCGAGAAGCTGTGCAACACCGACGGCTCACCGGCCACGATGAGCAGCACGGCGTACGTCTACAACGGCACGTGCACGCCGATGTACGAGCGCACGGACAAGGAGTACGGGAAGCCGCCGAGCTCGCCGCTGTTGTTCACGATCCAGATCGAGCGCACCGTGCACGGTCCCGTGATCGGGCGCACCACTGCCGTCGACCCGACCACCGGAAAGACGATCCCGGTCGCCGTCTCGTCGCAGCGGTCGACGTTCGGTGACGAGCTCGGCTCGACGCCGGCCTTCCTCGAGTGGAACGACCCCGACGTCATCCACGGCGCCCTCGACTTCCAGCGGGCCGCCGGAAAGGAGACCGGGACGTTCAACTACACGTACGTGGACTCGAAGAACGTCGCGTACTACTCGTCGGGCAAGCTGCCGATCCGCAACCCGCACGTGAATCCGAACTTCCCGACCTGGGGCACCGGGCAGTGGGAGTGGCAGGGTTTCGTTCCAAGCGACCTGTCCGCCGCCGACGTGCATCCCCGCGCGAGCACGGCGCCGCCGGCGAGCGGCGTGGTGAACGGCACGTTCAGGAACGGCTTCTTCACGAACTGGAACAACAAGCAGTCCCCAGGCTTCTCGGCGGCCGACAGTAACTTCGCCTACGGACCCGTGTACAGGGTGCAATCGCTCAGCGACCGAGTCCAGGCGGTCCTCAACAAGGGACCGGCGACCCCGGTGGCGATCATCAACGCGATGGAGGACGCCGCGACCGTCGACCTGGACGGAGCGCAGCTCGTGAACCAGATGGCCGCGGTGCTCAAGGGCGCCGCGCTCACCACGCAGCAGCAGAGCGTCCTCGGCACGCTGCAGACGTGGGCGCAGGACTCGTTCTGGGGCGCTGGGGTGCCGGGCGCGCACCGGCGCGATCGCAGTGTCACGGGCGCTTACGAACAGGGCAACGCGGTCACGGTCATGGCCGACCTCTATCCGAGGCTCACCCATGCCGTGTTCGACCCGTGGCTGAACACGTCGCAGTACTCGCTGCTGGCGGGGATCAACCCGATCAACAACGAGCCCGCCGCGCGTGGGTCGGCGTACGACGGCGGCTGGGAGGGGTACCTGCAGCGAGCAATGCTCCAGGCACTGGGCACCGCGGCGCACCCCTCGTCGCAGAGCTACTGCGGCAGCGGCAGCCTGGCCACCTGCCAGACCGCGCTGCAGAACGCCCTGCAGGCGTCGATCAGCGCACTGACGACCCTCTACGGCAGCTCGAATCCGGCCACGTGGACCTGCGCGCGCTCGAATCCCACCGGCGGGCGGGCGGCCGGCAGCGGGCAGACCACCGGGGTGGAGTGCAACCCGGCGTTCGACGACATCCAGTACAGCGCCATCGGCGTGGGGACTGTCCCCGCGATGCCGTGGGTCAACCGGCCGACGTTCCAGCAGGTGGTGCAGTTCCCGGCCGGCCGGTAGCGGTACGAGGCGGCCGGCCGGCCGCGGTTCGGAGGGTGAGCGCGTGCACCGCGCCTATCGCTTCAGAGCGCCCGCTTGCGGCGGACGCACCGAATCGTCATACTCCTGCGTACCGGCTCACACCCAGCGCGCGGAGGGAATGAGAGGGCCGAGGGTTGGCGTGAGGCCCGCGCGGTCCGTGAGGCTAACGGATCACCGGGCCTCTACTTTTTCCGCGACCCTGCGCGGCGTCCAGACCGCGCGCGGCGCCGAGATGTAGGTGGCGCCGCGGCCACGCTCGATGGTCGCGAGCGGCACGCCGAACTTCAACATTCCGGTCGTACGCCGGAGGTAGACTCGCCGAGCAGCGTGGTGTCCCCGCCGGGTCCCTCCGGCCGCCGCGCGCGCATGGAGGAGTGGTGGAATGACGGCAGCGCGCGACCTGATAGACAGAGGCGAGCGTGCGTTCAACGCGCACGACATCGACGGGCTCATGGGCATGTACGGCACAGACGCCGTCTTCAACGGTCCGGGCGGCATGGAACTCAAGGGAATCGGGCCGATCAAAGAGTTCACGAAGAGCTGGTTCCAGGGATTCCCCGACGCCACGATCCGCACCGACAACCTCATCGAGGCCGGCGACACGATCGTGCAGGAGGGCGTCTTCATCGGAACCCAGACCGGGATCTTCCCGACACCGATGGGAGACATTCCTCCCACCGGCAAGCGCGTCGAGGGAAAGTTCGTCGACGTCTACGTGATCAAGGACGGAAAGATCGTTTCCGACCGCCTCCTGTTCGACCGCCTCGACCTCATGGAGCAGCTCGGGCTGGCGCCCGTACCCGCGGGCGCGGGTCGCTGAGCGCGACCTCGTCCTGATCGTCCGCTGTCGCCGCGGGCGGGCTTCGGCCGTCGCGCCGGGAGCTCGTCCGCGGTGCAGCGTGGTGCGAACCCGGCAGCGTTGATCCGCGCCGCTTCGCACGGCGTACGTATGGTCGGCGCCGCAGCGCACCGAGAAGATGGCTTTCGACCTCGAAACGTACCAGTGGCGGTCCGCCAGGCTCGATCTCACGGGCCTCGACTGGGACCGCGCTCCGCGGAGCCCCCTGCCCGACGCTGCGATCGACGCGCTCCTCTACATGATGGACATCGAGGGGCACACGACGGTCTACCTGTCGGAGCTCCTCGTCTCGAAGGTCTGCATGGACCCGAGCATCAGCGGCTTCCTCCACGTCTGGGCGTACGAGGAGATGTTCCAGTCGCTCGCGCTGCGTCGTTTCCTGACCGCGTACGGCGTTCGCGTGCCCGATGAGCGCCAGCGGACGTTGCGCGCCTCGACGAACCTGAAGCGCATTCGGACGACCCTCGGAGTCATGGTCGCGTCGCACCTCACCGACGCGTTCGCTGCCGTCTATCTCACGATCGGCGCGATCAACGAATTGAGCACGCTGTGGGGGTACCAGCTGCTCGCGGAACGGGCCGGGCATCCGTTGCTGACCGAGCTGCTGCACCGAATCGGCAGGCAGGAGCGCCAGCACTACGCCTTCTACCGATCGCAGGCGGCGGCGCGGCTCGCGCGCAGCGCGGCGGCGCGTGCGCTGACGCGCCGGTACCTCGACGCGAGGTTCGTCGCGGTTGGCGCAGGCGAGAAATCGCGTGCCGAGGTGGCACGAGTCGTCCGCTACCTCTACGCGGGAGAAGATGGACGCGCCGCCGCGCAGCGCATCGACGAGGAGATCGGACGCCTGCCGGGCCTGCGCGGCGCATACCTGGCGCGACGCACGCTCGACCGGGCGCGTGCACGCGGCGCTACGCTGGCGGTGTGCCAGACCGGCTGAGCCCCCTCGACGCGTCCTTCCTCACCATCGAGGACGCGGTCAACCACATGCACATCGGGTCGGTGAACGTCTTCGAGGGGCCGCCTCCGCCACACGATCAGATCCTCGAGCGCATCGGAGGCAAGCTGCCGCTGGTGCCGCGTTACCGCCAGGTTGTCCGACGCGTTCCCGGCGCGATCGGCCGGCCCGTGTGGGTGGACGACCAGCACTTCAATCTCGAGTACCACGTGCGGCGCACGGCGCTTCCGGCCCCCGGCGGCGAGCCGGAGCTCAGGCGACTCGTGGGGAGGCTGATGTCGCAGCAGCTCGACCGGACCAAGCCCCTCTGGGAGATCTGGGTGGTCGAGGGGCTCGAGGAGGAGCGCTGGGCGATGGTGTGCAAGGCGCACCACTGCCTCGTCGACGGCGTGGCCGGGACGGAGATCCTGGCGGCTATCCTGGATCTCTCTCCCGACGCGATCGCAGCTCCGCCCGCCGAGTGGCAGCCGGAGCGTTCACCCTCCGGCGTCGAGCTGCTGTTCCAGGCGGTGCGCGACACGGCCCGGAACCCCGTCGAGCAGGTCCGGTCCCTGCAGACCATGACGGCCGCGCCGCGCGAGGTGCTCGGCGGCCTCCTGGAAATGACCACCGGGTCTCTGGCTCTCGCCGGCTTGTTGCGGCGGGCTCCGTCGGGCAGCCTCAACGGGCCGATCGGGCCGCACCGGCGCTACGCGTGGGTGTCCACCAGCGTCGAAGACGTGAAGGTCGTGCGCAAGGGCCTCGGCGGCACCTTCAACGACGTCGTGCTGGCGGTGATCACGACGGGGCTGCGTGAACTGCTCGCCTCGCGCGGTGAGACACCCGAGCGGCCGCTCCGGACGATGGTGCCGGTGTCGGTGCGAGCGCGTGACGAGACGGGGAAGGCCGTCGGTGACAGCACGTTCAACAACAAGGTGTCGGCGATGTTCGCCGACCTCCCCGTCGACGTCGATGATCCCCTCGAGCGCTTGCGGGCGATCTCGATCCAGATGGCCGGGCTCAAGGAGTCGAAGGAGGCCATGGCGGGCGAGCGGCTCACGTCGCTGGCGGGGTTCACCCCACCGATGCTCCTCTCGCTCGCCACGCGGCTGCTCACCGGCACCGCCATTCGCGGCATCAACACGGTCACGACCAACGTCCCCGGGCCGCAGCTCCCACTCTTCGCGGTGGGGCGCCGGCTCATCAAGGCGTACCCGTACGTGCCGCTGGCCGGCCACATGCGCGTGACCATCGCGATCTTCTCGTACGACGGACAGGTGAACTTCGGCGTCACCGGCGACTACGACACGGCGCCCGACATCGAGGTCCTGTGTGAGGGCATCGAGCGCGGACTGGCGGAGCTGGTGAGGCTTGCCCGTAGGTCGCCGGACTCAGACCTGATCCAGGGCCACGCTGAACACCTGTGGCCCCGTCGGGTGACTGGTGCCCCCCGGCGGCTCGATCGTCGCCGCAAGAGCCTGGAAGCGGCGGATGTCGGCGCTGACAACGGCCACCCACGAGCGCCGGTCCGGAGAGGGCGCAAGAAAGGCGACGGGTTCGGCTGAGCCGGCCGCACTGATCAGCCACAGCTCGTAGACGTCCGGGCTGACGGGCGAGCCACTCGGTGCCAGTCCCCTGACCACGAGCACGCTCGTCGACGTGTTGGGGTAGTAGGTGAGGTCGCCGCTGGCGACCGGTTGTCCGGCCGCCGCGGTCACCGGGAACACCTCGTTGGGGCGCGCCGGCGCCGCGGTCCTGGTGGCGAGGATGCCGAATGCCACGGCGGCGGCGGTGGCCAGGGCGGCGACGGGTGTGAGGATGCGCCGCTGCGACAAGCGCTGCCAGAGCTCGCGGATCCGGAGTCGCCGCTGCGGGCCCGCGGTCGAGCTGGAGTAGACGGCCGCGAGCAGCCGGCGGCGCAGGGCTGCGGGAGGCTCGAGCAGGTCGACCGACTCGGCGAGCGTCGCGGCGGTGACTCGAAAGGCGCGCGCGGTCGTCGGACACCGCGGACACGTGCGCAGGTGCGCCTCCATGTCGCTCACGTCCGAGGTCCCCAGCACGCCCAGGGCCGCGAGCGCGATGAGCTCCTCGCATGCGGTGCAGGTCAATGTGGTTGCCACAGCTCACCCTTTCCCTGCAGGACCTCGCGAAGCTTGCTCAGCGCCAGGCGTGCGCGTCCTTTGACGGTGCCCAGGGGGACACTCATGGCCCGCCCGATCTCCGTTTGCGACATACCTGACCAATAAGCGAGCTCCAGGGTCTGGCGCTGCTCGACGGGAAGCTGCCGCAGGGCCTCGCGAATCCGTTCGCGGCTCAGGTCTGCGACCACCTCGGTCCAGGTGTCGGACAGGCTCGGCTCCTCTCGCGAGTCCTCCAGCGACAGCTCGTAGCGCGCTCGCCCGCTCTCCCCGCGCAGGACGTCGATCGCCCGGTTGCGGACGATCGTGCAGATCCACGTGCGCAACGATCCGCGCTCCGGGCGGTACGTCGCCGACCGACGCCACACGGCCAGAAACGCCTCCTGGACGACGTCTTCGGCCGCGGCCGCATCGCTCAGGACGCGCATGGCCACGGTGTAGGCCAGCTTGCTGTATCGGTCGTAGAGGGCTTCAAATGCCTCCGGGGCTCCACGGGCAACGAGTTCCACCACGGCTTCGTCCGTGTGCTGCACGCGGCCTCCCCCCAGCTGAGTTCGAATCTACTCGCTTTTCAGGATACGGCTCCTCGCTCCGGCCGGATCACAAAGTCCCGAGCGCCACCTCGCCGGCGGCGGCTCTCTCCGCCGCCCGCTTCGCCCCGTCGATCGCCGCATCGCCGTCTCTGTCCAGGGGCACGACCCCGGCGCGCAGCGTCTGGTCCAGCGCCAGACGCCGCATCTGGTCGATGACCCGTCGGGCCGCGACCTCGCCGGAGCGGGTGCCGCCCTCGCGGATGAGGATAGCGGCGCCTCCGTCTTGCAGGATCAGGACGGGCTCGTCGGCGCGCGCGTACGCGATGACGAGCGCCGCATACCCGGCCCGCGCTGCGCGAGGAATGCTGCCGTCAATGACAAAAACGCAGCAGGCGCCGCCGGCGTCGACTTCCCGCGCCGCCTGGAGGAACTCCGCCGGCGTGGCGGCCCAGGGGAGCTGGCCGAGAGGGCGGGGTTCCACCGCCGCCCGATCCTGCGCGCCGCCCGGCGGCGGCGTCAAGGACCGACCAGGAAGACCTGTTCGAGTGCGGCGAGCGCGGCCCGGCGATCCTCGATCGCGTTGCCGCCGGACTCTCGCCAGCGCAGCAGCTCGGAGACCGCGCCGCGCAGCTCTGCCAGCCTCACAGGCTTGGCCAGCGCGCCGATCCCGGCGCTGAAGCGGGTCACGTCGCGAACGGCGCCGGTCACGAAGCAGATGCCGACGAAGTGGCCCGCGGGATCGTCGACGATGCGTTGGGCGAGGCGGAAGCCGTGCATGTCGGGCAGGATGCCGTCGATCAGCGCCGCGGCGACGCCGGGGGGAGTCGTGACCGTCTCGATCGCCTCCTCGCCCGACTGGGCTCCGACAGGGTGGCAGTCCTGCCCCTCCAGCGCGCGCATCAGGAACCCACGGACCGTTTCGTCGTCTTCGACGATGAGGATCCGATCGTTCGTGCTGCCTTCCACCGCTCGATGGTAACGCCGGACAGTCCTTCGGCGGCGTCGGGTCACCGCTTTGCGATGGGTCAAGACCGGCGGTGCGGACAGTCGGCGAGATTGTGATGACAGTGGCACGTACCCGACGTGGACAGCAGCTCCAGCGTGCCGTCCGCGTAGGGAATCGAGGGACCGTGCGCGGGGCCGTCCAGGACGCGCGCGCTGAAGACGTAAACGGGAGACCCCTCGTCGCGGCTCCAGGCCGGCATGTTGGGCATCCCCGCGCGCACCATGCGCTCGGCTTCGCGGGCCGATGCCGCGCTCTCGAGGAGCCGGTGGCCGACCGACGGGCGGTACGTCGAGCGCGACATGTCGGGCGGCGTTCCGAGCACTCCGGTGAGGAGCTTGTCGACGGCCGGCGGCAGCAGCTCGACGCCGGCCGCGACCAGCTTCCGTGTGAGCGTGCCCGCCGTGTCCGTGTCGCCGATGACCACCTCGGCCTGCTCCAGGATGGGCCCGGAGTCCACCTTCGGCGCGGCGCGGTGGAGCGTGATCCCCGTCCGTGCGGCGCCGTCCGCGATCGCCCAGTAGACGGGCTCGGGTCCGCGGTATTCGGGGATGAGGCTGGGATGGATGTTCATCCAGCCGCGCGGCGGGATCCGCAGCGCCTTCGCACCCACGATCTGGTCGAAGCTGGCCATAACGATCGTCTCTGCCCGCAGCGAGGCGAGCTGCAGCTGCGAATGCTCGTCGTTGACGCGCCACGCGCGTACGAGCGGCACGCCGACGTGGTCACCGATGCGGCTGAGCGCGTTGTCACCGAGGATGGCCGGGTGAGCGCCGGGAGAGGTGACGATCCCGCAGAGTTGCACGTCGAGCTCGAGCAGGGCGAGCAGGAAGCCGAGGCTGTAGTCGGAGGGGAACCCGGCGAACGCGACCCGCGGTCCGCTCGCCGGTCCCACCACTGTGGTCGGAGGCGGCAGGTCGCGGTCGGGGATGAAGGAGAAGCTCTGCCGAGCCCACAGCGCCTCGCGCGCCGCGTCGAGGTACGGAGACTCCGTGGCCACGCTACGAGGAGCCGGGTGACGGGGGCTGTCCGGCGCGGGCGGTGGCTGCAGGTATCAGCCCGTCGCGTCGCAGCCCGTCGAGCGCTGCCTCGATCGCTCCGGGGCGGGCGGCCGCGGGGCAGTCCGCCACCCAGCGTTCGAGGCGCGTGGCATCGGTGACCCCCTCCAGCACGCCCGCGAGAACGCGGCCGCGCAGCTGGCGCATGCTGCCCTGATAGCGCGGCTGGGTGCGTCGCGCGGCCGGGGCGGAGCCGCCCCCTCTGCGCGATCGGCACGACGCAACCAGTGGGCATCCCTCGCAGCGCGGACGAGCGCGGCAGTGCACGGCGCCGACGTCGAAGAGCGCGTACGTGTAGTGCCGCCGGTCCAGCGACCGCGGACGGCCGGCATCGAGTGCGGCATCGATGTCGGCGCGGAGAGCACCGGCCGGTTCGCTGCCCAGCGCCGCCCGCGCTACGACGCGGCTGATGTTGACGTCGCGGGGGAGTGGCGCCCGCCGGCGGAGTGCCAGCACCAGCAGCGCTCGCGCCGTGTACTCGCCGACCCCCGGCAGCGCGCGGAGCCCCGCCTCGTCGACGGGCCAGCCGGACTGCGCGATCACCGCCGCGGCCCGGTGCAGTGCCACGGCGCGGCGTGGGTAACCGAGGCCCTGCCACGCGCGAAGCACGTCAGCGAGGTTCGCGCGAGCGAACGACTCGGCGGACGGCCAGCGCTGGGTGAAGTGCTCCCAGCGGGGGACCACGCGGCCGACCTGCGTCTGCTGCAGCATGACCTCGCTCAGCAGCACCTGCCAGGGATCTGCGGTCAGTCGCCAGGGCAGGCCGTGGCGACCGCTGCTCGAATACCAGCGCGCCAGCCCACGCGACCACACCCGCCGGAGTTTGTCAGACTTCGGAGCCCATGGCTCGGCACACAATCACGCTCATACCCGGCGACGGAGTCGGCCCCGAGGTCAGCGCCGCGGCGCGTCGGGTCATCGACGCCTCGGGCGTCGACATCGAATGGGAGGTGCTCGACGCGGGACTCGACGTCATGGATCGCCACGGCGACCCCATGCCGCCGCACGTGCTGGAGTCGATTCGCCGGAACCGCGTCGCCATCAAGGGTCCGCTGACCACTCCCGTGGGCAAGGGCATTCGCAGCGTCAACGTGGCGCTGCGAAAGGAGCTGGATCTGTACGCGCTGGTGCGCCCGTGCAAGTGGTATCCGGGGGTGCGCAGCCGGTACGAGAACATCGACCTGGTCATCGTGCGCGAGAACACCGAGGATCTCTACGCGGGCATCGAGTTCGCCGAGGGGGACGCGCAGACGGGCGAGCTGATCGAGACCATCGAGCGGCTCGGCGGGCGAGCGATCCGGCGGGACTCCGGCATCAGCATCAAGCCCATCTCGATCTTCGGGACGCAGCGTGTGTTCCGGTTCGCGTTCAGGTGGGCGATCGACAACGGACGGCGCAAGATCACCGCCGTGCACAAGGCCAACATCATGAAATACACCGACGGCCTCTGGTTGCGCGTCGCGCAAGAGGTCGCGAATGAGTTCCCGCAGATCGAGTTCGAGGACCGAATCGTCGACAACATGGCCATGCAGCTGGTGCAGAAGCCGGAGCTGTACGACGTGATGGTGATGCCCAACCTGTACGGCGACATCCTCAGCGACCTGTGCGCGGGGCTCATCGGCGGGCTCGGGCTGGCGCCGGGGGCGAACACCGGCGACGAGATCGCGGTGTTCGAGGCGACCCACGGCAGCGCACCCAAGTACGCGGGTCAGAACAAGGCCAACCCCATGGCGATGATGCTGAGCGGCGTGCTCATGCTGCGGCACATCGACGAGCGGGACGCGGCCGCGCGGCTCGAGTCGGCGATAGCGCAGGTCATCGCGGAGGGGCGTTCGGTCACGTACGACATGAAGCCCGAGCGCGACGATCCGACCGCCGTGGGGACTTCCGACGTCGCCGACGCCGTGGTCGAGGCCATGGAGCTGATCGGCGTCGGCTCCTAGTTCATCCGGGGCGCTGCGTAACCGACCCGTGACCCCGGAGTGAACCGGATCGTCGTGGCGGCGCAATACTAGATTCCTTGAAGCTGGCTCTGCAGATTCAGCAGTGGGCGGCCGGAGGGGCCTTCGTTCTCCTCGGGCTCCTGACGGTTGCGCACTCCATCCGGCACGGTGGCGGCGCGCGCCGTCTCCTCGCACTGTCCGTGGGGCTGCTCGGAGTCGTGGCGCTGGCGAGCCGGCTCGAGGAAGTGACCAACAACCAGTACGTCGCGCTGACCGACCTGACGATCACCGTCTTCCTGGCGTCGGGCTACGCGTTCCTGCTGTTCCGCAACGCCGTCATACCGCTGCGCAGATCGATCCTCATCGCCAGCGGCGCACTCGTGGGGTTGACCGAGATCATCCTCGTCGCGAGCAACCTGCCGAGCGGGAGCGGCCTCGCCGTGAGCGTCTTCCAACTGTCCACGACCATCGTCTTCGGGCTCGTCTGGCTGGGCTGCGTCGGAGAGCCGGTGATCAGGCTCTTCAGGCTGTCGTTCGGCGTGCCGGCGGTGCAGAGGGCTCGCCTGCGCGCGCTGACGCTCGGGTACACCGTGATCGTCGTCGTCCTCGTGCTCTCGGTGGTCGCCAGCTACCTCCCCGACAACCCGGTGCTGGGGCTCGTCGTGTCGGCGCTGACGATCGTCGTCGCGCCCCTCCTGTACGTGGGCTTTGCGCCGCCGCAGTGGCTTCGCCGCACCTGGCGCAACCGCGAGGAGTCCCGCTTTCGCGCGGCCATCAGCGACCTGCTCCTGTACTCGCCGGACCGCGTGACGCTGGCGCAGCGGGCGCTGGAGTGGGCCACGCGCCTGGTGGGCGCCGACGGCGGGGTGCTCGCCACCGGGGACGGGGTCGTGCTCGTGACCCACAACATGGATCAGGCGGCCGCGTGGGAGATTCTCCGCGACATGCGCCAGCCCAGCGCCAATGGCAGCTTTGCGATGCTCGACCCGTCGCCGCGCGGCACGATGGCCATCCCGCTCGACTCACAGATCGGGCGGGGTGTGCTCGCCATCACGTCCGGCCCGCTGACGCCGGTGTTCGGCGAGGACGAGATCGACCGCCTGCGTGACTACGCCGTGGCGGTGACCACAGCGCTGGACCGCGTGCACCTGGTCGAGCGACTGCAGCGCAACGTCGACCTCCTCGACCTCGCCTACGACGCGATCGTGACCTGGGACATCAGGTCGGGCACGATCCTCTTCTGGAACCAGGCCGCCGAGGACCTCTACGGCTGGAGCGTCGAAGAGGCGATGGGACGCGACCCCGCGGAGCTCCTCAGAACCACCATTCCCGTCCCGCGTGACGAGGTCCTCAACCACCTCCGGACGTTCGGCAGGTGGGAGGGTGAGCTGGTCCAGTACACGAAGGCGGGTCGGCGGATCGACGTCAGCGCCAGGTGGGCGCTGCAGAAGGACGCGGAGCGCAAGTCGGAGGTGGTCCTCGAGATCAACCGCGACGTGACCGCGGACAAGCGGGTCGCCGAAGACCTGCGCATCGCGCGCGACGTCGCCGAGCAGGCGAGCCGGGCCAAGAGCGAGTACCTGTCGAGGATGAGCCACGAGCTGCGCACGCCGCTCACGGCCATGCTGGGATACAGCGACCTGCTCGAGATCCGGTCCCCGCGCGGCGACCAGACGCAGGCGATCGCCGCGATCCAGAAGGCCGGCGGCCATCTGCTCAGCCTCGTCAACGACGTGCTCGACATCGCCAGGATCGAGAGCGGGCGCGAGATGATGGCCCTCGACGCCGTATCGGTCAGCGACCTGGTGGACGAGTGCGTCCGCCTCATCGCGCCGGCCGCGATGGAGCGCCGCATCCGCGTCGCCACCGACTTCACGCAGGCGGAAGCCGACCACGTGGTGGCGGACCGTCAGCGCGCGACGCAGGCGCTGCTGAACCTTCTGTCCAACGCCGTCAAGTACTCCGGCGGCGGTGCTCGGGTGGACGTGATCGTGTCGCGCGAGGGAGACGACTGCATCCGGATCGCCGTGAGCGACACCGGTCCCGGCATCCCCGCCGAGCTGCGTGATCGCCTGTTCCAGCCGTTCGAGCGGCTGGGCGCCGAGCGCACGACGATCCCCGGCACGGGGCTGGGGCTCGCCCTCACGCGCAAGCTCGTCGAGGCGATGCACGGCGAGCTGGGTGTCGAATCTGCGGTGGGCGAGGGGTCGACGTTCTGGATCCTGCTGGATCGCGCGCCGGCCACGGCGCGGGCGCCGGTTGTCCTCGCGGAGACCAAGGTCGCCGACCGCGTTCCCCAGCTCGCCGAGCGCGTCGTCCTGTACGTTGAAGACAACCTTGCCACGATCTCGCTGATGGAGGACATCTTCGCGATGCGGCCCAACATCCGCCTGATCACGGCGATGCAGGGCGGCCTCACCCTGGAGCTGGCGGGGCAGCACCGCCCGGATCTCATCGTGCTCGACCTGCACCTGCCGGACATCTCGGGCGACACCGTCCTGCGCAGGCTGCGGCGCGACCCGCGCACCGCGCACATCCCGGTGGTGATCTTCAGCGCGGACGCGACCGAGCGACAGATACGCCGGCTGCTCGCGGCGGGAGCGCGCGAGTACCTGACCAAACCCGCCAAGGTCCCGGAGTTCCTGCGCATGCTCGACGAGGTGCTGGCGCCCGCGCCCGTCGCAGCCGGCTGAGCCCGCGGTGAACGGCGGGGAAGACGACGATCCGCGCTTTGTCGTGCTCGCCGACCCCGAGGCGGGACCGGCAGGCACGGCCGCCGAGGTCAGGTACGGTGGGCCTCTGCGCTTCCCCGACGGGCAGCGACCGCACGTCGTCGCGAACTTCGTCTCGACGATCGACGGCGTGGCCACGCTCGGCCTGGTGGACGGCACGGACTCCTCCACGATCAGCGCGCGGTCAGCGCCGGACCGCTACCTGATGGCCATGCTGCGCGCGGCCTGTGACGCGGTCGTCGTCGGCGCCCGGACGCTGCGCACCACGCCGCGGCACCAATGGACGGCGTGCTTTCTCTTTCGGGAGCTGTGCGGTGAGCTCGAGGATCTCCGCCGCGCCGGCGGGCGCGCGGCGCCGGCTCCGCTGGTGATCGTGACCGCGAGCGGAGCGCTGCCGGACCACGTGGCCCTGCGTGAGCCCGCCGTGAAGGTGGTGGTGATCACGACCGGGCGAGGTGCTCGAGCGGCCGCGTCCGCTGCGCCGACGGCGGACGTGGTGGTGGCTTCAGAGACGCAGGAGATCACCGGCGACGCGCTGCTCGCCGCTCTTGATGCCACGTTGCACGCGCCGCGCGTGCTGTGCGAGGGAGGACCGAGGCTGCTGGGCACGCTGCTGGGCGCCGGCGCGCTGCACGATCTCTTCCTGACGGTGTCGCCGCGCATCGCCGGACGCGTCGCCGGCGACGGGCGCTCCGGGATCGTCGAGGGCTGGGCCGCGGCGCCGCCGCGTCTGGTGGGCGCGAGGATCCATTCGGCGCGAAGGTCAGGCGACCACCTCTTCCTGCGCTACTCGCTCGCCTCCTAGGCCTCGCGCAGGCGTCGCACCGCGTCGGCGAGGATGGCGTCCACGCTCAACCCCGTGGACGGCGCCGCCGAGCGCGCGTAGGCCAGAAGGTCGGGGTTGGTGCGGAGAAAGCGGACCGCCGCGTCGATGATGCGTGCTTGCGCTGCCATGCTCTGAGCGTGTCGCGCGGTGGCGACAGCAGCCTGTCGTGGCCGCGGGGTGCTGCTAGCCTCCTCCCGTGAGTGTCTCGCCGCCGGCACCGGCCGTGCTCGCCGCCGGCGACCCGCGTCGCGACGTCTACGGCCGCGCCATCATGGGCAGCGTCGCGCTCGGGGTCGTCTTCCTGGCGTTCGTCGCGGCGACGAAGCAGATCCGCCCGCTCTACGCGCACAGCCCGTGGCGCGACGACCCGTTCGACGTCGCGGTGTCGTTCTCCATCCTCTTCGTGCCGCTCGTGCTGGCGCTCTCGCTTGCGCGCCTCCCGCTCTGCCGGCGCGCCGAGCCACTTCCCGTCGCACGCGTCACGGGGCTTCTGCGGGCCGGTCGCCTGATGCTCGGCCTCGCGTGGCTGACGCTGGGAGCGGAATGGATCAGTGTCGCGACGCGGAGCAACCGGCAGAGCTGGACGGCGGTCACCGGGCTGGAGGTTCTGATGCTCGCGGCCACGACATCGCTTGCGCTCGTGGTGACAGCCGACCTGCGCCGCGCCTACCGGCAGGAGCCGCGAGCCGGTGCAGCGGTTGGCGCAGATTCAGACTGGCTGTTCGACCTCGCGCTCCTCGCCGAAGCCCACCTCGGTCTGCTCGGGCCGCTGCGTCGGAGCGCCGCGGCAAGCCTGGCATGGTTCGTGCGCGGCCCGTCGGTCGTGCTGCGCGCCCATCCGATCGCGGTCTCGGCGGCGGTCTCGGTGGCCTTCGGTCTCGCCGTTGCCGCCGGGCACAGCCTGAGCGAAGGAGGTGACGCGCCCACGTTTGCGCTGTTTCTCGTGGTCTCCGCGTCCGTGATGTTCGCGTTCGTCGTGAGCGCGGGCCACCACCTCGGCATCGTGGCGCCGACCGGCGCGACTTCAGCTCCGCAGCGGCGCGCGATCGATGCGGCGGTGGCCGGTGCCGCGGCCGCCGGTGTCGCCCTTGCGTTTCGCTTCTGGTTGGGATGGGTCGTCGGGCCGACGGACACCAGCGCGGGTGTGCCCAGGCTGATCGCGCTCGTCACCCTGGTAGGCGCCGTCGTTTTCGTCGCGGTACTGCTCGTCGAGTGCGTCGCGCGTCTCCACGCGCGGCCGCGCTGACGGCCGCCCTGCCTACTGCTTGGCCACGGCCTCCGCGAGCTGCTGCACCGACTGCCGCGCGTCGCCGAACAGCATGAGCGTGTTGTCCTCGTAGAAGAGAGGGTTGTCGACGCCGGCGAAGCCGGGGTTCATGCTGCGCTTGAGCACCACCACGGTCTTGGCCTGATCGACGTTCAGGATCGGCATGCCGTAGATCGGGCTGCCGGGCTCGCTGCGCGCAGCCGGGTTGACGACGTCGTTGGCGCCGATCACCACTGCGACGTCGGTCCGCGGGAACTCGGGGTTGATGGCGTCCATCTCCTTCAGCTGCTCGTACGGGACGTTGGCCTCGGCCAGGAGCACGTTCATGTGCCCGGGCATGCGACCGGCAACAGGGTGGATGCCGTACTTCACCTCGACGCCGTGTCGCTCGAGCTCGTCGGCCAGCTCCTTGACGTCGTGCTGCGCCCGGGCGACCGCCATCCCGTAGCCCGGCACGAACACGACCTGCTGCGCGTACGCGAGCAGCGGCGCCAGGTCGTCGACGGTCGTGGGGTGCACCGCGCCACCGGCAGGGCCGGAGGCGCCGGGCGCCTCCACCCGTGCGCCGAAGGCGCCGAACAGCACGTTGAAGAGCGAGCGGTTCATCGCCTTGCTCATCTGCTGCGTGAGGATGGTTCCCGACGCACCGACGAGCGCGCCGCTGACGATCAGCACGTCGTTGCTGAGCACGAAGCCGGTCATCGCCGCGGCGAGCCCCGTGAAGGAGTTGAGCAGCGAGATGATCACCGGCATGTCCGCGCCACCGATCGGCACGACGAAGAGCACGCCCAGGGCGAGCGCGAGCGCGACGAAGACGGCGAAGAGCGTCAGGTTCTGGTCAGCGACGATCAGGTACACGGCGATCCCGACGATCGCCGCGAAGAGCACGCCGTTGACCGCCTTCTGCAGGGGATACGTGAGCGGGCGCCCGGGCAGCAGTTCCTGCAGCTTCGCGAACGCGATCATGCTGCCGCTGAAGCTCACCGACCCGATGAGACAGCTGAGCATGATCGCCCACGTGATGTCGGGGTTCGCGGTTCCGGCGGCCACCGACGAACGGAAGTCCTGCGACGCGATGAGCGCCGCGGAGCCCCCGCCCATGCCGTTGAACAGCGCGACCATCTGCGGCATCGCGGTCATGCGCACCGACCGCGCGGACAGCGCGCCGATCACAGTCCCGATAACGATGGGCGGGACGATGTAGGCCCAGTTGCCGTTGCTCCCGATCAACCCCGCGGTGATGCCGAGCACGAGGAGCATCCCCACTCCAGCGATCCGGTTGCCCGTGCGCGCCGTGGCCGGCGAGCGCAGCAACTGGATGCCGAACATGAAGCTGACCGAGGTCACCAGGTAGCCGAGGATCGTCAGCGGGGCCGGCTGCATGGAATCAGTGCTCCGGCTTCGCCGGCGCGGAGTCCGTCCCGTCGGTCTTGCGCTGCCCCCGCGTCGCTCGACCCTTGAACATCTGCAGCATCCGGTCGGTGACCACCCACCCGCCCACGACGTTCAGCGTCCCCAGCAGCACGGCCGCGACGGCGATGGCGTAGCCGAGCCCGTCGTGCGCCGAAGCGGCGACGGTCATCGCTCCCACGAGCACGATGCCGTGGATGAAGTTCGTCCCCGACATCAGCGGCGTGTGGAGCATGGTCGGCACCTTCGAGATGAGCAGGAAGCCCACGAAGACCGCGAGCGCGAACACGAACGCGCCGAAGGCGAGCGTCTGTCCGCTGGTCACGACGTCGCCGCCGAGAGAAGCGCTGACATCTGGTCTCCGAACGGACTGCCGTCGCGGGTCATGCACGTCTGGCTCACCACGACGTCGTCGAAGTCGAAGCGCAGCTCGCCCTCGTGCAGCGAGAGCTGGATGAAGCGCGTGACGTTGTGCGAGTAGAGCTGGCTCGCCTGCCCGGGGATCTTCGCGGGAGGGTTGGTGGGACCGAGGATCAGCACGCGGCGCTCGTCCACCTCCGCGTCGGGCTTCGTGAAGGCGCAGTTGCCGCCCGCAGACGCGGCGAGATCCACGATGACCGACCCTGCGCGCATCGAGTGCACCATGTCCTCGGTGATCAGGAGCGGCGCGCGCTGGTTGGGGATGAGGGCCGTCGTGATCACCACGTCGGCCCCGCGCACGTGCTCGGCAAGAACTGCGGCCTGCTTGAGCTTGGCCTCGTCGCCGAGCTCTCGCGCGTACCCGCCCGCGTCCTGCTGCTGCTCGGACTCCGCGCCGGTCTCGACGTAGCGCGCCCCCAGCGATTCGACCTGCTCCCGCACGGCCGGCCGGACGTCGAAGGCCTCCACCACCGCGCCGAGCCGCTTGCAGGTTGCGATCGCCTGCAGTCCTGCCACGCCGGCGCCGACCACCAGCGTCCGCGCCGGTGTGATGGTGCCGGCGGCGGTCATGAGCAGGGGGAAGAGACGGGGCAGGCGGCACGCGGCGGTGACGCCCGCGTAGTAGCCCGAGATGGTGGCCATCGAGGACAGGACGTCCATGTCCTGCGCTCGGCTGATGCGAGGCATGGTCTCGAGGCGGAACGAGGTGACGCGGCGCTCGAGCAGCGGCCGGAGCCCAGAAGGGTCGCCGCCGGGATCCAGCATGCCGACCAGCGCCGACCCCTCCTTGAGCCGTTGCAGGTCGGGCTCTCCGGGGCGGCGGATCACCACCGTGAGGTCGCCGCTGCCCAGGAGCCCGGCGCGATCCCGGACCAGCTCCGCGCCCGCGCCCGAGTAGGCCTCGTCGGGGATGCCGGCCGCGTCCCCGGCGCCGGCCTCGACGCCGATCGACGCACCCGCCTTCACGAGCTGATCGACGGACTTGGGGACCAGGGCCACCCGGGTCTCCCCGGGCGCCGTCTCAGCCGGAACGGCGATTCGCACGAGGGGCGACTCTGACATGGAGAGGTTCATGCACGAGGACACGAGAGAGCCGGACAGACCAAGGCCGTGCCCCTCGACGCTCGCGCCGCAGAGCCGCTCGCAAGCTTCACAACCTTTTGCTTCCCATTTGGAGCGTTCGTTCGCAAACTAGGCACCGGAGACCAGACCGGAGGCGAAGGCCGGAGGGGGGCAGTGGTGGCCGCCGCGCGGGCGTCTGATCGTCGGGCGCCTCTGCGCGGCGACCGGCCGGGCGCGGACTAGGATCGCCGCGTGATCGAGCAGCGCATCCTCCGCCGCTTGGACGAGGCCGGCGTGGTCTACGACGTGATCGAGTGCGACCCCGCGCTCGCCGACACGGCAGACTTCTGTGCGCACTACGGCTATCCGCTGGACCGCTCCGCAAACACGATCGTCGTGGCCGCGCGACGCCCGCCCGGCGCCGCGTGCGCGTGCGTCGTTCTCGCCGACACCAGGCTGGACGTCAACCACCGGGTGTGCGAGCTGATGGGCGTGCGCAAGGCCTCGTTCGCCAGCGCCGGCCAGACCGAGGAGCTGACCGGCATGATGATCGGCGGCGTGACGCCGTTCGCGCTGCCGGACGGGCTGCCGGTGTACGTCGACGGTGGCGTGCTCGAGAAGCCCTGGGTGATCGTGGGCGGCGGCAGCCGCTCGATGAAGCTGAAGATGAATCCGCAGTCCCTCGTGGACGTGGCGGGCGCGCGGGTGATCGAGGGCCTGGCGATCGCCACCGCCTGAGGTGCCTCAGCCGGGCAGGAGCGTGTCCATCGCCTGCCAGCAGTACCAGGCGACCGAGCTGCGGTGGGGCCGGAAGACGTCGCCGAACGGCGTGAGCTGCTTTGCGGGGAGCGGCGAGTCGAGCTCGTGTATGCGCGACCAGCCGTTGCGCACCCCGAGGTCTTCGACGGGCCACACGTCGGGTCGTGCCAGCTGGAAGATCAGGAACATCTGCGCGGTCCACCGCCCGATGCCGCGCACCGTCGTGAGCCGCTCGACGATCTCGTCGTCGCTCAGAGCGTCCAGGTCGTGCACGGGGACCGTTCCGTCGCTGAACCGGGCGGCGAGGTCGAGAAGTGCTGCCAGCTTGTTCGCGGAGAGCCCGGCGCCGCGGAGCGATTCCGGCGCCAGCGCGAGCATCGCGGCAGGCTCGACGATGCCTCCCTCGAAGAGCGCTGTGACACGGCCGTGGATCGCGGATGCCGCTCTGCCGGCCAGCTGCTGGAACACGATCGCCCGCACCAGCGCGCTAAACGCGTCGGTCGTGCCCCTGCCCAGCGCGACCGGCCCCGCGGCCGCCACGACGCGTCTGAACGCGGGATCGGCGCGCACGATGAGGGCGGCGACGCGATCCGGCTTCGCGGGACGAGCCGCCGCCCCCGGCATACGAGCTAGTTGACCGCGGCCTGGGTTGCCGCTGCCCTTCCGGAGACCTCCTGGTTGCCGCGGACCTCGCGGAGCCTTCCGGTGGTCACGTCGTACACGAAGCCACGGACGCTGTCCTTGCGCGGGATGAACGGGTTTGCCCGTACGCGCGCGATCGACTGACGGACGTCGTCTTCGACGTCCGGGAACGCTTCGAGGGCGAACGGAGGCCGGATCCCCGTCTCCTCTTTGATCTGCGCCTTCACCTGGTCGTCGCTGAAGGTGACCATGCCGCAGTCGGTGTGATGGATCAGCACGATCTCCTCGGTGCCGAGCAGGCGTTGCGAGATGGCGAGGGAGCGGATGGCGTCGTCGGTGATGACGCCGCCGGCGTTGCGGATGATGTGCGCGTCGCCGATCTCGATACCGAGGATCCGGTTCACATGCAGCCGCGCGTCCATGCACGCGACCACAGCGACCTTGCGAGCGGGCGGCAGCGACTTGTCGCCGTCGCGAAAGCCAGATGCGAATTTCTCGTTGTTCCTGATCAGTTCGTCGGTGACGGACACGTGAGCTCTCCTCGACTATTGGTGAATTTCGGGTCCGGTCACCGCGCACGGCGCGGCGAGCGGAGCGGCAACGTTGCGGCTGTCAGCGCCTACAGATGGCGGTGCCGCAACGACCGTTGTCGAGCCACAGCCGGCGCACCAGGCACGCCGCTCTCCCGCTCATGGCGGGCGACGCTAGCAAAAGTTGACCAGATGGGTCAACTTTTCCGCGCCGCCCTCACAGCCGTGGGTCCACGACGACCTTGCCGCCGCTCGACGGTGCGATCAGGTCCTCGAACGCGGCCGGAACCTTCTCCAAGGGGATGCGCCTGGTCACGATCCGCGCCAGAGAGGGTTCGCCGGCGAGCATCGCGATGGAGGCGGTGAAGTCCGCCTCGGACGAGGCGATGCTGCCCAGCACGTCGATCTCGCGCGTCACCCACATCAGCGGGGCCACTCTCGCCTCGCCGAACGGCACACCGAGCAGCACCAGGGCGCCGCCCGGAGCGACGAGATCGGCCGAGGTGTGCAGCACCTCGGGGTGACCGGAGCACTCGAACACCAGCGGGGCGGGCGGAGCCGCCGCGCGCGCGTCCTGTGCCTGGGCCACCGTCGCGGTGGCGCCGAGGGCCTCCGCAAGCGTCCTCCGGTCGGCGACCGGGTCCACGCCGACCACCGCCTCCACGCCGCGCGCGCGTAGCGCGGCGACGGTGAACAGGCCGATCGGCCCCAGCCCCACGACGACGGCGGTGTCGCCCGGCCGCCCCGCGCGCTCGACGCCGTGGATCGCAATGGAGAGCGGCTCCACCAGGCAGGCGTCCTCGAGGCGCAGGTTCGACGGAAGGCGGTGCAGGCGGTGCGCCGGCACCTGCACCGCGTCTGCGAACGCACCCTGCCTCAGGAAGCCCAGCCCGGCCGTGAGCGCGATCGCACACCGGTGCGCGTTGCTGTTCCGGCAGTCCGGGCACACCCCGCAGGGCAGCTTCGGGTCGACGACCGCGGCGTCCCCCGGTGCCCAGTCCCGCACGGCGTCACCGACCGATTCCACGACGCCGGAGAACTCGTGGCCCGGCACGTTGTCGGTGAACAGGCCCACCTTGTATGCCGAGAGGTCGGACCCGCAGATGCCGCAGCCTGCGACTCGCACGACCACCTCGTCGGCGTCCGGCTCTGGATCGGCCAGCTCGACGACCTCGAGGTGGTGGGCGGCGACCAGCTTGACCGCTCGCACCGCTACATGAGCCCGAAGGTGGCGACGATCCGGAGCAGCTCGGACAGCACCGAGGGATCGGTCGCGACGTCGATGACCGTGCACTCGCGGGCATCGACCGCCCGCTCGAGCGCACCGCAAAAGTGCGCGAGGTCCTCGACGTGCTCGCCGCGCGCACCCAGCGCCTGGGCAAGGAGGTCGTATCGGGTTTGACGGAGCTCGCTTGCGACGTGGCGACCGGGACCGAACGCAGCGTCCTGCTCATGGCGAACATCACCCCAGCCCGCGTTGTTCGAGACGACGACGATCACGGGCAGCCCGTGGCGGATGGCGGTGTCGACCTCCATCGCGGTGAGGCCGAAGGACCCGTCGCCGGTGTACAGGATCACCGGCTCGTCGGGCCGCGCCGCCTGCGCCGCGAGCGCGAACGGCAGACCCACGCCGAGCGTCCCGAGCGCCGTCGTCGTGGACAGCAGCCTGCCGGGCTTCTCGGCATGGAAGTAGGCCAGAGCCCAGGAGAGGGCGTCGCCCCCGTCCGCGACCAGCGTGCACTCGCCCCCGAAGCGTTCGCGGGCGTACTTGGCGATCTCTCGGGCGACGGCGCCGGCGTGCACCCCGGGGCCGTCGAAGTCCTCGATCTGCCTGTCCCAGAACGCGAGCGACGCGCGGGCCAGTCCGCGGGCGCGCTCGCGCCACGCATCCAGCGAAGCTGCGCTGCCGCGCCAGGCCAGCGTCATGTCGTGCAGCACGAGCCGGGCGTCACCTGCGACGGCGACGTCGACTGCGCGGTTGCCGCCCAAGCGCTCCGGGGCGATGTCCACCTGGAGGATCGTCTGCTGCGCGCCGAACAGCGGCGCCCCGCCGAACATGACGTTGGCGTTGAACGCCGAGCCGACGACCATGACGCAGTCGGCGCCCGGTATCGCCAGCCCGCCGTGGACCAGCGATCCGAGGCTGGACGGGTGCGAGTCGGCGATGGCCCCGCGCGCCGCGCTCGCCGTGATCACCGGGATCCCCGACGTCTCTGCGAAACGGGCCAGCTCTTCCCCCGCGGCCGACCAGAACACACCGCTGCCCGCGACGACGATCGGGCGCTCCGCGGCCTGCAGCGCCGCGACGGCGGCGCCGACGTCGCCAGGGTCGGCGGCGGGGAGGGGAGGAGCCTCCGGAAAGCCTCCCGGATCGACGCCGAGCGCCCGGACCTCGCCGTCCATGACGTCCCAGGGGACGTCCAGGTACACCGGGCCCGGGCACCCCGCGCGGGCGCGGAAGAGCCCCTCCGACACCGTCCGCCGTATCGCCTCGGGCCGGGTGCAGCTCGTCGACCACTTCGCGGCCGGGGCGGCGATCCCGCGCTGGTCGATGTCCATCACCGCGCCCCGCCCCTGCCGGGACACGCCGGTGCGTCCGGCGCAGAACAGCAGCGGCACGCTCCACGCCGAGGCGTCGAGCAACCCGATCAGGCCGTTGGCGAACCCGGGCCCCGCGGTGACGGCGCAGACGCCCGTTTCCCCTGTGGCCAGCGCCCAACCCTCGGCGGCGAGCGCGGCGGCGCCCTCGTGGCGCGTGTCGATGACGCGGATGCCGAGCCGGTCGCAGCCGTCGAGAAGCGACAGGATGTGGCCTCCGGGGAGCGCGAACACGGTGCCGACCCCGCTGTCGCGCAGAGCCTGCGCGAAGAGCATTCCGCCCGTGCTGGGGTCGTCCGCGACGGCTGCGGACGCGCGCTCGGTCAGAACATCCGCCATTCGAGCAAGTCTATCCGGGCACGTCATGCGTTAAACCCGCACCTAGAATGAGCGACTTGCAGGAGAACCCGCCTCTTCCGCAAAGCACGGGGGAGGCGGCCGAGGTTCGCACCTCCGGAATGGGCATGCGAGCGCTGCGCAACACCGCGCTGCTGCTCGTGACGCGCGTGTGCTCTCGCGTCATCGCGCTGGTGGCGGTGATCGCCATCGGCAACGCGCTCGGCGACGCCCACTTCGGCGAGATGCAGACGGCGGTGACGTACGTGAACCTCGTCGGAACGTTCGCGGACGTCGGGCTCTCCGCGCTGTACGTGCGCGAGGGCGCCCGGCACGTCGCGGCGCTCGGCAGGTACTTCAACAACATCGCCTCGCTGAAGCTCGTCCTCAGCGTGGTCGCGCTGCCGCCGCTCTTCGCGCTGCTCTACGTGGCCGGCCTGCGCTCGCTGCTGCTGCCCGCGTTTGCGCTGCTGGTGCTGTCCGGGTACTCGCTGCTCCTGCGCAGCTCGCTGTACGCGATGCAGCAGCTGGGCTTCGAGATCGCGGAGATCATCCCCGAAACGCTGATCGTGCTGACGCTGGCGCTCATCGGTGCGCACAACGGTGCCGACGTGGGCTACTACCTGTGGGCGTACGCGGCGAGCTACGCGTTCGCCAGCGCCTACTTCGCGGTCGTCCTGTACCGCAAGGGGGTGCTGCGCCCGCGCTGGACGGTCGACGCATCGCTGCTCCGGCCCTGGATACGGGCGGCGATCCCGCTGGGCATCACGTTCGTGATCACCACCGTGTACTTCAAGGTGGACGTCCCCATCCTGCAGCGGTTTCGCCCGTACGCCGAGGTTGGGTGGTACACGTTCGCGTACAAGCCCTTCGAATCGCTCCTCTTCATACCGTTCTCATTGCGCGGCGTGGTGTTCCCGCTGCTGTCCGTGTACCACAGGCAGTCCCCGCAGCGAGTGCTGGCCATGTCGGAGAAGTTCTTCAAGGCGTTGGTGATGCTGGGCTGGCCGATCACGGTGGGCGTATACCTGCTCGCGAATCAGTTCAACGACCTGCTCCACCTGTACCCGCAGTCGGCGCCTGCGCTGCAGATCCTCGCCCTCGGCATCGTGTTCATGTTCGCGGACAACACGTTCGCTGCGACGCTCAACGCCATCGACAAGCAGAACGTCTTCGCCGGCATCGCCGTGCTCGGCCTGGTGGTCAACGTGGGGGTGAACCTCGTGGTCATTCCCGCCTACGGATACCGCGGAGCGAGCTGGGCCGTGGTGGTCACCGAGGCCGCGCTCGTCGTGGCGGGGTGGTTCGTGCTCCGGGCGCAGCTCGGCACGATCAACGTGGTCCGCGCCTGCTGGAAGACGATCGTCGCCGGCGTCGTCATGGGCGTCTTCATCCACTTCGCGCATCCTCAGGGACGCGTCGCTCTGCTTCTCGTCGTGTTCGCGTCGGCCGCGATCTACGCCGGAGTGCTCGTTGCGCTCAGGGTTGCGGACGCCGAGGAGGTGGCGCTGATCCGCAACGCGCTGCGCCTGCGCCGTGGCTGAGCACCGGCGCCTGCGCATCTCCTCGGGCTCACCCTGGGAGTCCCGCGCCGGGTACTCCCGCGCGCTGCGCGCTGGGCGGCATGTGTACGTCTCGGGAACGGTGGGGCGCAACGAGGACGGCAGCGTTCCGCCCTCCGCGTACGAGCAGGCGCGGCGTTCGCTGGAGATCATCGCTGAGGCGCTCCGCCAGGCCGGCGCAGCGATCTCCGACGTCGTCCGGACACGAACGTTCGTCACCGACATCGCGCTGTTCGACGAGGTGGCCCGAGCGCACTCGGAGGTGTTCGGCGAGGTGCGGCCCGCGACCTCGATGGTCGAGGTCAGCCGGCTGGTCGAGGACGCGTACCTGCTCGAGATCGAGGCGGACGCGCTGCTGGACTGATCGCGGGCGTCCGGGCGTCGTCGAGGTCGCTCAGCACGGCCATCGCCGCGTTTCTGCCGTTGATGGCCACAACGCTGCCGCCGGGGTGCGTGGACGCCCCGCACATGTACAGCCCGGGCACTGGCGTGCGTGGCGCGAACCTCCGCGACCACATCTGATCCGGCAGGCACTCTCCCTGGAAGATGTGGCCGCCCGAGAGGCCCACCTCGTGCTCGATGTCCGGCGGCGCGAGCACCTGCCGGGATTCGATGCAGTCGAACACGTCGGGCGCGAAGCGCGCCACGCGCCCGAGCGCGGCGTCGGCCACCTGCTCGCGCCGCTCGTCCCAACCGCCGCCGGCCAGGTCGTAGGGGGCGTACTGGGCGAACACGCTCATCGCGTGCTTTCCCGGGGGAGCGACGCTACCGTCGTACGCGGTGTGAAAGTACAGCTCGGCCCACGCGGGCGCGGGCACGCCGTGCCTGCTCTCCTCGTAGGCGCGCTGCGTGTCGTCGATGCTGCCGGCGATCGTCACCATCGCGCGGTGGGGCGGCGGCCCGTCCTGGCTCGCGGCGGTGAACGCGGGCAGCCGTCGCAGCGCGCAGTTGATCTTCAGGACCGGCCCCGACATCCTCCAGGCGGCGATGCGCTCGGCGAAGTCAACGGGAACGTTCTCGCAGAGCTCGAGCGTGGTGCGCGGATCGGCGTTGGAGACCACCGCGCGCGCGGTGACGCGCGTGCCGTCGTCGAGGCGAACGCTCCCCTCTGCGATCTGCGCCACCCTCGCGTCGGCGACGATCGCCGCGCCGGACTCGGCGGCCGCATCAGCAAGCGCGAACGAGATCCGCCCCATGCCACCCTGCACGTAGCCCCACGCCCCGCCGTGACCCTCGAGCGTTCCCATCGAATGGAACGCGTGGATCGAGGCGGTGCCTCGGTCCCGCGGACCTGCCCAGGTGCCGATCAGCCCCTGGCCGTGCAGCGCGGTGCGCAACCGCTCGTCGCGCACGTGCCGCTCGACGACCGAGGCGATCGACTCCTCGAACAGGACCTCGATCAACTCCGGGTCGTTGCCGAGCCGCGTCTCGATCTCCACGCGCTCCGGCGCGTCGCCCACCCACGTGTCGCGATCACCCGAGCGCAGCGCCGCGCGGATGCGCTTGAAGACCGATTCGTATCGCCCATAGCCGTCCGCGTCCGACGCGGAAAGGGCGGAGACGGCGCGTCGGCTCGCCAGCGGGTCGTCCCAGAGAGCCAGGGCTGTTCCGTCTTCGAACGGACACCAGAGGTGGGGATCGACGCGGTGCACGGAGTAGCCACGTCGCCGCAGCGACAGCTCCTCGACAACGAGCGGGTGCAGCAGCCCCACGAGGTACGCGCAGGGACTGACGACGAAACGGTCATCCTCGAAGGGACGCGCGAGCGTGCATGCGCCGCCGACTCGGTCGCGCGCTTCGAGCACGAGCACGCGCAGCCCGGTTCGAGCCAGGTATGCGGCGGCGGTCAGGCCGTTGTGCCCGGCCCCCACGACGATCGCGTCCCAGCGCGTGCGAGCGAGCTCGGAACGCGACAGCGCGTGCGCGCCGGGCCCGCGCTGACCGTTTCCGTCACGCTGCGACATCGAGCAGGATCTTACCGACGACGGTCTGTGACTCCATCGCACGATGGGCGTCGGCGACGCGGGCCAGCGGGAACACGGCGCCGACCACGGGACGGATCGACCCCTGCGCCAGCGCGGGAAGCGCATCGCTGCTGAACGCAGCGACGATGCCGGCCTTCTGCTCGCGCGGCCGGCCACGCAGGTGCGGCGCGACGATCGTCGCGCGGCGGCGCGAGAGGGCCGCGAGGTCGATGTCGCTGTACGTGCCTCCCTGCATGCCGATCACGATCAGCCTCGCGTCGGTGGCGAGCACGTCAACGTTGCGCTGCAGGTACGACCCGCCCATGACGTCGAGGACGACGTCGGCGCCGTGGCCCTCGGTCGCGGCGCGCACCACCTCCACGAAGTCGTCGGTGCGGTGGTCGATGAGAATCTCGGCGCCGAGCTCCGAACAGCGTTCCAGTCGCGACTCGGAGCCGGCCGTGACGGCCACGCGGCAGCCGTGTCGCTTGGCCAGCTGTATCGCAGCCGTGCCCACACCGCCCGCCCCGCCGTGGATGAGGACGGTCTCGCCCGGACGCAGGCGCGCTCGCGTGAACAGGCTGTCGTGTGCGGTGATGAAGACCTCGGGAACGCCGCCGGCGTCGAGAATCAGCAACCGGCCCACCGGCATCACCTGCGTCTCCGCCACGGCGACGACCTCGGCGTAGCCGCCACCTTCGAGCAGCGCCATCACGCGGTCGCCCGGCTTCCAGCGCGTCACAGCCGACCCGGTGGCGATCACGTCGCCGGACACCTCGAGGCCGAGAATCGCCGAGGCGCCCGGCGGGGGTGGGTAGAAGCCCATGCGCTGCAGCACGTCCGCGCGGTTCACGCCCGCCGCGGCGACGCGGATCAGCACCTCGTGCTCGCTCGGCGTCGGCTCCGGGACGTCTGCGACGTCCAGCACGTCGGCGTCTCCGGTGGCCGTGGTCACCACGGCCCTCATCCGCGTCCTCGGATCAGGTGGCTCGATTGGCGATGGTGTTGTCGGACTGGCCCGTGTTCACGGTGCCGAAGCCGGCGTTGTCGAACTGACTGAAGTCGATCTGCCAGTCGCCCTCGCCGTCCTGCTCGCCGGCCGGGTTGCCCGTGTGGTTGATGACCACCACGTCGCCCGGGCGGCTCCAGTTGAAGAAGGTGGTCGCGCGCGAGGGGCTCAGGTTCACGCATCCGTGCGACACGTCGTAGTGGCCCTGCGCGTACACGGACCACGGTGCGGAGTGGATGAAGTAGCCGTCACTCGATATCGCCGTGTCGTAGTAGACGTCCTCGTTGTAGAAGTTCGCCGTCCCGGGTATGCAGGCCGCGCCGCCGAACGTGGTGCAGGAGTTCATCTTCACGTCGTAGGTCTTGTAGAGCACGATCAGCGTCCCCTGGATGGTGGTGAAGCCGGCCTTGCCCATGCTCACGGGCCAGGTGTCGATGAGCTGATCGTTGTCGTAGACGTTCATCGTGTGCGTCGCGTCGTCGATCATCGACAGGTGCTTGTCGCCGACAGTGAAGCTGGACGTCCAGCTTCCCAGCCCCCAGGTGCCGTCGCCGACGTCGAAGCCCTTGAGGTTCGCCGTGACCGTCACCTGTGTGCCGGGTTGCCAGTAGTCCCTGGTGCGGAAGTGCACGGTGTTCGACGTGAACCAGTGCCACGCTCCCAGGACCGGGGTGGACGTGCTGATCGCGATGCGCGACAGCAGTGACGCGCGCCTGCTGGGCGGGATCGAGTCGCTGAAGCGGAGGCTGATCGGCTCGCCCACGCCGACGACGCTGCCGTCGTCCGGGCTCGTCGAGGTGAGCAGGCGGCTCTGGGCCCGGAGCGTCGAGAACGAGGAGTGCGCCGAAGCCTGCAGGTTCGGGCCGGCGGTCGCCGTCGCCGTCACCGTGTAGTTGGCGCGCGAGTCGAGGCCCTCGGTCGAGCGCCAGCTGGTTCCGTCACTCGACAGCTCGCCCCTGAGCGGGGTCGCGCTGCCACCTTCGATGAGACGGACGCTGCCCAGCGCGCCCGCCGACGCGCTGACGACGACGGGGGCATCGAGCGCCACGCCGCTGCTGCCGTCAGCGGGGGTGATCGTGATCTTCGGCGCCACCTGGGCGACCGCCTGCTGCACCCGCTGCCCGGCCGCGTCCTGGCGCACAGCCGTCGTCTGGGTGCACGACGTCAGCACCATCACGGCTGCTGCGCCGGTGATTCCCACCGGCGACGCGAGTCGTCGCGAGAGGCCGACCATCGAATTCCACCGTACCATTGATTCACCGCGTCGAGGCAAGCGTTCGCTCCCGTCGGCGCTGGGAGTGCAAACGCTCGTTCCCCCTCCGAGGTTTCGACCCCCCATGGCCTCACCGCTGGTCTCCGCCGCGGATCTCGCCGCCGAGCTGGCCGCACGGTCTCCGACACTCCTGGACGTGCGCTGGTCGCTCGGCGGCCCGCCGGGTCTTGGCGAGTACCAGCTCGGCCACATCCCGGGAGCGCACTTCGTCGATCTCGATCGCCAGCTGGCCGCCCCGCCCGGGGCTGGGAGGCATCCGCTGCCGTCGCCCGAGGACTTCCAGGCGGCGATGCGCTCGCTGGGGGTGTCCAGCACCCGCCCGGTGGTCGTCTACGACGCCTCAACCGGTGTCGCCGCGGCCCGGGCCTGGTGGCTGCTCCGGTATTTCGGCCACCCCGACGTCGCGGTGCTCGACGGCGGCTACGCCGAGTGGGTGAGGGGCGGCGGAGCGGTGGCGCGAGGCCTCGAGCCCCCGGCCCGGCCCGGCGACTTCGTGGCCGAGCCCGGCCACATGCCGCTGCTGGACGCCGCCGCGGCCGCGGCGGCGGCGGTCGACGGGGTGCTGCTCGACGCCCGCGCGCCCGAGCGATTTCGCGGCGAGGCCGAGCCAGTCGACCCCGTGGCTGGGCACATCCCGGGTGCCCGCAACCTGCCCACCGCCGGCAACGTCGACCCGATCGGGCGCCTCCTCGCGCCTGGCCGCCTCCGGGCCCGCTTCGAAGAGGCGGGGGCGACCGCCGAAGCTGTCGTCGGCGTCTACTGCGGCTCGGGGGTGACGGCGGCCCACGAGGTGCTCGCCGCCGAGGTGGCGGGGATCCCCGCAGCGCTCTACGTCGGCTCGTGGAGCGACTGGATCACCGACCCTGGCCGCCCCGTGGCTCTCGGCGAACACTGATCCCCGGCAGGCGGTCCGGGGACCGGCGGACCGCGTTCACGATCGAGGAATCGGCAGTAGAGTCGCGCCCAGCGAACTCAGACGGCGACGCGCTGCTTCCGGAGGATGTCTTGCCATGGCGGGTCGTGCGGGGGCGGATACCCCGGTGCTTCCTGACCGCTGGCTTGGCATTCTCAGCGCGGACCCGGCCTGGGACGTGCGCTTCGAGCGGGCCGAGGACGCCTTCGTCTGGGACGACGAGGAAGATCGCTACCTCGATCTCTTCACCAACGGCGGCGTCAACATCCTGGGCCACGCCCACCCGGCGGTGAATGAGGCCGTGTCGAGCCAGTTCGAGCGGCTGGCGAGTGCGCACCCCAGCATCGAGAACGACGCCCGGGAGGACTTCATCGAAGCGCTGAGCCTGGTGGTTCCGGCGCCCTTGTCACGGACCGTCCTCACCAACTCGGGCTCGGAGGCGGTGGACATGGCGCTGAAGATCGCGTGCACCGCGACGCGTCGCCGCCGAATCGTCGCGGCCGAGGGCGCCGGTCACGGCGCCGGCTTTCTCGCCGCGCTCGTCAGCGCCCCGCACGGCCGCCCATTGCTACCGGGGCTCGGGCTCGACGTGGCGCGGGTGCCGTTCGGTGACCTGGCCGCGCTGGAGCGCGAGCTCGGCGACCCGGTGGCGGCGTTCATCGTCGAGCCCGTGCAAGCGGAGAGCGGGTTCCGCACGCTCGCCGATTCGTTTCTCGGAGCGGCTCACGATCTCTGCCGCGAGCACGACACCCTGTTGATCGTCGACGAGGTGCAGACCGCCTTTCGCGCCTGGCCGCCGCTGGCCTCGCTGCGGCGCGGAGTGGTGCCCGACATCGTCTGCCTGGGGCCGTCGATGGCCAACGGGTTTCCCATCGGCGCGGTCGTCGTGAACGATGACGTCGCCGCCAGATCGAAACGCGCGGCTGTTTGGTCCACCACCGCCGGCAATCCTCTGGCCTGCGCCGCCGGCGCCGCGACCCTGCGGACTGTGGCGTCGACGACGACGCGAGCGCGGATGACCGAGGCCGGCGCACACCTGCAGTCGCGGTTGCGCGGGCTGCGCATGAACGAGATAAAGGCCGTGCGCGGGGAGGCGCTGATGGCCGCCGTCGAGCTCTACGCGGGGGCGCCGGTCGTCGTGCGCTCGCTGTGGCGGTCCGGCGTGCTCGTGCCGCCCGCACCGTCCGGGCTGATCCGCATGCTGCCGCCCGTGACGATCGAGCGCGCCCAGGTCGACCTGGTCGTCGAGAGGCTGGCGGCGGCGATCCTGGAGCTGCGCGACAACCGCCGCCGCCGGCGGTCCGGCGGCGAGGACGTCGAGCTTCGCGGGGTGGCCGCGCGGCGGCCCTCCCGCAGCGGCTGAGCGGGCAAGCGCCGGAAGCGACGCTTCTAGTTCAGGCGCTCGACGATCATGGCCATGCCCATGCCGCCGCCGACGCACATCGTCTCGAGCCCGATGGTCTTGTCCGCGGTCCGCAGGTCGTTGAGCAGCGTGCAGAGGATGCGCGCCCCGGTCATGCCGAACGGATGGCCCAGCGCTATCGACCCGCCGTGCGGGTTGAAGCGGTCGTCGAAGGGGTCGATGCCGATCCCCCGGGCGGCCGGGATCACCTGAGCCGCGAACGCCTCGTTCAGCTCGACGATGTCGATGTCGTCGATGCTCATCTTCGCGCGGGCCAGCGCCTGCTTCGATGCGCCGATGGGGCCGAGGCCCATGAACTCGGGCGCGAGCGCGCTCAGTCCGGTGGTGACGACGCGCGCGAGCGGTTCGACGCCGAGCTCTGCGGCACGCGTGTCGGACATGATCAGGACGGCGGCCGCGCCGTCGTTGAGCGGGCACGAGTTGCCCGCCGTGACGCTGCCGGTCTCGCGAAACACGGGCGGCAGCGCCGCGAGCCTCTCGAGGCTCGTGTCGCGACGCGGACCGTCGTCCTTCGTGAACATCCCACCGCCGTTCGGCAGCGCTACCGGGATGATCTCGCGCGCGAAGAACCCGTCGTCCTGCGCCGCCACCGCGCGCTGCTGGCTGCGCAGCGCGAACTGATCCATCTCTTCACGCGAGATCTCCTCCCGCGCGGCGACGTTCTCGGCCGTCTGGCCCATCGCGATGTAGAGGTCGGGGTACCCCTCGGCGTTGCCGGGCTGGAGCCGCGGGTTCTGGCCCTGCGGCATGTCGCTGGTGCCGTTGAGGAAGCGCGAGACGCACTCCACTCCCACGCTCAGGAACACGTCCCCCTCGCCGGCGCGGATCGCGTGCGCGGCGATGCGCGTGCTCTGCAGCGATGAGGCGCAGTAGCGCGTGATCGTCGTCCCCGGCACGTCGAGACGAGCCAGGATGCTGACGGCGCGGCCGAGGTTGAACCCCTGCTCGCCGCCGGGAAGGCCGCAGCCGCAGATCAGGTCCTCGATCTCGTGCCGGTCGAGCTGCGGCACCCGATCCAGGACCTCGGTGGCGATGGTGGCGGCCAGGTCATCGGGCCGGACGTTGACGAGCGAGCCCTTCATCGCCCGGCCGATGGGCGAGCGCCCGAGGGCGACGATCACTGGTTCCGGCATGGTGCAAACCTCAGGGGTGGAGTTGACGCGTATGTCAATTGTGCCGCTGACCGAGCATGGCCTGCCGCGAGCGACTTATCCTCGCGGAGCGACGTGGCTCGTGGGAGGCAACGCTTGGACTATTTCGTGACAGGGGCGACTGGGTTCATCGGCCGGCACATCGTGCCGCTGCTGCTGGCCCGCGGAGGGGACGTGCACGTCCTCGTTCGCGACGGCTCGCGCGCGCGCTTCGCGGCGCTGCGGGAGCGCTTGGGCGCGGACGGATCGCGCCTGCACGCCAGGATGGGCGACCTGAGCGAGCCGCTGCTCGGCCTGTCGGCAGAGGACCGGGCCGCCGTGGGCGGAGCGTCGGTGTTCCACCTCGCGGCCGTCTACGACCTGCTGGCCGATCCCGAGGAGACGGAGCGGGCCAACGTGCGCGGGACGCGCCACGTGGTCGAGCTGGCCAACGACATCGGCGCGCCCTGCCTGCACCACGTGAGCTCCATCGCAGTCGCAGGACGCTACAAGGGCAGGTTCACCGAGGCGATGTTCGACGAGGGACAGCCCCTCGACCACCCTTACTACCGGACCAAGTACGAGGCGGAACGCATCGTGCGCGATGAGTCCGCGGTGCCCTGGCGCGTCTATCGGCCCGGGCTCGTCATCGGCTCATCCGAGACGGGTGAGGCGGACCGCGTCGACGGACCGTACTACGCCTTCAAGCTGATCCAGACGATGCGGGACGCGTTCCCGCAGTGGATGCCGTTCGTGGGGGCCGAGGGTGGCCCCTTCAACATCGTGCCCGTCGACTTCGTGGCCCGGGCGATCGACCACATCGCGCACCTCGACGGCCTGGACGGTCGCGCGTTCCACATCGTCGATCCCGAACCGCTGTCGCTGGGCGACACGCTCAACACGTTCTGCAGGGCTGCCCACGCGCCCGAGTTCGCGCTCCGCATCGACCGGCGGATGGCGCGCATGGTGCCGTCCGGGGCGATGTCTGCGGTCGGCGGTGTCCCTGCCGTGAAGCGGATGCGGGAGCAGGTGCTCCAGAAGCTCGGCATGCCCGAAGCCGCGTTCGAGTACATGGACTACCCGGCCACGTTCGATGCGACCGAGGCGCAGAACGCGCTCGCCGGCAGCGGGATCAGCGTCCCGCCGCTGCACGACTATGCGTGGAAGATCTGGGACTACTGGGAGCGCCGCCTGGACCCGCAGCTGCCGACGCCCGCCAACGTGCGCCGCGCGGTGAGTGGCAAGGTCATCGTGGTCACGGGGGCGTCCAGCGGCATCGGCCGCGCCGTCTGCCGTCACCTGGCCAGCTCGGGCGCGACGATCATCGGCGTGGCCCGGCGCGAGGACCAGCTGGAAGAGATGCGTGCCGAGGTGTCGGGCGAGGGCGGCAAGGCGTTCGTCTACCCTACCGACCTCAGCGACCACGACGCGTGCACCGCGTTGATCCACCGCGTCATCGAGGACCACGGGCGCGTCGACGTGCTGATCAACAACGCGGGCCGCTCGATCCGTCGTTCGGTGCTGGACTCGCTCGACCGCTTTCACGACTTCGAGCGCACGATGCGCCTCAACTACTTCGGCTCGGTGGCGCTCATCCTCGCGGTCATACCGGGCATGCGCGAGCGGCGCGACGGTCACATCATCAACATCACGTCCATCGGTGGCCAGACGTTTCCACCGCGGTTCGCCGCGTACGTCGCGAGCAAGAACGCGCTGGACGCGTTCTCGCGCTGCTTCGCACCGGAGGTCGTCGCCGAAGGGATCGCCATCACGACGATCCACATGCCGCTCGTGCGCACGCCGATGATCGCGCCGTCAGGGCTGTACCGGAGCTTTCCGACGATCAGCGCCGACGAGGCCGCCGACATGGTCGTCGAGGCCATCATCAAGCGTCCGCACGAGGTGTCGACACGCGTCGGCAAGTTCGGTGAGCTGGTGCACTCGATCGCACCCGGGCTGCACCAGATCATCATGGGCGGGGCGTTCAACCTCCTTCCGGACAGCGCCCGGCCCAGCCAGGACGGCGAGCGCGCCGAGCAGCCGGTGACGCCGGAGGGTTACGCGCTCGGCATGCTCATGAGGGGGATTCACCTCTAAGATCCAGCGCATGGCCAACGAGCTGCGGGACCGGCTGCTCGAAGTGCTGGGCGAGTGCCGGGTGCGCGAGCGCGACGAGCTCGTGCCGCTGGTGGACGCCGAGGCGCCGCAGCGGGGCTGGACGTACAAGGACCACCTCGCGCACCTGGCCGCGTGGCGCGACCACGGTGCGGACGTGCTGCGCGCGGCGCGCGGGGCGGGACCGGTTCCCCGCACGATCGGGCTCGATCTGCTCGACGAGGAGAACGCGCGAATCCACGCCCTCAACAAGGATCGAAGCGGCGAGGACGTGAAGCAGTACGCGTTCGAGTCGTACGTCCGCCTCGCCGCGGAGCTGGACCTGTGCACCGACGAGGTGCTCCACCTGCCGCGCCCGGACCGTCCCGAGATGGAGACATGGCGGGTGCTTCCCGGCGACCTCGAGACGCACCTCGGCATGCACCTGAGCCAGCTGCTGCTCGAGCGGGGCGACTTCGACGCGGCGGAGAAGGTGGAGGTCTGGGCGTACGAGGCGTCGAACCGGGCGGCCGCCGACACGCCGTCGCGGGCCGGGAGCCTCTACAACCTGGGGTGCTTCTACGCGCGCGCGGGCCGCGCGGGCGAGGCGGCGGAGCGCTTCCGCACCGCGTTTGCCGCGTCGCCCGGCCTGGTCGAGTGGGCGCGCACCGATCCGGACCTCGACCGCGTCCGGGACGACCCGGCGGTCGCCGAGCTCCTCGCGCCCTGAAAACCCGTGGCGCGAGTGTTATTCGGGCGCGCCGGCCGGCGGTAGGTCGATCGCGACCCGGTGCTTCGGTTCGTAGAGCCCGATCTCGCCCGCGCCCGGCACCTGCAGTGACGTCAGGCGACCGAAGCCGGCTTCTCTCACCGCAGACGTGAATGTCACACCCTTTGCACGCAACTCTTGCACCGTGCTCTCGATGTCGTCGCACATGAGGTAGAGCTGGAGGCCGCCGCCAGACGTGCCGTCGCCGGCAGGATGGAAGCCCAGCTCCGTGGGCGGCAATCCGAAGATCAGCCAGCCGTCCCCATCGTCGACGCTCGGCAGCCCGAGCACGTCACGGAAGAACGCGCGCGCCGCGGGCGAGTCCGCGGCGAATTGCAGCAGGTGGACGCCGCGGATCACCAGCCGCGCGACCTACGCCGCAGAGGAGGCGCCGATCAGCGTGAACTCATCGTCGACGCCGAGAGTGCGCGCGGTGGGGGAGGTCTCGACGGAGTCCTTCGCCGGGTGCGTGAACAGCACGTAGTCGGCGATGGGGTTGGTCACGCCGAACCAGTACTTCTCGTTCTTGTAGTGGTGCAGGATGTGCGCGCGCCAGACGGCGCGGAACACCGGCGTGCGCGGCACGTACGGCGAATGGATCAGGTAGTGCGACCATTCGTAGCCGAACAGGAACGTCATGAACGTCGCGAACGCTGTCATGGTCGCCTCGCGTGTGGGGAAGGCGAACCATGCGATCAAGAACAGCACGGCGAAGAGCCCGGCGAGCACCGGCAGCGGGACGAACACCAGCGGGATGTTGCGCGGGTCGCGGTGGTGCATCCGGTGGCGCTTGGCGAAGATCGGGTCGACGCGCAGCCCGAGGACGCGCCGCGGACGGAAGTGGAGCAGGAAGACGTGCAGCACCCACTCGACGAAGGGCTCGACGGCGAGTATCCCCAACGCGACGAACAGGTCACCGAGCGTCCAGTGGCCGATCGCGATTCGCGCGATGACGCTCGCGACCGCGGCGGCGAAGATGAGCCGCGGGCTCCCGTATCGCGCGAAGACGGCGAGCGCGCGGCCGAGCGTCAAACGCTTGCCCGCCGCTGCGGCAGCCTCCTGGGTGGGGGCCGCGACCGTCGTCATCCCGGGGACAGTGTAGCGTCGTCGGTGATTCTGTTGGCCATGCGGCCAACGGTCTCCACCTCGACCTCGCAGAGCTGGCCCGGCTCGAGCCAAGGGGGTGGCTGGCGGCCGATGGCGACGCCCGCGGGCGTGCCGGTGAGCAGGATGTCGCCCGGCTCGAGCGTGAACGCCTCCGAGCAGTAGCCGATCAGCGTCGCGACGTCGAAGACCATGTTCGCCGTGGTGTCGTCCTGGCGCACCTCGCCGTCGACGCGACAGGTGATGCGGAGCGCCTGCGGATCGCGCACGTCGTCACGGGTCGTGATCGCCGGGCCGATGGGACAGAACGTGTCGAAGCTCTTGCCGCGCAGCCACTGGTCGCCGGAGAAGAGCTGCGCCGAGCGCGCCGACACGTCGTTCGCGCAGCAGTAGCCGGCGACGTGCTCGAGCGCGCGGTCGCGGGGGATGTGTCGGCCGCCCGTCCCGATGACGACGCACAGCTCGGCCTCGTAGTCCAGGTCGCGCACCTCGCGCGGACGGACGATGTCGTCGTACGGCCCGACGACCGCGGTCGCGAACTTCGAGAAGAGGATGGGTCGTTCCGGGACGGCGTTGCCCACCTCGCGCGCGTGCTCCGCGTAGTTCCGTCCGACGCAGATGATCTTCGGTGGTCGTGGCACAGGGGCTGCGAGCAGGCCTGGCGGATACGGGGTCAGGTCGCCGCGTTCGGCGAGAAGGGGCAGGCGGTCGGCGAGCCGCGCCACCTCGGCGACGAGCTGCCGACCGGCGGTGATGATCGCTGCGGCGCCACCGGTCGTCACGGGACACGACCGGCCCGCCGAGACGTGGAACAGGTCCTCGACGAGGTATGCGGCGTCATCGTGCAGCAGGGCCGGAGACAGCGCGCCGTCGTGCCTGACGCTCGCAAGCCTCACGCGTCGAGGCCGGCGGCGGCGAGGGCTGTGTCGTGGAGCGCGGCGTTGCTCGAGACGCCGGGCCCGCCCATAAGGGGGTCGTCGCTGCTTCGGTCGGTGAACCGTCCGCCGGCCTCATCGACGATCAGCGCGAGCGCGGCGAAGTCCCAGACGTTGGCCCGCGACGTCCAGCCGATGTCGGCGCTGCCCCTGGCGACGGAGAGATGGGTCAGCGAGTTCCCCACGCCTCGCGCGTCCCAACACCGCTCGGCGAGGTCCGCCAGCCGCGACACGAGTCCGGTGCGCGCGAAACCCGGGAGGCCCGTGTGCGTGAGCATCACGTCGGAGATGTCCGTGATCGCCGACGCGTGGATGCGATCACCGTTGAGGAACGCGCCTCCGCCCCGCATCGCGCGGTACCGGTGGCCGAAGGCGGGGACGCTGGCCACGGCCACGACCGTCTGGCGATCGTGCTGCAGTGCGATCAGCGTCGCCCACGTCTCGTTGCCGCGGGAGTAGCTCTTGGTGCCGTCGATGGGATCGATGACCCAGCGCCACGGTCCTGCCGCGGGATCGGCGCCGAACTCCTCCCCGAGCACGCCGTGTTCGGGCCGCTCACGGCGGAGACGAGCGCGAATCGCGGACTCGATCTCACAGTCGGCCGCGGTGACCGGTGTCAGGTCGGCCTTGGTGTGGACGCTCAGCATCCGTGACCGGAAGTGCTGCATCGATATGGAATCCGCGATGTCGGCGAGCGCCATCGCGAGGTCCATGTCCTGCTGCATCCGCCCGAGCTTATCGGGCCGTCGCCCCGGACCTCGGGAAGGGGGTACGGTAGGGTGCCGGTGCACGCCGCCCGCCTGCGCAGAGCCAACTCCGGAGGTGTCCATGACTCACCGCAAACTCGACGTCCTGAGCGACAGGGGGTTCGTGATCCTGCGCGACCACGACGGGCCGGCGATCCCGCCGGCGGAGTGGGAAGCCTTGGAGTACGTCGACTGGAAGTCCGGAGGCGACACCAACTTCGCGCCCCTCGCGTCGGCGCTCGGGGAGATGGAGTGCCGGGGGTTCTGGGACCACGGCAAACCCGACAAGGACGGGATCTGGACGCAGAACCGCGCTGTCGCGCCCACGCTCTGCCGGTACGTCGACGAGGTGGGTGCGCGCTTCGGCCGTGTGCGGGTCATCAAGCTCAACCCCTCCTCCGAGGCCGACGCGCTGCGCCAGCTGCACGTCGACGACAACAACCGGCTGAACCCGGACGGGGAGGGGTGGGTGGTCCGCGCCTGGCTCGAGCTCAACGCGCCGCCGGGTTCGACGTTCATCCTCCGCGAGGACCGCGAGGACCCGTCCACGGAGAGCCGCATCGAGCTGCACCCGCGGCGTCAGCTGGTGATCGACACCGAGCGGCTCGCCCACGTCGTGCACAACCCGGGACCCGGGCCGCGCTACGCGCTGATCACCTCGTTCGAGTCCGGCGACGTCCTGGAGGGCTGGATCAAACGGGAGCAGGCGGACCCGGTCGGCGCTCGCTGAGTCTGTATCCGTCGCGCGCCCGCGTATCGTCGGAACCATGAAAGTTCGCGAGCTGGGACACATCGTCCTCTACGTGCGAGACCTCGAGCGGTCGGTCGCCTTTTACCGCGACGTGCTGGGCTGGGCACAGATCCCGATGCCCGACAGCCCCGTGCGCTTCCCTGCTGCGGCGTTCACGAGCGGACGCACGCACCACGAGCTGCTGCTCATCGAGGTGGGGCCGGACGCGGCCGCGCAGCCCCAGGGGCGGCATGTCGGCCTGTATCACTTCGGGCTGAAGATCGGCACGACCGACGACGAGCTGCGCGACGCGCTCCGCCTGCTGCGCGAGCGGGGGGTGACGATCGTCGGCATGAGCGACCACACCGTCACGCACAGCCTCTACATCACAGATCCGGACGGCAACGAGATCGAGCTCTACATCGACGTGGCCGGCGTGGACTGGTCGGACCCCGCGGCGGTCATGTCACCGGTGCGACCGCTCAGGCTTTGACTTCAGCGCGGGCGGGTACGCTCGACGCCACCAGCCTTCGGCCCGCCTCGAGGAGACCCCCGTGCCCGCAGTGACCGTCGCCGACCCGACCACGCTTCCGCGCGTCTCGACGCCCGATCCGCTGACCGCGCGCCAGCGCAGAGTCCTCGCGGTCACCACGGCGCCGAGCGGTCTCGAGGGCGAGGGCTTCCCGGTCCGGCGCGCGTTCGCCGGCATGAATCCCAACTACCTCGATCCCTTCGTGCACATGGACCAGATGGGCGAGGTCGAGTACGCGCCGGGCGAGCCGAAGGGCACACCGTGGCACCCGCACAGGGGCTTCGAGACCGTGACCTACATCATCGACGGCACCTTCCGGCACCAGGACTCCAACGGAGGCGGCGGTCTGATCACCAACGGCGACACGCAGTGGATGACCGCGGGCTCCGGCATCCTGCACATCGAGCGGCCGCCGGACGAGCTCGTCGCCAGCGGCGGCCTGTTCCACGGGCTCCAGCTGTGGGTCAACCTCCCGTCCGATCAGAAGTGGTCGCCCCCGAGGTACCAGGACATCCGCGCCGGCAGCGTGGCGCTGCTGACGTCTGACGACGCCGGTGCGCTGCTGCGCGTCATCGCGGGCGACGTCGACGGTCACCACGGTCCGGGGATCACGCACACCCCGATCAGCATGGCGCACGTCACGATCAACCCCGGTGCGAAGCTGGTCGCTCCGTGGCCGCCGGGATTCAACGCCCTCGCGTACGTGCTCGCGGGGCAGGGCACGGCCGGAGTCGAAGCGGCACCGGTCCGGACCGGGCAGCTCGTCGCTTTCGGCGACGGCGACGCCGTAACCCTGACCGCCGACGAGTCCCAGGAGTCGCGAGCGCCCAATCTCGAGGTGGTGCTGCTCGGCGGCCGGCCGATACGCGAGCCCGTGGCGTGGTACGGGCCGTTCGTGATGAACACCAACGCCGAGATCGAGCAGGCGCTGGCGGACTACAGGGCCGGACGCATGGGTCAGATCCCGGCGGACCACATCGGCTGACGGTCGGCTGACAGCAGACTCACAACAAACGCGCAAGCGCCTCGGGCGCGACTCCCAGTCTGCCGTCATGCACGCGAAAGGCTTCGCCGGTTATCACATGATGCGACAGGCAAACGTTGCGCAATGGAGGTGTTCGCTTTGGACGTCGCTCCGCCCGTGTACCCGCCGCCGGATCCACCGCCGTTCCCCCGCCACCGCACGCTGAGCCTGGTCGCAAAGCTCGCGATCGCAGCGGGTCTGTTCGGCGGTGCGGGAGCGGGAGGTTTCGCAATCGCGCAGACGGCGGGATCGCCCGGGACCGCGCCCGCGTTCTCGACGTCGAGCCAGGCTGGGCAGGAATTCTCGAACGACCAGGCCGCTGTCGCGGCGGCCGCCACGCCGATGCCGAGCGCTGCGCCGAAGCACTCGTGCCCTCACATGGGCTCGGGCAGCGGCTCGAGGAGCTCCGCTCCGGCGTCGACGACCGGCATGACCTCCTACTGAGCGGCTGATTCCTCGGCGACCGCCAGCTTTTCGCCCGCCGGGACTCGGAAGTCCAACCAGTTCTGGCGCGGCGGCAGCGGGCAGCTCCAGCGAGGGTCGTAGCTGCACGACGGCTGATACGCGAAGTTGAAGTCGAGCACGAGGCGAGAGTCGACGACGCCCAGGTCGGCTCCCTTGGCCGTGTCCAGCAGGTAGCGCCCCGCGCCGTACGTCTGGCGGCCGCTCGTCGCATCGCGAAACGTGATCAGCAACCCGCCGGCGTAGTCGGTGAGCCAGAAGACGGCCAGGCTGCCGTGGCTGCCGAGCAGCGAGAAGCGCGCGGTGCCCACCAGCACGGCGCCGAACTCGACGCCGGCCGAACCTGGCAGCGTCGCCGGCGTTGCGTCGCTCGGTTCGAGAGCCGCGGTGACGCGCAGCGCCGGGTCGTACGAGAAGTACTTGGGAGCGTTTCCGGCGTCGCGCGCGTCCGCTGGAAGCGGGCTCTGCGGGTGCGTGATGAACAGCTGCTCGCGCGCCGTGCGCCACGCGAACCATCCGTCCACCGCGTTGCCGCTGTGACGCACTGACGCGTACAGCTCTGCGATCCGCCGGCGCCAGTCGGCGATCTGCAGGGCCGCTGTCGCGTCGACGTCGTCACTCATCAGCGCGTACCCCTGGTGTGAACGGGGGCCGAGTGTAGTCGCACCGGTGGCGCCCACCCATTGTGTGGAGGTTGTGCCGCGCTTGGTGTCTCAGGCGCGCTCGACCGGAGCGATGCGCGCCGATCCTCTTAACGTTTTGTTTGCTTCTTAACGTCGAGATAATGTACCGTTCGGACGCACAGTCGGCTGAGAGACCGAGCTGCTGAACGGATTGGGGGCGGTGATGCGCGTGACGGGGGCGGGCCCAGCGAGGGTGTTTCGCTGGGGGATGAGGTCTAGAGGCGCGAGCCTCGGCGCTGCTTGTGCGGCGGTCGCGGCACTGTGCTCGGCGTGCGCCGGATTTCAGGAGCCGGCGCTGCAACCGGTGACCACCGAACAGCTCACCCGATTCGCCATCCCTCCGGTACAGCACAAGAGCGCGTCGTTCGACTTCATGGCGATGGACCAGGAGGACCACCGCCTCTACATCTCGGACGACGTCGACCAGGGCGTCGACGTGTTCGACGTGTCGACGCCGACCGCCTCCTACGTCAAAACCATTCCGACGGCCGACCTTCCCAACGGGATCACGTACGTGCCGCAGCTGCACCGCGTGTTCGTCGGGGTCACCAACAGCACCGTGGCGGTGGTCGACGCGGACCCCGCCTCACCGGCGGAGAACACGATCGTTGCCACGATCGTCACCGGTGGACAGGGGGCGGCGGACCTGCTCGGCTACGACGCGACGGACCGGCGCCTGTTCGTGACCAACCCGGATGACGGGTTCATCTCCTCGATCGATCCCATCAGCAACAGGGTCGTTGCTCGCATCGTCGTGCAGAGCGCCACCGAGCAACCCGTGTACGACCCGGTCGACGGCATGCTCTACGTCGCGGACTCCGACGACAACTCGATACTGCTGATCGACCCGCACAGAAACGTTCTCGTGCACGAGTACGCGCTTCCGGACGTGTGCGTGCCGCACGGCTTCGCCATCGATCCGGCCACGAGCCAGGGCCTGATCGGCTGCGGCGACAAGGACAGCCTGCTGACCATGGCCTGGGACTTCCGGGCCAAGCGCGTCTTCCAGACGTTCGACTTCGCGGGCGGGGGAGACCAGGTGATCTTCGACGCCAGGTCGCAGCACTTCTACTTCGCCGCCGAAGGCTACGGACCTCCGGAGATGGCGGTGTTCAACGCGGACCCGATCACCTACCTCACCTCGGTGCCGACGTCGCACCACAGCCTCAACGTCGCGTACGACGAGACCAATCACCTCATCTACACCGTCGACGGGCTGCACCTCCAGGCCGCGCTGTGGCAGTTCCCGGATCCGGTCGCCGGATGCGCAGGACACGAAGCGCTGCTCGCAGCCGAGGGAGCGCCGCGCAGCGAGACCCCCAACTGCCACCCCGGGCATCAGACGTGATCCGCTTTCTGTGGGCGAACCTGCCGGGCCAGCGCTGGCGGGTCGGCGTCGCGGTCGGCCTGACGATCGTGGGAAGTGGGGCCGACATCCTCAGCGCGTTTCCGCTCAAGTTCATCCTCGACAAGATCGTCCACCACATCGATCCGCCGAACCTCCCCGGCATCACGCAGGTGGTCGGCTACTTCGACCAGTTCGGCACGCGCAACGGCCTGAATGGCAGCAGCGAGGTGCACACGCAGCTCGGCGTCATCCTGTTCGCGGGGTCGATGCTGCTCGTCCTCGGTCTGATCAGCGCGCTCGTCTCCTACGTGCAGCTCGGGCTCGCCGCATTCGTGGGGCAGGGGCTCGGCGCCCGGCTGCGAGATCGTCTCTTCGTGCACCTCGAACACCTCTCGCTCGCGTGGCACGGGCGCCAGCGCGTCGGCGACCTCGTGCAGCGCATCAGCGGCAACGTCACAGACGTCGAGAAGCTCGTCACGGACGGTCTCGTCGACCTCCTGTCGGGGCTGCTCACGCTCGTGGGCATCTTCATCGTGATGCTCCTGCTCAGCTGGCAGTTCACGCTCGTCTCGATGATCATCCTCCCGCCGATGGTGGTCGTGATCGTCGGCTACACACGCTGGATCAAGCGCGCGTCGAAGCAGGCGTCACGCGCGCTCGGCGAGGTCGCCGAGGTCGCCAACGAGGGCGTAGGCGCGATCACCGAGGTCAAGGCCTTCACGCTCGAGAAGTGGCTGTCGCGCAAGTTCGCGACGCGCGTCGAACGCAAGCGCAGATTCGGCTGGCGCGCCGGTCGCCGTCAGGCGGAGTTCGATCCACTCGTGCTGACGCTCGTGACGCTGTCGAGCGTGGCGATCATCACGATCGGCGCCTGGATCGCGTTCGGCCATGGACACCGCTACTCGGTGCTGTTCCTCACCGTCCCGGCCGGCAGTCTGACCGTGGGGACGCTCACCGTCTTCCTCTCGTATTCGCGACAGCTCTACTCCCCGCTGCGCTCGCTCTCGAAGCTCATGCTCCTCGCAGCCACCGCCTCGAGCGCGGCGGAGCGCATCCAGGAGGTCCTCGAGCAGCCGGCGGAGGACGCGCTTCCGCGGCCTCGGCCCAGCCACAACGGCGTGCACCCGGTTCGCGGGGACGTCGCGTATCGCGGTGTCGTGTTCGGATACGACGACGGGCGCCCCGTGCTGCGCGACATCGACCTCGACGTGCAGATGGGAAAGCGCGTGGCTCTCGTCGGCCTCTCCGGCAGCGGCAAGACCACGCTGGTCCGCCTGCTTCCGCGTCTCTACGAGCAGTGGTCGGGCGCCGTGACGATCGACGGCGTCGACGTCCGCGATTACCCGCGCGACGTGCTGCGCCGGCACATCGCGATCGTCCTCCAGGACTCGATCCTGTTCGAAGGGACGATCAGGGAGAACATCGTCCTCAACCGCGAGGACGTCACCGACGAGCAGCTCGTCAACGCCGCGACGCAGGCGTGCATCCACGACACGATCGTGGCGATGCCGGGCGGCTACGACGAGAAGGTGCGCGAGCTCGGCAAGAACTTCTCCAGCGGACAGCGGCAGCGCATCGCGATCGCCCGCGCCATCCTGCGCGACGCGCCGATCCTCATCCTCGACGAGCCCACCGCCAACCTCGACGTCGAAGCGGAGGCGGAGGTCATGCGCGCCGTGGAGCGGCTCACCAAGGGGCGCACCGTCATCGTCATCTCGCACCGGCTCAGCACGCTCGGCCACGTCGACGAGATCGCTGTGCTGGAGGCGGGCCGGATCGTCGAACGAGGCACGTACAACGAGCTGAAGAACCGCGGCGGAACCTTCGCGCGGCTGCTTGCGGAGCAGAACCGCTACGCGGCCGAGCCCGTGGTGCTCCCCGCGACGATGGACGGCAACGGCAACGGCGACGGCGACGGGCACCTCCCGATCGAGCTGAACGGCGGGGCCACCAAGCGCAGAGCGCGGTCGAAGCGCTCTGTGAGGCCGTGAGGTAGCGCCGTGTTCGTCGTGGTCACCGGTGCGGCGGGATTCATCGGCAGCACCTTGTGCGAGGAGCTGCTCGACGGCGGTCACCGCGTCCTCGGCATCGACGCGTTCACCGAGAACTACGAGCCGGCGCGCAAGCGCGCGAACCTCGCCGACCTCGCGGATCACCCCGGGTTCCGCCTCGTCGAGGCCGACCTTGCGCTGGCCGACCTGCGCACGCTCCTGAGCGGCGTCGACGCGGTGGTGCACCTCGCCGCCGAGTCCAGGGAACACCCCGCCTGGGGCGGGCTTTTCGCCCGGTACGTGGAGCGCAACGTACTGGTCACGCAGCGCCTGCTCGACGCCGCCGCGGACACCCACGTCGGCCGTTTCGTCTACGCGAGCAGCTCCTCGGTGTACGGCGACGTGGCGCACCACATCACGGAGGCGAGCAGTCCGCACCCGATCACCGCGTACGGGGTGAGCAAGCTCGCCGGAGAGCACCTGGTGGGTCTGCACGCCGCGCTCGGCCTGTCCACAGTGATCCTGCGCATGTTCTCGGTCTACGGTCCGCGCCAGCGTCCCGACATGGCGGTGCATCGCTTCATCGAGGACGCGCTGGCTCGCGAGCCGATCACTCTCTACGGTGACGGCAGCCAGGTCAGAGACCTGGTGTTCGTAGACGATGCGGTTTCGGCGATCGTGGCAGCGCTTAGCGCCGGCGAGGCCGGGTCGGTCTTCAATATCTCGGGCGGCTATCGCATCGCCATGGGAGAGCTGGCCGCGAAGATAAGCGAGCTGGTGGGCGCCGGAGGGGCCCGCATCAGCAACGTCGCGGCCCGCGCCGGCGATGTCCCGTCGAGAGAGGCGGCGCTCGACGTGGCGCGGCTCCGGCTCGGCTGGCAGCCACGTGTCGACCTGGACACCGGGCTGAAACGGCAGATCGATTGGCACGCCGAACTGAGGCGCGACAAACGGCGGGTTTCGACACGGCACGCGTCGACCCCGCGGCCGCAGGGCGCGCGACTGATGATGTACACGCAGGATGGTCTGGGGCTGGGCCACCTCCGCCGTGCGAGCTCGCTGGCCCGGGAGTTTCTCCGCCGCCACCCCAGCGGCTGGGTGCTCACCACCTCCGACTCGCCGCTCGGCACCCTGCTGCACGACGTCCCCAATCACGACTACCTGAAGCTTCCCTCCATCGTCAAGGCCGGCCCGGGAGACTGGCAGGCGCTGTCCTCGCCGCTCGACTTCCCGCAGGTGCGCCAGCTGCGCAGCCGTCTGATCGCCGAGGCAGCCGCGGCGTTCCGGCCCGACGTCCTGCTCATCGACCACATGCCGCACGGTGCGATGGGCGAGCTCGTTCCCACGCTCGAGGCCATTCATCGCCCGGACACGCGTGTCGTGCTGGGGCTGCGCGACATCCTCGACGATCCCGAGATCGTTCGCCAGCGCTGGCGTGCCGAGGGCGCGTTCGACGCCGTGGCGGAGTACTTCGACGAGGTCCTGGTGTACGGCTCTCAGGAGGTCTTCGACACCTGCAGGGAGTACGCGTGGCCAGACGACCTCGCCCAGCTGGTGAACTACTGCGGGTACCTCTGCACTCCCGACGCCCCCGAGGATCCGCGTCGGCTGCGGTCACGTCGGCTGGTCGATGTCCCCCGCGGCCAGCTGATCGTCGCGATGGCGGGCGGCGGAGCGGATGCGCACGAGCTGATGAGCACGCTGTTGGAGGCGCTGCCTCAGATCATCGCTCACAAGCCGTGCGTGCTCGAGGTGGTGACCGGTCCGTTCATGCCCGACAGCCATCGCCTCGACCTCAAGCGCCGCGCCGAGTCGCTGCCCGTGCGGATGCGCACCATGGTGCGCAACCCGCTGAGCCGCGTCGCCGCGGCCGATCTGGTTGTGGCCATGGCCGGCTACAACACGACGATGGAGATCCTGCGCATCGGGACCCCGGCTCTCCTCGTCCCCCGGCGTGGCCCCAGTCGCGAGCAGCGACTGAGGGCGCAGCGCTTCGCCGAGCGGAGCTGGGTCTCGCAGCTGGACCCCGACGAGCTGACGCCCGACCGGCTGGCACAGGCCGTCATCGAGGCGCTCTCGGCGGAGACTCGCCCGATCCCCGCGTGCAGACCCGATCTGGGCGGCCTGGCCCGAGCGGGCGAGCGCTTGCTGGTCGGTGCTCAAACGGTGCGTGGGAGCGAGCGCCGCATCCGCGGTGTCATCAACGGCGGCGGCGTCGCCGAGGACGTCGCGGTTGGACGTTGAGCGCGCCCTGAGCGGCCGGGCCGGTCTCGCCGGAGTGCACACGCTCGTGCACGGTGAGGGGAGGAGCGCGGTGACGGCCGCGGTCGACGGCATGCTGCGGCCCGGCCTCCGTCTGACGTCTTTGCGGCTGCGCCGAGCCCACTTCAAGCCCGGTCAGAAGCTGGCGCTCTACTACGACGCCGCGGTGGATCCGGATCGGTTCCGCACGCCACTGGCCGTGACCTGGTGGGCCGGACGCAGCGACGTCGATCCGAGACTAGCGTCGCTCGAGCAGCGGATTCTCGCGTCGGGGGTCCGGACTCCCTTCACGAACCTCTGGCGCACGGAGCGCGACGACACGCTGCTCATCACCGTCGCGCCGCTCGATCCCGTCTTTCCAAGCCTGCTGCCGCTGGTCGATGCGCGACCCGGTGAAGCTCCGGCGCTGAGCCCTGGAGGAGTCGAAGCCGGCGGCTCGGGCACCGTCGCGTTCGTCCGATACCGTCCGGGTCAGCGCCACGTGCTCGCGTACAGGAGGGGCCGCCGCGTCGCCTTCGCCAAGCTCTACCGTCCCGGGGAATCGCAGCCGGTCGCCTCGGCCGTCAGCTCGTTTGCAGACGCCACCAGAGCGGCCGACTCGGGGGTCGTTCAGGCGATATCCCTCGAGTCGGTGCTCGACGCCGACGACGCGCTGCTCTATGCGGGCCTTCCCGGCGTGCCGCTGTCGCGTCACCTGCGAGCCGGACGCCCGGTGACCGACGAGGTCCTCCTGTACGTCGGTCGGTGGCTGCGCGCGGTCCACTCCAACCACGACGTGTCCGCGTTTCCACACCGCGTCCTGGCCGACGAGTCGCGGCGCGCGCTCCGCGCCTGCGCCGCGATGCGAGGTCTGAGCGCCCGCCATGCCGATCGTGCGGCGGCCTTGATCGCCGTGACAGCGGAGCGGCTCGATCGGCTCGGCGCGGAGCGCGCAGCCCTCGTGCACGGCGACATGAAGGCGGAGCACGTGCTCTGCGCAGCACACAGGATCAGCGTGCTCGACACTGACGGCTGCGCCGCCGCCGACCCGGCGCTCGACCTGGGGAAGCTCCTTGCCGATCTGAGGTGGTGGGCGTGGCTGTACGCGCGGCCGGACAGGGGAATCGCCGCGGAAGCCGCGCTGCTCGACGCGTACATGCCCAGCGCGGCGCGTCTGTCGCGCGCGCGCCTCTGGGCGGCTCTCTTTCTCGTGAAGATGGCGGGACGGCGCGTGTCGGTCGCTCGAAGGGACTGGCGACAGCGGACCGCCGCCGTGCTCGACCTCAGCGCGCGCGCCCTCGAAGCGGACCGGGGACGCTAGCCGTGCCACGTACCGCGACGCCGCCGGCAGCGCATCGATCGACGATCGATCCGGCCCTGCCCGGGCTCCACGACGCCCTGGACAACGGGCATGCTGCGGCGCGCTTTTCGGGGATGTGGCCGGGCGCGACGCACCGTCTCGTGTCGTGCACGCTCGACCGCGCGCAGTGGACTCCCGGCGTCGAGTGTGTCGCCACCTTTCGTTTCGAGCTGTCCGGCGACTCGGGCCGCCACCTGCACGCGGTCGGAGCTGTTGCGGCCACGCGCGCCGGCGTTCGTCACTGGCTCTGCACTGATGACGCCGCTCTGCCTGGGCTTGCAGAGGCTGCGGACGCCGGCGTGATGAGCACCTGGTTGGCAGACCACACCGGCAACCACGGCCACACCTTCGACGTGACCACGTTGCGCTACCGGCCCGGCCGGCGTTGCGTCCTGCGCTACACGCCGAGCCGCGGCGGGCCTGTCTTCTTCGGCAAGGTGCTGGATGGCGAGCGCTGCCTCGGCGTGGCCGCAGCCCTGGACGCCGTGGGTCCCGAGCTGGCCCCGCCCAAGCTGGGCTGCGTTCCCGCGTGGCAGCTGGTGGTCCAGGGCGACGCGGGAAGCAGCCTGGGCGCGCTCGACGTCGACAGGCCGAACACCGCCAGGGCGGTCCACGAGGCGGGCAGGCTCGTGGCACAGCTGCACAGGGGCGCTCCCGGCGCGGGCGCTGTCCGCACGCTCGCGGATGACGTCGCCGAGGTCGGCGAGGCCGCGCCGATCGTCGGCCGCGTGGATCCGGCCGCCGCGCAGGCGCTTCACGACTCACTCGACGTCCTCAGCCTGGCCGATGGCGGCGGCACCGCCGGCGCCCCGGCCCACGGTGCGCTGCGCCTCAACCAGATTCACGCGGCGAACGGCCGTCTGCGGATGATCGACCTCGACACGTACTGCCAGGCGCCGCCCGAGCGCGACGTCGCCAACCTGGTCGCGTATCTGCGCTGGCGGGCGATCCGTCGCGCGGCCTCGCCGGACGCGGTGGAGCGCAATCGGGCTGCGTTCCTGGCCGGATACGCGCGCGACGCGCAGCGGCCCCTCGACATGGCGCTTCTCGGTTGCTTCGAGGCGGCGTCGCTCCTGAAGATCGCCGTGCGGCGCTGCCGAGGCCTGGACGTGGAGCGCTGGCAGTACCTGCCGGGCCTGGTCGCCGCTGCGCGAGCGTCCGCTCGCGCAGCGTAGTGGTCGACGATGATCGGAGCAGCCACAGCGACGCACGCTGAGCCCTCTGATACCGGTGGGCCGCGCGACGTGGACGCCGTCTCCCGGCGTCTCGCCGGACACATTCCGGGGCTGCGCCTCGAGCGCGCGCACGTGGTCTCCGACTCGCCTGGAAAGCGCCAGGTGATCGCGTACTCGGGAACCGACGGGTCCGGCCACGGCGTGGAGCTGATCGGCAAGGCGTACGTGGATGCGTCTCGTGCCCGCCGCCTGCACGACACGTTGACGCTGCTGTCGACGCTCAACCGAGCGGAAGCGGGCGTGCCCAGGCCGGTCGCGCTGCTCTCGGATCTGGGGCTGTCGTTGCAGGAGCGGGTCTCGGGCCGAACGCTCGACCAACTCGACGATCCGGCGCGCGTCTCCGCACTTGGCGCGGCCGCGCGATGGCTGTCCCGGCTGCACGCCGTGGGATTCGCCTTCGAGCGAAGGGTGAACCCCGCTTCGGAGCGTCGCAAGATGTCCGAGTGGAGCGCGCTGGTGGCGCAACACCTCCCGGACGTGGCAGCGGTGGCGAGCGCCCTCCAGCGGCGGCTGGACACGCTCGCGCCGCTCGCCGAGATGCCCGGGAGCGCGCCGATTCACAAGGATTTCCACTACCAGCACGTGCTGGTCTCGGGCGACGGCGTCCGCATCATCGACCTCGACGAGGTGCGATCCGGGGAGCCGGGCCACGACGTGGCGCATTTCTCCGCGTACCTGTGGCTGCTCTCGCTGCGCGAGGAGCGCTCGCAGAGCGACGCGCGCGCTTTCGACGCTGCGTTCGCCGACGCCTACGGCCGTGCGGACCTCGCAGCCGGCGCTCCCTATCGCTTCTTCCGGGCCTGCTGTTTTCTCAAGATCGCGAAGCAGCTCGTCCGTGGCAAGGGGCCGGCACCGGCGCCGCAGGGCGAAGCGCTCGCGGAGCAGGTCCGCCTCGCGCTCGCGGAGGGGATGTGCGCGATCGAGTGAGCGTCGCGTACGTCGTGCGCAGCTGGCCGCGACTCTCGCAGACGTTCATCATCAACGAGGTCCTGGCGCTGGAGCACTTGGGGGTGCGCTGTTCGATCTTCGCCCTGGCGCGGAGCGGGGAGGCGATCGTGCAGCCCCAGGTCGCCGGCGTGAGAGCGGCGGTCCGAGTGCTCGCCGTGGGCGTGGGCGCCCGGTGGCGCGCGCACGCGCGGGTCGCCACTCGCGCACCGGCACGGTATGTGCGTGCGCTGTTCACCGCGCACGCGAACCTGCGGCTCTTCGGTGGGTACACGACGAGCTCGCCCGGGCAGGCATTCAGCGCCGCCGTCGTGCTGGCCGCCGCGCTCCAGGCCGCGCACCCGAACGACCGGCCCACGCACATCCACGCCCACTTCGCGCACGACCCGGCGCTCGTCGCCCTGCTGGCGAGCGAGCTCACCGGGCTGCCGTTCACGTTCACGGCGCACGCGCGCGACCTCTACCAGATCCCCGCCGCGGCGCTGCGAGAGAGGGTGCGGCGAGCCTCGGCGACGGTCACCTGCTGCCGCAGCAACCTGGACTACATCCGGCGGCTGGTTCCGGCGGCGAGCCGCGTCGAGCTCGTGTATCACGGGGTCGACCTCCACGAGTTCGCGGCCGCCGATCGCGCCCCCTCGAACGGCACGCCGCTGATCGTCTCGGTGGGCAGGCTGGTCGAGAAGAAGGGGTTCGACGACCTGCTCGAGGCGCTGGCGGTCATCGCCCGCGACGGTCGCAGGTTTCGTGGCGAGATCTACGGCGACGGGCCCGATCGCTCGATGCTGGAGGGGATGCGCGATCGCCTCGGGCTCCGCGGCTTCGTCGACTTCTGCGGGGCGCAGACGCAAACGCAGCTGCTGCCAGCGTATCGACGGGCGGACGTCTTCGCGCTCGCGCCGCGCGTGACGCGCGACGGCGACCGCGACGGCGTACCCAACGTCGTCCTCGAGGCCATGGCCTGCGCCCTGCCCGTGGTATGCACGCGCGTGGGCGGCGTCGGCGAGGTGGTCAGAAACGGCCAGAACGGCCTGCTCGTGGAGGCGCGCGACACGGGTGCGATCGCCGCGGGGATCGCCTCACTGCTCGACGATCCGGTGGAGCGGCGGCGGCTCGGCGACGGAGCGCGTGCCACCGCCCTCGCGTTCGACGTGCGCGCCGCCGCGTTTCGGCTGGCTGTCCTGTTCGAGGCACAGCCTGGAGGGATGCGGTGACGGCGGCCGCGACCGCGCTGGAGGTGGACCCGGCCGCGAACCCGCTGCTGCGCGCACGGTTCCCCGGCCTCGTGCACACACTCGACCCGGACACCATGCGGACGGCGCTGCAGTCCGCGCTCACCGACGGCCGGGGCGACGTCGTCGCCTGCTCGAAACCGCGGGCGGAGGTCGGCGCAACGTCGTGCTTCGTGCAGTGGGCCGTCACGTTCCGAGCGGACACGGGTGAGACGTCCGAGATCACGGTGGTGGGCTCGACGTTCTCGCGTGTCGAAGAGGCGCGCGATTTCGAACGCACCGTGCTGGCACCCCAGGTCCGCGAGATGCGCGCTCATGGGAACGGGCCACCCACCACATGCGTGATCGATTCGCTCAATCTCGCGCTCAGCGTGTTCCCGGTGAACGGCGCGCTGCCCCTGTTGCACCGCGCGCTGGATCTGCGCCACGTCGCCGATGTGCTCCGCGCCACCCTTCCGGACGCGCGCGTGACACGCGCAGAGCTGGTGGAGCTGCGCCGTGCGCGCGGGTGCGTGCTGCGGTATCAGGTGCTCGCGGACTCGGAGACGACCGTGTACGGAAAGGTCGGGCATCACGCGACGGACGCCGTCGCGCAGGGGCTCAATGCGCTCGAGGAGGAGTCGGCCGCGCGCGGCGATCACGAGGCGTTCTTTCCGCACTGGCTCGGTTGCTCACCCGAGACCGGCCTCACGCTCGTCTCGGAGCTGTGCGGGACGCGTCCCGATCTGTCCGCGTCCGGCGACCAGGCGGCAGCCGTGGCGGGCGCTGCCCGCGTCGCAGCTCGCCTGCATCGCTCAGGGGTGCGCGTGCAGAGGCACCACACGTTCGACGACGAGGTTGCCCGCGCTCGCGAGGCCGCGGAGCTGGTGGCTCGCGACGACCCGGGGCTCGGCTCACGGCTGCTCGCCGTCCTGGAGTCCGCGGAATCCGCCGGGCACCGGGGTGCGCCGGCGGCGGTCCTGGCGCACGGGAGCTTCGCTCCCTCACAGCTGGTGATGGACGGAGCGCGAATCGGTGTCCTCGACTTCGACAGGCTGTGCATGTGCGAGCCGGGCTTCGACCTGGGACGGTTCACGGCCCCGCTGCGAGTGACGCTGGCGAAGAACGACAGCGGTGCGGCCGGCGCGCTGGCCGGTGAATTCCTGGGCCGCTACCTTGACCTCGGTGGCGCAGCGGGTTCCGAGACGCGGGCCGGGCTCTACGAGCTCGTCTCGCTGACCCGCATGGCGGCGCGCAGCTGGTTGCAGCTCAAGCGGTCGCGCCTGCATCACGTGCTCCGGGTTCTCGACGGGCGCCTCGCCGAGATGGGGATGCCGTGACCGAGCGCGGGTACCACCTCGTCTTCATCCTCGAGGAGGAGTACCGGGAGAGCCGGTTGCCGCGCGCGGTGATCGATCTGCTGTCGCTGTGGGGACATCGAACCACCGTGGTCGAACCCGGCCGGCATGCCGTCGCCGTCGACGAGCTCGCCGGGGGGGCGGACGTCGACGCGGCAGTGCTGAGAACGGTGTCGGGAGGCCCCGGACTGCCGCTCTTACGCTCGCTCGGAGCGGCCGGGATTCTCACCATCAACGACGCCGAGGCGGTGGCGCGGGCGCGCGACAAAACGGTGATGCACGGGCTCGCTCGTGTCCACCACATCGCAGTGCCCGAGACGTTCTACCTGGCCCACGAGGGGTTGCTCGAGCAGATCCCGGCGGACCGCTATCCGCTCGTCGTCAAGCCGGCGGAGGGCGGATTCGGACAGCACGTGCGCATCGTCAGCACGCTCGACGAGGCGCGCGGGCAGAGCCACGACCTCGACACGCGACGCCCACTGGTGGCGCAGCGATGGGTGCCCAACTCCGGGTACGACGTGAAGCTCTACAACACGGGGACGCGTGTGCACGCCGTGCGGCGGCGGTCGTCGCTGATGGGCGGCGGCGATAGGGATCGCGAGCGCATCGTGGTCCCGGCGGACCTGGCGGAGCTGGCGCGCCGGATCGGTGCGGCGTTCGGCCTGGCGATCTACGGCGCGGACGTCGTCGAGGCCGAGTCCGGCTGGGTCGTGGTGGACGTCAACGACTTTCCCAGTTTCGGGATGATTCCGGAGGCGCCGGAGGAGGTGGCCTCGACGATCGTCGACGTGATCCGCCGCGCACAGAGCCGGGGAACCGCCGCGTGATCGGGAGCGCTCCGCCGAAGGGCCGGCTCGATCCTCTCGCGAGCCCGGCGCTGATCGACCGATTCGCACACCTGCCCGCCGCCACGAGCCCGGAGTTGATGGCGCCACTGCTCCAGGACGCGCTCTTCGCCGGATCCGGCGAGGTGGTGGAGAGCTGCGCCCGGCCGAGGGCGGAGCTGAGCGGGAGCGCGTGCGCGCTGCAGTACCCACTGCGGGTCCGCGACCACTCGGGATCGAGCCGCGACGTCCTCGTTCTGGGAACGCTGTTCGCGACGAGCGGAGCGGCGGCCGCGTTCGCAGCGGAGACGCTGGCGCCGCTGGCGGAGGCCGCGGCAGCTCGCAGAACCGCCGTGTCACGGACCTTCGGCGTCATCGACGGCCTCGATCTGGCGGCAAGCGTGTTTCCGCTCAGCGCGGCGCTGCCGACGCTCGTGCGCGCGTGCGACACCACGCGCATGGCGGAGGTGATGCAGGGGCTCTTCCAGCGCCCGGTTGGGGTGTGCGACGTGGAGCTGGTCGCATTCCGCCGCACGCGCGGGTGCGTGCTTCGCTACCGCCTCGACCTCGCCGACCACCCCGTCGTATACGGAAAGATCGGGTATCGCGCCAGGTCTGGCGACGTTCACGGGGCGCTGCATCAGCTCTCGCGGACGGTGCCGCGGAATCGGCGTGCGATCAGCTATCCACAGATGCTTGGCGACGTCGCGGAGCTCGAGCTGACGCTGTGGGGTGAGCTGAAGGGCGTCCGCCCGGACCCCGGGGACGGCCCGGCTCTCGATGCGATGATCGTCGCGGCGACGGACGTGGCTGCAGCGCTGCACACGTCGGGCGTCAGCAGCGGAGACCCGCGAACGCTGGTCGACGAGCTGGGCCGCGCCCGCGAAGCGGTGGACTCGATGGCGCCCTACGCTCCGGAGCTGGCCCAATGGCTGCGGGAGTGCGTCGACGGGGTCGCACGAGACGCCGCGTCCAGAGAGTCGCGGCAGGCGGCGCTCGCGCACGGCGACCTGACTCCGTCACAGCTGCTTCTTCACGACGGGGCTGTGAGCGTGCTCGATTTCGACAAGCTGTGCCAGGCCGAGCCGGCGCTGGACCTGGGGAGGTTTGCGGCATACCTGCGGTTCGCGCTCGCCAAGCGCGGTCGGGTCGAGCCGCGTGCAAGCGCCGACGCCTTCCTCGGCGCTTACGCCGCCGCCGGCGGGCGCGACGTGGCGCCGGCCGACGTCGATCTGTACGCACGCGCCTATCTCGTGCGCATGGCGGCGCGCAGCTGGCTGCAGCTGAAGCCTGCCCGCTTGGGTGTGGCGTTGGACGCGCTGAGGCATTTGTGAGCCGGGTGCCGTCGTAGACTCCCGGTGGTGTCGTACGCGGCGGACGTCCAGCGCTGGCACGACTTCTTCGTTGTGGAGGGTGCCGCGTCGGCGACGCTGGTGGGGCTGCTGTTCGTCGGTCTTTCCCTCCACCTTCGCGCCGTCGTGGCGCGCGCGGACGTGCGCGGGCTGGCTCGGGTCACCATGACCAACTTCGCGCTGGGGCTGCTCGCCGCGCTCTTCATGGTGATCCCGCAGAGCCGGTCGGCCGCGAGCGTGGAGCTCATCGTGTCGGGCGCGATCAGTGTCGTCATCGTGGCCCCGAGCCTGGTGAGTGCGGGCCGCACCCGCGTGTGGACGCTGCGCGTTCGGTCGCTCGTGCTCCGCTTCGGGTTGAGCGTCCTCTCCTATGTGGGGGTGGCCGTCGCGGGAGCGCAGCTCGCCGAGGGTTCGGTCGACAACGCGCTCACCTGGCTCACCGCGTCGCTCGTGGCACTGCTCGTCATCTCGCTGCGCAACACGTGGGACCTGCTGGTCACAGTCGGCGCCGTCACGCTGGCCGCCGATAACCCGGAGCACACGTCCGGGAGCGGTTGAACCCCATCCGGGCGGGCGGTCGCGCGGACGTAACGCCGTGGCGGATCACGACGTCACGTTCTGACGACGCAACCGCGCCGCGACCTGTCCGTGAGGTCGCCCGCACTGAATGCGAACCACGCCGCGGGCACGATGGGGCCGGCCCGACCGCCGCCCGGCTTCGGGTCCACGTTGCGTGATCGGTCGAATTGGGGTGCAGACCCAAGCACACGGGGGTTGCAAACGCTTCGCATGCTGTCGCCGGCACACATCGCATCGGAGCGTGGTCACTCGCTCGTGGAGTTCTCGCTCGTGGCGCCGATCGCGCTGCTCCTGCTCATGGCCATCGTCATCGTCGCCATCGCGATCACCAATCTGGTGCAGCTCACAAACGCCGCGCGCGACGGCGTCCGTGTGGCCGCCATCTGCGGAAGCGTCTCCGGCACGGAGATGCCGGACGGCTCGGGCGCGTGCAGCAACACCGCGGTCGCCGGCTACATCACCGCCCACCTGACGGCGATCCCCGCCGGGTCCGTGGCCCCGCAGATCTACGTGTGCACGCCGGCGGAAGCCGCAGCGGGCACCTGCACGACCTCGGGGACCAGCGGCATCGAGAACTGCCAGCCCGGGCGAATCGTCGAGGTCGACATGTACTACGACCAGCCCCTCTACCTGCCGCTCATCAGCCAGATCTTCGCCACGAGCGGAAACGGAAGCTGGCGGCTCAACGCATCGGCGCAAGCGACGTGCGAACAGTGACACCTCGCCGCCCCGTTCGCCTCCGGCGCGGACAGGCATTGGTCGAGCTGGCCCTCGTCTCACCGATCCTCGTCCTGCTCGTGGCGGGCGGAGCGCAGGTCGGTGAGATCACGTACAGCCAGGTGTCGCTGGACACGGCTGCACGCGAGGGCGCCCGCGCGGGCGTTGCGGCCCCCAACGCCGCGCTGCGCTGGGACGCTCCCGGCGGGTCCGTTCCCGCCACGCATCAGTGCACGGCGGCGGACTTCACCGCCGGGCCCGTGGGAAACCCCGTGTGCCTGGCGGTCGCCAACTCGGCGGGGTTTCTCAGCCGCGGTCAGTTCACGTCGAACCCGTGCGCGGATGAGCAGGCGTGCGTGACGGTCTCCGTGCTCGGGCCGGCCAACCTCACGTCCGTGCTCCTGCCCCGCCACGCAGCGCAGCTCGCGTCCGGCACCGGCTCTCCGTGCAACAACGGCAAGCAAGCGACTGTCAACGGGACCGTGGTCGGCGTGCCTCTCGGCATGAGCGCGACGGTCACCGACACGTCCGGCGACTCACAGGCCGGGGTCAACAACGGCTTCACGCTGTGCGTGGCGGCAAAGGGATCGACGAAGACGCAGACCCTGACCGCACAGGTCGGGCAGTCCGGCTGTGGTGGGTACAGCGGGTCGATCGGCCCGTTCAGCGTGGCCAGCGGGCAGACGTACATCGAAGCCGTCGTGGTGCTGGCGGAGCCGGTGTGCCCGACTCCGACGCCCACGCCACTGCCCACGCCGACGCCCGCTCCGACGCCGACGCCGACCCCAGCGCCGACCCCCACCCCGACCGCCGGCCCCAGCGTTTCCTGCGTCGCGCAGACAGTCCCGGACAGCGACTACATCACGGTGACGGTCACCTATCCCGTGTCCGTCTTCGTGCCGGTGATCGGCGCGATCTTTCAGACGCAGCCAGGCTTTCGTCAGATCAGCGCATCGGCGACGTACGCGATCGAGCCCTGCACGCTGACGCAGGGAGCATGAAACCGCGCAGGTCCGGGCGGCGCCGGGAGCGCGGCCAGGTGCTTCCGATGCTCGCAGGGTTCGTGCTCCTCATCCTCGCGGCGATGGCCGTGTCCACGGACCTCAGCGTGAACACGCACTACAAGCGCCAGCTGCAGAACATCACAGACGGTGCCGCGCTCGCGGGCGCCAAGTTGCTGCCCGCGTCGCCGGCTCTGAACGACCTCGAGAGCGCGACCGCCGCGAGCTTGTCGGTGGTCCACAACGCGTTTCACTGGTCGGTGACGGGGTCCGGCTGGGCCCAGAGCCTGGCGACCTCGGGGTGCGCGAGCGCGCAGTGCACCGTGACCGTCTGCGCCGGCATCTCCGACGGCGCGACGTGCACCGCCACGGTGAGCCCGGGCAACGCCAGCCCGTTCGTGCTCACGGTGAACGCGCCCCCGCTCACCGCCGCCGTCGCGCACTACAACGGTGACGCGCACCGGCTGGAGGTGGTGATGCACCAGCAGTCCGGTGTTTTCTTTGCGCGTATCTTCGGCACCCAGCCCGACCAGGAGGGCGCGCAGTCCATCGCCTACCACTTCGCGCCTGCGCAGCCGCTCCCGTTCGCGCTGGTCTCGCGCACGGTCATCCAGTCGGGCAACCAGGGCGAGACGATCGGCGGCAACATCTACACGGACCGGTACCTGTCTCCGCAGAGCAACGGCCACGCCGGGATCTGCGCAGGCCTCGACAGCAACGGCCATCCCGGCTACGTCTACCTCGGGTACCCGCAGCAGGACGACGCGTCGCCGCCCTACGCGGCTGACGGTCAGTCATCGTCGCGCGCCGACCCGGTCGTGAGCGGGGCCACGTGCCCCGCGGCGGGCGGGCAGGTGGCCATGACCGGGCGACCCGTCGGCGCCGCCGATTGCATCGCCGGCCTGCCCGGTGTGCTGACGGACTCGACCGTCACCTACGACGCGCCGGACGACGCGTGCGAGATGAACCCGTCGATGCCCCTGCCCGTCGTCGCCGCGCTGCCCAACCTGCCCGTGTATCCGGTGCCCGTGTGCGGCGTCCTCGGGCTCGTCCTGGGGAGCTACGCGCCGAACGAGTACCGATGCCCGGTCGGACCGGCGCTGGTGGTCGACCACCAGCTCGCGCCGGGCGTCTACGAGGTGGACGCGGGGCTCAACACCGGCGGGTGCGACGTCACCATGGACGGCACGGTCGCGAGCCTGACCGGGGTCACGTTCTACCTCAAGGGGGGAGCGGGCCTCTGCATCACCCTTCCGTCGGGATCGAAGATCACCCAGACGCCGTTCAACGCCGGCACCGGCGACCCCGGGGACGGGCGCTACATCGCGGTCTCCGACAACGTCGCCGCGCCCAGCATCTTGCTGAACTCCAGCGGGGGCGGCTCGTCCTCCGGGATCTGGAACGTGAGCGGCACCATCTGGCTTCCCACCGGGTCGCTGACGATGTCCAACAAAGCCGCGATCGAGGCGGTCGGGCAGGTGGTCGTGGGGACCTGGAACGACCAGGGCGGCTACCACCAGAACGCAGCGGTCTCGTACAACAGCACCCTCGCGCCACAGGAGACGGAGGTGCTCCAGTTGTCGGAGTAGTTGAGCCGGCCGGGCCCCGACAGGTGGGATTCCTCCTCCATTCGGCGGCTTTGGGGACGCTGGTGCAGTTGACTTGGAGGAGGTGAGGCGGGTATTGTCAGGGGCTAGCTTTCAGCCCTGCACGGCACGGGGCGATCGGCGTAAGTGGTCGAATCCGCCCTCACGCAAGGAAGAGGAATAAGGAAAGGATGATGAGCCGAGGCGGGCGCCATCGATTCGCGAGTTTCACTGCGCTCGTGGGTGCCGTCGCGCTGGCGGCGCTCACCGCACAGACCGCGCTGGCGGTTCACGCCGTCTTCGACAACAACCCCTTCACGAGCGGCAGCGACGTGGTCACCGGTTTCTCATCGGGGTCCAGCACCGTCTGCAACGTCGGCGGCCTGGGCAACCAGATGGAGGGCCCGGTGGGCCTGCTCAACGACGGCACGCACTTCTTCGTCGACGACCTTTGCGCGCAGACGCTGTACCGGCTTCCGGCCACGGGCGGTGTGATCACCAGCTCCACGCCGCACCTCAAGAACGGCCTGACGGGCGGGCTGACCAAGGTCGGCTCCACCTACTACGGGCTCATCCAGAACAAGCAGTTCCCGGCGCCTGCGCCGGGTGGACGAAACGCCGGGCTGTACAGCTTCAACCCCACGACCCTTGCCGTCACCTACATCGTGAGCTTCACCGGTGACTCGACGGCCGCTGGGACCCACGACCGCGGCGTCGCCGGCGATCCCGCCGGAAAGAACCTGTACGTCAGCACCGACCACGGCATCTTCAAGGTCACCCTCCCCGGCCACGTGGTCACCCGCTTCGACAAGTGCACTCCTCCGAAGACGAGCCCGCCGTGCTCGGGCAATTTCGACGGGATCACGCTGTCCACCAGCGGAGCCATCGTCTACGCGGCGGACCCGCAGGTGAACTCGAACCTCGTCGAGTTCAATCTCACGGGCACGCCGACGCACGCGACCCAGATCGCCGGTGGTGTCAAGGAGGGCTCGGACGGGATCGTCGTCGCCCCGCCGGGCAGCACGCCCAACGGCAAGAACGTCAGCGGCAACGTCTTCATCAACACCAACGACGGGCACGTCCAGCGGTACACCGGGCCGGGGAGCGTCAGCGAGGCGGCCCGTGGCGGCACGCGCGGCGACCTGGCCACCACAGACCCGAAGGGGTGCGTCTACGTCACGCAGACGGGGTCGATCGAGAAGCTCCTTCCGTGCCTCACAGGGCCGAACCCGAGCATTCCCGAGGTGCCGGCCCTCCCACTCGTGCCGCTGGCGGGTGGTCTCGCGATCGCCGCCTTCTGGCGCGGCCGCCGCCTGCGCGTGGCGCGCGCAACTCCGCGCTGACGCAGCCCAAGCTGTCGTCGCAGGTGTAGCCGCGGGTCACTGGGCGATCGCCGCGCCGACCCCCGCTGGATCGACGTCGACGACAACGGCGGCGTGGTCGGACGGGAGCTTTCCCTTGCGCGTGTCGCGATCGATGTACGCGTCGCGCACGGCGTGCGCCAGCCGCGCGCTCATCAGCACGAGGTCGATGCGCATGCCCATGCCCTTGTGGAAGTTGCCGGCCCGGTAGTCCCAGTAGGTGAAGGGCTCCCCCTTGAGGGCCCGGGGATGGAGGTCCACCAGCCCCAGGTCGACCAGCGCGGACACGGCGGAGCGCTCGGCGTCGGTGACGTGCGTCGAGCCGACGAACGCGGCCGGGTCCCACACGTCGCTGTCCGAGGGGGCGACGTTGAAGTCGCCGCAGACCACGAGGCCTGACGCGGACTCAGCCTCGACGGCCAGCGCTTCGCGGAGCGCGCGCAGCCAGGCGAGCTTGTAAATGAAGTGGGGGCTGTCCACTGTCCGCCCGTTCGGCACGTAGAGCGACCAGACGCGAACCCCACCGCACGTGGCCGCGATGGCTCGCGCCTCGAGGTCGGGGTTGCCCGGCTCACCGGGAAACCCGCGCGAGACGTGGGCCAGTTCCAGCGACGACACGATGGCGACGCCGTTCCACTGGCCGCTGCCGTGGGTCGCGACCTGGTACCCGATCTCCGACAGCGCCTCGCGGGGGAACTGCGCGTCGGCGAGCTTGGTCTCCTGCAGGCAGAGCACATCCGGCCGGTTGGCGTCGACCCACTCGACCACGCGGGGCATCCGCACCGCGAGCGAGTTGACGTTCCAGGTGGCGATTCTCACGATCTCCTCGTCCAGTCAGGGTGATTCGGCTTCGCCGCACGGCACCTGACGGCCCCGAATGGTAGGGCTCGTTCGTCTCCCCTCGGCATCGTCGCGCGGCGGTCGCTCAGGCGGAGCGCCGTTCGTCGCCGGGAGCCGCCTGGAACAGAGTGAACAGCAGCGCGAGCCAAGGTACTGCGGAGCCGACGCGATCAGCCCGACCTCGCGTTTTTAGCACTCGTGTGCGGGCGCCTGCCCGCGCTCGGCGATGACATCGCGTTCGCGGCGAGTTCGCCGCTACGCCGACCGCCTCGATACCGTTGACTGATCCTTGAGGGAAGCCTCGGTCGCGACCTGACCGCCCTTCGGCAACGCGATCGTCCGCCTGAACCGTTGCTCGATCAGGTCGGCCGGCACAGGGCGTGAGAAGAGGAAACCCTGGCCGAGATCGCACTCGAAGGATCGCAACGACGTGAGGTCCGCGTTCGTCTCGATGCCCTCCGCGACCGTCTCGAGATTCAACGTCCGCCCCAGGTTGATGATGGCCCGGACAACGGCGGCCCTCTCGTCACTGTCCGCAACACCGGCGACGAACGACTTGTCCACTTTGAGGCAGTCGATTGGAAAGCGCAGCACGTGGCCGAGTGACGAGTAGCCGGTGCCGAAGTCGTCGAGTGCCAGATGCACGCCCAGCGCTTTCAACTCCTCGAGTCGCAACGCGGCCGTGTCCGTGTCTCGCATGAGCGCCGTCTCGGTGACCTCGAGTGTGAGCATGCCGGCGTCGAAGCGTTCCTCCGACAGGATCTGTTCGATGTTCGCTGCGAGATCGATGCGTGACACTTGACGTGCCGAGATGTTGACGCTCACACCGAGCCGCCGCGCCGACGGATATGCGTCATGCCAGGCCCGAACCTGACGAACAGCCTCGCGCAGGACCCAATAGCCGAGTGGAACGATGAGGCCCGTGTCCTCCGCCAGCGGGATGAAGTCCATCGGGGGAACGAGGCCGAGACTCGGATGCTCCCAGCGCACCAACGCCTCCACAGAATGGACCTCTTCAGTGCGCAGATCGATGATCGGCTGGTAGTGGAGGACGAGCTCGCCGCGATCCAGGGCCCGCCGCAGCTCACCCTCCAGCTGCAGGCGTTGCACGGCGGCAGAGTGCATGCCGGGTTCGAAGTGGAAGCTGCTCCCGGAACCGTCGAACTTGGCGCGGTACATCGCCAGGTCCGCGTCGCGAAGCATCGTTCCGGCGTCGGTATGTCCGTGCGAGCTGACCGCGATTCCGATGCTGCCGGTGATCGACACCTCGGAGCCGCTGAGGAGAAACGGCGGCCGCAGCGCCTCGAGGATGCGGTCGGCGACGGTGGCCGCGTCCACGGCGCCGGCCGGCTTCTCGATGAGAACGGCGAACTCGTCGCCACCCAGCCGTGCTGCAGTGTCGGGCTCGCGCAAGGAGTCGCGAAGCCGCTTGCTGACAGCCGTGAGCAGCTGGTCACCCGCAGCATGCCCGAGGCTGTCGTTGACGTTCTTGAACCGATCCAAGTCGAGGAAGAGCACCGCGACCTGTCCGTCGTCGCGCCGCGCGCGAGCCAGCGAGTGTTCCAGGCGTTCGAAGAACAGGGCACGGTTCGGAAGCCCGGTCAGCACATCGTGGAAGGCGAGGTGCTGCATCTCGTCCATGGTCTTGGCGTCGGTCAGCGCGAGGCTGGCGTGCTCCGCAAACGCGGTCAGGACCTCCTGATCGGCGGTGTCGTAGCTCCGCTCCGACTCTGACGACGCGACCACGATGCTTCCGATGACGACGTCGCCGTCGCGCACAGGCGCGGCCATCGCGGACGCGTAGCCGTTCGCGGCAAGTGGCGGAAGCACGTCCGCCGCTGTGGCGTAGTCGTGCATGGTCACGAGGCGCTGCTGGGCGATGGCCCGGCCGCTCGCTCCGGCGCCGACGGGCGCCTCCCGGATCGCGGCGACGGTTTCCGCGGTCAGTCCCGACGAGGAGACCAGCGTCATGCTGTGCGGAGCCTCGTCATCGAGAAGCCTCAGCGCGGATACGTCGCCGCCGAGCAGCTCACGCGCGCCCGAGGTGATCGCGTCGAGCGTCTCCTGCAGAGGCGCTCGACGAGTGATCGACCGCTGTATCGAGGAGAGCCGCTCGAGCAGCAACTGACGCTCCTGAAGCGTCGCCCGAAGCGAGCGTTCGCGGTCGAGCGCCGAGAGCACTCGCAACGTGAGGCTGAGGCTGCGCGCCATGCCGCGCAGCAGGGTTGCCTCCTCTCGCGTGAACGGCTCCTCCCCCAGGCGTCCGAGCACGAGGCGCCCATCGACGTTGGATTCGAACGGCGAGGTCAGCAACCGGCACCGCCCCAGCGGGTCCAGGTTGAATTCATCGGCGCGGCGTCCGACTGCGTCGAGGAAGGCGGGCGCGTCGGTCTCCGGGTCCTGAAAACCCAACGAGGCGGTGACCTGCCCGGCCTCGACCACCACGCCAAGCTCCGCTTCGAGCGCTTCTGCGGCCCATTCGAGGCCGCGACGCGCCGCCGATGCCCTGTCGGACGCGGAGGTCACCGCGCCGAGGAACTCTGCGAGCTGGGCGCTGATCCAGCCCTCGGTGGAGCCGGTCACGTCAGGGCGAGCACCACCAGTGTCTGGTTGTGAAACCCACTGATGCCGTGCGTGCGCGCGATCTCTCCATACGTGTAGAAGCCGGCGACCGGAGCGCCCGCGGCGTACTCGCTGATGCGCTGCACCTCGGACACGATGCCGTCATCGCCGAGCACGCCTCGCCTCGCGATGCAGTCGAACGCGAGAAAGCCAAGCGCACTGTTTCCTTCCACGGCCTGCAGCGCGTCGCGGCACGCAGCGTCTGTGGCATCGAGCACCGAATCGCTGTCGCCCTCCATGATCCAGATTAGCCCGCCGTGGGGGACCGCTGCGATGCAGCCGAGCGATCGATCATCGAAGTTGGCGTCGGCGATGAAGCGGACCTCCTCACCGCTGCGGCGGCTCAGGCCCAGCGGGTGGGTCATGGCGAATCGGGTGAACGCGGCCGCGTCGTTGCGCACGCTCTCCGGCGCGCCGAGGCGATTGAGGTACACGTCCAGCGCCGGCTGATCGTCGAGTGTGTGGACGCGGTTGTCGGCGCTGCCCGTGACGAGCATCGGCTCGCCGATCTTCCGCCAGCCGTGCTGAACTCCAATGCCGAACGGCATGTCCGAACCTATCGCCGCAGCGACGACCGCGTCCTGCAGCACGTCGCCGTCGTGGAATTGGTACGTCCTCGCCATCTTGAGGTCGTCGCCCGCGCAGCCACCCACGAGCGGCACGGCAGCCCCGGCGACGCTGTAGGCGCCGCGCACCACCTCCTGCTGGTCACCCGCAAGACCGTCACTCAGCAGCAGCAGTACACGATGGGCCTTGCCGCCGACGGCGGCGAGGCAGCTCGCGACGTCAGCGCCCGCGTCGCGAAGTCGCCCCGACGCGGGTGTCGCTGCCGCTGTTGCGCACGCAAACCCCTCGCCCCCGATGGCCGCAACAACGACGCTCGAGGCGCCGGGACCACTGGTTGCGATCTCACCTGCCGTCGAGCAGCCGACAACGGGTGCATCACCCGCGCGCTCGTGGATGCCGCCGAGCAGTTGGGGGAGATCGTGCGACTCCGAGCTGAAGACGATGAGGAGGCGCGCACTCCGACCGTTCAACGCTTCGCCTGCGGCGGCCCGGCCGGCCGCAAACGAATCGGCATCGTGGCTTGCGCCCACGCCGAACCATCTGAGGTTCGCGCCCGCATCATCGCCGTCGACGGCGGACGGACGACCGACGCTGAGGGTTTGCTGACCCATGCTGCTGCCTCGTAACCGCGGCCGGCGCCACTTGTGGACGCCAGCTCCTTCTTCGCGATCTTCAGCGGCAGGCTGTTGGGCGGGCGCTCGGGGCAAATGCAACGAGTCGCCATCGTGGCGGCACCGTGACATTGCTCGGATCGCAGAATTCGGCGTTGGTCGCCCGGCCGGTGACCGACATCACATGCACCGCGATGTCGTCACGACATCGCGTGCATACGCGCAGACGGCTCCGATCGCCTTCTATTCGACGTCGGACAGCGCCGCGTCGAGCTCGTGCACGGCGACCTCAAGCTCGTCGATCCCGGCCGCCGCGGCGAAGCTCAGTCGGAGGTACCCACCGGCAGGCTCGGTGGCGAAGTACGCCCCGCCCGGGCTCAGCAGCACACCGCGCCTGCGGGTGGATTCGGCCACATCCGCCTCGTCAACCCCGTCGGCCAGACGGGCCCACACGTGCATGCCACCCGCCGGAACGTGGTCGACGGCGAGGTGCGGAGCCAGGCCCGCGAGGGCGCGGACCATCGCCTGCTTTCGCAGCCCGAGCGCGCGCTGAAGCGCGCGCAGATGCCTGGGCCAGCCTGGTGAGCTCACGAATTCGACGGCGGTCTCCTGTAGAAAGCGGGGCACGAAGAACTCGTCGACGACGTGCAGGGCGCGGACGCGTTCCGCCGCGGGCCCCCGCGCGACGAGGGCTCCGAGGCGCAGGCTGGGCGCCGCTGCTTTAGTCAAGGATGTCAAATACACGACGCGGCCGGAGTCGTCGTCGGCGATCAGCGCGCGCGGAGACCCATCGGCGTGCGCGAGATGCCGTGCGTAGTCGTCCTCGATGACGAATGCCCCGGCGCGGGTGGCCACACGAAGCAACTCCCGCCGGCGCGCGGGCTCGAGGACCGACCCCGTGGGGTTCTGAAACATGGGTTGCACGTACACGGCCCGAGCCCGGGTGGTCGCGAACGCCTCCTCGAGCGCGTCGGGCCGGATTCCGTCGAAGTCGAGCGGCACCGGAACGAGACGGACGCCGGCCGCGCGCGCGGCCGCGATCGCGCCGGGATACGTTGGCGACTCGACGATGAGCGCGGAGCCCGGGGCCACCAGCGCGCGGATCGCCGTCGACATCGCGGCCTGGCCGCCGCTGGTGATGAGCACGTCGCCAGGCCGCACCGACCCTCCGATCTCGGAAGCGAACCAGGTCTGCAACGCCGGCAGTCCGGGAAGCGGAGGCCTGGTCCACGCGTCGGGCCGGCGAGCGGCGCGCTGCAGCGCCTGCGAGAGCTCGCGGACCGGCAGCAGCGACGCGTGTGGATAGCCGCCGGCGAGCGAGATGGTCCCGGGCGTGACGGGCTCCAGGTAGACGCGCAGAGCGCCCGCATCGATGACGCGGTCTCCGAGCGCAGTCGTCTGCCACGAGAAGTCCCCCGGTGTGCGCGCGTCCGCGGACTGCGGTGACGCCACGTAGGTGCCGGCACCGGGGCGCGTGGTGACCACGCCCTCGTCGACGAGCAGCGCTACGGCGCGCGCCACGCTCACCGGGCTGGCCCGGTACCTGCGCACCAGGTCACGGGTGGACGGGAGCCGGTCGCCGGGTTGAAGGCGTCCCGCAAGGGAGCGCAGGCCGGCGGCCAGCTTTGGGATAGTGCTACTCTCAGGCGTGACGACACAGGATAGCGCTACTGTCCCGGGACGCGTAGCGCTATCGGGGCTGGGCTGGGCGTCCCTCGGCGTTCTCGCCTTCTCGGGGACGGTTCCCGCCACCGTGTTCGCGCTGCGCGCCTTCGACCCGCTGCTGGTCGGCGCCGGACGCACCGTGATCGCGGCGCTGGTGGCGGTCGCCGCCGTGTTGCTGAAATCGCGGCGCCTGCCCAGGCGCGACGCGGTGGTGCCGCTGCTCGTCGTCGCGGCGGGTTGCGGGATCGGCTTCGGCGTGCTCAGCGCGCTGGCGCTTCGGCACGTGAGCGCCTCCCACGCGGCGGTGGTCATCGGCCTCCTCCCCGTGAGCACGGCGGTGGCGGCGGCGCTGATCGGAGGCGAACGCGGCAGCCGTGCGTTCTGGGTGTCGAGTGGGGGAGGAGCCCTCGTTGTCCTGCTCTACGCACTGACCGAGGGCGCCGGTTCGCTGCAACCGGCGGACGCGCTGTTGTTCCTCGCGCTGGTGCTCGCTGCGCTCGGATACGCGACCGGTGGGCGGCTCGCCCGCGAGATGCCTGGGTACGAGGTGGTGGCGTGGGGGCTCGTGCTGGCGCTTCCCGTTGCGCTGCCCATCTCGCTCCTCGCGCTCCTGGGCAGCGGCCTGCACGCGAGTTCGGAGTCGCTGGCCGGACTGCTCTACGTCTCGCTGGTCTCGATGTTCCTCGGCTTCATCCCCTGGTACCGGGGACTGGCCGCCGCGGGCACCGCCCGTGCCAGCCAGACGCAGCTGGTACAGCCGTTCCTGACGGTGGGGTGGGCGATCCTCTTCCTGGGCGAGCGGCCCGGCCTCGTCACGCTGGTCGCCGCTGCGCTCGTGGGTGTGTCCATGACCTGTTCGATCCGCTCCAGGACCGGTCGACGGAGACCGTCGTCGCCGGCCCGTCGCACCTTGGTGCCAAGGTCGGCCAGAACGTCGGAAGCGCCGGCCCTCGTCACGATCGATGTGGGCCCGACGAGCGGTGCCGATGGGTCGGCCCCGCCCGTGGGCGCCCGTCTATAGTCTGCGGGTCGCCCGCCGGGTCAGCCCGTAATGACCGACTCGGACCCGACCACGTACGGTGTTGGAGCCATGCTGACGAGGAGGTGGCTTGATGAGTGACAAACGAGACGCCGCCGTCCTCGGTGGCGGATGCTTCTGGTGCCTCGACGCCGTCTACCGCGAGATCGAGGGTGTGACGGACGTTGTGTCCGGCTACGCGGGGGGGCCGGCGCCCAACCCGACGTACGAGCAGGTCTGCACCGGGGCCACCGGTCACGCCGAGGTGGTGCGAGTGGAGTTCGACCCGGAGGTGATCTCGTACGGCGACATCCTCGACATCTTCTGGTCGGTGCACGATCCCACGACGAAGGATCGCCAGGGCGCGGACGTTGGCACGCAGTACCGGTCTGTGATCTTCACGCAGGGCGAGGCCCAGGGCGCGGCTGCTCGCGCATCGCGCGACGCCATTCAGCAGGTCTGGTCCAAACCGGTCGTCACCGAGATCGTGCCGCTGGCCGCGTTCTATCCCGCCGAGGACTACCACCAGAACTACTTCGCGCGTAACCCACACCAGGGCTACTGTCAGGTGGTGATCAACCCCAAGCTCAAGAAGGTGCGCGAGGTCCACGCGGCGCGGCTCAAGGTCCCCAAGTCCGTCTGATAGCCGGGTGATTGCCGAGACCTCCGTCACCGCTGGGCGGCCATGACCGCGCCCGCCACGCCTCAGCCGGTCTTGACGCCGCTGACGGCGGCCGCGATCTTCCTCGTCGTCACCATCGATCCCGGTGGAGAGGACGCCGTGCACGCCGTCCTTTCGGACTGCGGCGGGCTGCAGCGGTCGGTGGGTTTCCGCTTCCCCGACGCGGGGCTGACGCTCGTCGTCGGTGTCGGATCGCAGGCCTGGGACCGACTGTTCGTCGGGCCGAGACCCGCGGAGCTGCACCCCTTCCGAGAGCTGGTGGGAGAGCGCCATCGCGCGATGCCCACACCCGGGGATCTGCTCTTTCACATCCGGGCGGCGCAGATGGATCTGTGCTTCGAACTGTCACGCCAGCTCACGAGCCGGCTGCGCGGATTCGCAACCGTCGTTGACGAGGTGCACGGATTCAAGTACTTCGACCAGCGCGACCTTCTCGGTTTCGTCGATGGGACCGAGAACCCGGCAGGCCGCGAAGCGTATGAAGCCGTGACCGTCGGGAACGAGGACGCGCCGTTCTCAGGAGGCAGCTACGTCATCGTCCAGCGCTACATGCACGATCTCGAGCGGTGGAACGCCCTGTCGGTCGAGGACCAGGAAAGGGCGATCGGGCGTACCAAGCTCGACGACATCGAGATGCCCGACGACCGCAAACCGAGCAACTCCCACCTGGCGCTCAACGTCATAACCGACGCGGACGGCAACGAGCTCAAGGTGGTGCGCGCCAACATGGCCTTCGGGAGCGCCGGCCGTGACGAGTTCGGCACCTACTACATCGCGTACGCGCGAAGCCCCGCGGTCATCGAGCGGATGCTGGAGAACATGTTCATCGGCGATCCGCCGGGGAACCACGACCGAGTGCTCGACTTCTCTACGCCGTTCACCGGCACGCTGTTCTTCGCACCCACGCAGGACTTCCTCGACGACCCTCCGGGTCCTCCGGGTCGCGGCGCTCGCTGAGCCGAGTCGACGCGGCGGCCCTGGCGGGACCGAGGCAGATCGCTCGCGGCCCGGGCCCCATCCAACCGGCACGGACGGACGTTTCAGCGCGTCGTGCGGCGCTCGCGCCGTATCATCGGCGTTCGCAACCGCTCACCACACAGGGGCATAACCATGGGACTGGTCATCAACGAATTGGCCCCCGACTTCGAGGCCGACACCACGCAGGGACGCATCAAGTTCCACGACTGGATCGGCGACTCGTGGGCCGTGCTCTTCTCCCACCCGAAGGATTTCACGCCGGTGTGCACCACCGAACTGGGCTACATGGCGAAGCTCAAGCCCGAGTTCGATCGCCGGAACGTCAAGATCATCGGTCTGTCGGTGGACGCCACCGGCGACCACGAGACGTGGGCCAACGACATCGAGGAGACCCAGGGCGCCCGCCCCAACTACCCGATCATCGGCGACGCCGACTTCGCGGTGTCCAAGGCATACGGGATGCTTCCGGCCAGCACGTCGGGAGACGCGAAGACGCGCACGCCCGCCGACAATCAGACCGTCCGGAATGTGTTCGTGATCGGACCGGACAAGAAGGTGAAGCTCATCCTCGTGTATCCCATGACGACCGGCAGGAACTTCGACGAGGTGCTGCGCGTCATCGATTCGCTGCAGCTGACGGCGAAGCACAGAGTCTCGACGCCCGTCAACTGGAAGCAGGGAGAGGACGTGATCATCGCCGGGTCGGTCTCCAACGACGAGGCCAAGGAGATCTTCGGCGAGTGGAAGCAGCCGAAGCCGTACATCCGCATCGTGCCGCAACCGCGCTGAATCCGCGTCGTCGCGGTCGTACCCATCGACGCGTGACGAGCGGTCAAGTGACGGTGCGGTCATCACCCTCGACATGAAAAGAGGACCCGGGGAGCGTTCCCCGGGTCCTCTGCCGTTTCGGGATCGAAGCTGCGAGGCTAGCTGTTGCCCGCGTTGTTGCCGGCGTCGTCACCGGCGCCTTCGACGCGCTGCGTTTGCGGAGGCGCCCACGAGGTCGCTCCACCGCCGGAGTTGATCAGCGCCGCGCATCCGTGATTGTTGCCGGCCGCTGACGAAGGCGGAGCGCTCGCGCCCGGGAGCTCGCAACCCCACCAGTTGTTGGTGGCGTCGAGCGCGGTGTTCGCGGTCGCGGCTGTCGCGTCGTTCTCCACGCCGATCACCGCGTTGTCGAAGTTGTTGAATCGAATGAACGAGTTGGAGCCCAACACCGCCTCGTCGTGAAGGGCGAGGTGGACCTGCTGGATCTCGTTCTGCACGACGGTGTAGGACGAGGGCGGATACCTGTCGCAGTTCGGGCTCGGTGTCTGGGTGCAGGGCGTGGTGGTCGTCGGTGCCGGAGTGGCGCTGGCTGGCGTTGGCGCCAGAACGATGCCGCTCGAGTTGGTGCCGTTTCCAGGTCCCAGCTGCTGGAGCGTGTTGTTGTCGATGTTGGCGTTGACAGGTGCGAGCGTGCCGGTCTGCTCGTTCTCGAGGCTGCCGTAGGCGTTGCTGAAAATGCCCGTCACCGAGCAGCTCGCACTGTTCTGGTATAGCTGTTGCAGCCAGTTGTTGTACACCTGCGAATCGAGCATGAAGCCGTTGAGCTCGATGCCCTCGACCCTTCCACCGCTCGCGCATGTGCTGTTGCCGCCCTGGAAGACGTTGGCGATGGTGTTTTGGAACAGTGCGGTGTTGATGTTCGTGGAGTCACCGGTGTTGAAGCCGGACCCGGCCGCAGGGCTCTCATTGAAGCCACCGATGACGATCCCCTCGAACGAGGCGACGCTGCTGTGATCGGGAATGACGTTCAGGAGCGCGTTCTGCTGCACGACGCTGTTGATGGTGTTGTCGAGCTTGATGCCGACCACCGAGTCCGCGCTGGTCACACCGCGGAAGTTCGAGAAGTCGTTGTCGATGACCTGATCGTTGATGGTGACGTCCGCGGGTGCCGCCTGATCGCAGCCCGACACCGTGGCGTTCGCCGACATGCATTGCTCATCCTCGTTCGTGTTCGGCTGCCCACCCGGCACTCCGAGCTGAATCCCCGTGAAGGAGGTGTTCGAGGAGGTGTTGTTGAGGCTGATGGTCAGTCCCTCGGCAGGACCGCCGAAGCTGAGGCCGCGGTCGTCGATGGTGACCACGGGTGCCGCGCCGTCACCGACGATGGTCGTGTTGTTCGGACCCTCTTCCGAACGGACGGTGAGATTGTCGTTGCCCTGACCGATCGTCAGGTTTCCGGTGTACGTGCCCTGACAGACGATGACGGTGTCACCCGCACCGCTGCCGGTCGAGGTGGGTGCGGTGACGTCTGTCAGAGCGCCACTGACGGCGGCCTGGATCGTGGACGACGTCGTGGTACCGGCGAATGCCGTGATGGCGCCGGAGTTGTGGTTGACGAGGAGTGCCACCTGGTGACCACCGTTGTGTTGGTTGCACTCGAAGATCGAGTCGGCGGCGTGGCCGACCACGCCGTGGGCGGCCAGCCCGAAAGACAGGGCTGTCGCCGCGCCGGCGACGCCCGCCAGCGCGCGGAAGCTAGGTAGCTTCATTGGGGAATACCCTCCTTCGCCCAGCGCCGGCCCCGCTGAGCACACCTTCCTGAGCGGCCGGATTTGCGAGGCGAGGTTATAGCACAGGCGCTGCTGCGATCGCCCCTCGGCGCGCTTATGACGCGGTCAAGGCGTACGGAGGCGCAGTCACCGTGAGAGGCCGATTGCGCGTATGGCTGGGCGTAATCACAACAGGGCGGCCCGGCTCACGCTGAGGCCGGGCTTCCCTGTTCGTGTGAATGTCAGGCGGTCGCTGTCGCAAGCGTCGGCATCACCCCGAGCTGGGTGAGGACGTCCACCTGGTCGAAGCAGACCCGGGATTCGATCGCGAGCTCGTTCTCGAACCGCGTGATCAGGACGGATTTGACGACGAGCTTTTTGCCGGTTGCCGGGATTGTCCCGGTCGGGCCGTCGAGGGGGCCTTGATGCGTGCCCTCGTACGTCACCTCCTGCACGACCCACGGGCCGCTGATGAGCTCGTTCCTCACCGTCAGCTTGGAGTCCGGGCAGGCCTTGAGCCACGCCATGGCGTAGCCGGTGGCTTCGGTGCCCCGGAGCTTGATGCCCCCCGGAGCCTCGAACGTCTCGCTGGGGTGGTTGAGAACACGGAGCGCGTTCTCGTCGTGGGCGTTGAACGCCCTGATGAAGCGCGCGGCGCTCTCTTTCACGTCTGTCATGCCTCTCCTCCTTGGGGATGAGTGCGGGTGCGGAGGGCGAAGAAAAGGGCTTGGAGGAACTGGTATGGCACCCTGCGGTGGGGTAGCTCAGGCCGGCGCCTTGGGGGCTCTCGCCTCAGTCCTTGAACTGATGCAGCATACCACTTCCAGGGCAGAAATTGTTGCGGCGCCGTGCCAGTATTTTGAAGCCGGCGGGCGGTCGCACCTGACTGACAATTGTCAGACACAGGCGTATGCTGGCTGCATGGCGACCATCACGCTGCGCGAACTTGCGCGAAACACCGCCTCGGTCGTGCAGGGGATCCAAACGTCAGGACGTCCGGCGCTGGTCACACGCAACGGCAAACCGGTCGTCGCGCTCGTCCCGATCGATGAGGTCGCGCTCGAGGACTGGCTCCTCGAGGAGTCCGCGGATCTCACCAGAAGCCATCTGCGCGGCGGCCGCAATGGCAAGTAGGCTGACGCGGCTGATCCGCGGATTGGTGTCGCCCGCCGGGCAATCGACGCGCCAGAGCGGGCTGGACCGATGGCAGCCGCTCACGCATCCCGTTCCCGGTCACAGCACGATCGATGGGCTCCCGGTCCCGGTGGTGGCTGTCCGTCGTCATGCCGACTCGGGACAACTCGAAGTGATACGAGGATTCCATCCGACGCACGAGTGGCCCGGCGCCGCCGCGCCTCCCGGTGCCCAACGCCACGTCATCCCCGCCGCGAGCTTCAACCCGCATCCGCGGCGTGAGCTCAGCATTCGTGATGAGCTGTTCCGCTACAACACCGTGGCGAGCTCGGCCTGCTGCACGAGCTGCGGCAAGAGCGGTATCGGCTTCGGTTTCGTGAGCTCCGCGTCGTCCCTCGAGGGCGCCGAGCGCAACCCAGCCGCTCACCGGACCCTGTGCGAGCCCTGCGCAGAAAAGCAGGCTCGAGTCCCCGTTCCCTGAGCACACCCCACACGCGCGGGGCCCCGCCGCCCGCGCCGTTCGTATGGAACGAACGTACCCATCTAATGGAGCTACTTGCTCAATCAGATGGCCGGCCTGCATTGTTGGGCGCGTGCGAAGGACAGGCCACGCCCGCCTTCTGTTGTCTGCGCTTGCGGCGCTCTGCGTCAGCGCGTGCGGCTCGGTTGCGAACGCCGGTTCCAGCACGGCGAATCCCCCGCCCGCCACGATCCGCCTCGGCTACCTGACCAATCTCACCCACGCGCCGGCGCTCATCGGTCTGAGTCGCGGTTACTTCCAGACGGCGCTGCCGGCCGCCACTTCGCTGCAGACCAAGACGTTCAGCGCCGGCCCGGCCGAGAACGAGGCGCTGCTCGGTGGCTCCCTCGACGCAGCCTTCGTCGGGCCCAGCCCGGCGATCAAAGCGTTCAGCTCGACACGCGGCGGGGTCGTGGTCGTTGCGGGTGCAGCGTCGGGCGGCGCGGGGCTGGTGGTCGCACCGGCGATCGCCGCTGGCAACTTCCCGCAGGACCTCAAGGGCCAGACGCTCGCCTCGCCGCAGCTCGGCAACACGCAGGACGTCGCACTGCGCACGTGGCTGGCCCAGCACAACGTGAGCACCAACGTCAATGGCGGCGGTGACGTCGCCATCGACACGACCTCCGGGAACGCGATCGACCTGCAGCGATTCGTCGCGCACCAGATCGCCGGCGGCTGGGAGCCGGAGCCATACGAATCGCTCTACGTCGTCAACGGACACGGCAAGGTCGCCGTCGACGAGGCGTCGTTGTGGCCGGGCGGACGCTTCCCCACCACGCTGCTGGTGGTTACGAAGACCCTCCTGACACAGCACCCGGACATCGTCGACGATCTGCTCGAGGGCCTCGTGAAGACGATCGATTGGATCCAGGGCAACCCGTCCGAAGCGGCTGCGGCCACCAGCGCCGACCTCGCATCAGTCACCGGTTCGAAGCCGCTGTCGGCGGCGGTGCTCGCATTGGCGTGGTCGCATCTCACGTTCTCTGTCGATCCGCTGGCGTCTGCGCTGCAGACCGAGGCCGCTCACGCGCACCAGGTGGGGCTGCTCACGAGCACCAATCTGAGCGGCATCCTCGACGTCGCGCGGCTGAACGCCGTTCTGTCTGCTCAGGGCAGGACGACGGTGAGCGCCGCCGGCCTCGGTTGATGGCGATGGCGCTCGCGCAGCCCGCCCTGCATGTCGCGCGTGCAGAGAGCGTCCTGCGCCTCGACGGGGTGACCAAGGTGTTCAAGAGCGGTCGCCGCGAGCTGACCGCGCTGGAGGATGTATCGCTGGAGGTGGTCCGCGGCGAGTTCGTCTGCATTCTCGGAGCGTCCGGGTGCGGCAAGTCCACGCTGCTCTCGCTGATCGCCGGCCTCGACCGGCCGTCGTCAGGACACGTGGAGACGTCCGTTGGGCGTCCGGCGTTGATGTTTCAGGAGCCGGCGCTGCTGCCCTGGTTGACGGTGCGCCGCAACGTCGAGCTGCCGCTGCGCCTGCGTCGAGCGGAGGACGCCGAGCGTCGCGTGACGGTGAATCGCCTTCTGGCCATGGTCGGGCTGATCGATTTCGCAGACAGCCGGCCGCACGAGCTCTCCGGGGGAATGCGTCAGCGAGTTGCGCTGGCGCGATCGCTCGCCCAGGAGTCTGCGCTGTTGCTGATGGACGAGCCCTTCGGCGCGCTGGATGCGATCACCCGGGACACGCTGCACGACGATCTGACCCGCATCTGGGAGCAGACCCGGAGCTCCATCGTCTTCGTCACCCACAACGTGCGCGAGGCGGTCCGCCTTGGTGATCGGGTGGTGCTCATGGGCTCACGGCCGGGTCGGGTGACGCGCGTATGGGACATCGACCTCAGCCGGCCTCGATCGCTCGATTCAGTGGAGGTCGCAAGCCTGGCCAGCGAGATCACGGCACGGCTCCGTTCGGACATCAACGGTGACCACCACTAGGCTCGCGCGCATCGGACGGGCGATCATGCCGAGACTGGCGGCGGTCGTCATCCTCCTCGGCGTCTGGCAGCTGCTCGTGGTCCTCGGCGTGAAGTCACCTGTCGGGTTGGCGTTGCCGGGACCGGCGGAGGCGCTCGGCAAGCTCGCCGACCTCGCTCGTCAGGGGGTGCTGGGACCGGCGCTGGTCAACACGCTCGGCCGGGCGGCCATCGGGTACGCGCTGGCACTCGTCGTGGGAACCGTCATCGGGGTGGCCGCCGCGCGCATTCCGCTGCTGCGCGCTGCGGTCGGCTCACTCTTGGCCGGCTTGCAGAGCCTCCCGTCGGTGGTCTGGGCCCCGATAGCCGCGCTGTTCTTCGTCGCCGGCGGACAGGACGAGAACGCGATGTACTTCGTCGTCATCATGGGGGCCTTCCCATCCATCGCGATGGGCACGATGTCGGCCTACGATCACATCCCCCCGTTGACGCTGCGGCTGGCTCGCTCCCTCGGGGCCCGCGGTCCCCAGCTCTACCGCCACTTCATCTTTTCGGCGGCGCTGCCAGGGTATGTCGCCGGGATGAAACAGGCCTGGGCCTTCTCGTGGCGATCGCTGATGGCCGCGGAGCTGATCCTGGGATCCCTGGCGAGCACCGGCCTGGGTGCGCTGCTCGACAACGGACGCGCGAACGCGGATCTCCCTGAGCTGTTCGCCGCGCTGCTGGCGATTCTGGTCGTGGGCATCGCGGTCGACGACCTGTTGTTCACACCGTTAGAGCGTGGGCTGTTGCGACGCAGAGGGCTCGCCGCGGGCTGATCAGACGAACTCTGACCTGGCGGCTCGCTCGAGGACCGCGGCCACCGTCTCGGGAAACGTGGCCAGATTCAACGGCTTGATCAGATAGTCGTCGCAGCCCGCATAGCCGGCGGAGCTGGCGTCCTCCTCCCGGGCCCGGCTCGTCAACGCGATGATCGGTATGCCGGCAGTGTCCGGCGCCGCCTTCACCGCTCGTGTCAGCGTGAATCCGTCCACGTCCGGCAGCTGGATGTCCATGACGATGAGGTCCGGCCGGCAGCCCTTCAGCCGGGCGCGCAGCTCCTTGCCGGAGCGGACCACCTCGGTCCGGTAGCCAGAGCGGTTGAGCACCATCGTGGCCAGCAGCGAATTCGTGCGGCTGTCCTCGACGATGAGCACCAGCGGCTTCTCGGTCGTCTCCATGTGCGCAGCTATCGCAGCCTCATGACGACGCGGGTCCCGACGGGACCGCTGACAACGCGTGCGTCTCGTCCGTTGCAGATGAGCCGTCGGTGCCCAGCCACCGCGTGAGCACGGCGGTCAGCGCAGCCACGTTCACAGGCTTGCTGACGTACGCGTCCATGCCCGCGGCGAGGCACTTCTCCTCGTCGCCCGTCATCGCCGCCGCGGTCATGGCGATGATCGGCGTGTGCCGATCCGCACCGTCGTTGCGGCGTATCGCAGCGGTTGCCTCGAACCCATCCATCACGGGCATCTGGCAATCCATCAGCACGGCGGCGTACGACTGCTGCGAGACGGCCCTCACGGCCTCCAGGCCGTTCTCCGCGACGTCCACGCGGTGGCCCATCTTCTCCAACAGTCGAGTTGCGACCCGCTGGTTGACGGGGCTGTCGTCGACCACCAGGAGATGGCTGCGGGCGGCGCCCGCCGCTGCGGCGAGTGAGTAACTCGTCAGCATGGGCGCGCGGGTCTCGGGATGAGAGGGCGCGAGAACCGCCCTGAGGCAGTCGTAGAGCGCGGAGGTCCTCACCGGTTTGGTCAGGAAGGCGTCGATGCCGGTTTCGCGGGCGACCCGACCATCGCCGCGCTGCGATGAGGACGTCAGAAGTACCAACTTGGCCTTGCGCAGGGTCGAGTCCGCGCGAATCGAGCGAGCCAGCTCCAGCCCGTCCATCTCAGGCATGTGGTAGTCGAGAATCGCCACCTTATAGGGGTCTCCGGCGGCGGCGGCGGCGGCCATCGCCTCGAGCGCCTCACTGCCGCGCTCGCACGAGCGGGCTCGGATCGACCATCCAGCCAGGTTCTGCTCGAGGATGATCCGGTTGGTCTGATTGTCGTCAACGACGAGCATGCGCACATCACGCAGCGACGTCCTGCGCTGTGGCGTCGTCACCGTGAGCCCAGCCAGGCGTGCGAACCTGCACGTGAACCAGAACGTGCTGCCTCGGCCCAGCTCGCTCTCGACACCGATCTGTCCCCCCATCAGCTCCGCGAGCTGCTTGCAGATCGCAAGGCCGAGACCGGTGCCACCGTGTGAACGTGTGGTGGAACTGTCTGCCTGCGTGAAGCTCTCGAACATCTTCTCGTGCAGGTCGCTCCTGATGCCGACACCGGTGTCCGAGACCTCGAGGCGCACCATCACGCCGTCCGCGTCCGCTGTGACCATCGCCTCTTCGGCGGGCATCGCGCGCAGGACGACCTCGCCTGTTTCGGTGAACTTGATCGCGTTGCCCAGAAGGTTCACCAGCACCTGGCGGACTCGCACCGGGTCACCCCGCAGCGCCTCGGGCACACCCGGATGGACCATCACGGCGAGCTCCAACCCCTTGTCGCCCGCCCGAACCGCCATGAGCTCTGCCGTTTCCTCGATGACCGAACGCAGGTCGAACTCGACCTCCTCCAGGTCGATCTTCCCCGCCTCGATCTTGGAGAAGTCGAGGATGTCGTTGATCACGGTCAGCAGCGCGTCGGCGGAGCGACGGACGGTGTCCGCGTATTCGCGCTGCTCGTTCGAGAGAGGCGTGTCAAGAAGGAGACCGGTCATTCCGATCACCCCGTTCATCGGAGTGCGAATTTCGTGGCTCATCCGGGCCAGGAACTCGCTCTTGGCCAGGCTGGACTCGACCGCACGCCTCTCTGCCGAGCGCAGGGCGTCGAGCATCCAGATCCGGTCGAGCGCGACGCCGACGTTGGTGGCATAGATCTGCAGCCGCGCCGTCTCATCCGCGCCGAAGACGGGCGACAGCTCGCCGGCGCGGATGATCAACCACCCCCGGCCGGACTCCAACTCCAGAGCGATGGCGATGATGTTCGAAGGGAGGACGTGCGGCGGTGACGCCGCCTGCTGTGCGATCGCCGAAGCGACCTCTGAGCTCATGCCATGAGCCGCCAGGATCTCGCCCGTCGGCGCGACGATGGCTCCTGCCTGTCCACCGACGAGGCGTTCACCCCAGCTGAGCGCCTGCTTCGCGAGCGCAACCGGATCCGAGGCGATGACCATGAGCGCGCGGATCTCCTGCGCCAGCGCAGCCTCCTCCTTCACGCGCCATGCTCGTCGCAACCATCCAGGCGGCGCGAAGCTCGCGTAGAGGACCGGGACCACGAGCAGGATCGCAATCTGCACGATCAATTGGGCCACTTGATTCCGCAGCGCCGGCGCGGCGCCGATGGACACGACGATGACGGCGACGATCAGGCCGTATCCGGACGAGAAAGCGCGCAGACGCCTTCGCTGTACCGTGGGCAGCCGGCCCGACCGCAGCCAGAATCTGACCGCCGGCTCCGCGATGCAGGCGCACCAGAAGACGACGATGTAGAGCAGGACGGCGCTTTGGATCGCAAGTGGCTTGTGACCCGGCAGGGGCTGCGGTACCAGCGCGGCAGCCACGCCCAGCGCAAGTCCTCCCTGCGTCAGTCGCGTTCCCCACTTCCCAAACGGAAAGATCGTCGACCGGAAGAGCAGCAGCACGTATCCGGAGAGAAGAAAGCCGAGCAGCGTGGCCACGCTGATTGCGACGCGGAGCGCAGGTGAATGGGCGAGCAGAGTGGTGGGACCGCCGAGGGTTTCGACGTCGGCCGCCAGCGAGACGGTCGCGAGGAGTCCGACGGCGAGGGCGGGATAGAGGTTGTGTCTGGTGCGGAACTTGAACCACTGTGCGAACGTCACCGCGGCGAGCAATACAAAGCTCGCCGACAGGACCCACTTCGCCACGAGCAGGACGGTGGTCACGCCAGCTCGTTGGTGAGAGCCGCGCGGACCCGCTCGTGCTCAGCGGCGACCTCCTGGAGAAGGCGCTGAACACCGTGCGCGTCCCCCTCGCCGAGTGCCGTTTCGACCGCAGAACACAGGCCCGCGAGCCCCGTCGCCCCGAACGATGCGCTGCTCCCCTTGAGGCTGTGCGCATCCGAAGCAAGCGCGCGGGCGTCACCTCTCTCCGCATCGGCCCGGAGGCTTTCGACGCGGGTGGCAGCCTCGTCGCGGAAGACACGCACCAGAGCCTGGTACTCGTCAGCGCCGAGGTCGCGAAGTTCTGCGAGTGTCGCCGGGTCCAGTGCATCGGCGCGCCCGACTTGTGGTTCCGCGGATCGGAAAGGGGCGTTCATGCGCTTACTGACCAGCCGTCTCGTGGCGCCGTCGCATCGCAGAGCTGACTCGGCTGATCAGGTCGCGAGGAGCGAACGGTTTCACCATGTAGTCGTCCGCCTCCAGCGAGAACGCTTCAACCTTTTCGGACGCCTGCTGATCGGCGGTGAGCATCACGATCGTCGTGTCACTCGTGCGGGGATCGGCGCGCAGGACGCGGCACACCTCGAGCCCGCTGATGCCCGGCATGTTCACGTCCAAGATCACGCAGTCCGGGTGCAGCGTGCGCGCGAGTGCGAGCCCCTGCTCGCCGTGTTCGGCCTCGTGCACCACGAACCCGGCTGCAGCCAGGCTCATGCGTGCGAGCAGCCGTACGTCGGGAGCGTCGTCCACCACGACGACGACTCCGCCGCCCCGCATCCCCTCGCTCACCGTCGATGAGCCGCCGCTCGCCACCTCTCCGAGCGCCGCTTCCCTGAGCAGGAGATCGATCTCGCTCGCACGCTGGGGCCTGCCGAAGTAGTAGCCCTGCGCTTCATCGCATCCCAGACTGCGCAACGCGGCGAGTTGCGCTTCCGCCTCCACTCCCTCAGCGACGACGCTCAGGTCCATCGCGTGGGCCATCGCCGTCGTGGCTGCCACGATCGCGGTGGCCTCCGGATCGTGACCCAGACCATCCACGAAGGATTTGTCGACCTTCACCTCGTCGAGAGGAAACCGGCCGAGGTACGTGAGAGAGGAGTAGCCGGTGCCGAAATCATCGATCGAGATGCGCACGCCCAGGTCGTTCAACTCGCGCAGCGTGCGGACCGCGAACTCAGGGTCGCGCATCACGACACTCTCGGTGACCTCCAGACAGAGCGACGCCGGATCGATTCCGGCTGCTGAGATCGCACCCTTGAACAGCTCGGCCAGCCCGGACTCGAACTGACGAGCAGACACGTTCACCGAAACGATCACGGGAATACGCAGGTGCGTCCGCTGCCACCTGGCGGCCTCGGCGCAGGCTTGCTCGAGTACCCACACACCGATGGGGACGATGAGGCCGGTCTCCTCGGCCAGGGGTATGAAGTCCAGCGGCGGAATCACGCCCTTTTCGGGATGCTGCCAGCGCAACAGTGCTTCGACGCCAACCAGGCGATCGGTGACCAGTGAAACCTTCGGTTGGAACGCGAGCCAGAGCTCGCCGTTGGCGAGGGCCCCTCGCAGCTCGCGCGCATCGTCGACGCGAACCCGGAGCGGCTGCCGCGTCTCCTCGGCGACGAGGTCGCGCCGGCCGGTCTCTCTCGCCTTGGCCCGGCGCATTGCAGCCTCCGCCTCGATGATCAACGCATCAGGAGCGTGCCGAATGTCCTGGCTCAGCGCGACGCCCGTCGACGCAGTGATCTGGACGGTCTCATCCCCCAGGTCGAACGGTGCCGCGAGCGCCGATGACACGCGCGCCGCGATCGCCTGCGCGGCCTCTCGATCGGGGATGTGCTCGATCAGCAGGCAGAACTCGTCGCCGCCAAGCCGCGTCACAGCGCCGTTCAGTGACGTGCCATAGAGGGCCGCGACGGTTTCCAAGCGACTCCCTACGTCCGCCAGCAACCTGTCGCCGCTGTCGAAGCCGAACCGGGCGTTGATGGCTCTGAACTGATCGATGTCGACGGCCAGCACTGCGGTGGCCCGACCAGGCGCACCGCCATTCTGGAGCGCCTCCCTCAATCGCTCGACGAATACGCTCCGACTGGGCAGACCCGTCGTCACATCGCGAAGCCCATGGAACGCGGTGGCGGCCTCGGCATAGCGTCGGCGTGCGGGACGGCGCGCGATCACGACAGCGCCGACCGTGGTTCCATTCGAGTCACCAGTCCGGCGCCCGTCGGCGGCGCGTGGCGACCATGCCGAACGCGGCGACATGGGCCTTCTGATGAGGCTCTCTGCTGGAGTTGGGACACTTTGCTACCGGGCATTGGCTCTGCCGTCTCTCCCGGCAGAGCCTTGCGCCATGGGCCCTCCATCGCGGGCTGCACGACCTGCCCTGTTACACGGGGGTGTCTCTCCTGCGACCCCGGTGTGACCTTGGTCACGTGCCCTGGCACCCATTCAGGGACCGCGGTGGTGTGGTTGAGCTCCATTCCGCGAGCACGTCGTCACGTCGGCTGCTCAGTTGTTGCACCCGTCGGCCCGGCCGCCGGTCCGAATCACAACACGTTCTTCTCCGATCGTTAAGCGCCGCGCCGCTAGAGTGCCGACGATCGCGGCGCCACCCGGCGCAGACGACGTTGCATCCACGGAAGGTGAGGAGTTACGCGATGAGCACTGCCACTGCCGCGTCGACCTTGAGCCGCCGTCGCTTCCTGCAGGCAACCGCGCAGGCTGCCGGCTCGGCGCTGGCGGCGACAGCGCTCCCGCCTCTGTGGCAGCGTGCACTCGCCGCGAGCCCCGTACCCGGAAGACTCACGGACATCGAACACGTCGTCATCCTCATCCAGGAAAACCGGTCGTTCGATCACTACTTCGGAACGCTGCGTGGCGTCCGCGGCTTCGACGACCCGGGGATGCAGCAGCTGTCCTCCGGACGACCCGTGCTCTATCAGCCCGACGCGCTCAATCCGGACGGGCATGAGCTTCCCTTCCTCATCCGTAACGCGAACGCCGGGGGTCAATGCGTCGCCGACCTGTCGCACGCCTGGGACGCGCAGCACAACAGCTGGCACAGCGGCTCGATGGACGCCTGGCTCCCAGCCCATGGAGCCTCGGACGGCGGCAACGGCATCCTCACGATGGGCTACTACGACCGCACGGACCTCCCCTTTCACTACGCGCTGGCCGACGCGTTCACCGTTTGCGATGCGTACCACTGCTCGGTCTTCGGCCCGACCAATCCCAACCGTCTGATATCCATGACGGGCACCATCGACCCCGCAGGGGCCAACGGCGGTCCAGCCGTCGACAACTCACAGGCGCCCTTCTCGCTCACGTGGACGACGTACCCCGAGCAGCTCGAGAATGCGGGTATCTCCTGGAAGGTGTACCAGGCCGTGGACAACGACACGAACAACGTGCTGCAGCTGTTCAAGAAGTACGAGGACCCCACGTCTCCTCTGTTTCAGAAGAGCCAGCTCTACCAGCCCACCGCGCCCGAGGGGTTCGCACAGGACGTTGCAGCGGGCATGATGCCGCAGGTCTCGTGGATCCTGGCGACCACCGAGGAATGCGAGCACCCTTCCGCACCACCGATAGCGGGCGCGGCCTTCATCGACCAGATCCTCACAGTCCTCTTCCAGAACCCGTCGATCTGGGCGAAAACGGCGATGTTCCTCACCTGGGATGAGAACGACGGCTTCTTCGATCATGTGGTTCCGCCGACGCCGCCGCCCGGCACCCCGGGTGAGTGGCTGACCACAATTCCGCTGCCCGGCGGCGCGAGTGGCATCGCCGGTCCGGTCGGCCTAGGGTTTCGCGTGCCGATGATCGTCATCTCACCGTTTGCGCGAGGCGGTTTCGTGTGCCACGACACCTTCGACCACTCGTCGCTGCTGCGCTTCCTCGAGGCTCGTTTCGGACCCGAGGTGCCCAATCTCAGTCAATGGCGGCGCGACACCTGTGGCGATCTGACCAGCGCCTTCAACTTCGCCGCTCCCGATCCGAGCATCCCGAACCTTCCCGTCCCGACCGCGGCCGCGGTCGCCGCGGCCGAGCAATGCGCGTCGGGTGCCAATCCAGCCCTGCCGTCACCGCAGGTCAGGCCGCACCAGGAGGCGGGCGCCGCACGACCGACGCCGAGTGGGCCCGTGCCGCCGGCTAGGACACCGGAATCACCGCTGGGAACCGCGCTGCTCGCCGGTGGCGCCCTCGCGGCCGGCGCGGCCGCTCTGCTCGTGCGGCAGCGGACTGCTACGAAGCAGCCTCAGCCGTGAGTGGGCGGAGGCGCGTCTTCCGGCGCCTCCGCCCACAGCGGGAAGTCTCGGAGCTATCCGGTCTGGTTCTGAGCCAGCGAGGTCGGGTCGACGATGAGAGTGCGATTGCCGATGACGGCGTCTGCGCACGTCGTCGTATTGCCGGGGGTGGAGCACGACGCAGCGGTGGTGCTACCGGTGGTGCATTGAGGCGGTTGCGTGAGACTGGCGGAGGCGTAGGTGCAGAACGTTGCCTTCACGCTGATCGTGTGCAGTCCCTGCCCAACATTGAACGCAGCCCAGTTGAATCCATCGGCCTGCTTCGTCCGCTGGTACTCCGTCAACATGTCCGCCGCGGTGACGCTGGTGCTGTCGCCGTCAACGAAGTTCTGCGTGTTGACTCGGTCGCAGAACACGACCCGGCCGTCATCCAGAGACGACGGGGGTTTCTGCGCGTTCTGCCCTGGTACCGAGACGATCGGTACCGCGTTCTTGTCCACGAAGACCTGCATGTCGACCTCGCCCGCGGCGGTTGCCGATGCCGTACCCGACGTGAACACCTGGGTGACGATCGAGCACTCGGATGTGAGCTGCAGCACGAGGTCTTCGGGAGTCGAGGTCTTGAGCGTCGCCGACAGCACCGTGACGGTGCTGCCCGCGTCAACGACGTCCATGGTTGATCCGGCGACCGTCACCTTGTCCGCCGGCGCGTTGGCGGCCACTCGTGAGACCTGGAAGCCGGCGAATACAAGTCCGCCCGTCAGCGCTGCCGCTGACCCCAAGAGGCCAAGGCGTCGCCGAAGACTGCGAGTTTTCATGAGCTCACCCTCCTGATGAATGGAATCTCCTCCCGGTCGCGAAGGCGACCACGCCGAATGCCGGATTATGTCACAGCACCCGCCGCGTCATGACGACGCACGCACCGGTGAGCAGGACAGCGGCCGCCTCAGCGTAGGCTGAGAGCAGCTTTCCAGGGACCTGCCAGGTCGGCTCGTAGAGGATTGGGATCGGGCCGATCGCCCCCACGTCAAGCCGGAAGAGATTTCCTCGGTGATCAACCCTCGCTCACTGTCCGACCTGCGCACCCGACGCGGAGACCACGTACCAGGACCCGCCGAGCTGATCCAGGTTCTGTCCGTTGGTGTCGCCTGGAGCTGTGTCGCCGACGTAGTGGTAGAGCGGGTGCCCGTTGTACGTCACCTGTGTCCGGCCACCTGTGGCGATTGAGACGCCGAGGCGTCCGTCGCGCACTCCACCGCCGGCCTGCGCCGTTCCGGTGACCGTGAGGGCCGGCCAGACGTTGAGGCACGAGCCAGTGCACGTCGACGTATCCCCTGGACGTGGTGCAGTCTTGGACGAATGGACACCAACGCCCGCATTGGAACACCTCACTTGATGTGACTCACGATGAGCGCCAGACCGGTCAGCGCAGAAGTTGACTACCCCTTCGTACCCAGACCGTTACGCCGAAACAGCGCACGTATGCACTGTCGACGAACCGACGACGCCGAGCACGGCCGCAACGCTGAGGAGAAAACATGACATGCAACAGCGCTCAGATCCGCATCAGCCTCGACCAGGCACTGCAGGACCGCCCGCTCGTGCTCGTTGTGCACCCGAGTGAGGAGGTGCGCACCGTGTTGCTGAGCGCGCTGGACTTTGACGGTTTCGACGTGATGACCATGGCGGACTGCGAACAGCCGGGCATCGTCCTCGGCATGACGCCACCCGATGTGGTCGTCACCGACGTGCGCGGTGCGGGGGCGCAGAGTGACCTGGTGCGTCGTGCTCAGGGTCGCGACCCGTCCGTGCCGGTGGTCGCGTATGACGACCTGACTCGGTCGTCATCACTCGCTCTGAAAGTGCACGCGGGCGTCGAGCTCGTGACCCGCGAGGAAGGTCTGGGGCGCTTGCTCGAGGTTCTCTATCGCATTGTCAGCGTGGGGCGCGCGCTGCCGAGCAGCTCGTGTAACGGAGCTCGTATCTCTGTGTGACCGACCCTTAAGGTCCCGCCTTCCCTCCCTTCCCTTGGGTCGGCAGGCGGCCGCTTGGCCGCCTGCCTTCCCGCAATGGAGTGCTCGGTGTTCGCGGCAAACCTCATCACAGACAATCTCACGGCCGCTCGTGCGCAGATGGGTGTCTCGCTCGGTTGGCACATCATCGTCGCCAGCCTCGGCGTCGGCTTTCCGCTCCTGATCCTGCTGGCCGAGTGGCGCGGCGTCCGTCGGGGCGACCCCGCGTCGATGCAACTGGCTCGGACCTGGTCACGGGTGGCGGGCGTTCTCTTCGCGGTCGGTGCGGTGTCCGGCACGATCATCTCGTTCGAGATGGGCGTGTTGTGGCGCGGACTGCTCTCTACCTACGGATCGGTGATCGCGCTGCCCTTGCTCTGGAGGACATTCATCGTCACCGCGAACGCTTGGATGAACAATCCCAGGGGTTTCGACTCATCGACGGCAAGGTCGTGAACCCCGGACATTTGCGACTGCTGGCCCGCGCGGCGCGACCCTACCGCGGCGGCCACCAAGTGAGCGGACGATGACGGTAAACCTGCCGGATGGCTACGAATTGAGCTGCAGGACCCCGATGGTGTTGCCCTCCGTGTCCTTGAACCACGCGGCCGACCCGCTGCCGGTATCGGCGACGCCTTCGACTGTCTTCAGCGCAGGGAGGTCGTACTCCTCGAATACCACGCCATGTGACCGCAGCTCGGCAACCGCGGCCCGGGCATCCGGCACGCGCAGACTCATCTGCGTGTGGCCGCCTCGGTTGGGATTCGGTGTCGGATAGATCATGAACGCGGAGTTGCCGAGCGTGAAGAAGGATCCGCCCTCCCTGGATTCGCCAGGAACCGCCCCGACTTTCTCGGTGTAGAACTGGGTTGCTCGCGCCATGTCTATGGCCGGCAGAGTCGCGTAAGCCGTGGCACCTTCAAGCACCGGTGTCCTCCTGCGCAAATTGAGAGAGTGACAATACCGTGGCATATGACCGTCCGTCCGGAGGGGCCGTGAGTGCCGCACGCCGCTGCAGCCAGAGGGCAGCCCCCAGCCGCACCGACGAACGTCGCAATGCCTGTGGCGACACCCGGCGGCCGCACCAACTCCAACTTACCCGGACGGAGTCCAACCAACCACTTGAACGCTCGTATTCGAGGCCCACACTCTCAAGGTATTCACGGATACTGGCGTGGCACACGCGCCCGTGCCCCGAATGGTTCACCTACTTCAGGAGGTGCACGACGGTCGTCTCAGTGTCGACCGGATCCGGCGTCGGATCTCCGTAGATCTCCCACGAGTGCCCAGCGGACTCCCTCCGGTTCGCCGCGATCCATTCGTCGATAGCGTTGTACGCCTCGTTCATTCGATTGTACGGCCCTCGGTGGACGGCCACGGCAGCTTCGCCCCCAGGTGTTTCGGTTGCGTACACCTCGCCCGCAGTTTCAAAGGTGCGCGTGACCTCCACGCCGAAGTCGCACAGTATCTGCGCGCCCGGCTGCTGCGAGTGGTGGTAGAGGAGGATGTTGTGGCCGTCAGTCCACAGCCCCGGCTGGCTGCGAATGAAGCCCCAGACCTGGTCCAGCGCAGCACCCCACGCCGAGCCAAGCGCGCCCGGCGTGACCTCGCGCCGCACCGCGGCCAACTTGCGGGGGTGAACAGTCTGTACGTTGACTGAGACCGGCATTCCTCGATCGTAAACAAGTCGAGGTGGCTTCCTTGTCAGTCGAGGACCTCATCGCGGCCCTCTACGTGAGATCGTCAGGCGACTTGACGGCGATCACAATCGTGGAAAAAACGGGATCTGCCACTCGGTAATGCGCCGCTGCCGGCGCTCAGAACACCGGTGTCCGTGGCGTTCATCATCGCGCTGGTCGTCACGTGATCGGGTGTTGAGAGGCGGAGCGAACTGACCTTCGGCGCTGGGTTGATCCGCAAGCACGCGGTGCACGTGGCACTGTTCGCGCCCTCGGTCACGGTTACGTTGTACAGACCCGCAGCCACGGTGGTCGCCGCGCTGGCGTCGGCTGTGATCGTGTTGGCGTTCACAACGGTGACGGACGAGAACCTGATCCCCGCGTTAGAAGCACTGACGGTTGCTCCGTTCGCGAATCCGCCTCCTGACACGGTCACCGCGAGATTGGCTGCGCCTGCGGTAAGCCTGTTCGGCAGGATCCCACAGACAAACAGCGCTGGTTGGACGACCGTCAGAACAACCGATGTCGACGTGTAAGTGACCTGGTACTCCGCGTGACCGACACACAAGCCAGAAACCGATGAGAACGTGCCGGTTCGGCTGCCGGCGACGAGCACAGTGTACGTAGTGCCCACGCTGGGGACGAAGGCGGATCCAGTCGAGACGGCCAGTAGCCCCTTGAGGCTGGCCGTGCCGGACACGCTGAGCTGACCGAAGTCAGTGCCAATCGCAGACGGACCAGAGATGCCAATGGCCAGCGTCCCATTGGACGCCGGAGCATACGTTCCGGTCACCCGGAGGGGGCCCGCCGCTCGCCCCGGAGAGACTGTACCCGCGCCGCTGACAGCACCCGCCACTGAGCCGTTGCCCGTGAGGATGCCCCTGTTGATGGTCACGGCTCCGCTCCCCGTGCCGGCTTGCAAGGTCGCGCCGGTCGCAATCGTCGTGGTCCCGCCGCTCTGCGTATAGGCAACGGCCTGAAGGGTGCCGGACTTGAGTGTTACCTTGCCGCTGTTGGTCAGGGTCCCGGTCAGGGTCTCGTTATGAGCGAGAGAAAGGCTCCCCGAGTTGACGGTGAGCCCCGGGACCACGTCGTTTCCACCGGAGCTGATGGTTCCAGTCACTCCGATCACCAACGAAGCTGCGTTGGTAGTGAACGTGGACGGGAGCGACAACGTCCCGCCGGTGACGATGTACGTGCCCCCGGTCAACGTGCCCGATGACAGGTTGATCAGTGTGGAGATGGAGAGGGTTCCGGTGTCGACGCGGATCGCTCCGGTCGTTCGATTGGTGAGCGGAACGCTGATGATCGTGGTGCCGGTACCGGAGGAGTGCTTGACGATGCCCGAGTTCAGGAGCGAGTTGGTTCCGGTGAAGGCGCCGAGGTTGGCGGC
>Ga0307477_10000135_pt1 | contig 104339 bp, 89 predicted proteins | sample atmos_gasesECM2C_FD_203316 | JGI IMG/M metagenome (GOLD analysis project Ga0307477, IMG submission 203316) | Hardwood forest soil microbial communities from Morgan-Monroe State Forest, Indiana, United States - atmos_gasesECM2C_515 | ecosystem: Environmental > Terrestrial > Soil > Temperate... | reverse complement strand
GGGACGGTCACGGCGGTCGGATCGTCGAGCGTGACCATCCAGACGAGCAGCGGCACGACGACGTACGCGGTCACGAGCACCAGCGACATCGACAAGAACGGCGAAGCGCAGCTCAGCGATCTGGCCGCCGGTGACGCGGTGACGTTCAGCACCGCGACCTCGGGTAGCTCGACCTCGATCGACAAGCTGCACGCCGGCAATGCTCAGCAGGACATGCCGCAAGGCGGGCCGGGCTCCGGGCCCAACTCCAGCTCCAACTCCGGGTCTTCGAGCTCCAGCTCGACCTCGAGCGCGTGACGCGACGGCCGTCCGGACCGGGCTCCCCTCACTCGGAGCGGGGGAGCCCGGGCCGGCGGCCTCCGCGACCGTCGACTGGTTGGCCTCCCTGTGCTAAAGACCCGGCAAGCCGACGCCGATCGCTAAGGGTCCCCACGCGTCGGAGGGAGGCCGCATGGAGGCGTTCCACGGGTGGGCGACTGATCCGTTCGGTGCCCACGAGGCGCGGTACTTCTCCGAGGGCAAGCCCACGAGCCGGGTGCGCGACGGAGACACGGAGTCATACGACGACCTGCCCGGAGACACCCACGGGCCCGGTGGAGACGCCCGCTCGCAACCCGCCCCCCCGCCCCCGGGCCCATTCGCGCCCTCATCTCCCGCCGGAGTTCCCGTTTCGCCGGCGGTGCCCGTCGCCCCCGCGGTGCCGACCCCGATCCCGCCGCCGCCCGCGTGGGCGGGCCCGCCGTCGGGCCCGGCTCCCGGCGCCTCGGGGGAACTTCCCGCCACCGGCCCGGACGGCTTCTCGGACACCTTCGCGGTTTCGGCGCCAAGTGCTCCGGAGGGCTCGGACAAACGGGCCAAGCGCCCGCTGGTCGCGGTGGTTGCGGCCCTGGTGGTCGCGGCGGTGGTCGGCTCGTCGGTCGTGCTCATCGGGGGCGGCAAGAGCGCCGAGGCCGAAGTCATCGCCGCGGTCAACAGCGCGATGGCTGATCGGACCGCTCATCTGAGCGTGAACCTCGCGGGCGACACCGCCGGCCAGACCATCAGTGGAGCGGGCTCGGGCGCCATCGATTTCAACCAGAACGCCCTCGACATGAACCTCACCGTGAGCGCGGAGGGCCAACAGGTGCCCGTCCAGGAGAAGTACCTGGGCGGCGTCCTGTACGAGAGCATCCCCGGCCTCGACCAACTCGCACCGGGGAAATCGTGGATCTCGATCGACACCTCGTCGCTGCAACAAGCAGCCGGGCAGAGCCCGAGCGCGGCGGGCGTCGGGAACAATCCCGCCGCCATGCTCCGGCTACTGGCCCAGCAGGGAAACACGGTCGTGCCTCTCGGACCCTCGACGGCGGGGGGCGTGGCGGTCCAGGGCTACTCGGTGACGATCAACGCGTCCGCGATCAAGTCGAAGCTCGATCAAGGACGCCTGCCCTCGTGGATGCAGCAGGCGCTCGCCAACGTGAACTTCCAGGACATGCGGCTCAAGGTGTTCGTCGACGACGCCGGGCTGCTCCGGCGCATGGCGATCCACATGGCCCTGACGTCGACGTCCAACGGCTCGTTCACCATCGACGTGGCGCTCGACTTCTCCGACTACGGCACGCCCGTCAACGTGACGGCGCCCCCCTCCGACCAGGTGGTGAGCTTCCAGGACTTCCTGCAGGCGGCCCAGCAGGCCGGCGGCTCGACGCCCTGACCGTCGCCACGGGCTACGCGGCGCGGCCCGTGAAGGCGATGAGCCGCTCGAGGTTGCCGGCGTCCGGACCGGTCTGGATCTCGGCCGCGAAGTTCTCCCCGTCGCGGGCCTGGGGCGAGATGATCTCGCGGGCGCGGTCCAAGACGTACGAGCTCAAGGTGTCGTTCACGACCACGGTCTGCCCGCTCGCCTGAGCGAAGTCCCACGCGTGGACGAGGAACTCGACGCACAGGATGTCGACGGCGATCTGAGCGGGCATCTCACCGGGCGGGAGGGTCACCGTGCCCTCGAGCCCGCGTCGTCGCCACGCCTCGAGCGCACGCTGGGCGGCGGCCGCGACCCGCGCCTCGGCCGGACCGCTCGCCGGGGCGTCGATGGTCGTGCCCGCCGCGCTGCCCAACACGGTGATCGACCCGACCAGGTGGTCGACCAGGTCGTCGACGGTGAACTTGGGACACGGCGTCCGGGTGACGCCGTCCTCGGGGCGCATAGTGCGCAGCACCGACTGGCACACCGCCAACGACGCCTCGGCCGCTTCCAGCCGGTCGAAGGTCTCCGGGAAGGCCCAGTCGTCGAGGCCCGCGTCGCCCTTGGCGCCCGCGGTCGCCAGGCGGTCGAGGTAGTGCTGCCAGCCCTCGCCGTGCCCTGCCGCCTGGTCGGCGGTCAGCCCGTCGTGCACCAAGCGCACGCGTGTGCCGTCCGCCTCGGGTTCGAGGGTGATCGTCACGGTCGACGCGCCCGGTCCGAGGTCCTCGCTCTCCTCCCACCCCCAGCTGAAGACGAGCCTCCGACCCGGCTCGATCTCGGTGACCGATCCCGCCGCGGTGTGCCCGGGGACGATCGTCCATCGGTACTCCCCTCCGGCGCGCAGGTCGACCCGTGCCGTGATGGCCTGCCATCGGCGCAACCGCTCCGGCTCGGTCAAGAGCGCGAACGTCTCGTCGGCGCCGAGAGGGACGAACACGGATTTCTCTACCTGCACGGTGGCTCCTCCGATGGTCGGTCGAGCAGCGACGAGCTGCTCGAGCTCCTTGGTCCAGAACGAATCGAGCGCGGTGCGCAGGGCGGCCATGCCGGCGGGATCGAGGCGGTAGTAGCGAAACCGCCCGGCTTGCCGAACCGTCACCAACCCTGCGTCCGCCAACACCCCCAAGTGCTGCGAGATCGCCGACCTGGTCACGCCGAACCGCGACGCCAGCTCGGTGACCGACTGCTCCCCCGACGACAGCAGCTCGAGCAGCCGGCGCCGGTTGGGCTCGGCCAGAACGCCTACCAGATCGGGCATTGCATTACGTTAGCGAAGACTAACATGTCGTGCCATAGTGTCAAGAGCGGCCGTCGCGGGCATGGGAGACCGTCCTCGGGCGCGCGGCAGTCGACGTCCACTCACCCCGCCGGGCCACCCACCGGCGCACCACCCCAAGGACCCGATGGCGTGATGCGGCCCAGACACGCGGTGCACCGACCGGGCCGGCACGTCCTCGACGCGCATCGGGCCGGCGCCGACGCGACCGGCCGCGCGCTGTCCCGGCTGGGGACGAGTCAGGATGGGGTGCGACATCTCGCCCTGGCCCGGGTCCGGAGGTCTCGGACCGTGTGTCTCGCCCGCCAACCGCCACCGGAGGGGGACAGGCAATGGCCCATGTGACCACCACGGCACACTCCCGCGCCACGCTCGGGTCGCGCTACCGGGACGTGCGCGCCACGACCGAGGCGCTCGCCGCGCCGCTGTCACCGGAGGACCAGACGGTGCAGTCGATGCCCGACGTCAGCCCGACGAAGTGGCATCGCGCCCATACGTCGTGGTTCTTCGAAACATTCCTCCTCGAGCCGCGCCAGCCCGACTACCGCCCGTTCCACTCCGTGTACGCGTACCTCTTCAACTCGTACTACGAGGGCCTCGGCGCCCGGCACCCCCGGCCGAGCCGCGGCGTGGTGTCCCGGCCCGGCGTGGCCGAGGTGACGCAGTACCGGCGACACGTCGACGCGGGGATGGCGGCGTTCCTGTCCCGGCGGCTCGACACCGATGTCGCCGACCTGGTCGAGCTCGGCCTGCACCACGAGCAACAGCACCAGGAACTGCTGCTCATGGACATCAAGCACGTCCTGTCGTGCAACCCGCTCCAGCCCGCCTACGCCACGGTGACGGTCGCCCCGCCGCAGCAGGCCTCGCCCCTGTCGTGGATCGAGCACGAAGGGGGGCTCGTCGACATCGGCCACCCGGGAGGGAGCTTCGGCTTCGACAACGAATTCCCGCGCCACGTCGAGCATCTCGACCCGTTCGCCATCGGCGGCCGGCTGGCCACGTGCGGCGAGTGGGCGGCGTTCGTCGAAGACGGTGGCTACACCCGCCCCGAGCTGTGGCTGTCCGACGGATGGGCGCGGGTGCAGGCCGAGCAGTGGGACGCGCCGATGTACTGGTTCAAGGTGGCCGACGACTGGTGGCTGTTCACCCTGGGGGGACCGCAGCTCCTCGACCATGCCGAGCCGGTCTGCCACGTGAGCTACTACGAGGCCGACGCCTTCGCGCGCTGGTCGGGGGCACGGCTGCCGACCGAGGCCGAGTGGGAGGCCATGGCCGCGCCGTACCCGGCCGTGGGCAACTTCCTCGACCCCACCGTCCTGCACCCCCGCCCGTCTCCTGTCGACGCTTCGCTCTACGGCGACGTGTGGCAGTGGACCTCGAGCTCGTACAGCCCCTACCCCCGGTTCCGGCCCGCCCCGGGCGCAGTGGGCGAGTACAACGGGAAGTTCATGGTCAACCAGTACGTCCTGCGCGGCGGGAGCTGCGTGACCCCGGCCGACCACATCCGGGCGACCTATCGCAACTTCTTCCCACCCGCGGCGCGCTGGCCCTTCACGGGGCTGAGGCTCGCCCGCGACCTCTGACGTCGTGGCCCCCGTCGCCCCCTCGATCGACGTCCACCTGAGCGGCGAGGACCTGCGCGACGCGCTCGAGCGCGACGTGCGCACCGGTCTGTGCGCCGACCAGAAGTGGCTGCCGCCGGTGTGGTTCTACGACGAACGCGGCAGCCAGCTGTTCGATGAGATCACCCGGCTTCCCGAGTACTACCTCACCCGGGCCGAGCGCGGCCTGCTCGAGGCGCACGCGGCCGAGATCGCGGCGCGGGCCGGGGCCGACACGCTGGTCGAGCTGGGGGCGGGGACGTGCGACAAGTCACGCGTGCTGCTCGACGCCATGAGGGTGAACGGCGCGTTGCGGCGCTACGTGCCTCTCGACGTCAGCGACGGGACGCTGTGGGCCGCGGCCACCGCCCTGGCGGACGAGTACCCCGGCCTCGCCGTGCACGCCGTGGTGGGCGACTTTCACCGCCACATCGACCGGGTGCCCTCCGAGGGCCGGCGCCTGGTGGCCTTTCTCGGGAGCACCATCGGCAACCTGACGCCGGAGCAGCGGCGCCGCTTCCTGTTCGACCTCGACTGCGTCGTCGCCCACGAGGACAGCCTCCTGCTCGGGACCGACCTGGTGAAGGACCCGGCGCGCCTCGTCGCCGCCTATGACGATGCGGCCGGCGTCACGGCCGAGTTCAACCGCAACGTCCTGCATGTCTTGAACCGCGAGCTGCACGCCACGTTCGAGCCGGAGCTCTTCGACCACGTGGCGGTGTGGAACGAGGATGCCGACTGGATCGAGATGCGGCTGCGGTCGCGTACCCGTCAGGTCGTCGCGATCGCCGACCTCGACCTGGAGGTCGTGTTCGAACCGGGCGAGGACCTGCTCACCGAGATCAGCGCCAAGTTCACACTCTCGGGGGTGGAGGAGGAGCTGTCGGCCGCCGGATTCGTGGTCGACGCCACGTGGGTGGCGCCCGGGGACGAATTCCTCCTGACCCTGGCTCGTCCGTACTGTTGACGATCCGGTAGTGCCGACGGTCCGGTAGTGCCGACGGTGCCGGAAGGTTCGACCCAGGAGGCTTCGGTGGCCGAGGAGAAGGTGGTCTCCTGCGATTGCGGGCTCGAGGTGACCGGCACCGACGAGGCGCTCGCCGGCTACGTGTCAGAGCCTTTCCGGGTCGTGCGGTGAGGCGGGTGCGGCCGGGAGTCCCGCACGGCGCGTCGCCATGACTACCTGCGACCGGTGCGGATTCGTCTACGAAGACGTCGCTTCGGACGCGGTGGCCGCGCTCGTGCGGGGGTTCGGGCCTCGCTACCGAGAAGTGCTGCTCGGTCCGGGTCGTGGCCGCAGGGACCCTCGTCGAGCAGAAGACGCCGCGAGGACCCGGCCGTCGCCCACGACGTGGTCCGCGCTCGAATACGCGTGCCACGTGCGTGACGTCCTTTTCGTCCAACGTGACCGCGCCATCGCCGCCTTGGTCGAGGTCCGACCGAACTTCCCGCTCATGCACCGGGACGAGCGTGTCGCGCTGGCGCACTACCACGCCCAGAGCCTCGAAACCGTCGCAGTGCAGATCGACGTGGCGGCGGAGCTGTTCGCCCTCGTCTTCGACGGCTTGGACCCCTCGCAGCTGCGTCGATCCCTCGTCTACAACTTCCCCGAGCCGACCGAGCGCGACCTCGCCTGGTTGGGCCGCAACACCGTGCACGAGGGCGAGCACCATCTGCTCGACATCACGTCGGTGCTCGCGGGGTCAGACCCGTCACGTTGAGCGGCGCGAAGGGCTCAGCGGCCCGGGGCTCGAAATCCCCAGACTTTCCGCTCGTGATCCCTATTCGGGAACGGTCAGGCTGACATCAATCGGCGCGACACGCTGCAGCCGATGCGAACGTCTCCGACATTGCGCCGTGAGCCGCCCAGGACCGAGGGGGATACGGGAAGGGCCACGGCGAAGAGGTGATCCCGGTGCGCCTTCACCGGCGACCCGCTCGCCCGTTCTGGCGCTCCCTTCTTGTGACGTCTTCTCCCGGAGCCCGCGTGCCGTGGGCTCCGGTTCAGCGCCCTCAGGGTTGCCGTTGGAGACCGACCGCGTCGGCGAGCACGTCGAGCAGCATCTCGGGGGGAACGGGCTTGCGCAGGTGCGTGACGATGGCCTGTCCGAACTCCCGTCGGTCCTCCTCGTCGAGCTCGTAGCCGGAGAGCACGACAACCGGCGGTGGCTTGGAGAGGGCGCTCAGCATGGCGATGCCGCCCAGGCGAGGCATGTGGAGGTCCAGCACCATGGCGTTGAATCGCATCGTCGTCAGGAAGCGAAGGGCGTCGTGACCGTCAGAGGCCTCGATGACCGTGTAGCCGACGGTTCGGATCACGTCGGCGACCGAAGCGCGCACCGATTCCTCGTCGTCGACGACGAGGACCGCCATGGCGTTCGGGCGACCCGGATTGCCGAAAGAGCGGGTCACGCGCGACCACGCCGGTGGGGCCCAGGCTTCTCTGTTTTCGAACCCGGTGACCACGCTCGCCACCCTTCAGACCGGTGATCCTGACCCGCAAGCCCGGCGGCAGCCGACCAAAGCTCGGTCGTCACCCAAGCTTTCGTCCCGGCCGCCCCACTGGTAACGAATCGGGCTGCCCGAGGTTGCGCCAAAGCCGAAACTTCGCCCTGGCCTCGTTGCCACCTGGGCGGGGGGACGGTCGGGTCACCCTGGTCGGGCAGCCCTGGGTGTCGTGGGCGTGATCTCGGCACCACCGTGGGCGGCTGGAGCGCGCCTTAGGCGGTCGAGCGGATGGCGACCTGCCAAGCCGAGAGGTCGTCGGTAGGGTACGGCTCCAGGATCCGGGCGGGCAGGGGGATGCCGAAGAGGTAGCCCTGCGCCAGGTGGCACCCCAGCCTCCGGAGCTGCGCCGCCTGCGTCTCGCGCTCGACGCCCTCGGCAATGACCGAAAGTCCCAACGAATCGCCCAGCGCAATGATGGCGCGGACGATGGCGACATCGCCGGTGTCGTGGTCGAGCTCATCGACGAAGCTCCGGTCCACCTTGAGGGTCTCGACCGGAAACTGCTTCAGGTAACTCAGTGACGAGTAGCCGGTACCGAAGTCATCGATCTCGAGGTGCAACCCGAGATCGCGCAGGGCGCGCAGGGTGTGCATGGTCGCGTGGCTGTTTCCCATCAGCGTGCTCTCGGTGATCTCCAGCCACAGCCGATCGGGATCAAGGCCGGAGTCGTTGAGCGCTCCAGCGACCCGGAGCGGAAAGTTCGGTTCGGCCAGCTGCTGGGCCGACACGTTGATCGACACGTTGAGGCGGGACTCGTCCTGGCCTGCGTGGGCGCGGACGTTTGCCCACACGGCGGTCTGCCGGCACGCCTCCTCGACCACCCAGGCCCCGAGCTGGACGATGAGGCCGCTGTCCTCGGCCAGAGGGATGAATTCGGCGGGCAGAAGCGTCCCCCGGGTGGGGTGGTTCCACCGGGCAAGGGCTTCGATCCCGATCATGGTCTGCGTGTGGAGATCGACGAACGGCTGGTAGTAGACCTCGAGCTCGCCCCGCTGGAGAGCTCGATGGAGCTCGTTCGACGTCCTCAGCCGCCGAATGGTGCTCGTCTCGTCGTCCTCGCGGTAGACCGCGATGCGCGATGCACCGAGGGCCTTTGCCCGGTACATCGCCACATCCGCGTTACGCAACATCTCAGCGCCGGTCTCGCTCCCGTCGAGCGACAGTGCGATACCGATGCTCACCGACACGAACATCTCGTTTCCCGACAGCGAGAGAGGTTGCCTCATCGCCGCGATCAGTCGCTCCGCGATCTCAAGTGCCTCCGCCTTGTCGGTGACCTCGCACAGGACCGTGAACTCGTCGCCGCCGAAGCGGGCCAAGGTGTCCGCCGATCGCAGCGCTCCACGAAGGCGTTGTGCCGCCCTCTGGAGCAATGTGTCGCCGACCTCGTGGCCGAGGCTGTCGTTGATGAGCTTGAAGCGATCGAGGTCGAGGAACATGAGCGCGATCGTGTTCCCTTCCCGCTGGCTGCGCCGGAGGGAGAGCTCCAGGCGGTCCATGAACAAGACGCGATTGGGGAGCCCCGTGAGCAGGTCGTGGACCGCGGCGTGCGCCAATCGCTCGCGCATCTCGCGACTCTCGGTGATGTCCTCGATCTGTCCGATCATGTACAGGGGCTCACCTGCGGAGTCCCTGACGCACGTGGTGCTGACCGACACCCAGACGATGTGCCCGTCCGCGTGGATGTAGCGCTTTTCCATCTGATAGCGGTCGGTCTCGCCGGTGAACAACGCCCGGATCTGCGTCGCGTTGGCCTCCCAGTCGTCGGGATGGGTGATGTCGCGAAGCGGAAGGCCGACGAGGTCTTGCGCCCGGCGCCCGAGGATCTCGCCGAACGCCCGGTTGGCGCGCACGAGACGCCCGTCGCGGCTTGCCAGGCCCATGCCGATGGGGGCCTGTTCGAACGAGGTCCGGAATCGTTCCTCTGCCTCGACCAACGCTTGCTCGGACGTTCGCAGGCGGCTGCCGACGAACGCCACGGTCTCGCCCACGAGAACACAGCACGGGATGACATAGGTGGCCGCCGCCAGCCCGAGCCCCTGTCCGGGGGTGCCTGCACCGATGAGCGGCGCGACGTACGCGACCACGAGCAACGGCGCGAACCGCGCCGAGGTCCCGGGCGGGTGCGCGAGCCCGAGCCAGACGAACGCGACGAGGTAGAAGGCGCCGTACAGAAAACCGTCGTTGCCCGAGAAGCGGTCGTGCAGCGCGATGACGGTGAAGGCGAGCGGTACCAGCCACAGCGTGGCGGATCGCTTCCAGCGCACCCACGGGATCTTCCAGATGACGAGTCCACACACCACCGCGGCGATCCCGACCAACACCACGCCCGGGCGCTGCGCCATGGCCGGCAGGCGGACGAACGCGCCGGCGGTCGCGACGAGCAGGCCGCACAGGACCCAGAGGGCTCCCGACAGACGGCCAACCAGCTGCGGCGTCAGCGTCCCGAGCTCGGCCGGGCGCGGCGGGAGCTCACCCGGAGGCGGGGATTCGTCCACGACTCCTACATCGGCGTTCAGAGCCGCGACGTCAACCATCAGCTCTTTCCCGACGGACTTCTCTGTTCGTCCGGTACATCCCTCTGGCTCAGGCACGAACGCCTTCTGTGTAGTTCTGATGCCTGACAGGCTGACGCGGGCTCCGCTCCGAGCGCCGGATCGGGCCGCTCCGACGCTGGCACGGGGCGGATTGCCCGCCTCCCCGTCCGGGCCCGACGGGAGGCGGGCAACTGCCCGACTGCTCAGGCCGACGCCTGCTGCGCCAGGCGCCGGCTCACCGGCTCAGCCGGATGAGCTTCCGCTCGACCCGGCCTGGACCGGTGCGGTGGCGTTGACCAACGGTGCCGACCCGGAGGAGCCGCTTCCGTTCCCGGCTTGCACCGGAGCGGTCGCGTTCACCAGCGACCCGGACGTCGAGGATCCGCTGCTGTTGGATCCGCCGTTGGTGCCGGCCTGCACCGGCGCCGTCGCGCTGACGAGGCTCGACTGGGATCCGGAGCTCGAGTTGCCGTTCGATGCGTTGCCGTTCGAGGCGCCGCTGCTCCCGGCTTGCACCGGTGCGGTGGCATTCACGAGCGACCCGGATGTCGACGACCCGCTGCCGTTGGATCCGCCGTTGGAGCCGGCCTGCACCGGCGCCGTCGCGCTGACGAGGCTCGACTGGGATCCACCGCCACCGCCGGACGCGTTGCCGTTCGATCCGCCGTTGTTCCCGGCTTGGATCGGAGCGGTTGCGTTCACCAGTGAGCCGCCTTGCGACGCGGTCGGAGGCGATCCGCCCGAGTTGCTCGGCGATCCGTTGGCTCTCGGTGCCGTCCCGTTCTGGGACGGCTCCGCCGCCGCCGGACCGCTGGATCCCGATGCCGCCGTGGGGCCGTTGGCTCCCGACGCCGCCGTCGGACCCGTTGCTCCAGGCGCCGCCTGAGCGGACTGAGCTCCGGGACCTTGCGCGGCCGCCGAGGATCCTTGGCACTGCCCCAACTGGGCGTCGGCCTGTGTGGTCAAGATCGGTCCGGCCAAGCCGAACGCGAGGCAAGCTGCACCCGAGGCGACCACTGCGGTCGCGAGGGCGCGCTTGAAGAAGATAGGCATTTGGTAACTCCTTTTGGTTAGTGGGTTTGCCTGTACTCGGCCATTACGTGGCGGTGACCGCCACTCGGCTGACGTGATCCCACTAACCGGGTGGAGCGCTCCTCATGTCGAAGAGCAACCCCGGTGCTCTGCGGCGCGAGAGGACGCACCCCAGTGCGACGAGCACTGGCAGCAGCAGCGCCGTCGGGGGCAGTCCCTCGATCGGATGACTCCCGTTCGCGTTGGCCAAGGCCCGGCTCGGCCAAGGTGCGAGGGGAGTCCGGGGTGGACTCGTGGGAACTCCGTTGCGTACCGGAGCGGCGTCCGCTCGGGGCCGTCGGAGCTCTCCAGACCTGATTGCCGGCCGCGACAAATCGTGGGCCGACGCGTGGTCCCGACCGCCGTCGGGAAGGACCTGTTCGCGCGGGGGCGGCGGCGCGGGGGCGCTTTCCCCGGGGGCGAGGGCGGCCGTCACGGCGCCGAGCAACGCCGGAGGCACCACGGAGCGAAGAAGGGAATCGAGCTGTGACCGGTGCCGTGCGGTCAGGTCGCGAGCGATCGCGCCCAGGCTGCCGGCAACCGGTGGAGGCGAGTGCGGAGGGAATTGTCCCGACGCGCTCCGGGGACGGCTCGGGGCCGGACCGAGATGGACCCCGGCGATCGGACCCGAGGTGGTCGGCACCGCCGGCGCGTCCGCTACCACGCCCGCGGGCGACTCGGGCGAGGTCGTCACCGTGGCGGCTCCAGCCGGCCGGGCGAGAGCGATCGACAGTGCCACCGCCGCCCCCACACCGAGCGCGCACCCCCACAGGGCGATGGCAAGGGGACGGGCGGAACCATGACCAGGGCTTTCCTCGCCACCGGACAGGCCGACGTCCACCACCAGTGTCTACCACATAAAGCGAAATTATGACCACTATTCGTGGTCGTGAGGACCGACCGCTGGGCCGGGATCACATGGCCGTTGACACAGTGACACTGCCGGCGCGTCTGCGGCGCCCGGGTGGAACCGGCGGAAGGATCGATCGTTGTCTCTGAAACCTCGGTTGCCCATGCGGCGGTTGAGCCTCCCGGTAGGGGCCAGCGTGGTCGCGATCCTCGCTTCCGCCGTGACACAGGGACCTGCCCGCCTGGGTCTAGCCGCGACGTCGACCGGCGGCTGCGCGGCGACGCGAGCGGGTCTGGCATTTCACGGCGACGGCACGGTCGTCCGACCGCAGCCGAGCCGAGCGCCCGTGCCGTGTACGACCACCACCGGTTTCGGCGGGGCCGAGACGCGCGTCGTCGTGACATCCGACGGGACCGTCGTCTACGAGCCGGCGATCCTGACTCCCGGAGTGGGTGGGACGGCGTACGCACCGGGTGCGCCGGGCCCGCACCCGAGCACCCAGTTGAGCCCGGGTGGGCTGGCCACGACCCGCGACCTCGGGACGACGTGGAATCTCGTCAAGCCCGCCGGTCAGACCTGGGTCCCGCAGGACGACCAGCTGTATGCGGACCGGTCGACGGGCCGCCTCTATTACTACGCGCTCAGCCCGGACCCCGTCCCCGGCGGAGGGAGCGTGCCCCTGGCGGGCCAGCTGCCTGCCGGGTACGCCCACCTCATGACGAGCCCGGATGACGGCGCGACGTGGTACCACACGTCGCTGCCGGGCTTCATCGAGTCGGAGAACCCGCGCTTCAGCTCCGCCCCGGCGCCTCCGGGTGGGCCGCGGCCGGCGGCGTACTCGCCCCACCCGACGGTGGCCTACTGGTGTGGGAACAACATGCTGTTCGCCGAGACGTACCGTTCGTGCTACCGATCGCTCGACGGTGGCGTGTCATGGACGTTCGCTTCCGTCCTCTACTCGACGCCGGTGCCTCAGCACGCCGAATGCGGAACCAACGGCGAGAGCTTCGCCGATCTCGATCCCAATTACCCCCAAGGGGCATCGGACGGATCGCTCTACACGCTGGTGTCGTGCGGCGCGACGACGTTTCTGGCTCGAAGCACCGACGAGGGCGCGTCATGGCCGATCATGAAGAACCGCGCCACCGGAGGACCGCTGACCGTTCCCGCGGACGGAGAACTGCGTGTCGATCCGACGGGCAACCTGTACCTCGTCAACTTGAGCAACACCGCGCTCGTGCTCCGGGTGTCGAGAGACGGCGGGCAGACCTGGAGCGCCCCTCGCAACATGACAGCGCCAGGTGTGACCGGTATCGTGCAGTGGGCGATGGCGGAACGAGGGTCGGGCGAGGTGGCGGTTTCCTATCTGGCCAACACCGCCGGTCGCTCGGTGCTCGACGGGTACGTGACCGTGACCGTCGACGGACTGGCGTCCAATCCCGTCTTCTGGGGGGTGATGGTGAACGATCCGAACACCCCGCTCATGGCCACAAGCCCGCAGCCGGCTCGGGAGGACTTCATCGGCGTCGACATCGGACCCGACAGGACGCCTTGGGCTGGCTTCTACGCCTCGTGCTCCTCGTCAGATCCTGATCCCGCCTGTGCGGGCCAGAGTTCGGACCCGCTCGCGGCGAAGGCAGTTGCCGCCCGCATCGCCCTTCCGTTCTGATTCCGTCGTGATCGGGCCTTGGTTCTGATCGGGCCTTGGTTCTGATCGGGCCTTGGTTCTGATCGGGGTTCAGGCCGATCCTGGCTGACCGGATCTGATCTGACCCGGTGGACAAACCCGAGGGATCACCCTTCGAGGGGACGTCGCCCGACGACAGCCATCAGCCCAACGGGCAGTTCCTCGCCCCCAAACGACGAGCTGACCGACGCTTCGACACCGTGCGCGCCGAGCAGCGAGGGCACTCGGGACACGTCGACGAGAACGTTGTCGTGGACCTCGTCGTCGCGTCGCCACGACCCGTCCGGATTGCGGACGAACGTCGTCATCCGCCGGACGAATCGCTCGGGGACCGGCGTCTCGAACTCGGTCATGAGGACCCAGTCCTCGCTACGCCGGACGAGCGGCGGGACGTCGGTACGTGCCCGTCCCCACTCGAAGTCGCACAGGTCGAAGGCGACGGCACCACCGGGCTTGAGTGCCCCGGCCATGGCGATGAGGGCTCGCTCGATCGCACCTTCGTCCGGGAGGTAGTTGAGGACGTGGCCCACCGACACGATCGCGTCGACGGCGGGAACGGGCTCGTCGGGAAGCGTCAGGAGGCGGAAGTCCTCTGCCCCCGTCGCGTGGAGCTTGGCGAGCTCGAGCATGGCGCTCGACGCATCGGTGGCGATGACCCGGTGGCCCGCATCCACGAGGTGTCGGGTCAGCAGGCCGCTTCCGCAGCCGAGCTCGAGCACCACGCCGGAATCCGCGACGTCATGAAGGATCGCCAGGATGCCCGGCGCGCACGCGTCGGCGTGAAAACCGAAGCCCAGGTGATGCACGAGAGCGAGATCTCGTCGGTAATAGGGCAGTGCGGGCGCCGGTTGCCCCATGTGACCAGTCTCGCTGACACGGAGAACTCGGGGAACAGGGCGGAACGACGGGTCATCGCGAGCCAGGAATTTTTCGCGCCCTCGGCAGGACTCGAACCTGCGCACCCGGCTCCGGAGGCCGGTGCTCTATCCACTGAGCTACGAGGGCGTGACAAGCGCTCGCCCAACCCCAGGGTGACGCTGAAGCGGCGGGAGCGTCCACCGCACTGTAGTCGGGGTCGCATCGCCGGCCCTCGGCCGGCCGGGTCAATTGCGCAGTCTGGTCGGGCGCGCCATCCTCGGACTGACCATGCCTGCCCGCCCTCCCATTGCTGCCGCCATCAGCAGCGCGCTGGCCTCGCTGGGCGTGGACGTCGAACCCCCCGCCGTCCACCTCGAACGGCCGGCCCGGCGCGAACACGGCGACTGGTCGACGAACGTGGCTCTCGCCTACGCAAAACCGCTCAAGCAACCGCCGCGTCAACTCGCCGAGGAGCTGGCCGGGCGTCTCCGGGCCGATCCGCCGCCCCACGTCCAGTCGATCGAGATCGCGGGTCCGGGCTTCGTGAATTTCCATCTCGCTCCGGGGTGGCTCCACGACGCGCTGGTCGAGGTGGTCACCGAGGGAGAAGAGAACTACGCCCGATGGGATCTCGGGGGCGGGGAGCACGTGCAGATCGAATTCGTGTCGGCCAATCCGACCGGTCCATTGCACGTAGGCAACGGCTGGTGGGCCGCCTACGGCGACGCCCTCGGGCGCGTGATGACGCGCTGTGGCTGGTGGGTGCACCGCGAGTACTACGTCAACGATACCGGTGGTCAGATCCGGAACCTGGGGGAGAGCATCCTCGCCCGCCGACGCGGCGAGGAAGTGCCCGAAGCGGGGTATCAGGGCGCGTACGTGGGGGAGTTGGCGAGGTCCTACGAAGGACCCGACGACATCGAGGCGGCCGGGCGGTGGGCGGCGGAGCGGATCCTGGCCAACATCCACACCACGCTCGAGCGGATGGGAATCGAATTCGACGAATGGCACAGCCAGGCGTCGGTCGAAGAGCGCGGCGCGCTCGAAGAGACCATCGCCCTGCTCGCGGCCAAGGGTCTTGTCGAGGAGGAGGACGGCGCGGTGTGGTTCCGCTCGACCCGGCTCGGCGACAGCCGTGATCGGGTGTTGCGGAAGTCGAACGGGGACATCACGTATCTCGCCGGCGATCTCGCCTATCACCGGGACAAGTTCCTCGTCCGCGGATTCGATCGCGTGATCGACATCTTCGGGGCCGACCACGCGGGTCAAGTGAAGAGCCTGCTGCTCGGGGTCGAGGCGATGGGGGTGGACCCGAGCCGCCTGGAGGTGAAGATCGGACAGATGGTCTCACTCGTCCAAGGGGGTCAAGCGGGACGGATGTCCAAACGCGCCGGCAACTTCGTGCCGCTCGACGAGCTGATCGACGACATCGGCCCCGACGCGATGCGCCTGTTGTCGCTCCTGTCGTCGCTCGACCAGCCGACGCTGCTCGACCTCGATCTCGTGCGCCGTCAGTCCATGGAGAACCCGGTCTTCTACGTCCAGTACGCCTACGCGCGCATCTCCTCGATCGAGAGGGTCCGGCTCGAGCGAGGTATCGATCGACGCCCCCTGGCCGAGGTCGATCTGACGCTGCTCGTGCACGAGCGTGAGCTCGACGTGCTGAGGTGTCTGGAACAGCTTCCTGACGTGGTGGCGGAGGCGAGTCGGGATCGCGCCCCGCACAAGGTGACTGGCTGGGTCCGTCAGCTCGCAAGCAGCTTCCACGGCTTCTACCACGACTGTCCCGTCCTGGCCGAGGGAACCGGGGAGGACCTGACGCAGGCCCGTCTGTGGTTGGTCGAGGCGACGCGCGTGGGGCTCGCCATCGGTCTCGATCTGCTCGGAGTGAGCGCGCCCGAGTCCATGTGACGTGATCGCGCCCGTGGGTTTGCCGTCGTCGCCGACCGGAAGCCGACAGCGGCCTCTGTAGCCTCTCGCCATGGACGGGCTCGCCCAGGACGCTGCGATGCCAGAGGTGGCATCCCCCCCGGACGAGGGGCCGGTGCGCCGCGAGCTCCTTCCTGTGACCGCCGCCGTCGGTCCCAGGGGCCGACTGGAGATCGGCGGGGTGGACGTCGTCGATCTGGCCGAGCGGTGCGGTACCCCCCTGTTCGTCTACGACGAAGCCCACCTGCGGGGCCAATGTCAGGAGGCGGTACAGGCGTGGGGCGACGGAGTCGCGTACGCGAGCAAGGCGTTTCTCTGCCGCGCGATGGCGCAACTGGTGCACGAAGAAGGCATGTGGGTGGACGTGTCGACCGGAGGCGAGCTGCACGTGGTGCTCGCCGCGGGAGTCCCGTCGGATCGGATCGTGTTCCACGGCAACAACAAGTCGGACGCGGAGCTGGTCCGGGCTGTCGAGTCCGGAGTCGGGCGGATCGTCGTGGACTCGTTCGACGAGATCGACCGCCTGGCCCGGCTCACTGCTCGGCCTGGGCCGTCAGCCGAAGCCACCGCATCGTCGGGGACGCGCCGCCCGGCGGTGCTCGTGCGGGTGACACCCGGGGTCGAGGCCCACACGCACGAGTTCGTCCGAACCGGCCAGGAAGACTCGAAGTTCGGGTTCGGCCTGTCCTCGGGGGCCGCCGCCGAGGCGGTCGTCCGACTGAGGGCACTTCCCGGTGTCGACCTGGTGGGCGTGCACGCCCACATCGGCAGCCAGGTGTTCCGGGTCGAATCGTTTGCCGAGGAGGTCGAGGTGATCGCCTCGTTCTTCTCGCCTCTCGGGCTGCCCGAGTTGTGTATCGGAGGCGGCCTCGGGGTCCCCTACGTCGCAGGCGAGATGGCGCCCACGATCGGGGAATGGGCCGCGACGGTACGCGAGACGTGTGACCGCATGGGGATCCCCGGCTCCACCCGCATCACGGCCGAGCCGGGTCGTTCCGTGGTGGCCACGGCCGGCGTCACGCTCTACCGGATCGGGACGATCAAGGAGATCCCGGGCGTGCGGACGTACGTCGCGGTCGACGGCGGCATGAGCGACAACCCCCGCCCCGTGCTGTACGGCAGCGGTTATGAGACCTTCCTGCCGCGGGCGCCCGACGCACCGAGGCCCCGCGCCGTGCGTGTGGTCGGCAAGCACTGCGAATCGGGCGACGTCGTCGTCGCCGACGGCCGGCTCCCTGCCGACGTCGGGGTCGGCGACGTCGTGGCCACTCCGGTCACCGGGGCGTACGGCTATTCCATGGCGTCCAATTACAACAAGGTGCCGCGTCCCGCCGTCGTCTTCGTCCGAGACGGGCGGTTCCGGGAGGTCGTCCGTCGCGAGACCGACGACGACCTGGTTCGCCTGGACTCGTAACGCCCGCCCCGTACGACGGTGTTCGGGTAACACCCGCGCCGGGCGGTAGCGTGATCCAATGACGAAGCGGGAGGCGGGCCGCGAGGCTGGCGCTCCCCGCGACGACGAGGCACCGGCGGTGCGCGTCGGCGTCCTGGGCTACGGCAACGTAGGCGCAGCCCTCGTCTCCCTGTTGCGCAGCGACGGGGATGCCATCGCGGCCAGGTCCGGGGTTCGCTTCGAGGTGGCGCAGGTCGCGGTGCGCGATCCGGGTCGAGGGCGGTCCGGGATTCCTGCCGAGCTGGTCACCGGAGACGCCAAGGGGCTCGTCACCGACTCGTCGATCGACGTCGTCGTCGAGCTCATCGGAGGCGTGGACCCAGCCGGTGGGCTCGTCGAGGCGGCGTTGTCGGCCGGCAAACCCGTGGTCACCGCGAACAAGGAGCTCATCGCGGCGCACGGAACAGCCCTGGCCGAGCTGGCGGACGCGTCCGGCGTCGACCTGCTGTACGAGGCGGCCGTGGCCGGCGCCATACCTCTGATCCGCCCCCTGCGCGAGTCGCTGGTGGGAGAGCGGATTCGCCGCGTGATGGGGATCGTCAACGGCACGACGAACTTCATCCTGACCACGATGGCCGGGGAGGGGCTGTCGTACACCCAGGCGCTGGCGGAGGCACAACGCCTCGGATACGCCGAACGGGACCCGAGTGCCGACGTCGACGGGCACGACGCGGCGGCCAAGGCGGCCATCCTCGCCTCGTTGGCGTTCCGATGCGATGTCGTCGCCGACGACGTGCCCCGCGAGGGGATCGCGTCGGTCCATCCCGTCGACATCGCGTTTGCCGCTCGGCTCGGGTACGTGGTGAAGCTGCTCGCCGTGGCCGAACTTGTCGACGACGACGGGTCGGCGGGAGAGGGTCGCGACGTACCCGAGATCTCGGTGCGGGTACACCCCACCATGCTTCCCGACACGCATCCGCTCGCCTCGGTCCGCGGTGCATTCAACGCCGTGTTCGTAGAGGGCGACAACGCGGGGGAGCTCATGCTCTACGGGCGGGGCGCGGGTGGACGACCCACGGCGTCGGCCGTCCTGGGGGACCTGATCGACGCCGCGCAGCGCCTCCGCGGGGGAGGGTCCGCGCCGCTCGTGCGTCGTGTTCGACCTCGCATCCGTTCGGCCGACGACCTGAGCTGTGCTTGGTACCTCAACATCGACGTCGTGGACCGCCCCGGAGTCCTGGCGAGTGTGGCTCGGGTCTTCGGCGACAACGGGGTTTCGATCCGCTCGATGGAACAGGTGGGCCTTCACGACGAGGCGCGCCTCATCTTCCTCACCCACGTGGCGCGCCAAGGTGACGTCATGCGCACGCTCGCAGGGCTGCGCCGTCTCGACGTCGTCGACCACATCGGCGGGGTGCTTCGCGTGATCGGCGACGAGGGGGACAGGTAGCCGTGGCGTCGTGGCCCGGTGTCATCGAGTCCTATCGCGCGCTGCTCCCCGTCACGGCGGCAACGCCGGTAGTCACTTTGCTCGAGGGTGGGACTCCCCTGCTGGAAGCTCCTCGCTTGTCGGAGCGCGTCGGTGCACGCGTCCTGCTCAAGCTGGAAGGCGTCAACCCGACCGGGTCGTTCAAGGACCGCGGCATGACGGTGGCGATCTCCAAGGCGCTCGAGGACGGAGCCAAGGCCGTCGTGTGCGCGTCCACCGGCAACACCTCGGCTTCGGCCGCGGCGTACGCGGTACGAGCCGGTCTGACCTGTGCCGTCCTCATTCCGGAAGGACACATCGCGTTGGGAAAGCTCGCCCAGGCTTTGGTGCACGGGGCGAAAGTCCTCCAGGTACGTGGCAACTTCGACGAGGCCTTGGCCATCGTCCGAGAGCTGGGTGCGAAGGCTCCGGTGACCGTGGTCAACTCGATCAACCCGTACCGCATCGAGGGGCAGAAGACCGGCGCCTTCGAGATCGTCGACGCGCTGGGTGACGCCCCCGACGTCCATTGCATCCCGGTCGGCAACGCCGGGAACATCACCGCGTACTGGCGTGGTTATCTCGAGTACCGGCAAGCCGGGCAGTCGTCGCGGCTGCCCAGGATGTTCGGCTTCCAGGCGGCCGGGGCGGCGCCGATCGTGGCGGGACACCCGATCGACCATCCCGACACCGTCGCCTCCGCCATCCGGATCGGGAACCCGGCGTCCTGGTACGGCGCCACGGCCGCCGCGGCTGAATCGGGGGGCCTCATCGAGGCGGTGACGGACGACGAGATCCTGAGCGCGTACCGGTTCCTCGCGCAGGAGGAGTCAGTGTTCTGCGAGGCAGCCTCGGCCGCGGCGGTGGCCGGGTTGCTGAAGGTGGGCGCGCCCGACGCATCCACGGTGGTGTGCGTCCTCACCGGGCACGGACTCAAGGATCCCGACCTCGCCATCAGCCAGATCTCGGTGCCGACCCTGGTCGAGCCGGAGTACGAAGCGGTCCTGGCCAGCCTGGGTCTGTAAATACCCCTCTCCGGTCCTACCCGAGCCCGGCCGGGATGTCGGCGGGAACAATTCCCGGGGGGATGGCGTTATTTTCGGTGTTCCCGCATGGCGGGCGGGTGTTGTTGCCCATATGCGGGAAGGTCCGGTAACATGGGTGTACCGCCGCCCCCCAGCATCGTCGGGAGCGCCGCGGGCGACAAGCCTTCGCAGTCGGTCCCTCGAGCACTTTTCCGACGGCGGCTCGGTGGGGGAAGCGGTAAAACCCGACGTGAAGTCATGCCGGGCGTCTTTACCCCCTTCCAGTGTCCTCTGCCATCTGGGCTGACCAGCCCGAAAACGGGGACGCCACAGAGTGAGGTGGCTGATGGCTGCAGAGCAACAGCTCGAGCGGTCCGTACTCGAACGAAAAGAGCGGGAAGAGCTCAGGGCGATCGCACAGGCGATGTCCCTCGACACGAACTCCCGCAGCAAGAAGGCCGACATCATCGACCAGATCCTGCGCGCCGCAGGTGTCGAGGTGGCGTCCGCCGACGGCTCCAACGGTGCCGGGGGAGGGACGCGGGCGCGCCCCTCGGGGCGGCGTGCCGGCGCCGGCGACAGGGCGGAGGCGGCCGCGGACGACGGTGACGGCGGTTCCCTGGACCTGGCGACTGAGGACACCAACGGCAGCGTGTCGGGGGAGAGCCCCGGATCCGGTGGCTCTGACGGCGGCGCCGGCCAGTTGGCGTCGACAGGCGAGCCCGCGAGGTCCGACGCCCCTTCCGATCGCGGGCAAGTGGTCGTCCGTCAGGGTGGCGGTCAGGGTCGTCAGCACCTCCAACAGGGAGGTGGCGACCCGGGCAACCGCCGGGGGCGTCGCCGGCGCGGCCGCGAGCGCGGCAGCGGAGGCGAGCGAGAGCTCCAAGGTGGCGGTCAGGATGCCCAGTACTCGGGCGAGCTGGTCCCGGTCAAGGGTCTTCTCGACCTGCGCGACGAGGGGTACGGCTTCGTTCGGGCCGAGGGGTACCTTCCCAGCCCCCGCGACGTGTACGTGTCGATCAGTCAGGCCCGTCGGTTCGCCCTGCGCAAGGGCGACTACGTCGAAGGTGCGTGCCGGCCGGCTGCCTCGAACGAGAAGTTCCCCGCGTTGATCCGCATCGACACGGTGGGCGGGCTGCCGCCGGAAGAGGCAAGAGGCCGGCCCCGCTTCGAGGATCTGACGCCGCTTTTCCCGGACGAGAAACTGCGGCTCGAAACCACCGGCTCGGCCGAGGTGACCACGCGGATCATCGATCTGCTCTCACCCATCGGGAAGGGACAGCGCGGGATGATCGTCTCGCCTCCGAAGGCCGGAAAGACGACGATCTTGAAGCAGATCGCTCACTCGATCGAGGCCAACAATCCTGAGGTCCATCTCATCGTCCTCCTGGTGGACGAGCGGCCCGAGGAAGTCACCGACATGCGCCGGTCGGTCAAGGGTGAGGTCGTGGCGTCGACGTTCGACCGGCCCTCCGACGAGCACACGGCCATCGCCGAGCTCACCATCGACCGAGCCAAGCGGCTGGTCGAGCTGGGCAGAGACGTGGTGATCGTGCTCGACGGCATCACCCGTCTCGCTCGCGCCTACAACCTGGCCCAGCCCGCAAGCGGACGGATCATGTCCGGTGGCGTGGACTCGGGGGCCCTCTATCCCCCGAAGAAGTTCTTTGGCGCCGCACGCAACATCGAGGAGGGGGGGTCGCTCACCATCCTGGCGACCGCGCTCGTGGAGACCGGTTCCAAGATGGACGAGGTCATCTTCGAGGAGTTCAAGGGCACCGGGAACATGGAGCTTCGACTCGACCGGCGACTGGCCGAGCGGCGGCTGTACCCGTCGATCGACGTCAACGCCAGCTCCACCCGGCACGAGGAGCTCCTCTTCGAGCGTGGTCAGCTCCAGCAGGTCTGGAAGCTGCGCCGGGTGCTCAACGCACTGGCGGCGGACGGGAGCGCCGCAGCCGGGCTCGAGCTGCTCATGGACAAGATTCGTACCACCAAGAGCAACGACGAGTTCCTGGCGGACATCGCCAAGGGTCCCGCTCCGCCCGTCTGAAATTCGAACCCAATCGTTACACTGGAGTAGCCATGAAGACCGATATCCACCCCCAGTACGTCGAGGCCACAGTTCGTTGTTCCTGCGGGAACACGTTCACCACTCGCTCGACGAAGGGAGAGCTCCACGTGGAGCTCTGCAACGAGTGCCACCCGTTCTTCACGGGGAAGCAGAAGCTCGTCGACTCGGGTGGTCGCGTCGAGCGCTTCCAGCGTCGTTACGGGCAGCGCGCCTCGCGTTCGCGAGCCAAGCGCAGCTGAACATCCCCACCCCTGCTGCGGCCTCCCCCCGGGTGGGCCTCAGTACCCTGGTCACATGGACCCCGAGCGCCTGGCCGACTGGGAGCGCGAGTACGACTCGGTCGTCACGGCGCTCTCCGATCCGGCCGTCGTGCACGACCAGACCCGTCTGAGGGACCTGTCTCGTCGCCACAAGGATCTCGAGGTCCTCATCTCGTTGGGACGCCGGCTGAGCCGGGCCGAGGCCGATGTCGGCACCGCCCGGCAGATGCTGGCGGAGGCCCCCGCCGAGGACCGAGACGAGGTGCGGGCGGAGCTCGAACAGGCTGAGACCGACGTCGCCGAACTCGAGGAAGAGCTCCGGCTCGTCCTGTTGCCACGCGACCCCAACGACGGGCGGAACGTCATCGTCCAGGTGCGCGGCGCCGAGGGTGGCGAGGAGGCGAACCTTTTCGCCCGCGACCTGTTCGACATGTACCGGAGGTACGCCGAGCGCCGTGGTTGGCGACTCGAAGTGCTGTCCTCTGACCCGTCTGAACGAAACGGGTTGAACGAGGTCACGTTCCTCGTCAAAGGAACCGACGCCTGGCAGCGGTTGAAGCACGAGGGCGGGATCCATCGCGTCCAGCGCGTCCCGGTGACCGAGTCGCAGGGCCGGGTGCATACCTCGGCTGCGACGGTGATGGTGCTGCCCGAAGCCGACGAGGTGGAGGTCACCATCGACCCGGCGGAGCTCAGGGTGGAGACCTTCCGCTCGACGGGGCCGGGGGGGCAGTCGGTGAACACCACCGATTCGGCCGTCCGGGTCACGCACGTCCCCACCGGGATCGTCGTGTCGATGCAGGACGAAAAGAGCCAGATCCAAAACCGCGCCCGCGCCATGCAGGTGCTGCGGTCTCGGCTGCTCAAGCTCGAACAGGATCGGCTCGAGGCGGAACAGTCCCAGCAGCGGCGCAGCCAGGTGGGAGGCGGGGGCCGCTCGGAGAAGATCCGGACGTACAACTTCAAAGAGAACCGCGTGACCGACCATCGGGTGAAGCTCACGTTGCACAAGCTCGATCGCATCCTCGACGGCGAGCTGGACGACATCGTCGACGCCCTCCTGGCTGACGAGCGCGACCGGCAACTCACCCAGCAGGCCGCGGCGGCATCGGCATGACGGCCGGACAGGCGGTCCGCGCGGGGACTGGGCAGGCGGTGGGGCCCTCCCTCACCGTCGGCGGGTTGCTCGACGAAGTCGCCGGGGCCCTCACGTCACGCGCCGAGGCCCGCTGGCTGGTGGCCAGCGCAGTCGGGGCGAGCCCATCCGGGTTGACGCTGCGGGTCGAGGACCCGGTGGCCGACACGACGGCTCATGCCGTGCGCGCCGGCCTGGCGCGGCGACTCTCGGGTGAGCCCATCCAGTACGTGCTCGGGACGTGGGCGTTCCGGAACGTCGAGGTCAACCTCGACCGGCGCGTGCTCGTGCCGAGACCCGAGACCGAGATCGTCACGGGGGTGGCTCTCGAGGAGCTCGGTCACCGGTCGGGAGGCCTCGGGTCCGGCGATCAGGTGACGGCCGTCGACTTGGGCACGGGATCCGGCGTCATCGCCCTGTCGCTCGCTGCCGAGTGGGACACCGTCGTCCCGCCGGGGCCGCGTCCTCGTCTCGAGGTGTGGGCCACCGACGTGTCGGCTGGAGCGCTCGAGGTGTTCCAGTCGAACCTCGACCTGTTGCGGGGCCGGGACGCTGCGGCGGCCGACCGCGTGCGGGTCGCGTCCGGGTCCTGGTTCGATGCCTTGCCGCGGGCGTTGCGAGGCCAGGTCAACGTGATCGTGTCGAATCCCCCGTACGTGTCGGCGGCGGAGTGGTGCGAGCTCGACGGCGCAGTGCGCGACCACGAGCCGAAGACCGCCCTCGTGGCCGGTCCCACGGGCCTCGAGGCGCTCGAGACGGTGCTCGTCGGAGCGCGTCGATGGCTGGCACCCGATGGTGTTCTCGTGGTCGAGCTGGCCCCGCATCAGGCCGCGGACCTCGAGCGCATCGCCACCGGGTTGGGCTACGACGCGGTGGAAGTCCGTCCCGACCTGACCGGACGGTCCCGCATGCTGATAGCGCGCCAGCCGGGCGATCGGCGCAGATGACGCGGCCGCCGGAGATCGACGACGCGCTCGCGGCTCTGCGCCGCGGCGCCGTCGTCGGTGTGCCCACCGACACCGTCTACGGCCTTGCGGTCGACCCGTCGCAACCGGGTGCCACCGACACGTTGTTCTCGCTCAAAGGCCGACCCGCCGGCTCGGATCTTCCCGTGCTCGTCGCGTCCATCGAAGACGCTGAGCGCCTGGCCGGCCCGGCCGGTTTGGGCCCGACCGCCCGTCACCTGGCCGAGGTGTTCTGGCCGGGCGCCCTGACCATCGTGGTGGCCAGGAGGTCCGCCCTCGGCTGGGCTCTGGGGGACCACGACACGACCATCGGCCTGCGGTGCCCCGACCACGCTGTGGCGCGTGACTTGTGTGCCGACATCGGACCGCTCGCCACGACCAGTGCCAACCTCCACGGTCTTCCACCGTGCACCGATTCCGCCGCGGTTCGTGCCGTCTTCGCAGATCGGATAGCCGCCATCGTCGACGGGGGTCGGTGCGACGGCGCGCCATCGACGGTCGTCGACGTCACCGGCGAGGTGCCCAGGTGCCTGCGGGAGGGCGCCATCGCCTGGACGGAGGTCGTCGGCGCCGCCGACCGGTTTGTGACAGGCTCCCGCTGAGTAGGGCCGATGCGGGTGCGGCCCAGATGGAAGGAGGGCACGTGCCTGCGGATCACGCCGCCACCGTCCGTGCGTTCTTCGACGCCTGGGTCGAACGCGATCCGGAACGCTTGACGGCATTCTTCGCCCCCGACGGTGAATGGAGCGAGGCGAACCGTCCCGCCGCCAGGGGCCACGACGAGATCAGACCGGTCTTCGAGCTGCAGACCGGCTTTGCAAGCGACTTCTCCTTCGAATTCAAGCAGCTGGCCTTGGTGGGGGACGTCGTATTCACCGAGCGCGTCGACCGGTTCGTCATCAACGACCAGCTGATGGAGGTTCCGGTGGCAGGCGTGTTCGAATTCGACCGCGCCGGTCGCATCACGGCGTGGCGCGACTACTACGACTGGGGGCACCTCGAGCGACAGCTTCTCGAAGCGGGCGTGGACATGAGCGGCACCGAGGTCGCATAGGAGCGAGGCGATGGTGGCGCGAGGCGACTGTGGAGTGCGCCGACCGTAGGATCGGTCGACTCAGGTAGGCGATGAGCCAATTCCACTTCGACCCGGCGACGTACGGCGCGCTCATCCGAGCCGAGGTTCCCGATTACGACGAGTTCCAGGACGCCGTAGCGGCCTCCAGTTCCGGCGTCGACGCAAGACGTGTGCTCGACCTGGGGACCGGGACAGGCGAAACGGCGCGCCGCATCCTCGTGCTCCACGACGACGCTCGGCTCGTCGGCATCGACGAAAGCGAGGGCATGCTCGCCGGGGCGCGTCGCAACCTTCCCGAGGCGCGGGTCGACCTGAGAGTGGGCCGGCTGGAGGAGCCCTTGCCTGACGGACCCTTCGACCTCGTCGTGTCGGCGTTGGCGGTTCACCACCTCGACCTCGCCCGGAAGTCCGACCTCTTCACTCGCGTCTTCTCCGTCTTGCGCCCCGGTGGCCGCTTCGTCCTCGGTGACGTCGTCACGCCCGAGAACCCCGGCGACGCGGTGACTTCCATCGATGCTGTGCACGACCGCCCCGACTCGGTCCCCGACCAGCTGGCGGCATTGCGCTCGGCCGGGTTCGAGGCTCGCGCCGCCTGGCTGCGACGCGATCTTGCTGTCCTGGTGGGAGACCGTGGGTGAGCACCACGTGAGCGCCCTGCGTGGCAGGGCTCCCCTGGCTGGCCGGGGCTGCCTGAGGTGCGTCGGTAAGCTGCGCGGGTGCGCAACCTGGTCGGTTCCGGCCTCGGTCGTCGTGCCGCCGGGAGCCACGCCGCCGGGAGTCGCGCCATCGGAAGTCGCGCCATCGGGAGTCGCGCCATCGGGAAAGGACCGACATGAATCAGCCGAGTGCCGGGAGCGCGCGGTCGGCGACGCCGTTTGACAGCTGGCTGTCCGACGACGAGGAGGTCGCCTCCCTCCTACGAGCCGAAGTCGACCGCCAGTCGACGACGTTGCAGCTCATCGCGTCCGAGAACTTCACCTCCCCCGCGGTGCTCGCCGCCACCGGCTCGGTGCTCACGAACAAGTACGCGGAGGGCTACCCGGGCCGTCGCTACTACGGCGGCAATCGGGTCATCGACGAGGTCGAGGACCTGGCCATCGAGCGTGCCCGCACCCTGTTCGGCGCCGACCACGCCAACGTGCAACCGCATGCGGGCGCCACCGCGAACCTGGCGGCGTATCGGGCACTGCTCGAACCGGGCGACACCGTCCTCGCCATGCGCCTCGACCAGGGCGGCCATCTGACGCACGGTTCGCCCGCAAGCATCACGAGCAAGATCTGGCGGTTCGTGTCGTACGGGGTCACGCCTCCGTCCGACGACCCGGACCGACCGGGAGAGGTCATCGACTTCGACCAGGTGAGCGACGCCGCCAAGCGCGAACGGCCCAAGCTCATCGTGGCCGGCGCGACCGCCTACCCGCGCACCATCGACGCCGAGCCTTTCCGCGAGATCGCCAACGCGGTTGGCGCGCAGCTGATGTTCGACATCGCCCACCCGGCCGGTCTCGTGGCCGCGGGGGTGCATCCGAGCCCGGTCGGGATCGCCGACGTCGTGACGTTCACGACGCACAAGACCCTGCGAGGTCCGCGCGGTGGCGCCATCCTGTGCCGCGCCGAACTGGCCAAAGCGATCGACTCCGCCGTCTTCCCCGGCCTCCAGGGCGGCCCTCTCGAGCACGTCATCGCGGCCAAGGCGGTCGCCTTTCGTGAGGCCTCCCTCCCGCCATTCCGGCGCTACGCCTCCCAAGTCATCGAGAACGCGCGCGCTTTGGCGACCGCGCTGTCCGCCGAGGGCTTCCGGCTCGTGTCGGGCGGCACCGACACTCACCTCCTGCTCGTCGATCTGCGGCCCTTCGATTCCGAGCTCACCGGAAAGCAGGCTCAGGAGACCTTGGATCGCGCCGGCATCACTCTGAACCGCAACACCATTCCCGACGATCCCCGGTCCCCCTTCGTGACCTCGGGACTGCGGCTCGGGAGCGCGGCGCAGACGACGGCGGGCATGGGCACGCAGGAGATGGCCCGTATCGCCGGGCTGATCGGGATGGCTCTGCGGGGACGCGGCGACGACGCCGTGCTGGCCGATGTGCGCAGCCAGGTGCTCGACCTGTGCCTCGGATTCCCGCCCTACCCCGAGCTCGTCGCCGAGCCCGACCCGGCCCGGTCGAACCCGGGGCGCTGACCGGGTGCCTCCCGTCGGGCCCTACCTCGTGGTGGCGGCGATCGCCGCCGCGGGGACCTTCGGCCTCATGTTCCCCATCCGGCGCCTGGCGACCCGGTCCGGCTTCGTGGCGGAGCCCGACGAGCGCCGTATCCATGCCCGGGTGACTCCCTACGGGGGCGGAGCCGCCATGTTCGGCGCCTTCCTCGTCGCGATCCTGGTGGCCTCCCAGTTGCCTTCGCTCCAGGGGCTCTTCCAGGGATCTTCCGAGCCGCTCGGTCTGGTGCTCGGTGCTGCGGTCATCTTCACGGTGGGCCTGATCGACGACATCCGCGACATGTCTGCCCCCGCCAAGATGGCCGGCCAGGTGCTCGCCGCTATGGTCCTCGTGTTCCTCGGCGTGACGATGTTCCAGTTCAAGATCCCGTTCTTCGGGTTCTTCGTCCTGTCTCCCGACGTGACACCCCTGCTCACCGCGTTGTGGGTCATCGTCATCACCAATGCCGTGAACCTCATCGACGGGCTCGATGGCCTGGCCACGGGAATCGTCGCTATCGCGTCCGGTGCGCTCGCCGTCTACGGCCTGCGTCTCGAGTTCCTCGGCGTCCTGCCGTCGGACAACCTGGGCCCGCTCATCGCGGTTGTCGCCTTCGGCGTCTGCATCGGCTTCCTGCCCCACAACCTGCACCCGGCCCGTGCCTTCATGGGCGACGCCGGCGCCCTGTTCCTGGGGCTGCTGATGGCGGCCGCCACGATGGTCATCGGGGGCCGGACTCCCGACGTCAGCGGTCAGACGTACTTCTTCTTCGCGCCCCTGTTCATCCCGCTGTTCATCTTGGGCGTGCCCATCGCGGACATGGCGTTCGCCTTGATCCGGCGTACCGCCAAGGGCACGGGCTTCCATACGCCCGACAAGGACCACGTGCACCACCGTCTCCTCCGTCTCGGACACGGTCCTCGGCGCACGGTGGCGATCTTGTGGGCCTGGACGGCGGTGATGTCGGCGTTTCTCCTTTTTCCTCTGTTCGTCAACAAGGGCAACGCGGTGATCCCGTTCGGGGTCGTGGTACTCGGCCTCGCGCTCTTTACGTTGTTCCACCCTGGGTTGCGCAAGGACCTGAACGGCGACGCGGAGGTTCGAGCCCCCGATCTCGCCGAACAGGGTGGCAGCGACGGAGCCGAGCTCGGCGCGCCGGCCGGAGCGATACCGGGAAACGGACGCGTCACTCCGAGCCACGAGCCACTGTTCCCCTCGGTATCGCAGCGCGCCACCCAGAGGGCCCCCGTGACCGGCTCAGCCGGGCCCGGATAATCACTTGCAGAGAGCAAGTAACCACTCGCTGGCGTCGCTCGTTTTGCTGCGCACAAGCGACGAATGCGATGATGGTGGTGTGCGCCTCCCGCTCCTCGCCGGTGTTGACGAACGCGCCCCGGCTGTGGTCGCAGCCAGGTGCGGCACCGGGCCCCGCGCGTGAATTCGGGCGAGCCCCGGGAATGCGTTCCGTCTGCGACCTGAGCGACGCGCGCCGGACGACACGTCGTGGAGGACAAGCCCTCGCCGGGGATCTTCGATCTGCTGGCGATGGGGCTGGCTTCTGCCCTCATGATCGGCATCGGGCTGGGCGCGGGAGTCGGGATCGACGCCTGGCTGCACAGCAGCCCGATCGCCACATTTATCGGCCTCGCCGTGGGTATCACCGCCGCCGTGGGGAGCACCGTGCGCCAGATTCGCCGTTTCTTGTAGCCGCTCCGCTCGTACCGGGCCGCGGGCCCGACGGGCAACCGGGTCGTGCGGCCACTCCTTCGACCCCGGAGATCATGCCGTGAGCCTGTTCTCGAACTTCTCGCTCCCTCAGATCTCGACCGTTGCGAGGCGGACGGTCCTCGCGGCGATGGTCGTGGGCGGCCTGGCCCTGGCGCTCGGGGTCGTCGCGGGCTATGCGCTCGCCGGCGTCGGGATCTGCCTCGGTCTGGCCATCGCGCTCGGCAACTTCCGGCTCATCTCCCGAGCCACCGTCAAGGCCGCCGCCTCGGAACGGCCCGACAAGCGCCGGCCGCTCGCGGTCAACGCCTTGGGCCGGCTCGGGTTGATCAGCGTCGTCGCCCTCGCGATCACGTACTTCGTCCGCCAGCTCGGCTTCGGCATCCTCGTCGGCCTGGCACTGTTCCAATTCGCACTCCTCGCCAACGTCGTGATCGCCATGCTCCGCGACCCGCTCATGGGCGACACGTCCACGGGCACGCCGCTCACCGATGAAGAAGACGACGCATGACTGAGGTCGGCCGCCTCCTCGCGGTGAACATCAACGTCGGGACCCACGTGCAGAAGTTTGGGCTCAACCTCGACACGGTGTGGGCCACCGGGGCGGCGATGGTCGTGGTGCTGACGCTTGGCCTGTACCTGCGAGCGCGGGTCACCAGTAGCGTGCCGGGGAAGCTGCAGCTCGTGTGGGAGATGGGCGTCGACGCAGTCCGACGCCAGGTCGAGGGGTCGATCGGATCGCGGGGCGATGCCGTCATCCCCCTCGCCGTGGCCCTGTTCGTCTTCATCCTGGTGGCCAACTGGTTCTCGGTGCTCGGCATCGGCTCGGAGATCGAGTGGTTGCCCACGCCCACGAGCGACATCAACGTCACGCTGGCCCTGGCCCTCGTGGTCATCATTCCCGTCCACATCGCGTCGATCCGGGCGCGCGGGATCGGGGGCTACATCCGGCACTACGTTTCGCAGCCGTTTCCCAAGGCCCTGTTCTTCGTCAACGTCTTCATCAACTTCGTCGAGGAACTCGCCAAGCCCCTGACGCTCGCCCTCCGACTCTTCGGCAACCTGCTGTCGGGTGCCCTGATGCTGGCGCTCATCGCCGCCCTCGGGACGTGGACGCTGGCGCACATTCCCATCGGGGAAGTGGCCACGATCATCCTGAACCCCGTGTGGAAGGTCTTCGACCTGGCCATCGGCGCCATCCAGGCCTTCATCTTCGCCCTACTCACGATCCTCTACTTCGACACCGCCACGTCCGACGGGCACTGAGGCACCCGTCGCACGAGGCACCGACTCTCAATTCCCGACAACAAATAAAGGAGCAAAGACCAATGGCAGATGCAGGTCTCGACCATGCGATCAGCCTCGCCGGGGCAATGGTGGGCGGTGGCCTTCTGATGGGAGGCGGCGCGGTGGGCGCTGCCGTGGGCGACGGTCTCGCCGGGAGCCAGACCATCGCTGGTGTGGCTCGTCAGCCCGAGGCCCAGGGGCGGTTGTTCACGATCCTGTTCCTCACGGTGGGACTGGTCGAGGCGATGTACTTCATCAACCTCGCCTTCACCGCTCTGTTCGTGTTCTCGCTCTACAAGAAAGGCGGGCCGTGATCGCCTACGAACCCGTGCGGCTCAACTGCGCCTGATTCTGTGCTCCGCGCCTTGCCACAGAACAACCCCCTGACCCCAAGAGGCTGAAATCGACATGACCGCCAGTAGCAACTTCCTCGTCCCCAATGCGACCCTCATCGTCGAGGTCGTGGCGTTCCTCATCGTGCTGGGATTCGTGTGGCGTTACGTCCTACCGCCCGTGAACCGTGCGCTCGAAGAGCGCCAGCGGCAGATCCAGAGTTCGCTCGAGGCAGCCGAGACGGCTCGCCGCGAGGCCGACGAGACCCGAGCCCAGCGCCAGCGCATCGTGGACGAAGCCCGGCAACAGGCGCGCGACATCGTCGCCCAGGCCAACAAGACTGCACAGCGCGTCGTGGCCGAGGCCGAAGAACGCGGCCAGCGCGAGAACGACCGATTGGTGGCCAGTGCGGCATCCGAGATCGCCGCGGCCCGCCAGCGAGCGGTGGAAGAGGTGAGCGCCCAAGTGGGCGCGCTCGTGTTGTCGGTCGCTCGGCAGGTCATCGGTCGCGAGATCGACCCCGAACGCCATCGGGCGCTCATCGAGGAGGCCGTCGAGGTGCTTCGGTCCCCCGCGGCGTCCGCTCCGGCGGGCCGGGCCCAGAGCTGATCCCCGCCCGCGGCCGCGACGACACCGGGACCGAAGGACAAGAGGACACCAACGTGCGCCGGTACTTGCGTGGGTATGTCGACGCCCTCACCGCCGAAATCGTGCGGGGCGAGGAGGGGGCGGTCATCGCCGCGGACCTCAACGCGGTGGCGCACCTCGTGTCCCGCACGAACGACCTGGCCGTCGCGCTGACCGACTTTGGTGTCCCGTCCCAGGCGCGGCGAGCCGTCCTGAACGACCTGCTGGCCTCACGGGTCCACCCCACCGCGCTGCGCCTGGTGCTGCGGGCTGTCGAGCGAGAACGCGCCGACGAGCTTCCGACCGTGCTCCACGAGCTGTTCGAGTACGTCCACCACACGAACGAGCTCGGCCCGGAACAGGTCCGCGCCGAGGAACCGGTCGCGGGACGGGGCGAATGGCGCGCCTACGCGTCGGGGAGCGCCGACGCGGTCCTCGAGGACGTAGCCGAGGCGGCCGAGCTCGAGGAGATCGAGGACGAGCTGTTCCGATTCGCCCGCATCGTCGAGTCCTCCCCTCAGCTGGCGCGGGCGTTGTCGGACCCGTCCCGGGACGTCGAGGTGCGTCAGGCGCTCGTCAGGGAATTGCTCGAAGCTCGGGCCCGTCCCGCCACCGTCCGCCTGGCCCAGATCTCGGTGCAGGGCCACGTCCGGGACGTGGCCGCCGCCCTGGACTGGCTGGTGGAGCAGGTTGCCCAGGCGCGCGGCTGGCGCGTGGCACGGGTCCACTCGGCCTTGCCGATCGACGCCGACGAGCAAGCCAGGTTGTCCGAGGCGCTGCAACGGATCACGAACCGCCCGGTCGAGCTCCAGATCGTCGAGGAGCCCGACCTGCTGGGTGGTGCCGTAGTGGAGGTCGGCGACCTCCTCGTCGACGGCAGCGCCCGCCACCGTCTCGACCAGCTGCGGGAGCGTCTCTTCAGTCCCGCACGAACGACCCAAGGAGCACAGAGCTGATGGCTGAGCTGACCATCGACGCCGGCGAGATCGCGGCTGTCCTGCAGCGGCACGTCGCCGGGTACACGCCCGAGATGGTGGCCGAGCAGGTCGGGCGGATCACCGAGGTCGGCGACGGCATCGCCCGCGTCTCGGGGCTGCCGACCGCGGCGGTGAACGAGCTGCTCGAGTTCGAGAACGGCACGCTCGGGCTTGCCCTCAACCTCGACGAGGACACCATCGGCGCGGTGGTCCTCGGCTCCGACACCGGCCTCGAGGAGGAGCAGCTGGTCCGGGCCACGGGCCGCATCCTGTCGGTGCCCGTGGGGGACCCCCTGATCGGACGCGTGGTGGACCCGCTGGGGCAGCCCCTCGACGGCAAGGGCCCCATCGAGGGCGCGGTCCCGAGGCGCCTCGAGATCCAGGCCCCGGGCATCGTCGACCGCCAGCCGGTGCACGAGCCACTGCAGACCGGGATCAAGGCCATCGACGCGATGACGCCCATCGGCCGGGGCCAGCGCGAACTGATCATCGGCGACCGCAAGACGGGCAAGACCACCGTCGCCGTCGACACGATCCTGAACCAGGCGGGCCAGGGTGTGAAGTGCATCTACGTCGCCGTCGGCCAGAAGGGCTCGTCGGTCGCCCAGACGGTGGCGACGCTCCAGGCTCGCGGCGCGATGCAGTACACGGTGGTCGTCGCCGCGCCCGCGGCGGAGCCGGCGCCCTTCAAGTACCTGGCGCCGTACGCCGGGTGCGCCATGGGGCAGCACTGGATGGAGAACGGCGAGCACGCGCTGATCGTCTACGACGACCTGTCGAAGCAGGCCGAGGCGTACCGCCAGCTCTCGCTGCTGCTGCGCCGGCCGCCGGGGCGTGAGGCCTACCCCGGCGACGTCTTCTACCTCCACAGCCGGTTGCTCGAACGGGCGGCCAAGTTGTCCGACGCCCGGGGGGGAGGGTCGCTCACCGCGCTTCCGATCATCGAGACCAAGGGGGGCGACGTCGCGGCGTACATCCCGACCAACGTGATCTCGATCACCGACGGCCAGATCTACCTCGAGTCCGAGCTCTTCTACGCGGGGGTACGGCCGGCCATGAACGTCGGCATCTCGGTGTCGCGGGTCGGCGGCGCCGCACAGGTGAAGGCCATGCGGGCCGTCGCCGGCACCTTGAAGATCGACCTCGCCCAGTTCCGGGACCTCGAGGCCTTCGCCACCTTCGGCTCGGAGCTCGACAAGGTGTCCCAGGCCCAGCTCGACCGGGGATACCGGTTGACCGAGCTCTTGAAGCAGCCGCAAAACGAGCCGCTGCCGGTCGAGGAGCAGGTCCTCGTGGTCTACGCCGGCACCAACGGCTGGGTCGACGACGTGCCGGTGCCCGACGTGCGCCGGTTCGAGACGGAGCTGCTCACCTTCTTGCGCAGCGACCACCCCGAACTGCTCGAGCACATCCGCGCCACCGGCACCCTCCCCGAGGACGCGGAGCTCAAGGCGGCCTTCACCGCGTTCACCAACGTGTTCGGCCAAGGCGGCGACTGAGCGATGGCAGGAGGCGAGGAACGGGTCCTGCGTCGCAGGATCCGCAGCGTGCGGGCGACACAGAAGATCACCCGCGCCTTCGAGCTCATCGCCGCGTCCCAGATCGTGCGGGCCCAGAACCGGATCGCGGGGGCCGCACCGTACCAGCGGGGCATGGCCGAGGTGCTGGCGGAGGCGGCCGCCGACGCGGGCGAGGAGGCAGGCCGTCTGCTCGGCGTGCCCGAATCGCCCCGCAAGGTGCTGCTCCTCGCGATCGTCGCCGACCGCGGCTTGTGCGGCGCCTACAACGTCAACGTCCTGCGGATGAGCGAGCGCACCATCCGGGCCGGCACGGCCGACGGTGTCGAGTACCGGATCGTGGCGGCGGGCCGCAAGGCGCAGTCGTTCTTCCGCTTCCGACGACTCGAGGTCGAGCGGTCGTTCACCGGGATGTCGGACCGCCCCACGTTCGAGGATGCCCGCCGGGTGGCCGAGGCCATCACCCAACCGTTCCTGGACGAAGAGGTCGACCAGGTCATGGTGGTCTCCACCCGCTTTCTCTCGGCGGGGACCCAGACCGTCGAGGTCCGGCAGCTGCTGCCCCTCCCGGAGCCGGCCGGCTCGGGCGCGACCGTCGACGACGACGGCGGGCGGGGCCAACCTCGCGAGGCGCGTGACGCGGGAGCCGGCGCCCCGGGCGGCGCCGCTTCGGGCGGTGACTCCTCAGGCAGCGACGGGGACGTCGCCCGCCCCCGGCGCGACGGCTACACCGAGTTCGAACCGGATTCCTCGGACCTGTTGGTCGAGCTCGTGCCGCGCTATGTCGAGTCGGCCGTGTTCGCGGCCCTGCTGGAAGCGGCCGCCAGCGAGCACACCGCCCGGCAGCGGGCCATGGCCGCCGCCACCGACAACGCCGACGAGCTGGTGAAGACCTTCACCCGTGCCATGAACCGCGCCCGCCAGGACGCCATCACGACCGAGATCCTGGAGATCGTCGGAGGGGCCGAGGCGCTTCGCCGGGGCACCCGGCACGAGTAGGAACCGAGACGAAAGCGGGAACGAGCCACATGACCACCACCACCATCCAGCCGGCTCCGGCCCCCAGCGAGGAGCTCCCCGACGGGCGCGTCGTGGCCATCGCCGGGCCTGTCGTGGACGCCGAATTCCCTCCGCACGGGCTGCCCGACATCAACATGGCGGTCGAGATGGATCTGGTGCTCGAGGGCCAGACGATCACCGTCACGGCCGAGGTGGCCCAGCAGATCGGCGAGGGGCGCGTCCGGTGCGTGTGCCTCAAGCCGACCGACGGGCTGACCCGGGGCGCCACGGTGCGCAACCTCGGTCGCGGCATCACGGTGCCCGTCGGGCAGGGAGTCCTCGGCCACGTGTTCAACGTGCTCGGACAACCGCTCGACACCGATCACGTCGACAACATCGAGGAGCGCTGGGAGATCCACCGTCCCTCGCCCGCCTTCGACACGCTCGAGCCGCGTGCCCAGATGTTCGAGACCGGGATCAAGGTCATCGACCTGCTCGAGCCGTACGTGCAGGGCGGGAAGATCGGCCTGTTCGGCGGGGCCGGAGTGGGCAAGACGGTGCTCATCCTTGAGATGATCAACCGGGTCGCCACCCAACACGGCGGCGTGTCGGTGTTCGCGGGCGTGGGCGAGCGCACCCGCGAAGGGACCGACCTGTGGCTCGAGATGCGCGAGTCAGGCGTGATCGAGCGGGCCGCGCTCGTCTACGGGCAGATGGACGAACCGCCCGGTGTCCGGCTGCGCGTCGGCCTCTCTGCGCTCACCATGGCGGAGTACTTCCGCGACGTGATGAGCCAGGACGTCCTGCTGTTCGTCGACAACATCTTCCGGTTCGTGCAGGCCGGCTCCGAAGTGTCGACGCTCCTCGGGCGCATGCCCTCCGCCGTGGGGTATCAGCCGACCTTGGCGGACGAGATGGGCGAGCTCCAGGAACGCATCACCTCGACCCGGGGCCGCTCCATCACCTCGGTCCAGGCGGTTTACGTTCCCGCCGACGACTACACCGACCCGGCACCGTTCACCACCTTCACGCATCTCGACGCCACCACCGAGCTGTCTCGCCAGATCGCCTCGCTCGGCATCTACCCGGCGGTGGACCCGCTGGCCTCGTCGTCGAACATCCTCGTGCCGGAGGTCGTGGGCGAACGTCATTACAACGTGGCCCGGCGGGTCCAGAGCGTGCTCCAGCGGTTCCGCGAGCTGCAGGACATCATCGCCATCCTCGGGTTGGACGAGCTGTCCGAGGAGGACCGGCTGACGGTCACCCGGGCGCGCAAGATCCAGCGGTTCTTGTCGCAGCCCTTCAACGTGGGCGAGGTCTTCACCGGCATGAAGGGCGTGACGGTGCCGATCGAGGAGACGGTCGAGTCGTTCGAGGCCCTGCTCAACGGCGAGCTCGACGACGTGCCCGAGCAGGCGTTCCTGAACGTCGGCGGGACGGAGTCCGTGCTCGAGAAGGCCCGCGCCATCGAGGCCGGAGCGAGCTGAGGTCCCGATGCCCACGTTCCCCGCTCGCCTCGTGGTCCCCGAGCGCGTCCTCGTCGAGGAGGACGTGCAGGCGGTGATCCTGCGCGACGAGGTCGGCGACGTCACCTTCATGCCGGGCCACATGCGCCTCATCGGGGCGCTCGTCCCCGGCGCCGTCCGGTTCCAGCGCGAGGACGGCACCGAGGAACATGCCGCTGTCCACGGTGGGTTCGTCCAGGTCGACGGCGAGCACGTGCAAGTGCTCTCGCCCGTGGCCGAGCGGGCCGAGGACATCGACGTCGACCGCGCCCAGCGGGCCCTCGAGGCGGCCGAACAGCGCATCGCCGACCTGGGCGGGTCGGCGACGCCGGGAGGCGAAGAGGGCGCCGACGATCGCGAGTTGGCCCAGGCGGAAGCCGCCCGCCGCCGCGCCGAGGTGCGCCTCGAGGTGGCCCGGGCGCGCCCGAGCGAACCTGGCGCCTGACGCTTCTGCAGCCGGCTGACCGTTTCGAGCCGGCGACCGCTCATCCGGTCGGGCGGCGCCCGGTGACGCGGTGGCGCGCCGCGAACGGTACTTCGAACGACGGGTCGTCGAGGAGCGACAGCATGGCGTCGTAGGAGTCGGCGTCGACCGGTTCGCGTCCCAGGTCGTCCATCCGGGACCGGTTGGTCACGAGGGGACGGATCCTTTCCAAGGTCTGGCGCCAGAACGCCGCGGCGGGCGTTGCGCCCACGAGCAGGTCCTCTCGCACCTCGTCGTCGACGTCGACGAGCCCGAGCGAGGCGAGGCGGTCGGCGAGGTGGCGCGCCCAGGTCCAGTTGGCCGCGAGCGGCACCATGACCCGCACGTACGGCACGGGAAGGCCCCCCGCCGACTCGGCTCGTTGCGCCGGCGCGCCGTCAGCCTCCTCGAACAGCACCCAACCGCCCGGGCGCAGGGACGTCACCAGCCGGTCGACGAGCGCGCCGGGATCCTCGAGGTGCATGAGCACCGAGCGCGAGTGCACGAGGTCGAAGCGCGACGCGGGGAATTCCATCGTGGACAGGTCGCCTTCGACCACCGTGACGTTCTGGCGCCGGCCCAGATCGGCCAGCAACGCGGTGTCCAGGTCGATCGCAGTCACCGACCCGTGTGCACCCACCCGGTCCGCCAACCATTCGGCCACCGACCCGGCACCCGCTCCGAGCTCGGCACAGTGCCAGCCGGCCGCGACACCGAGTCGCTCGAACCGGCGGATCGTGCCGGCGTCGTGCAGCGCCTGGAGGGCACCGAGGCGTTCGGCCTCCGCCTCGGTCGCGTTGCGCAGGGGGTAGCGGCTCGGCGGGGCGGTCAGCGGAGTTCCGATGAAGCCGGCGGGCTCAGCCGAACTCGATCTGGCTGTACTCGCGCAACTTGTCGAGCATGTGACGGGCGCTGATGAAGCGCACCGTGCCCGAGCGCGACCGCATCACGAGGGACTGGGTGGTCGCCCCGTAGTCGTGGTAGCGGATGCCCTGCAGTAGCTCCCCGTCGGTGATGCCGGTCGCGGCGAAGAAGCAGTTGTCCCCCTTGACGAGGTCGTCCGTGCTCAACACGGCGTCGAGGTCGTAGCCGGCGGCCAGCGCGGCGTCGCGCTCGTCCTCGTTGCGCGGCCACAGCCGGCCCTGGATCTCGCCGCCCATGCACTTGAGGGCGGCCGCCGCCAGGACCCCCTCGGGCGTGCCGCCCGTGCCGTACAGGAGATCGACGCCCGAGTCGGGCCACGCGGCGGAGATCGCCCCCGCCACGTCTCCGTCGCTGATGAGCTTGATGCGCGCCCCGCTGCTGCGCACCTCCTCGATCAGCTTGACGTGACGCTCGCGGTCGAGGATCACCACCGTCAGGTCGCGCACCGACAAGCCGAGGGCCTTCGCCACCGCTTCGAGGTTCTCGCTCGGAGAGCGACGGATGTCGACCGAGCCCACCGCCTTCGGCCCGACGGCGAGCTTCTCCATGTAGACGCACGGCCCCGGGTTGAACATCGTGCCGCGATCGGACACCGCGATCACCGCCAGGGCGCCCCCGCGTCCGAGGGAGGTCAGGTTGGTGCCGTCGATCGGGTCGACCGCGATGTCGGTCGGCGGCGGAGAGCCGTCGCCGATGCGCTCACCGTTGTAGAGCATGGGGGCGCGGTCCTTCTCGCCCTCTCCGATGACGACGACCCCGTCCATGGTCACGCTCTGCAACACGATCCGCATCGCCTGCACCGCCGCGTTGTCGGCGCCCTCTTTGTCGCCTCGCCCCATCCATCGACCGGCCGCCATCGCGGCGGCCTCGGTCACTCGGACGAGCTCCATGGCCAGGTTGCGGTCCGGTGCGCGTGGATTGGCCGCCACGGCTCCGACCATAACGCGCGACGTGCGAAACAACAGGCGCACACGACGCGACGGGAAGAGCCCCAGCGTGCGGCGGTTGCCGTCAGGCGCGCGTCCCGGTCGCGTCCCCGTCGCGGCCGGCGCGCTTGCTGGTCGCGTCCCGGTCGTGTCCCGGTCGAGCAAAACCGGACCATTAGGCTTGCATCGTGGACGAGACGCCCCACGAGTCCCTCGACGAGGGGCGCGCCCGCTGGCAGGAGGCGTACGACGCGTCCGCCTTGCGTGACGCCGACTTCGAGACCATGTCGGGCGTCCCCATCGCTCCCGTGTACGGGCCCGACGACTGGCCCGACGACCAGGTGCCCGAACGACTGGGATGGCCGGGCGGTCCCCCCTACACACGCGGGCCGTACGCCTCGATGTACCGGTCGAAGCTGTGGACGATGCGGCTGTTCGCCGGGTTCGGCACGGCCGAGGACACCAACGTCCGGTTCAGGGAGCTGCTCAGGGCCGGCAGCGGGGGCCTGTCGGTGGCGTTCGACCTGCCCACGCTCATGGGACGGGACTCCGACGACCCCCACGCCGAAGGCGAGGTGGGGCGCTGCGGGGTGGCGGTGGACACCCTGGCGGACGCCGAGGACCTGTTTGCCGGCATCGACCTCGCCACCGTGACGACGTCGATGACGATCAACTCACCCGCCGCCATCCTTCTCGCCATGTACGTCGCCGCGGCCGAGCTGGCGGGAGCGCGGCGCGGCGAACTCGGCGGGACACTGCAGAACGACATCTTGAAGGAGTACCAGGCGCAGAAGGAGTACATCTTCCCGCCCCGGCCGTCGATGCGGCTCGTGACCGACGTCGTACGGTTCTGCGCGGGGGAGATGCCGCGCTTCCACCCCGTGTCGGTGTCGGGCTACCACATCCGGGAGGCGGGGTCGACTGCGGCCCAGGAGCTCGCATTCACCCTGGCGAACGGGTTCGCCTACGTCGAGGCCGCCGTCGCAGCCGGACTGGCCGTCGACGACTTCGCTCCCCGCCTCAGCTTCTTCTTCAACGCGCACGTCGACTTCTTCGAGGAGATCGCCAAGTACCGCGCGGCGCGTCGCATCTGGGCCCGATGGATGACGGCGCGATACGGCGCGCGGGCCCCGAGATCGGTCCAGCTGCGCTTCCACACCCAGACGGCCGGGGTCTCGCTCACGGCGCAGCAGCCCGAGGTGAACATCGTGCGGACCGCCATCGAGGCCCTCGCCGGTGTGCTGGGCGGGACGCAGAGCCTGCACACCAACTCGATGGACGAGGTGCTCGCCCTTCCGACCGAAAAGGCGGCGCGCATCGCGCTGCGCACCCAGCAGGTGCTCGCCCACGAGACGGGCGTGACCAACGTGGCGGACCCCCTGGGGGGTTCGTGGTTCGTGGAGTCGCTCACCGACGAGCTGGAGCACCAGGCCGAGGAGGTGTTCGCCCGGCTCGACCAGTGGGGCGAGGGTTCGATCCTCGAAGGCGTCCTGCACGGCATCGACGCGAACTGGTTCCAGGGGGAGATCGCCGATTCGGCCTACATCTTCCAGCGCAAGGTGTCGCAGGGCCGGCGGATCGTCGTCGGGGTGAACGCCTTCACCGAGGGGAACGAGGAGCCGGCTCCGCCCACGCTCCACATCGGCGCCGAGGTCGACGAGGCCCAGCGCAAGCGCCTGGCCGCCGTGCGGCAGCGCCGCTCCGACGAGGCCGTCGCCTCGGCCCTGGCGGGCGTCGCCGCCGACGCGGCCGAGCCCGCCACCAACTTGATGCCGGCCATTCTCGACGCGGTGCGCGCCTACGCCACCGTGGGCGAGATCGTGGGGGCGCTGGCGTCGGTCTTCGGCCGCTGGGCCGAAGACCCCGTGCTCTGAGCCTCGTCCGGGCGGTCTCGGCTCCGGCCAGGGCGGTATCGCCGGTGGGACCGGTTCCGCTCCGGTCCGAGCGGTGGCGACCATACTGAGCGGATGAATCGCCCGACCCAGCCGTCGGCTCCCTTGCCGGCTGAGCGGCCGGAACGATTCTTGGTCCGTCCCAACGGCCCGCTGGCGGGGACGGTGCGCGCCGGGGGAGCGAAGAACTCGGCCCTCAAGCTGATGGCGGCGTGCCTTCTGGCCGAGGGCCGCCACGTGTTGTCCGGTGTTCCCCACATCGTGGACGTCGACATCATGACCGAGGTGCTCTGCGCCATCGGGGTGAGCGTCGAGCGCACGCCCGACGTGGGTGACACCCCCGGTGACCTCGTCGTCGACACCCCCGCCATCCTGGCGCCGCGTGCTCCGTACGAGCTGGTCGAGAAGATGCGCGCGTCGATCGTGGTGCTCGGGCCTCTCCTCGCTCGATCCGGCCGCGCCAGTGTGTCGTTGCCGGGCGGCGACGACTTCGGCAACCGGCCCGTGGACATCCATCTGCACGGGTTAGCGAGTCTCGGCGCCGTGTTCGCCACGGTGCACGGCAACATCGAGGGGACCGTCCCGGGCGGCGAAGGCGCGCGCCTGGTGGGCAACCGGGTGGTGTTCGAGTACCCGAGCCACACCGCCACCGACAACGTGCTCATGGCCGCCGTCCTCGCCAAGGGGACGACGGTGATCGAGAACGCGGCGCGCGAGCCCGAAGTGGCGGACCTCGCCCGTTTCCTGACCGGTATGGGCGCGCGCATCCGGGGGGCCGGGACGTCGCGCATCGAGATCGACGGGGTGGAGGAGCTGCATCCCTCTGCGCAGGCGCACCGGGTCGTGCCCGACCGGGTCGTCGCCGCCACCCTGTTGTCGGCGGTGGGTCTCGCGGGCGGCGAGATCGTCGTCGAGGACGGCCGCGCCGAACACATGGACATGCTGTTGCGGAAGCTGGGCGCCATGGGGATGGAGTTGGAACAGACACCCGACGGTCTTCTGGCCCGGGCCGCCGGCCGGTTGCACAGCGTGGACGTGGCCACCTTGCCCTATCCGGGCGTGGCCACGGATTACAAGCCTTTCCTCGTCACGATGTTGAGCGTGGCCGACGGCGTCGGGATCGTGAGCGAGAACCTGTTCACCGGACGGTTCCGCTACGTGGACGAGCTGCGCCGGATGGGTGCGGACATCCGGACCCAGGGCCATCACGCCGTGGTGCGCGGCGTTCGGCGGTTGTCGGGCGCGCCCGTACGCGCGCCCGACCTGCGTGCGGGGGCCGCGCTGGTCCTGGCGGGCCTCGTGGCGGAGGGCGAGACGGTCGTGACCGACGCCCATCACATCGATCGCGGCTATCAGGACCTGGCCGCGACCCTGCGTTCTCTCGGCGCCGACGTCACGCGCGCCTGATCCTGAGCCACTGATTTCTCCCGCTCTTCCGGCCTCTCCTACGCTCGGCAGCCGACCATGACTCCTCCTGCATCCCCTTCGTCGCAGCCCAATTCGTCCCAGCCCTCTGCGTCGCAGCCCTCTGCGTCGCAGCCCAATTCGTCCCAGCCCAGCGAGGCCGTGGTCGCTGCGGCGGGCGCGTCCGCGGGGCGCGCTCGTGACGCCGATCCCGAGACCCTGCTGCGGCGCTCGGTGGACGGCGACCGGGTCGCACTGGCCCGCATGTTGTCGGCGGTCGAGCGCGGCGGCGCGTCGGGGCGCGCCGCGGCTGCGCTCTCGTATCGCCAGGGTCACGAGGCGCGCACGGTGGGGATCACCGGCCCGCCCGGCGCGGGCAAGTCGACGTTGGTCGACCGGCTGATCACGGTGGCGAGGGACGCGGGCATGAGCCAGATCGGAGTGCTCGCGGTGGACCCGTCCTCTCCGTTCTCGGGTGGGGCCATCCTGGGGGACCGGGTGCGGATGCAGGGTCATGCGCTCGACGACACCGTCTTCATCCGCTCGATGGCGTCGCGGGGTCACCTGGGAGGGCTCGCCCTCGCCGTGCCGGAGTCCATCCGCGTCCTCGGCGCGGCCGGCATCCCGCTCGTCATGGTGGAAACCGTGGGTGTGGGACAGGTCGAGGTCGAGGTGGCCGCGGCCACCGACACCACGGTGGTCGTGCTCAACCCGAAGTGGGGCGACTCGGTCCAGGCCAACAAGGCCGGGCTGCTCGAGACGGCCGACGTGTTCGTGATCAACAAGGCGGACATGCCGGGCAGCCGCGAGACGCGCCGGGACCTGGAGCAGATGCTCGACCTCTCCGCGCCCTCCGCGTGGCGCCCGCCGATCATCGACACGGTCGCCTCCACGGGCGTTGGTGTCGAGCAACTGTGGAGCGCCGTCGAGGGCCACCAGCGGCACCTCGACGAGGACGGCAACTTGGAGAAGAGGCGTGCCGAGCGGCTGAACCGCGAGTTCCGGCTCGTGCTGTCGGCCCGCCTCCAACGGGAGGTGGACCGCCTCTGCGCCGAGGCGCCCTACTCCGAACTGGCACAGGCGGTGGCCGAGCATCGCCTTGACCCGTACGACGCGGCCGAGCAGTTCCTCGACCGCGCCGGACGCGACTCCGGCGGCCGTGGCGGGAGCCGGAACCCGGGCTGATCTGCCCGTACCAACCGGGTCCCCACCGCCTCGAATTCGGCTCCCCAGCAGACTCGCAGACCCGCATCGTCGCTGCCTATCGCACAATTTCACCGGGGCCGTCAGGTACCGTGCGCGCAGTGGTTGCAGCGGGTCGGCGGTCGCTCGAGCTCGACGGGGACGCGCGGGTCGAGCGTCGCGACGACGGTGTCGCCCTCGTCACCCTCGATCGCCCGAAGACCAACGCGTTGTCGATCGGATTGCTCGAGCGCCTGGGATCAGTCGTCGCCGAGCTCAGCGCGGATCCGCCCGGTGCGGTCGTGCTCTGGGGAGGGCCGAGAACGTTCTCGGCCGGTGCCGACGTCACCGAGCTTTCCGACGCTCACCATGCGGCGGCGGTCACGGCCGCCTTCCACCATGTGACGGCGCAGCTCGCCGCTCTTCCCCGGGCGACCGTCGCGGCCGTCACCGGGTACGCGTTCGGCGGCGGTCTCGAGCTCGCCCTGGCGTGCGACCTCAGGGTGGTGGCCGACGACGCCCGCCTCGGTCAGCCCGAGATCAGGCTGGGCATCATCCCGGGGGGCGGCGCCACCCAGCGCCTTCCCCGCCTCGTCGGGACGTCACGCGCCAAGGACCTCATCCTGACCGGCCGAGCGGTGCGCGCCGACGAGGCCCTGCGCATCGGCTTGGCGGACCGTGTCGTCGCCCCCGACCGGGTGCTCGACGAGGCCCTGGCGTTTGCCGCCGACCTGGCGGCCGGCCCGGTCGTCGCCCACGCCCTGGCCAAGCACGCCGTCGACGCCGGGGCGGACCTCACGCTGGCGGAGGGGCTCGACCTCGAGCGGTCGGCCTTCGTGGCCGTGTTCGAGACCGAGGACGCCCGCCACGGTGTGGCGTCGTTCCTCGAGCACGGGCCGGGCCGGGCCCACTTCACCGGACGCTGAGCGGTGCCGAAGGGATAACGATGTCGAGGTCCCCACGCACCCCCCGGGCCCGGCGAGCCCCCGGGTCGGCCCCGCCCAGGCGCAACGCCGGGCCCCGCCTGCCCGGCATCCGCCCCGCCGCCCTGCCCGCCAAGGGTGAGGCCGACTGGTACCGGCACGCGGTGTTCTACGAGGTCCTCACCCGGGGCTTCTTCGACTCCAACAACGACGGCATCGGCGACCTGAGCGGCCTGCGCGCCAAGCTCGACTACCTCGAATGGCTGGGCGTCGACTGCCTGTGGCTCCTGCCGTTCTATCCCTCGCCCTTGCGCGACGGCGGCTACGACATCAGCGACTTCTTCTCGGTCCATCCCGATCTCGGCGTCCTCGACGACCTGGTGGCGTTCCTCGACGACGCGCACCGCCGCAACATCCGCGTCATCGCCGACCTCGTGATGAACCACACGAGCGAGGAGCATCCCTGGTTCGTCGAGTCGCGCTCGTCGCGCGACAACCCGAGGGCCGACTGGTACGTGTGGAACGACGACGACCAGCGCTGGCCCGAGGCCCGGGTCGTCTTCGTCGACGTCGAGACGTCCAACTGGACATTCGACCCCCAGCGCGAGCAGTACTACTGGCACCGCTTCTACTCGCACCAGCCCGATCTCAACTACGACAACCCCGACGTCGTGAACGCCATGTTCGACGTCGTGCACTTCTGGCTCGACCTCGGACTGGACGGGTTCCGCCTCGACGCCGTTCCGTACCTGTTCCAACGGGACGGGACGACGGGCGAGAACCTGCCCGAGACCCATGCCCTGCTCCGTCAGCTCCGCAAGGAGGTCGACGCCGCCCATCCCAACCGGGTGCTCCTGGCCGAGGCCAACCAGTGGCCGGCCGACCTCGTGGACTACTTCGGCGACGCCGACGAGTGCCACATGTGCTTCCACTTCCCGCTCATGCCGCGACTGTTCATGTCGGTGCGGCGCGAGCAGCGGTTCCCCGTCACCGAGATCCTGACGCAGACCCCCGAGATCCCCGATGCGTGCCAATGGGCGATCTTCCTCCGCAACCACGACGAGCTCACGCTCGAGAAGGTGACAGAGGAAGAACGCGACTACATGGTGGCCGAGTACGTGAAGGATCCGCGCATGCGACGCCACATGGGCATCGGGCGGCGCCTCGCGTCGCTGCTCGACGGCGACCGCCGCCTGGCCGAGCTGCTCCACGCCGTGCTCTTGTCGCTGCCCGGGAGCCCGGTGCTCTATTACGGCGACGAGGTGCTCATGGGCGACAACGTCTACCTCGGAGACCGCGACTCGGTGCGCACGCCGATGCAGTGGAGCCCCGACCGCAACGGTGGGTTCAGCCGGGCCGACTTCGCCCAGCTGTACCTGCCACCGCTCATGGACCCTGTGTACGGGTACGAAGCCGTGAACGTCGAAGCCCAGCAGCGCAGCCCGAGCTCCCACCTCCACTGGGTGCGCAGCCTGCTGCAGACCCGCAAGCAGCTGCCCGTGTTCGGCACCGGGGCATTCGACCTGGTGCCGTGCGCCAACCCTTCGATCCTTGCCTACGTGCGGAGCCCCCAGCCGGGCGAACCGGCGCCCTTCGGGGCGCGGCGGTCGGGCCGGTCGATCAGGACGGGCCGGACACGGCGCGGCGGGCGGATGGGGTTGCAAGCGTCCGCCGCGGGGAACGTCAACCCCGTGCTGTGCGTGCACAACCTGAGCCGCTTCGCCCAGCCGGCCGCGCTCGACCTGACCCGCTGGGCCAACCGCTCGCCCGTCGAGGTGCTCGGGCGGATACCGTTCCCGCCCGTGGGGAGCGGGACCTACAGCGTCACGCTCGGGCCGTACGGCTTCTACTGGTTCGAGCTCCTCGAACACCCCTCGGCCGAACCGGTCCTCCCCGAAGTCGGGGGCGCGGTTTGACCCCGTCGGGCACCGGCGTGGTGGGCGTGTCCGATGCGGCCCGGGCGGTGCTCGCCGGCCTCGTCTCCTCCTACGCGGCGCGCCGTGGCGGCTGGGAGACGTCCGGGCCCGAGGACGCGCTGCACGTGCTCGACGCCGAGGTGCTCGCCCCGGGGCGTCCCGGCATCGTGGACGTCATCGCCCGCTCCGGCGGGCGGGTGGTGCACGTCGCCCTCGGCCTGCGGGCGCCCGAGGAGGAGGCCCGTTTCCTCGGCGACGGCGAGGACCCCGTGGTCGGCTTGTTCGAGGACGACGAGGGCACCGCGGTGGTGTTCGACGCCACCCGCGACGCCGAGGTGGCCGCCCTCCTGCTCCGGGTGGTGGCGGGGCGCGATGTGGAGCCCTCGCTCGTTCGCCAGATCCGGGAGGACCCGGGTTCGGTCACCCTGGCCATGGAGGACCGCGTCGCCTTCACCGTGTTCAACGAGGTGGTCGACGGCCCTCGCCCCGACCTCGAGTTGCTCCTCGCGCTCGACGAATCCGGCTTCAACCACCTGGCCGCCCCGCTCGCGGTCTGGCGGCGCGCCGGGCGCGATCTCGGCATCGTCCAGGAGTACCTGCCCGGGGCGTCGTCGGGGTACGCCCTCGCTCTCACGTCGGTGCGCGACCTGTACGCGTCGGGCGGGCCGCCCGACATGGCCGGTGGTGACTTCGGCGCCGAGGCCCACCGGCTGGGCACCATGACCGCCCGGATGCACCTCGGCCTGGACCGGGCCTTCGGGCGCCGCCTGGGCGAGGTGGCGCGCTGGGCCGTCGACGTCGAGGGCACGCTGCAGGCCCTCGCGCCCGACCAGCTCGACCGGCCCGAGGTGGAGGAGCTGCTCGGCCAGCTCCGGGGCCTCGACATCCCGTGCCAGATGATCCGCACCCACGGCGACTTCCACCTGGGCCGGACGGTCCGGACCGAGCAGGGGTGGTACGTGTCCGACTTCCGCCCCGGCGGCCACGCCCTGCCCGACCCCGGCCGCGACCTGGCCTCCGACGGGCCCGTCTACCGCTCGCCCCTGGCCGACGTGGCCGACATGATGTGGTCGTTCGGCCACGTGGCCAACCTGGCCGCGGCGGAGCGGGACCCGACGGGGCGCGAGGGCCTCGACGAGCTGGCCGAGGCGTGGGAGGCGCGCAACCGCCGGGCGTTTCTGGCCGGGTACCTGGGCGTCCCCGGCATCAGCGGCCTCGTCCCCCCGGGGCGCGAGGCGCTGCGCATCGTGACCGCGTCCTTCGAGCTGGTACGGGCCGAGGTGGAGCTGGCCCGGCGGGCCCCATCGTGACGGGCCCGGTCCTGAGGGCCCATTCCGTGCTGGCCCGGTCCGACCCGTTGAGCCCCACCCACCCGACCTAGGAGCGTCATGCGTATCGGGATCCTCACTGGCGGTGGCGACTGTCCCGGCCTCAACGCCGCCATCCGGGCCGTGGTGCTCACGGCGGAGCTCCGCCACGGGGACGACTTGTTGGGGTTCCTCGACGGTTGGAAGGGAGTCCTCGAGGGTGCCTACAGGCCTCTCGACGTGCCGGGATGCCGCGACATCCTTCCTGAAGGCGGGACGATCCTGGGGACGTCGCGCACGAACCCCTTCTCCGTCGAGGGCGGGCCCGAGCGCGTCATTGCCAACCTGCGCGACTTCGGGGTCGAAGCCCTCGTGACCGTCGGCGGGGAGGACACCCTGGGCGTCGCCAACCGGCTGGGGGAGCGCGGCATCAACTGCGTCGGCATCCCCAAGACCATCGACAACGACCTGTCGGGCACCGAGGTGACCTTCGGCTTCGACACGGCCGTCCAGACCGCCACCGAAGCCATCGACCGCCTCCGGACCACGGCCGAGTCGCACCACCGGGTCATCGTGTGCGAGGTCATGGGACGCCACGTCGGCTGGATCGCCACCCACGCGGGGATCGCCGGGGGCGCGGCCGAGATCCTCGTGCCCGAGGTGCCGTTCGAGCTGAAGCAGGTGTGCGAGGGGCTCCGGCGCAGGCATGCGAGCGGGCAGTTCTCCTCCATCGTGGTCATCTCGGAGGGCGCCATGCCCGCCGAGGGCCCGGACGCCGAGTCGGCGCGCTTCGCCACCGCCACCACGGCCCAGGACCAGTTCGGACACGCCCGCCTCGGGGGGATCGGCGCCTGGCTCGCCGACGAGATCGAGAAGCGCACCGGCTTCGAGGCGCGGGTGACCATCCTCGGGCACATCCAGCGGGGCGGCACCCCGTCCGCGTTCGACCGGGTCCTCGCCACCCGCTTCGGCGTCGCCGCGGTGGGCGCGGTCCACGACGGGGCCTTCGGAATGATGGTGGCGCTCCAGGCGGGCGACATCGTGCGGGTGCCGATCGCCGACGCGGTGGCCAAGGCCAAGCCGGTCGACCTGGGCCTCTACCAGGGCGTGGCGGGGGTGTTCCTGGGCTGAGGCGGGCGGCCGGTTCTCGGACCGGGCCGTGTCAGGCCGGGGAGTGTCAGGCCGGGGAGTGTCAGGCCGGGGAGTGTCAGGCCGGAACGGCGACCCTGAGCTCTTCGGTGGCCTGCTCGGGGGCGACGATGTTGATCAGCACGCCGGTCCCGGCCTCGAACCCGGCCGTGGTGGTGAGCTTGGGCCACACGTGGACGTGCCAGTGATAGGGCTCCGGCGCCCGGTAGGGGGCCGAGTGGAACACCACGTTGTAGGGCACGTCGCCCAGTCGTTCCCACATCTGTCCCAGCACGGTCCGCAGCGACCGGGCCACCGCCGACAGGTCGGCGGGCGTCGCCCGGTGCAGGTGAGGCGTGTGGATGCGGGGGATAACGAGCATCTCGAACGGGGTGCCGCTCCAGAAGGGGCAGATCACGAGGACCCGCTCGTTGGCGTACACCACCCGGTAGCCGGCGTCCTCTTCGGCGTCCACCGTGGTGCACAGCAGGCAGCGGCCCGCGAAGCGGGCGAACCCCGCCTGCTCCTCGGCCAGTTCCCTGGGGACGAAGGACATGCCGAGAAGCTGGCCGTGGGGGTGCTCGATCGAGGCGCCTGCCTCGCGGCCCGAGTTCACGATGGCCTGGCTGTAGCGCAGGCCCGGGACGGCCGAGTGCTCCTCGATCCGGTCGCGGATGGCCGCCATGACGAGGACCGCCTGTTCGTCGGACAGGCGCTCCAAGCCGCGCACATGGTCGGGCGAGAACACGAGGACCTCGTGGATGCCCCCCGCCGTCGCCTGGGTGAAGACCGGGCCGCGGTTCTCGACCACGAAGGGGTGGTCGCCCTCGAACGCCGGGTACAGGTTGGGAACCACCCGGACGAGCCACGACCCGCTGGAGCCGTAGGTCTCGAGGGCGGGAGGGGTGGACTCCTCGTTCCCGGGACAGAAGGGACAGGGCCGGCTCGTGTCGGCCTGCACGGGGGCGCTGCGGGGCGGAAAGGCCGCAGGGCGCTCCGAGCGCTCGATGCTCACGACCACCCACCGTCCGGTGAGCGGATCCAGTCGCAGCTGGTTCATGTGGTGCCCCCCGACCTGCCTGTTCGCGTCACCGTACTCCTGTGACCTCCCGCGCTCTCTCTACCCGTTGGTAACTTATCGGACCGCATCATCACCTGATGTAGGGGCTTCGCTACCTCAACGCTACCGCTCGCGCATCCGCGATCCATTGCATCCCCCGCGGTTTCGGGAGTTATCCCTGTGTCTCGCAAGTTGTTTCTTGTTGGGGTTTGGTGCGGGAAGCTGTCGCTTTTTCTTCGGAAGTCGACCCCACCTGGCGCAGGCTCGGGTTGAGACCCGCCTCGTGCCGGGGCGGCCCCGGTGTTCCGAGGCTGGCGGAGGGCCTCGTCTCGAAGCGACGATGACGCCCGTGACGGGGCTGGTGGTGGGCGTGGCAGAGCCGGTCCATCACGTGCCCACCGGGGCGCTCTACACCGTCCTCGTGGTCCTCCACGTCCTGTGCGCGGTCGTCGGGTTCGGTGCAGTGGTCCTGACGGGGGTCCAGGCGAGCCGGGTCCGGCTCGGCCCCGCCGCGCCCGGCGCCGACAGCGTGCGTCGTTACTTCCGGCCCGGAACGAATTGGGCCGGTCGTTCCATCTACGGGGTGCCGGTCTTCGGATTCGCCTCGATCGCGGCGAGCGGAGGCGCGTGGCGAGCCGCAGACGGTTTCGTGGTCATCGGCCTGGTGTTGTGGCTGGTGGCCGCGATCTCGGCGGAGCTCGTGGTGTGGCCCTCCGAGCGCCGCGTCCAGAACATGGTCACGAGTGACTGGGGCGATGCCCGGTGGGCGGGCGACCTCGAGCGAGAGTGCCGTCGAGTGGCCGCGTTGTCCGCCCTGCTCGGCGGGATCTTCGTCGTCGCCGTCGTCGTCATGGTGGCGAGACCGTGAACAGAGCTGACGGGAACAGAGCCGTGACGGGACCGGAGCCGTGACGGGAACGGAGCCGTGACAGAAGGCGCGTAACAGCGCGGGACCGGACGCCCCGGCGCGTAGCCTCGATGCCGATGTCCGTCTCCCCGCCCCGCGCCGGCGCGCCCGCCTATTTCGACCACGCCGCGACCACGCCGCTTCGGCCCGAGTCACTCTCCGCCATGCTCCCGTACCTCACGGAGCATTTCGGCAACGCGTCCGGTGGTCATGCGCTCGCTCGCCGCGCCCGGCGTGCGATCGACGAGGGGCGCGACACGGTGGCGGAATGTCTGGGATGCGAGCCCGGGGAGGTCGTGTTCACTTCGGGAGGCACCGAGGCCTGCAATTTGGCGGTCCTGGGCGCGCCCGTCTCGCGAGGGTCGGTCGTCTGTTCCGCCGTCGAGCATCACGCCGTGCGCAATGCCTGCGCCGCGGTGGGTGGAGCCGAGGTGCCGGTCGACAGTTCGGGGACGGTCGACCTGGACAGGCTCGACGAGCTCGTGGACCCCGACGTGGGGCTTGTGTCCGTGATGCTCGTCAACAACGAGGTCGGGTCGATCCAGCCGCTCGCCGACGTGGCCGGGATCGTGCGGGAGCGAGCGCCACGCGCCATCCTGCACACCGACGCGGTGGCTGCCGTCGGATTCCTCGACGTGGCCGCACTCACCAGCGTGGCGGACCTCGTCTCCGTGAGCGGTCACAAGTTCGGAGGTCCCAAGGGGGCCGGTGCGCTCGTGGTCCGCAACGGGGTGCAGCTGTCACCGGTGCTTCACGGCGGGAGCCAGGAGCGCGGTCGTCGTCCCGGAACCCATGACGTCGCCGGCATCGTCGGTATGGCGGTCGCCCTCGCCGCGGCCACGGCTGAGCGGGTCCAGACGGGCGAACGGGTGGCGGTCTTGCGCGACCGGCTGGCCGACGGGCTGTCGGCCGTACCGGGCGTGGTCGAGACGGGCGTCCGCCGAAACCGCCACGGACATCCGGATCGCGCCGGGAAGGTGGCGTCGAGCTGCCACGTCTGCGTAGAGGGCGTTGACCAGGAGGAGCTCATCGTCCTCCTCGATGACGCCGGGGTGTGCTCGTCGGCGGGCGCGGCGTGCGCGAGCGGGGCGCTCGAGCCCAGCCACGTGCTCATGGCCATGGGGCTGTCGGCGTCACAGGCAAAGTCGGCCCTGCGGTTCTCGCTCGGGTACACGACAACCGACGCCGAGGTGGAATTCGCGCTGGCGGCGTTCCCGAAGGCCGTCGAGCGGCTGCGGGCCTAGCCCGGGGGGTTTCCCGCTCGGGCGCGTCCGCAGTGGTCGCCCTCTACGGGTTGCGCCTTACGGGTTGCCCTCTACGGATTGTCCTCTACGGATTGCTCGGGCTCGGAGAGGTGTTCGAGCTGTTCCCGGCCACGGACGAGCCCTGAGCACCGAACGCCATCGCCGGTGCGCACCGGGGGGAGACGCCGGCATCGTCGCCCGGGGTCTCGGTGGGGTCGGGATCGGCGATCGTCGTCGGGACTTGTCCGTCGTCGCCCACGTCGCAGGACGGCAGGCCCAGGATGACCGTGGTCGACGTGGTCGACGTGGTCGTAGTGGTCGGGGTCGGGAGCGGACCCAGCAGGCCGACTCCGGTCGTGGTGACCGTGCTCGGGGGCTGAGCGTTCCGCTGCGGGGGCGCCAGCGTCGCCGGCGGGAGCGCCGAGTGGGCGGTTCCATCCCGAGCGAGTGCTCTTGCCTCGAGGGCGAGCGTCGTTGGCGGGATCACGACATACGTGGTCGTGGTCGGGAAGGACGGAGCGGGGGCGAGGGCGCCCGGCGACGTGAGGTCGGGTCGCGATCCCTCGTGAGTGATGCTCCCTCCCACCTGCGGTGCACCCCGCAGCGCGTTGGGTGGGCTGGCGCCTTCCTTTGTGCCGTGGCCCAGGGCCGCCACCGCAGCCGCTGCACCGCCGGCCAGCGTCAACGACGCCGCTACCGACGCGACGAGCGGGACGTGGCTGCGGCTCGGGCGGGCGGGCACGCGCCGCGCCTGCCGGCGCCGGACGTAGAGGTCCGTGTCGGCGGCCAGAAGGAGAAGGTGGGGGTCCTCGGCCGCGGCGTTCCCCACCCCGGCCAGGCTCGCCACTCCCCAGCCGAACGCGGGACCGCCTTCCAGCGCGGCCCGCTCGAGCATCGCTCCGGCCCCTGCGGCATCGGTGAACGGCGCGACCACGGCGAACTCGTCTCCGCCGATGCGGTAGATGGTGTCGCCGTCCCGCAACCCGCCTCGCAGCGTCATGACGAGAGCCAGCAAAGCCGCGTCGCCCGCCGCGTGGCCACGGGTGTCGTTGATGCTCTTGAGGCCGTCGAGGTCGACGACCGCCACGGCGACGTCGAGCCCCGAGCGCACCGCACCGTGCACGGCCCGTCCCAGCTGTTCCTCGAGGGCCAGCCGGTTGGCGCACCCGGTGAGCGGATCCGTACGGGCTTCGGCCCGAAGTGCCGCGGCCGCGCCGTCGACGGCTTCGATGATCACCTGGTCGAGGACGGAGCGCACGGCGTTGGCGGTGATCGGTCGCGGTGCCGCGTCCTCTCCGGTGGGCTCGGGTCCCTCCGGTTCGGTTCCCTGGTCCGGGCTCGCCTCCCCTTGCGCCGGTTCCCCGGCGACGGCCTCCCCTTGCGACGCCGTTTCGATCGGCTCCGGCATGCTTTCAGGCCCTTCGGACGTGCTCTCGGGCGCTTCGGACGTGCTCTCGGACTCTTCGGACGTGCTCTGGTGGGGAATCGAGCTGGTCATCGTTGACGCGCCGACGAACGCCGTGCCCTCGATGAACACCGCCCCGTCGCCCACGGACTCGATGAGGACGTCGCGTAGGCACACGAGAGCGCCCACGGCATCGGCCGGCTCGTCGCACCGTGCGCCCCAACTCCGGGCTGCCCTCGCCAGGGCGGGAGTCACCGCGGCCCGGCGGAGCGCAGGATCGAGTGCGTTCACCAGGTAGACGGCTTCCGGACCGGAGCAGTGCTCGGGGCCCGTCGAGCGCTGCCGACATCGCTCCTCCCACACCTCGAGGAGCTCGGCCGATCGGGGCGAGGGAGTGCGATTCAATTCTGCTTCCGACACTTTGTCGTTCCTGCCGTTTCTGTCTAGAGGTCTGCGATTTGCCCTGGCGGTTGGAGTGGCTATTGGGATTGCAGTTGAGGATGAATCTGAAGTGACGACGCACGCGAACAAGACGCGCCGCGCCCATTCCGTTACAGGCTCGTATCACCCCCCGTATTGCGATCATCGCACTGCGTGCCCCGTGCACCCACTGAGCAAGGTGCTGTTTACCCAGGTGGGATCACGATTGAGCGAAAATTGCGAGGCCGCTGGCGGACGTCGCGTCACGCGTCGCGCCCTTTCAACGCGTTCGATTGCGACGCGTCGCAGTCACAGCCGCGACGCGACGCCGCCGTACGCTTGACGACCGTGCGCGTGCTCGTCGCGATGTCAGGCGGAGTGGATTCCTCGGTGGCGGCCGCGCTCCTTTCCGAGTCGGGCCACGAAGTGGTCGGGGCCACCCTGAAGCTGTGGGGAGGGGCCTCCGACAGTGGGTGCTGCTCGGTCGCCGACGTGGACGACGCCCGCCGGGTGGCGGAGCAGCTCGGGGTGCAGCACCACGTGTTCAACTTCACCGGCGCGTTCGAAACGGAGGTCGTGAACCGGTACGTCGACGAGCACGCGGCGGGCCGGACGCCCAACCCCTGCATCGAGTGCAACCGCCAGGTGAAGTTCGGCCTCCTGCTCGAGCGGGCGCTCCGCCTCGGTTTCGACGCTCTCGCCACCGGCCATCACGCCCGGCGGGTGGACGGGATCCGGGGTCCGGCCCTGCGCCGGGGTACCGATCGGGCGAAGGACCAGTCCTACGTGCTGGCCATGTTGAGCCGGGCCCAGCTCGAGCACGTGCTGTTCCCGGTGGGCGAGCTCACCAAGGACGAGGTCCGGGCCCACGCCCGGCGCCGGGGGCTGCGGACCGCCGCCAAGCCCGACAGCCAGGACGTGTGCTTCGTCCACTCGTCGACGGGGCGCTCCCAATTTCTCGGCGATCGTGTGCCGCTCCATCGCGCCGACCTGGTGGAGGCGTCGAGCGGCCGCGTCGTCGGCTCGGTCCCGGCCGCCGAGCTCGTCACCCCGGGACAGCGGCGAGGGCTCGGGATCGGATTCGACGGCCGGCGCCGCTACGCGCTCGCCGTGGACCTTCCGTCGAGGCGGATCCTCGTGGGGAGCTCGGAGGAGGCCACTGCGGTGCGCGTCGAGCTCGAGGACGTGCGCTGGATCGACGCTCCGCTCGCTCCCGGCGACCGGGCGCTCGCCCAGACCAACGCGCACGGCGCGCCCGCGCCGTGCCGATGGGCGGGAGGCGCGCTCGAGTTCGACAGGCCGCAACGCCTGGTGGCGCCGGGCCAGACGGTGGCCTTCTACGCCTGCGACGACCCGGACGCGGTGGTCGGCTCGGCCGTGGCCGCCTCCACCCCATTCACCCGCGCTGTGCCTGTTTCCACTCACTCAGCTCCGGCTCGCTCAGGTCGCACTCCCTCCACTCACGCCGGGTAAGGACCGGTACGCTCCCGAATCGTGGCGCGCTCCGCCGACAAGTCGCGTGACCCCGCCGACAGGGTCGTCGAGTTACGCAAACTGATCACGTACCACAGCGAGCGCTACTACCAGCTCGACTCGCCCGAAATCGCCGACGCCGAATTCGACGCGCTGGTCCGGGAGCTGCAGGCACTCGAGGACGAGCACCCTGAGCTCGTCACGCCGGATTCGCCCACGCGCCAGGTGGGCGGAGCGCCGTCGGTGATGTTCGCTCCGGTGCAGCACCCGACCCCGATGATGAGCCTCGACGACGCCTTTGGCATCGAGGAACTGCGGGCCTGGTTCGAGCGCATGGCTCGTGTCGCACCCGAGGCCGCCCAGGCGGAATTCGTGTGCGAGCTGAAGATCGACGGCTTGGCCATGTCGCTCATCTACGAGCGGGGCCGGTTCGTGCGCGCCGCCACGCGCGGGGACGGCGTCACCGGTGACGACGTGACCCACAACGTCGCCACGATCGAAGAAGTGCCCGAGCGCCTTGCCTGGCCGAAGGATCTCGGGCCCCTGCCCGCCTTTCTCGAGGTGCGCGGTGAGATCTACATGCCCGTGTCCTCGTTCGCCGAGCTCAATCGGCGCCAGCTCGAGGCGGGCCAGAAGGTGTTCGTCAACCCCCGCAATTCCGCCGCCGGTTCGCTGCGCCAGAAGGACCCCAAGATCACCGCGACACGCGACCTGTCGTTCTGGGCGTACCAGCTCGGCGCGGTCGAAGGTGGCCCGGTGATCTCGCGGCACAGCGACGCCCTCGAGCTGTTGCGCCGTTGCGGGTTTCCGGTCGAGCCCCAGATCCAGCTGGTGAAGGGCACCGCCGACATCGAGGCGTACTGCCGCCGGTGGGAGGAGCACCGCCACGACCTCGACTTCGAGATCGACGGCGTGGTGGTCAAGGTCGACGACCTCGCGCTGCAGCGGAAGCTCGGTTCGACGTCGCGCTCACCACGGTGGGCCATCGCGTTCAAGTTCCCTCCCGAGGAGCGGACGACCGAGCTGCGCCGGATCATGGTGTCGATCGGGAGGACGGGCCGGGCCACCCCTTTCGCCGAGCTCGAGCCGGTGTTCGTCGGGGGGTCCACCGTGGGACTGGCCACGTTGCACAACGAGGACCAGGTGCGGCTCAAAGACGTCCGACCGGGTGACACCGTCGTGGTGCGCAAGGCGGGAGACGTCATCCCCGAGGTGGTGGGGCCGGTGCTGTCGCTCCGTCCCCACAGGACAAGGCCTTGGCGGTTCCCCACCACGTGCCCGAGCTGTGGAAGTCCCCTCATGCGACTGCCGGGCGAGAGCGACACCTTCTGCACGAACCTGGAGTGCCCGGCGCAGCGGGTCCAGCGCATCGTCCACTTCGCGTCGCGCGGCGCCATGGACATCGAAGGTCTCGGCGAAAAGCGGGTCGTCCAGCTCGTCGAGGGGGGACTGCTCACCGACCCCGGTGACATCTATGCGTTGCGGCCGGAGCCGTTGGTGGCCATCGAGCGTTTCGGCGACCTGTCGGTTGACAACCTGCTCGGTGCGATCGAGCGATCGAAGTCCCGTCCGTTGAGCCGTCTGCTCGTGGGCCTCGGCATCCGGCACCTCGGGCCCACGGGGGCGCGGGCGCTGGCCCGCGCCCATGGGTCGTTGGACGCGCTGATCGAATTGCCGGTCGAGGTCATCGCCGCCACCGAAGGCATCGGACCGGTCATCGCCGACAGCGTGGTCGAGTTCCTGGCGCTGCCGGCCAACCGGGCCGTCATCGAGAAGCTGCGCGCCGCCGAGGTCAACTTGACCGAGCCGGGCGTTTCACCTGCCCGTGCGACCACCGGCGCGGGCGGGGCTCCGGGCGCGGGTGACTCTGCCGGTGCCGCGTCCCTCGAAGGACCGGCCCAGACGTTGGCCGGGAAGTCGGTGGTCGTGACCGGGACCCTCGACGGGTTCTCGCGCGAGGAGGCGGAAGAGGCGATCATCGCCCGAGGCGGAAAGTCGCCCGGAACCGTGTCGTCGAAGACATGGGCGGTGGTGCTCGGCATCGAGCCCGGGCAGTCGAAGCTGGCCAAGGCCGAACAATTGGGGATTCCCGTCATCGACGGGCTGCTCTTCTCCCGATTGCTCGAAACGGGCGAGATTCCGGATGACGACGCGTCGTGACCGGTAATTCCTGACGCGTCCAGCGTCGGAGTGCTCGCATTGGGCGCGCGTTGACCTGTCCACCGGTGGTCCACCACGCATCGGTAGCCTGGTCCGGGCCCCATGTCGACGATCACCGAATCCATCGGTCGGGTTTTGGCCGGCCGCTACCGGATCGAGGCCGCGCTCGGAAGCGGGGCCTCGGCCAACGTCTTCGCGGCCTTCGACACCACGCTGCAACGCAGAGTGGCGATCAAGGTGCTCCACCCCGCGCTCGCTTCTGACAGCGCGTTCCTGCGCCGCTTCCGTTCCGAGGCCCAAGCGGCGGCGGCCCTGACGCATGCGCACATCCTCACCGTGCACGACTGGGGAGAGGACGCCCGGGGCCCGTTCCTCGTGCTCGAGTTCCTGGGGGGCGGGTCGCTGCGCGACATCCTCGACGACGACCGGCGTTTGAGCGTGGAGCAAGCCGTCGCCGTCGGGGTGCAGGCGGCCGACGGGCTTGCCTTTGCCCACGCCCGTGGTTTCGTCCACCGGGACGTCAAGCCGGCCAACTTGCTCTTCGACACCGAGGGCCGGCTGCGGGTCGCCGATTTCGGTCTGGCCCGCGCCCTGGCTGAGGCCGCCTTGACCGAGCCGGCCGGTGTCACCGTCGGCACGGCGCGCTACGCCGCACCCGAGCAGGCCCTCGGTCATCGAGTCGACGGCCGCGCTGACGTCTACGCCCTGGCGCTGGTCCTGTACGAAGCGGTCACCGGGGTCGTGCCGTTCACGGCCGACACGACCCTGTCGACGCTGATGGCGAGGATCGGGGCGCGGCTCCCCGGGCACGACGGGCTCGGTCCCCTGGCCGACGTGCTCGATGCCGCCGCCGAACCGGAGCCCGGCGATCGCCTCGACTCGGCCGCGCTGACGAGCCGGTTGCGCGACCTTGCGACCGAGCTGCCGAAACCCGAGCGCCTGCCGCTCGCCGGTCCGGGCGGCGGTGGCGTCGTGCTCCCCCGGCCGACCCCGTCGACGAAAGAGGCCGCTTCGGACCGGACCGAGCACGGCATGGCCGCGCCGCCGCCCGCCGGTGTGCGCAAGCGCCTGGGCCGGGGACGGCGCAACCCCGACCTCCTGGCGATGGCGTCCGCGGTGGGCCTCACGGAGGAAGCGCTCGACGCCTTGCGCCGACGCAAGCGGTGGCCGTGGATCGTCGTCGTCGCCGTGCTCGCCGCCGGCTTGGCGGTGGCGGGGACCGCCCTCGCCCTCCACACCACCAAGCTGCTCGTGCCGAGCCACCGCCTGCCCGACGTCACGGGCCTCACCGTCGACCAGGCCAATGCCAAGCTGCACCGTGACAAGCTCCACGTGGCGGTGGTCCGGCAGCGCTCGTCGATCACCGTGCCCACCGGGCAGGTCCTGCGCGAGATCCCCGGGACGGGGACGAAGATCAAGGAAGGCAGCATCGTGCAGGTGGTGGTGTCCTCAGGGCCGCCGCCGGTGGCGGTCCCGGTGCTGTCGGGTCTGGCGGGCAACGGCGACTGCCCGGCCGTCACCGCTGCGCTCGCCCAAGCCCACCTGACGGCCAACTGCTCGTACCAGAACTCGACCACGGTGCCGAAGGGCGGCGTGATCGACTGGAACCCGAAGAACCAGGCCATCTACGGGACCTCGATCTCGGTGATCATCTCCTCGGGGCCCCCGACGGTTGCCGTCCCTGCGCTCAACGGCTCGACCTGCGCCGGCGCGACCGCCACGCTGCAGGCGCTGAACCTGTCGGCCAGCTGCACCGAGCAGTACAGCTCCTCGGTCCCGAACGGGCAGATCATCGACTGGAACCCGAAGGGCACCGTCCCGTGGGGGACCACCATCAGCATCGCCATCTCGAAGGGCCCCCAGCCCGTGGCCGTCCCGCCCGTCTACGGCCACACCGTGTCCGACGCCATCGCCATGCTCCAGGCCGCCGGGCTGAACCCGGTGAGCGGCGGAGGGTCCCTGAGCGGGCATGTCTTCCTGAGCGATCCCGCTCCGGGCACCCAGGTGCTTCCCGGCACGCAGGTCACGCTGTACAGCAGGTAGCCGGCATGCCCTCCGGAGGCGGCCGGGTGCGGGGGAGGCGGGAGTAGGGACATGGCCGACTGCGACTTGTGCCAGGCGGTCCGGCTCACCACCTGGTATCACGAGGACGACGTGTGCTGGGTGGCGGACTGCGAAGTCTGCGGGGTGCCGATGGTGGTGTGGCGCACACACGGGACCGAGCCCCCGTCCGAGGAGCGCGACCACATGCTGACCGAGCTCGGCCGGGTGGCAGACGCCGTCCTGGGCGAGGGGATCTGGTCGGTGGACCCGGTGATGCGCCAGATCCCCGATCACTTCCACGCGCACGCCCGCGACCCCAATTGGTGGATGCGCCGCCTCGGCGCCCGACGCCGCTAGGGCCGCGTGCGGGTGAAACCGGGCCAGACGCGGCAGCCGCCCCAGCGCGGGGCGATCTGACCATGGCGTTCCTGGACCGCAGCGACGCCGGCCGACGTCTCGCCGCCCTGCTCGTGGAGAAGGACTTCCCCGATCCGGTCGCCGAGGGCATGGCCCGCGGCGGCGTCCCGGTCGCGCACGTGATCGCCGGCGTCCTCGGCGCGCCGCTCGACGTCGTGGTCGTGCGCAAGCTTGGGCACCCGAACCAGCCCGAGCTCGGTCTCGGCGCCATCGGCGAGAACGGAGTGCGGGTCGTGAACGAGGTGCTGGTGGAGCAGCTGCGTGTGCCGCCCGAGGTCATCGACGCGGTCGCCGCTCGCGAGCTCGACGAGCTCGAGCGGCGGCTGCGCGCGTATCGGGGCGACCGCCCGCCTGTCCCGGTGGAGGGTCGCACCGCCATCGTGGTGGACGACGGACTTGCAACCGGGTTCACGGCGCGCGCCGCGGTCGAGGTGATGCGACGCCGCAACGCCTCGACGGTCGTGCTCGCCGTCCCGGTCGGCCCCCCGGGGGCCGTCGACGCCTTGCGGAGTGTCGCCGACGACGTCGTGTGCGTCGAGATCACCGAACGATTCTTCGGGATCAGCGAGTGGTACGTGGACTTCCACCAGGTGAGCGATGCCGAGGTTGCTCGACTCCTCGCCGACGCCGGCCCTCGCTGGGCGTGACCGGCGGCCTCGTGATCGAGCTCGTGAGGCCGTGATCCCCCGGTGATCAAGTACCTGGGATCGAAGCGGCGACTCGTTCCGGTCCTCGCCGACATGGCGCGGCGAGCCCGGGCAGGCAGTGCGCTCGATCTGTTCACGGGGACCACGCGGGTCGCGCAAGCCTTCAAGGCGGGCGGTGCCGTGGTCACCGCGCTCGACCGCGGGCGCGCCGCGGCGGTGCTCGCCGGCTGCTACGTCGCCACCGATGCCGCGGCCGTCGACCGCGCCGAGATCGAAGACGCTGTGGCTCGGCTCAACGAGCTACCCGGGCGACCGGGATACGTGACAGAGACCTTCTGCACCCGGGCCCGTTTCTTCCAGCCGGCCAACGGCGCCCGGATCGACGCGGTGCGCGACGCCATCGAGCGCGACTACCGCGGGACGGCGCTCGAGCCCGTGCTCGTCACCAGCCTGCTCGAGGCGGCCGACCGAGTGGACTCCACGACCGGGGTGCAGATGGCGTACGTCAAGCAGTGGGCCAGTCGTTCGTTCCGTCCGCTCGAGTTGCGTGTGCCCCAGCTGCTCCCCGGTCCGGGCCGGGCCGTCCGGGGCGACGCGTGCGAGCTCGCCGCGTCGCTCGGGGAATTCGATCTCGCCTATCTCGACCCGCCGTACAACCAGCACCGCTACGAGGCGAACTACCACATCTGGGAGACGCTCGTGGCGTGGGACGCCCCCGACCACTACGGCGTGGCGTGCAAACGCACCGAGGTGCGCGACGGCCCGCGCAGCCTTTTCAACTCCCGACGGACCATGCCCGAGGCGCTCGCCCGGGTGGTGCACGACGTCCGGGCCCGGGTGCTCGTGCTGTCCTACAACGACGAGTCGTGGATCGACCTGACCGCGCTGGCGGAGCTGTGCCGCGTGCGCGGCCATGTCGAGGTCCTGGCGTTTCCTTCCGACCGTTACGTGGGGGCCCGGATCGGGATCCACAACCCGGCCGGGACGCGGGTCGGCACGGTCGGGCGCCTTCGCAACCTCGAGTACCTCGTGGTGGCAGGCGAACGCGCCGAGGTCCGGAGGATCGTCTCTCCCTGGCGCGCCGAGGTCGTCGACCCCGACGAAGTCGCTGTCTGACTGGCCCGGAGCTTCCGTCGATCTGCCTGTTGCCGCCGTCGATTCGGCCGGCACGGTGCCAGGTCTTGCTTGACCCCTCTGCGTCGTCCCTGCCAACGTTGACGGCGCCCGAGCCCCGGACTTCGGACGGGTCGCTGCGATACCGCTGGTGTTCCGGTGCTGTTCCGGTGCTGTTCCGGTGCTGTTCCGGTGCTGTTCTGGTGCCGTTTCCGGTAGGTCGGGGAACCTGCGGGCCGGGCTGGCGAGGCCGGGAGCGGGCTGACCGGGCTGGGCCAGGCAGTAGAAGGTACGGGGGAAATCGAGGGAGGGGATGCATGGGTTCGCTCGACGGACGGGTGGCGATCATCACCGGTGCCGGCCGGGGCATCGGGCGGGAGCATGCGCTCCTGTTCGCGGCCGAGGGCGCCAAGGTGGTCGTCAACGATCTCGGGGGGGCGGTCGACGGGTCGGGTGACGACCGAACCCCGGCGGAACAGGTCGTCGACGAGATCCGGTCGATGGGAGGCGAAGCGGTTGCCAGCGCCGACGACATTGCGGACTGGCAGGGCGGGAAGAACCTCGTGGACGCGGCGGTCGATGCGTTCGGCGATCTGCACGTCCTCGTGAACAATGCCGGGATCCTCCGGGACAAGATGCTCGTGAACATGTCCGAGCCGGAGTGGGACTCGGTCATCCACGTCCACCTGAAGGGTCACTTCGTCCCGACTCGGCACGCCGCCGCCTACTGGCGTGAGCAGGTGAAGGACGGACGCGAGGTGAGCGCGTCGATCGTCAACACGTCGTCGACGTCGGGTTTGCTCGGCAATCCGGGGCAGACCAATTACGGGGCGGCGAAGGCGGGCATCGCCGCGTTCTCGGTGATCGCGGCCCAGGAGCTGAGTCGCTACGGCGTGCGCGTCAACGCCATCGCGCCCGCTGCCCGGACGAGAATGACTGAGCAGACTCCCGGGCTCACCGACATCGTCAAGGCGCCGATCGACCCCGGGTCCTTCGACGTGTGGAACCCGGCGAACGTGTCGCCGCTCGTGGCGTACCTCGCAACCGAGTCGTGCCCGTTGAACGGCAAGGTCCTGTTCGTGCAGGGGGGACAGGTCCGCGTGTTCCAGCCGTGGACCATGACCGACACCATCCAGCGCGACGATCGCTGGACGGTCGAGGAATTGGCCAAGGAGCTGCCCCCGCTCTTCGACTGACGCCGGGATCGCTCTTGCGATACGGGCGCGTTCGACCCCGGACCGTCCGTCCCCAGCGCGCCGGATTACGCGTCCGCTTCGAGAAGTTCCTTCATCGTCTCGGCCGCGGTCTCGAGCTGGCGCTTGGTCAGCCGCACCATGACGGGCTCGGCGAGCTTGAAGAAGCCCTTTGAATCCCCCCGCCAGTGGGAGGTCATCCGGGTGCCTCCCTCTACCGACTCGAAGCGGTGGTTCACCTCCATGTCGAACGGGCCCGAAACGGTCTTGGCCGCGAGCACCTCGTCCTCCTTGTAGTCGGTGGTCTCCCACACCGTCTCGTAGGGAATCTTCAGGAAGCGTCCCTTCATGGTGGTGTGCACTCCGATCGTCTGCGTGTCGGAGTCCATGTGCGCTTCGGTCACCATAGGTGAGTAGAGCGGGATGTTCTCTGCATTTGCGGCGTACGCAAAGACGCCGGCGATCGGCCTCGCAATGGTGGTTTCGATGGTGAACTCGTTCATGACCTTCCCCCTTTCGGCGGGCCGACGACCCCGATGGGGCCGACGCCCGGCCATGGCCAAAAACGCAGCAACCGAAACAAGTCAACACCCGCGATCCCGACGGGACAAGGGTGAGAAGTGACCGAATGGTCATGGGCTCGAGAAGCCGACCACCTCACGTGCCCAAGTGACCAAGAGACCGAAGGGACAAGAAAACGGCCGGGAAGAGGCGTCGCGTCCCGGCGGTAGCCTGGGCCGGCCTTGAGCCCTTCGTTCCCGTCCCCCGGAGACGATCGCGCCCGCGCAAGCCTGTTGAGGTCGTGGCGCGAGGCGCTCGGCACGCGGGCGCGTTCAAGCCCCCGCTACCAGTGGTGGGTCCTGTGGGTCGCCTTGTCGGGCCTGCTCGCCACGAACCTGCTGTTCACCGTGTTCGTGGTGGCGCTTCCGCAGGTCGCGCACGGGCTGCGGGTGAGCGAGGCCACGGTCACGTGGACGGTCACGGGTCCGATGCTCGCCTTCGGCGTCATCGCCCCCCTCGCCGGCAAAGCCGGTGACCTGTGGGGGCAGCGGCGCATGTTCCTGCTGGGGGTGACGGCCGAGATCGGTGTGGCTGTGTTGTCGGCCGCCGCGCCCAACGCCGGAGTGCTCATCGCAGCCCGCACGCTCGGCGGTGCCGTGGGCGCCTCGATCGGATCGGCCTCGATGGCGCTCGTGCTCTCGGTCTTCGACAAGGACGACCGGGTGAAGGCGCTCGGCTTCTGGTCGCTCGTGGGGGCGGGCGGCCCGGTCATCGGGGTGGCCATCGGCGGACCGGTCATCCAGCTGTTCGGGTGGCGCTGGATGTTCGTCCTCCAGGTGCCGTTGCTCGTCATCGCCACGCTCCTGGCGGTGGCGGTGCTGCCCGAACGGGCCACCGAGCGCCAGCCCGTCGCACGCGGCGAGCTCAACCTGGACTGGGCCGGCGCGGGCTCACTGGCAGTGTGCGTGGGGGCCCTCCTGTTCGCGTTGAATCGCGCCCCCGAGTGGGGATGGACCAGCCCGGTGGTGCTCGGCGCGTTCGCGTTGTCACCGTTGGCGGGAGGCCTGTTCGGCCTGGTCGAGCGCCGGGCGACCGAGCCCGTGTTCCCACCTCACTATCTGGGTCGGCGCAACTTCGCCTTCCCCATCGCGGCCCAGACGTTCGCCAACTTCGCCTACCTCGGGGCGTTCTTCCTGTCCCCGCTCTTGCTCGAAAAGGTGTACGGCTACGCGCACAACCAGTCCGCCGTGGGGTTCTTGGTGCTGCCCCGGCCCGTCGTCTTCTCCGCCATCGCGCCCATCGCCGGCTATGTCGCGGTCCGCATCGGGGAGCGGACCTCGGCCGTCGTGGGGACCACCGCCGTCGCCCTGTCGATGGGCGTCTTCGCCCTCACCGGCCACTCGACCGGGCTGGCGCTCGTCGAGGTGGCGCTGGTGTTGTCGGGCGTGGGCCTCGGCGTGTCGTCACCCTCGCTGTCGTCCATGGTCTCGAACGAGTTCGCGGCCAAGGACCTCGGGGCGGCGAGCGGCTCGCAACAGCTGATGAACCAGGTCGGCACGGTGGCAGGCATCCAGGTCATGCAGACCGTGCAGGCGTCGGCCTTTCACGGCCACAGAGGAGCCGGCGCGCTGCTCAATTCGTTCCACCTCGCCTATGTGGTGGGCGGCGCCGTCGCCCTCCTCGGTGTGGTGGCTGCGGCGATGTCGCGTTCGACGGTGCGGACCGGCGCGGCCCAAGTCGTGTTCGAGCCTCTCGACGAGGGTGAGCGGCAGCCGGCCGTCCTGGCCGGATCGATGAATGCCGACGACGTGCCACTGGCCCGTCGCGTCCCCGTTCGGGAATTTCCCGCCGAAATGGGCTGAAGCGCCGGGGCGGGGGCGATTCCTGGCATCCTTTCCGGGTCGGGAGGACGCCGCGCGACGAACCCGCCTGTCCGGCCACTCCGCGGCTGCCGGCAGGGGGGTTGGTCATGACGTTCGCCACCGAGTTGTTTCGCACCCTCACGAACGCGGACGCCGCCAGCGTGTGGGACATCCTCGCGCCTTCGTGCAAGGGATCGGCCTATCTGTACGGCATGGCTGTCGAGTCGGATTGGACACCCGGGTCCCCGATCACCCTCGGCCCCGATGGCGGGCCCCGGCTGACCGGCGTCGTGCTGGCCGCCGACCGGCCGCGCCGGCTCACCTACACGTTGGGCGACAGTGCGGAGAAGCCTTCTGTGTACGTCACGTGGGAGATCCGCACCGACTCGTGCGGGACGGTGGTGCGCCTCTACGTCGACGAGGTCGACCCAGTGGCCGGCTCGGCCGAGGAGCTGGAATCGGTGTGGCTTCCGGTGCTGGCGAGCCTGCGCCTGCGACTCGAGTCGTCCGCCTCGAATGGATCGTCCGCCTCGAATGGATCGTCCGCCTCGCACGGACAAGCCGCGAGGCGCACTCGGCCGTAGCGTCGCGCCGGCGCTACGCCGTGATGTCGCGCCGGCGCCCTCCCGGGAGATGTTGCGCAGGCGCCCTACGCCGTGATGTTGCGCAGGCGCTTGGCGACCTCGAGCGCCGTGTCGTCCTGGGGGACGCCCTGCATCATCATGAGCTTTGCCATGTCGCCTTCGACCTTGACCTTGCCGGCCATGAAGGCCTGCATGCCCACCTGTGGATTGCCGTCCACCAGGATCGCCTTGGCCGTGTCGTAGTCGAGAGTGACCTTGAGGTCGACCGGGTCGATATGCCCGGTCTCGAGCCGCAGGCTCCCGTCGGTGGTGTCCATGTGCGCGTCGATGGACCCCTCACCGAACGGCACGTCGATGACGACCAGGTTCATCCGCATCTGGTGGGGGACCGTGCCGGCCCGGCCTTCGTACTCGGACCGGATCTTCCGTGCCTCTTCCACCCACTCGCTGCTGAGGAACGGGTATTGGGCCATCGTCGCTGTGCTCCTTGCTGCTCCAGTCGGCCGTGCCCCGCAACGGCCATCCGACCATTCGGCCGCTCACCCTACCCGGCACCTCGCGTCCGGGGAGGCGGGCGGCCGTCCGCGGCCTGTGACCTACCATCGGCTCGTGACCGCCCCCGTCATGCCCGGCGCCGAACCGCTCTCGTACCAGGGAGGCGCCGCGGGCGTGCTCGTCCTGCACGGGTTCACCGGCAACCCGCAGTCGATGCGACCCGTGGCCGAGGCGCTCGTCGACGCCGGCTTCACCGTCGAGATGCCGCTGCTCCCCGGGCACGGCACCGCGATCGAGGACATGATCCCCACGCGCTGGTCGGATTACCGGGCCGCGGCGGAGGAAGCGTTCACCGATCTCGCCGCCCGGTGTGACGAGGTTGCGCTGGTGGGGTTGTCGGTCGGCGGGACGTTGTCGTGCTGGCTGGCCGAGCACCATCCCGAGGTGCGGGGCGTGGCGGTCGTGAACCCCTTTGTCGAGCCGCCCGCCGAGGAGTTCCGCGACGTGCTGCGGGGCGTGCTCGAGTCCGGGACCGACGTCGCGCCGGGCGTCGGGTCGGACATCGCCAAGGAGGGCGTGCGCGAGCTCGCCTATCCGGGCACCCCGATCGCCGCCGCGCTGTCGCTGTTCGAGGGCATCGACGCCGTGGCGGCAGGCCTGGCGCGCATCACCTGCCCGGTGCTCCTGCTGTCCAGCCGGGCCGACCATGTCGTCCCGCCGACGTCGGGGGACGTGCTCGAGGCGGGCGTGGGCGGGCCGATCGAGCGGATCTGGCTCGAACGGAGCTACCACGTCGCCACGCTCGACCACGACGCCGAGCTCGTGATCGCCAAGACGGTGGACTTCGTGCGCTCCGTGCTGGGGGAGGAAATGGGGGACCGGTCGGTGGTGGGGACGGCGGGGTGATGGGAGACGAGCCCCGCCTGACGCGCGAGGACGCCGCGTACGTGGCGCGCCTCGCTCGTATCGACCTGAGCGACGACGAGCTCGACCGGTACGCCCTCCAGCTCGCCGCCGTCCTCGAGCACGCCGCCCAGGTCGCCGCGCTGGACACGAGCGGGGTCGAGCCCACCGCCCACCCGCTCCCGCTCCAGAACGTGCTGCGTGCCGACGAGGTGCGGCCGTCGCTCGACCGGGACGAGGTGCTCTCCCAGGCGCCCGCGGCCGAAGCCGGGCGGTTCAAGGTGCCGCGCATCTTGGGCGACGCTCCGTGACCGGCGACGGCGGGGAGACACGTCCGGAGGCACCGGACGGTCCGACCGGGCCCGCCATCGACATCGCGCGCCGGGTCCGCGCTGGCGAGACGAGCGCGCGTGAGGTGGTCGAGCATCACCTCGGCGCCATCGACCGCTACGACGGCGAGCTGCACGCGTTCGTCACGGTGCTCCACGACGCGGCCCGCGCCGAAGCGGACGCCCTCGACCGGCGTGTCGCCGCGGGAGACGACCCGGGCCCGCTCACCGGTGTCCCAGTGGCGCTCAAGGACAACATGTGCACGCGCGGTGTCCCGACGACCTGTTCATCGCGCATCCTCGACGGGTGGCTCCCTCCCTACGACGCCACCGTGGTGGAGCGGCTGCGAGCCGCGGGGGCGGTCGTGATCGGGAAGACGAACCTGGACGAATTCGCCATGGGGTCGTCGACCGAGAACTCGGCCTTCGGCCCCACCCGCAATCCCTACGACCTCGACAGGGTCCCGGGCGGCTCGTCGGGTGGTTCGGCCGCCGCGGTGGCGGCCGGCCTCGTGCCCGTCGCGCTCGGCTCGGACACGGGGGGGTCGATCCGCCAGCCGGCCGCGCTGTGCGGCGTGGTCGGGATGAAGCCGACGTACGGCACGGTGTCGCGCTACGGGTTGGTGGCGTTCGCCAGCTCGCTCGACCAGATCGGTCCCCTCACGGGCACGGTGGGAGAGGCCGCCGTGCTGTTCGACGCCATCGGGGGCCACGACCCCCGTGACTCGACCTGCCTCGAGCGCCTGCCGCCGCGTTCTGCGAGCGCCGTGTCCGAGGGTGTCGAAGACCTGCGGATCGGGGTGGTGACCGAGCTCCTCGACGGCGTCGACGCCGCCATCGCAGCGCGCGTGCGCCAGGCGGCCGACGCGCTCAGCGCCGCCGGGGCGAAGATCGAGGAGTGCTCGGTGCCCGAGCTCCGCCTCGCGCTGCCGGCCTACTACCTGCTCGCTCCGGCCGAGGCCTCGTCCAACCTGGCCCGCTACGACGGAGTCCGTTACGGCCTGCGCGTCGACGCGGACGACGTCGAAGCGATGAACGGCGCCACCCGGGCGGCCGGGTTCGGCGCCGAAGTCAAGCGGCGCATCATGCTGGGCACCTACGCCCTGTCGGCCGGCTACTACGACGCCTACTACGGACAGGCCCAGAAGGTCCGGACGCTGATCCTCGACGCCTTGAGTGCCGCCTACCAGCGACACGACGCGTTGTTGGGCGCGACCACCCCCACGACCGCGTTCGCGATCGGCGACAAGGTCGACGACCCGTGGTCGATGTACCTGTCGGACCTGTGCACGGTCCCGTCGAATCTGGCTGGCCATCCCGGCATCAGTGTGCCGTTCGGGTGTGACGATGCCGGGCTGCCCGTGGGCGTGCAGGTGCTCGCCCCGGCGTTGGGTGAGTCCGTCATGTTCCAAGTGGCGGCCGTGGTGGAGCACGCCGCGCCCCACATGGCCGAGCCCGGGGTGCTGGCGCGATGAGCGCCGAGGGGTGGGAGCCGGTCATCGGGCTCGAGGTGCACTGCGAGCTCAAGACGGCGACGAAGCTGTTCTGCGGGTGCCGCAACGCCTTCGGCGACGAGCCCAACACCAACGTCTGCCCGGTGTGCCTGGGGCTGCCCGGGTCGCTTCCCGTGCTGAACGTGCGGGCGGTCGAGTTCGCCATGCGGATCGGCGCGGCGCTCCATTGCGAGGTGCGGCCGTCGCTGTTCCACCGCAAGAACTACTTCTATCCCGACATGCCGAAGAACTATCAGATCAGCCAGTACGACGCGCCGATCAACGTCGGGGGATGGCTCGAGCTGCCCGACGGGAGCCGGGTCGGGATCGTGCGGGCCCATCTCGAGGAGGACACGGGAAAGACGACCCACGTCGGCGGCGGCGGACGCATCCATGACGCCGGGTACGCGCTGGTCGACTACAACCGCGCCGGGGTGCCGTTGGTCGAGATCGTCTCCGAGCCGGACATGCGGTCCGCCGCGCAGGCGAGACTGTACGCGTCGGAGTTGCGGGCCATCCTCGTCGCCACCGAAGCCTCCGACGGGCGGATGGAGGAGGGCTCGATGCGCGTCGACGCCAACGTGTCGGTTCGGCGCGCCGGCACGGTCGAGCTCGGTACGCGATGCGAGATCAAGAACATGAACTCGCTTCGCTCGTTGGCGCGCGCCATCGAGTACGAGGTGACGCGTCAGACCGGGTTGCTCGAAGCGGGCGACAAGGTCGCCCAGGAGACGAGGCACTGGGACGAGAACCGGGGCGAGACCATCGCGCTGCGCTCGAAGGAAGAGGCGTTCGACTACCGCTACTTCCCGGAGCCGGACCTGGTCCCGATCGCGCCCGACCCGTCGTGGGTATCGGAGGTGGCCGCGTCGCTCGGGCCCATGCCGGCCGCCCGGCGCGCCAAGCTCGGGGCGTTGTTCGGACCCGAGCTGCCCACGGGGTCCCGGGCCGACCAGATCCAGACCGTGGTCGAGCACGAGCTCGACGGTCTCGTGACATCGTCCGTGGCGGCTGGGATCAAGCCGGACCTCGCGCTCGCCCGAACCGCCAACGAGGCATCGGCCCACCCCGATCGGGCCCGCGTCCTGGCGCCCACGTCGTACACGGCGCTGTTGCGCATGGAGCAGGACGGGCACCTGAACGCCACCCAGACCAAGGCGGTGCTGGCCGAGATGCTCGAGCGCGGTGGCGAGCCGGGCGAGATCGCCAGGCGCAAGGGATTCGAGGCGATCGACATGGACGCCGTCGCCGACGTGGTCCGGCAGCTCGTCGACGCCCATCCCCAGGAGTTCGAGCGCTACAAGAACGGCGACGACAAGGTCGCCGGGTTCTTCGTCGGCCAGGCGATCAAGGCCACCGGGAACCGGGCCGTCGGCAAGGCCGTCACGGAGGAGCTCCGCCGCCTCAGGATCTGATCCGGTCTTCTGACTGCTTCCATAGCCTGTTACAGCCTCCTGTCACCATGGCGTCGTGCTCGCCGAACTGAAGAAGGTCAATCGGATCCTGGAGGAAGCCACCGCGGGCGCCGACCCCGACCTTGTCGAGACCTCCCAGGCGGCGGCGGTCTACGTCCAGGCGTGTGAAATCGTGCGCCGAGGCGAGGCGATCAAGATCCTCTACGCGTCGCGTACGACCGAGTCCCAGGTCTGGAAGGACGAGGGGCACCGCTCCCCCGAGGAGTGGATGGCGTCCACGGCCGGCGCGGGCATCGGCGAGGTACGTTCCACCTTGGAGACGGCCAACCGCCTCTCGTGGCTGCCCGCCACCGAGGAGGTGTTGCGCAGAGGCGAGCTCTCCTCCGGACAGGTGAAGGAGATCGCGGCCGCCGCCACCCACAGGCCCAGGTCCGAGGCCGAGCTCCTCCAGACCGCCGCAACGGGATCCTTCAAAGGCCTGAAGGAGCGCTGCAGGAATGTCCTGGCCGAGACGTCCTCGGCCGAGGAGGACGCCGAGCGCCACCGCAGAGTCCACGAGAAGCGCTCTTTTCGACACTGGAGCGAGCCCGACGGGGCCTTCAAGGGCGAGGTCACCCTGACACCCGACGACGGTGCTCGCCTGCTCAGTGCGATCCAACACCGAGCCGACGAGCTCTTCGACGAGGCCAGAAAGGCCGGTCGGGAGGAGCCGCCGGCCGCGTACCGGGCCGACGCCCTGGTGGACCTGGTGACCGGTTCGGGCGGTCGCCGGAGGACGGGGCGCGAGCGGGTCGACATGTTGGTCCATGTGGACGCCACCGCCTTGTTCCGGGGCTACGTGGCAGACGGCGAGATGTGTGAGATCAGGGGAGTGGGCCCGGTCCCGGTGGCCACGGCCCTGAGCCTCCTTCCTGACTCCTGGCTCAAGGTGGTCGTCAAAGACGGCGTCGACATCAGAACCGTCTGTCACCCCGGCCGCACCATCAACGCGGTGCTCAGGACCGCGCTGGAGGTCAGAGACCCCACCTGCCGCGTGCCGGGGTGTGACACGGCCTTGGGACTCGAGATCGACCACGTCGTCGAGGTCACCCAAGGTGGCATGACCGAGATCGCGAACCTGTGTCGCCTCTGCCACTACCACCATTACTTGAAGACCACCCACCAGTACGCCCTCTCCGGCGGCCCGGGGAACTGGGTCTGGGAGCCCGTGGGAAACGCGTCACCAGCTGAACGCAACGGACAGGAGCTCTTGGGCGGCAATCTTGAGATCCAGGATGCCGGTGGTCCTCGCCCGACTCCCCACGCCACCAACGGTCGCGGCGCTCCCCGAGATCCAAAGGACTCTCGGGACAAGGGATTGCTACGACGAAGGCAACGGAAGCCGCGCTCGGGCGGCGCGGTCGCAGGTTCGAGCACCCTGATCGATTCGAGCTGAAGGCCGGCGTTCGACCGGCGCCAGCGAGACTCCGACGAAGACACCAGATGTCCCCTCGGACTGGTTGGCGGTCTGATGCGCGCACCTGCCCCATAACCTGGGATCGTGCGCGTACGAGTGACCGGCTCGGGCCCGGCGGGACGGATCGAACGACTTCGTCAGCCGGAGGTCGTCTGGAGACTCCGACGGTCCCGTGTCGTTCGGACGGTGCTCCGGTCCGCCGCCACCATCTGTCTCGCGCTCCTGGGAGTGGTCGCCCTCATCACCGCCTTCCTGGTGTGGGTGTCCGGTCACGCCGTGGCCTGGAGCGTGGTCGGCTTTCTGTTCGCTGCCGCCCCCCTCGCCGGACTGGTGCTGTCTCTCGGGGTGGGGCTCCGTGCCGCGATCGCCGCCGGTCCCGGCTGGATCGGGGTGCGCTTCCTCCGCCACTGGCGCGTCGTCGACCTGAGCGCGGTCCGCGCTGTGCATATGGGATTCGAGGATCCGTTCGGCGGATTCGGACCGTTCGGGCGTGGTCGCTTCGGCCCGTTCGGGCTTCCGGGCGCGGGCGGCGCGATGGGCGGTTTGCCCCGCGAGCTCGGCCCAGGACCGGGGGGCCCCGCCGCTGGAGGTCCCGACGAAAGTGGTCCAGCGGGTGGCAGTCCCGCCGGTGGGAATCCTGCCGGCTCAGGGCGCGCCCTGGTCCTCGAGGACGCATCGGGCGGTCGCATCGAGCTCGAGCCGGACGCGCTCGATTCGGGGCTCGCCGACGTCGTTCGCCGCGGTTTGAACCCCAATGCGGACGTCACGCCCGACGCGGCGCGCGCCTTGGGCGAAGTGGGTCGTACGCCGCCGGAGTCGGGAGAACAGGACACTCCCTGAGCCCGGAACGCCGGAGCCATGAGCGCGGCGCCCTAACCTGGTCGACCATGGCCGAGTCCCCCGACATCGCCGAATCCTCCCAAGGACACGGCATGAAGATCCGCAGCTACGAGGTCACCGACGGGCCCACGCGCGCGCCCGCCCGGGCGATGCTGCGGGCGATCGGCATGACCGACGACGACTGGGACAAGCCCCAGGTGGGCGTGGCGTCGTCGTGGAACGAGGTCACCCCGTGCAACATGCCGCTCGACCGCCTCGCCAAGCGCTCCAAGGAGGGCGTGCGCGATGCGGGCGGCTACCCGGTGGAGTTCGTGACGATCGCGGTGTCCGACGGGATCTCCATGGGACACGAGGGCATGCGAGCCTCGCTCGTGTCGCGCGAGATCATCGCCGACTCCATCGAGACGGTCATGCACGCGGAACGCTTCGACGCCCTGCTCACGTTCGCGGGCTGCGACAAGTCGCTGCCGGGCATGCTCATGGCCGCGGCTCGGCTCAACCTGCCGGCGGTCTTCCTGTACGGCGGGACCATCCTTCCCGGACAGCTCGGCGGCCGCGCCCTCGACATTGTCAGCGTGTTCGAGGCCGTCGGCGCCCATGCGGCCGGCACCCTGAGCGACGAGGAGCTCTCCCTCATAGAACGCCACGCCTGCCCCACGGCGGGATCGTGCGCCGGGATGTTCACCGCCAACACGATGGCTTCTGTGGCAGAAGCGCTCGGCATGTCGCTGCCCGGGTCGGCGTCCCCTTCCGCCGTCGACCTGCGCCGCGACACCTTCGCCTACGACTCGGGCAAGGCGGTCATCGAGCTCCTCGCCCGGGGCATCCGGCCCCGCCAGATCATGACCAAGGCCGCGTTCGACAACGCCATCGCGGTGGTCATGGCACTCGGGGGTTCGACCAACGCCGTGCTGCACCTCCTCGCCATCGCCAACGAGGCCCGGGTCGAGCTCGGCCTCGACGACTTCAACCGCGTGGCGGCCCGGGTGCCGCACATCGCCGACACCAAACCTCACGGCCGCTTCCACATGGTCGACCTCGACGGGGTGGGAGGCATCCCCGTGGTCATGCGCGAGCTCCTCGATGCCGGGCTGATCGACGGCGACTGCCTCACGGTGACCGGAAAGACGGTGGCCGAGAACCTCGACGCCCTCGACCCTCCCGCGCCCGACGGCCAGGTGGTGCACCCCCTCTCCGCGCCCATCCACGCCAGTGGCGGCATCGCCATCCTCACCGGATCCCTGGCGCCCAACGGTGGGGTCGTCAAGGTGGCAGGCATCGACTCCGACCGCTTCGAGGGCATCGCCCGGGTCTTCGACGGTGAGCAGGGCGCGCTCGACGCCATCCTGGCCGGGCACATCGAGCCCGGCTCCGTCGTCGTCATCCGCTACGAGGGCCCCAAGGGCGGTCCCGGCATGCGCGAGATGCTCGCGGTCACCGGAGCGATGAAGGGCGCGGGACGCGGCGGGGACTGCGCGCTCGTCACCGACGGCCGTTTCTCGGGAGGAACCCACGGCTTCTGCGTCGGCCATATCGCCCCAGAGGCCGTCGACGGCGGGCCCATCGCGCTCGTGGCCGACGGTGACCGCATCGTGATCGACGTTCCGACCAAGCGCATCGACCTTGTCGTGGACGACGCGACCCTCGTCCAGCGCCGCGCCACGTGGAAGCTGCCCGAGCCGCGCTACACCACCGGGGTGCTCGCCAAGTACGCCCGGCTCGTGACCGGCGCCGAGCGGGGCGCCATCACCGAGCCCTAACGGGCCGCGATCACCGAGCCGCAGCGCAGCGGGAGCGCGCACCCCCTCAGGTTCTCGTCGCCCGCCAGCAGCTCGTCACGTACGGGATCTCGACCCGTTCGTGGTTCGTCAGGGCACGGTGCGAGTCGACCAGCTCGGACACCTGGGCGAGCAGTGCGGCACGCTCCTCCTCGGGCATCACCTGGACCTGGCTCCGAGTCGAGATCAACGTGACCACGTCGCGGCGGGCGACGTCGTGGGTCCACGGGAAGTCGCGCGCCGCTCGGGCGGTGAACGGCGCCCCGGGCGGGAGCATCACCTGGGCCGGTCCTCCGTGCACGTCGTCGCCGCCCAGGATGGCGCCGAGCTCGGCCATCCACGGGACGCGCTCGTCCCGGAAGTTCCACAGCAGGCCGAGCGTCCCGCCGGGCCGCAGGACGCGAGCGACCTCGGGGACGGCCTTCTCGAGCTCGACCCAGTGCCACATCTGGCCGCCGAGCACGGCGTCGACCGCTCCGTCGTCGAGCGGCAGCGACTCGGCGCTCCCGGTGAGGACCTCCGCGCCGGACACCCGTTCCTCGAGCACGGCGCGCATGGAGGGGTCGGGCTCGACCGCCACGACGTCCAGGCCGAGCGCCACGAGGCTGCGGGTCAGCCTCCCTGTCCCCGCCCCCAGGTCCAGCACGCGCTTGGCGGCGTTCCCGGGGCGCTCGTGATCGGCCAGGACCCACGCCACGGCGTCGGCCGGGTAGCCGGGCCGCACCCGGTCGTAGGTCGTTGCGATCGGGCCGAACGACCGGGCCCGTCGGGCGGTGAACTCGTCCACGGGCGCCCACCCTAGGAGCGGGCGGCGCCGTACCGACAAGTCGGCAGATGAACGGTCCGCGAAATCGAGGCGACGCACACGACCGGATACACGACCGGGCCCACGACCGGGCCCACGACCGGCCACACGAGACCGGGCCCACGACGGGCCACACGACCGGGGCATGACGGCGGGGGGTGGGTTGCCCAGGGCTCGGCGTCGTGCGAGACTGTTCGGGTTATGCGCAGGGAGACCACCACGCCCACGACTGTCGTAATCCTCCGGTAGCGCACGTCGCCGCGCCCGCGGCTCCGTGCGCCTTTCGACCTCCCCGACGGGAGGTCGTTTCAATTTCCGGTCACTTTCCGGGCGAATTCAACTCACCTTCACTCACCGACCTGACACTCACCGACGACCACCCCCACCACCGACAACCGAAACGAGCCGACCATGCGAATGACCGGGGCCCAGGCCCTCATCAAGAGCCTCGAGATGGAGCGCACCGAGGTCATCTTCGGCCTGCCGGGCGGTGCGATCCTGCCCGTGTACGACCCGATCCTCGACTCGTCGATCCGCCACATCCTGGTGCGCCACGAGCAGGGGGCGGGCCACATGGCCGAGGGCTACGCGCACGTGACGGGCCGGCCCGGCGTGGCCATGGTGACGAGCGGGCCGGGCGCCACCAACATCGTCACCCCCCTCGCCGACGCGGCCATGGACTCGATCCCCATCGTGGTGATCACGGGCCAGGTCCCCACCACCGCCATCGGCACCGACGCCTTCCAGGAATGCCCCATCACCGGCGTCACGATGGACATCACCAAGCACAACTGGCTCGTCACCGACGCCCAGGACATCCCCCGGGCCGTGGCGGAGGCCTTCCACGTGGCCACCACGGGAAGGCCCGGGCCCGTTCTCGTCGACGTCCCCAAGGACGTGTCGAACGCGCCGATGGACTGGTACTGGCCCGCCTCGGTCGACGACCTCGACCTGCCCGGCTACCACCCGCCCACGAGCGGCGACCCGGTCCAGATCCGCAAGGCCGCCGAGCTCATCCTGGGGTCGGCGCGCCCGGTCATTTACGCGGGCGGCGGGATCCTCAAGTCGCACGCGTCGGGGGCGCTGTTGGAGCTGGCCGAGCGCACCGGCATCCCCGTCGTCACCACCCTCATGGCGCGCGGCTCGTTCCCCGACTCGCACCCGCTGTGCCTCGGCATGCCCGGCATGCACGGCAACTACACGGCGGTGACGGCGATGCAGCACGCCGATCTTCTCGTCGCCCTCGGGAGCCGCTTCGACGACCGCGTCACGGGCAAGATCGGCGCGTTCGCCCCGGGCGCCAAGGTCATCCACGTCGACGTCGACCCGGCCGAGCTCGGCAAGGTGCGCCGCCCCGACGTGCCCATCGCCGGCGACGCCCGGGTGGTGATCGAGGAGCTCGTGCAGGCGTTGGAGGCATTGGGGCTCGGCCCCTCGGCGCGTTCGTCGGTGAGTGGATCGTCCTCGGTGGAGGTCACCACGGGCGGCTCGACCGCGGTCGGCTCGGCGGCGGCGGCCCGGCCCGACCTGCGGCCGTGGAAGGCGCAGATCGCGGCGTGGCAGAAGCAGTTCCCGTTGACCTACGACCAGACCGAGGGCGGCCCGCTCAAGCCCCAGTTCGTGGTGGAGCAGCTGCGCGACATGACCCCCGACGACACCATCGTCGTGGCGGGCGTGGGCCAGCACCAGATGTGGGCGTCGCAGTACTGGCGCTTCGACTACCCCAACACGTGGGTCAACTCGGGGGGCGCGGGCACGATGGGGTTCGCCGTGCCGGCCGCCATCGGCGCCAAGGTGGGGCGGCCCGACAAGATGGTGTGGGCCATCGACGGCGACGGCTGCTTCCAGATGACCGCCCAGGAGCTCGTCACCGCGTCGGCCGAACGCATCCCGATCAAGGTGGCCATCTTGAACAATGCCTACCTCGGGATGGTGCGCCAGTGGCAGGAGCTGTTCTATGCGGAGCGCTACTCCGAGGTGTACCTGTCGCCCGACCTCCCCGACTACGTCAAGTGGGCCGAGGCCATGGGCTGCGTCGGCCTGCGGGTCGAGAGCGCGGAGGAGGTGGCGCCCGCCATCGAGAAGGCGAACGGGATCGACGACCGTCCCGTGGTGATCGACTTCCGCACCGACGCCTTCGAGAAGGTCTATCCGATGGTCCCGGCCGGTGCCTCCAACGACGACATCATCGTCGGCCCGGACGAGGGAGAGGGGGGCCGGTGACCTCGACCGGCGGTCCCGGGTCCGCTGCTCCTCCGCGGCGGCACCACATCGTCACGGCGCTGGTCGAGAACAAAGCCGGGGTCCTGGCGCGCGTCTCCGGCCTCTTCAGCCGCCGGGGGTTCAACATCTTCTCGCTCGCGGTGGCACCCACCGACGACGAGCGCCTGTCGCGCATCACGATCGTCGTGGACGTTGAGTCCGCCCCGCTCGAGCAGATCGTGAAGCAGCTCGACAAGCTCGTCAACGTGGTGTCCATCACCGAGCTCGCACCCGAGGAGGCCACCGAGGGCGAGCTGCTCCTCGCCACTGTCAGGGCCGGCGCGGCCGAGCGGGGTCAGGTCATCGCCCTGGTGGACGTGTTCGGCGGGAAGATCGTCGACGTCGGCCCGGAGCACATGACGGTGATGCTGGCGGGCACCCCGGCCAGCGTCGACGACTTCGAGCACCTCATCGAGCCGCTCGGCATCACCGAGCTCCAGCGAACGGGGCGCGTCGCCCTGCCTAGGCTGGAGCGCCGGGCGCCGAGGCTGCGCAGCATCGCGGGCGAGGCGGGCTGAGATGCCGAGCCGAGGGGAGCCAGGCTTGACGTCCGACCAATGGGAGGCAGGCTTGACGTCCGACCAACGGGAGGCGGGCTTGACGTCCGACCAACGGGAGGCAGGCTTGACGTCCGACCAACGGGAGGCAGGCTTGACGTCCGACCAACGGGAGGCAGGCTTGACGTCCGACCAACGGGAGGCAGGCTGACATGGCCAAGCTGTATTACGAGTCCGACGCCGACGCGAGCCTGATCCAGGGCCGCAAAGTGGCCATCGTTGGCTACGGCTCGCAGGGCCACGCCCACGCGCTCAACCTGGCCGAGTCCGGGGTCGACGTGCGTGTCGCGCTGCGCGAGGGGTCCTCGTCGAAGCGCAAGGCCGAGGAGGCCGGGCTGCGGGTACTGCCGGTGGCCGAGGCCGCGGCCGAGGCGGACCTCGTGATGATGCTCCTTCCCGACACCGAGCAGGCGGCTGTGTACGAGGCGGACATCGCCCCGAACCTGCGCCAGGGCGACGCGCTCTTCTTCGCGCACGGCTTCAACATCCGCTTCGGCCAGATCGTCCCGCCTGCCGGTGTCGACGTCGCCATGGTGGCGCCCAAGGGGCCGGGCCACCTGGTGCGCCGTACCTATATCGAGGGCGGGGGCGTGCCGTCGCTCGTGGCGGTCGCGCAGGACGCCTCCGGCAAGGCGCACGACCTGGCGCTGTCGTACGCATACGCGCTCGGCGCGACGCGCGCCGGCGTGCTCGACACGACCTTCGAGGAGGAGACCGAGACCGACCTGTTCGGCGAGCAGGTCGTGCTGTGCGGCGGGCTCACGTCCCTGGTGCAGGCTGGGTACGAGACGCTCGTCGACGCCGGGTACCAGCCCGAGTCGGCCTACTTCGAGTGCCTGCACGAGCTGAAGCTGATCGTGGACCTCATGTACGAGCAGGGCATCGCGGGCATGCGCTACTCCATCTCGGACACGGCCGAGTACGGCGACCTCACGCGCGGCCCGAGGGTGATCGACGACCACGTGCGCGCCACCATGCGCCAGATCCTCGCCGACATCCGCTCGGGCGCCTTCGCCGAGGAGTGGATCGCCGAGAACCGGGCCGGCCGCCCGCGCTTCGACGAGCTGCGCGCCGCCGGAAAGGCGCACCCCATCGAGACCGTCGGTGCCCAACTGCGCGACATGATGCCGTTCATCAGCGCGGGGAAAGCGCGCGTGCAGGACGTGTCGGGGGGTTGAGCCCACCGGTAGCGCTCCGATGACGGCCGCCTCCCGGTCGGACCTCGGCGAGTTCGGCGACCTGCCCGTTGCCGAGGTGCGCTCGGCCGCCCTGGAGCGCGCCGAACAGCTCGGGTGCCGCCACGCCGAGGTCAGGATCGAGCACATCCGCTCGCAGTTCGTCGCCCTGCGCGACGGCAAGGTCGAGACGACCGTCGACGACACCGAGATCGGCGTGGGCCTGCGCGTGGTGCGCAACGGGTCGATCGGCTTCGCGGCCACGGTCGAGGTCCATCCCCACGCCGCCGCGGCGCTGGCCGAGGAGGCGGTCCGGCTCGCGGACGAAACGGCGGCCACGCTCGGCACGCCGGTCGAGCTGGCCGACGAGCCGCCTCACGGTCACGACTACTGGGCCTCGCCCTACGAGGTGGATCCCGCCGGGGTCGAGCAGGCCGACAAGGTGGCGCTGCTCGAGGAGTGGAGCAGCCGGCTGCTCGCAGCCGGTTCGGTGGACCACGTCACGGCGCGCGTCCTCGCCGTGGTGGAGGACAAGATCTATGCGGACCTGTCGGGGACGGTGACCGAGCAGCGCCGGGTGCGCATCCATCCCGTGGTCGAGGCGATCGCCGTCGACGAGTCCACCGGCACCTTCGAGTCCATGCGCACGCTCGCCCCGCCCGTCGGCCGGGGGTGGGAGTACACCGCAGGCGACGGCTGGGACTGGGACGCCGAGCTCGAGGCCATGCCCGAGCTCCTGGCCGAGAAGATGGCGTCGCCGTCGGTCGAGGCCGGCACCTACGACCTCGTCATCGACCCGTCCAACCTGTGGCTCACCATCCACGAGTCGGTCGGCCACGCCACCGAGCTCGACCGGGCCCTCGGCTACGAGGCCGCCTACGCCGGGACGTCGTTCGCCACCTTCGACCAGCTCGGGACGCTCCGCTACGGCTCCCCGGTCATGCAGGTCACGGGCGACCGGGTCACCCCGCACGGCTTGGCGTCGGTGAAATACGACGACGAGGGCGTCGTCGCACAGCTCTTCGACATCGTGCGCGACGGCGTGCTCGTCGGCTACCAGCTCGACCGGCGCATGGCGGCCGACAACGGCTTCACCCGCTCGAACGGGTGCGCGTTCGCCGACTCACCGCTGCACGTCCCCATCCAGCGCATGGCGAACGTGTCCCTGCAGCCCGCTCCGGGCCACGGGCCCACAACGGAGGAGCTGTGCTCGGGGGTCGAGCGCGGCATCTACATCATGGGCGACAAGTCATGGTCGATCGACATGCAGCGCTACAACTTCCAGTTCACCGGGCAGCGCTTCTACCGGATCAGCGGGGGCCGCCTCGCCGGTCAGCTCAAGGACGTCGCCTACCAGGCCCAGACGACCGAGTTCTGGGGGTCGCTCGAGGCGGTCGGGGGGACCTCCACCTACGTCCTGGGTGGCGCCTTCAACTGCGGCAAGGGCCAGCCCGGCCAGGTGGCCCCGGTGAGCCACGGGTGCCCGAGCGCGCTGTTCCGGGGGATCAGGGTGCTCAACACCCGGGCCGAGGCGGGCTCGTGACGTTCGTGACCCCGGAGGCAGTCCGGTGAGCGCCACGGCGGGACGCCGTCTCGAGGCCCCCCAGGCGGTGGTGGAGCGCGCCCTGGCGGCTTCGAGGAGCGACGGGTGCGCCGTGATCGTCGAGGAGATCAGCCAGGCCGAGGTGCGCTTCGCCAACAACACCACGACCACCAACGGGGTGCGGCGCGACCGGCGGGTCGTGGTCGTGAGCTTCCGGTCGCTTCCGGACGGGGGCGAAGGTGCGGGCGGCGTCGGGGCGGGCCCGACAGCCGTGGGCGTCGCCAGCGCGAGCGGGATTGTGGACGTCGAGAAGCTCGTGGGGGCAAGCGAGGCCGAGGCGGGGCGGGCCCCGCCGGCCGACGACGCCGCGCCCCTGATCGAGGGGGACGCCGCCTCCGCCGCGGGCGCCGACTTCGACCGGGGACCGGAGACCACCAGCCCGGCCGTCCTCGCCGGGGTGGTGGGCGGGCTCGGCGGGGCCTTCGACCGGGCACGCGCCGGGGGCAACCTTCTCGCGGGGTTCGCCACCCACGGCGTGTCCACGACCTACGTGGGGACGAGCACGGGGGTGCGGCGGCGCCACGTGCAGCCGGCCGGGACCATGGAGCTCGTGGCCCGCAGCGGCGACGGGACGCGCTCGGCCTGGGCCGGGCGGGGGACCGCCACGTTCGAGGACATCGATATCGCCGCGTTCGAGGCGCGGGTGATCGAGCGCCTCGGCTGGGCCAAGCGCACGGTCGAGCTTCCGCCGGGCCGTTACGAGGTCCTGCTGCCGCCCGACGCCACGGCGGACCTCATGGTGCCGATGTCCGAGGCAATGTCGGGACGCGACGCGGAGGAGGGGCGCAGCGCCTTCGCGGCCCCGGGGGGCCGTACCAAGGTGGGCGAGTCGCTGGCGTCGCTGCCGTTCGACCTGCGAGGCGACCCCAAGGAGCCCGGGCTCGAGTGCGCCCCGTTCCTCGCCACGGGCGCGTCGGGGACCGACGTGTCGGTGTTCGACAACGGCCTGCCCGTCGGGCCGACCCACTGGATCGCGGGCGGCAGACTCGAGCGGCTCCGCTACCACCGCGCCGGCGCGGCCCGCTCGGGCGTCGAGCCCGCCCCGCCGGTCGACAACCTCGTCCTCGAGCTGCCCCGTGCCACCACCACGCTCGACGACATGGTGGCGCGCACCGAACGTGCCCTGCTGCTCACCTGCCTGTGGTACATCCGCGAGGTCGACCCCGTGACGCTGTTGCTCACCGGGCTCACCCGCGACGGCGTCTACCTCGTCGAGAACGGCGAGGTGGTCGGAGCGGTGAACAATTTCCGCTTCAACGAGAGCCCGCTCGAGGTTCTGGCTCGCGCCACCGAGGCGAGCCGCAGCGAGCGCGGGCTGTCACGGGAGTGGGGCGAATGGCAGCCGCGCACGGCCATGCCGGCGCTCCGGGTGGCCGAATTCAACATGAGCTCGGTGAGCCCGGCCACCTGAAACTCCGCGACCTGAACTCGTCCCACAGAAGGAACTGCAACGCTCGGCACGCCGATGCGTCGTGCGTTCATCCCACCTGATGTACGCAGATTCTCACGGACCGTTCATCCTGGCGCGGACTCCAACAACGCGAACCCAACATCCTGGTCCCCTTCCGTTTCGAGCTCCCCTCGACGGGGCACATGCGCTTTGGAAACACAAACCGTGAGAAGAGGGCGCTATGTACCGAACCAGGTCCCGCAGAGAGCCGGCCCTGGGATCGGCTATGGCGCGCGTCGTCCGGACCGGCCTCGTCCGGACCGGCCGCGTCCGGACCGGCCGCGTCCGGACCGGCCTCGGCACCCTGGCCATGGGCATCGGGGCGGTTTTGATCGTAGGTGCGGGAGTCGCCTTCTTCGCTCCGCCCGCGTTCGCGTGGACCAACATCGTCACGGGAACGGCCGTCTGTCCTTCGGGACAGAACCAGGGCATCACCATCACGTGGACGGTGGCCAACGATTTCAACGCGAGTGAGGTCGCCACGGTGACGTCCGCGACCGGTGGCGTGGGCACGGTCACCGGTTCACCTGCGGACATCCCGGCGAGCCCAGGTAAGCCGTTCAAGACGGCCACCCTCACCCAGGTGATCCCCTCCACCGCGACCGGATCCGCCACGCTCACGGTGAAAGGCGTGTGGTCCGGAAAGGTCACCCAGACCAACTCCGGCACCACCCCGTTGCCCGGCGGGTGCCCCACCCAGACGCTGTCGGGCCACATCTATTTGTGCCCGGGGGGCACCTCGCCCACGGCGACCGAGGTTCCGGGTGGGAGCTTGGCGGCATCGGGTCCCCAGAACGTGGCCTCCATCGCCAACCCGCTGGCGCCTACCCACGTCATCGCCGGGCACTACACGATGAGCGCCACCGCGCCAGGTGCCTACCAGTTGGTGCCGTGCGGGGGATCGTCCTCAGTGGCATCCGGGGGGCAATCGGCTTCCGAGTCGGTCGCAGTTCCCGCCGGGGGTTCGGGCAATGGCGTCTTCTACGCGACCACGACCCCTGTACCCAGGACCGCGCCGGCTAGCGGAGCGATGCCCGTCGCGTCCCAGTCGCCTCCTGCGCCACCCGCGGCACCCGCCAGCTCCCCGGTGCAGGGCGCGACCACGGTGACGACGGGCGAACCTTGGGCGGGATCGGATCCCTACGTCTATGCCGCACTGGCGAGCGGGACGATTCTCTTCGGCGGAGGGCTGTGGTCGAGGCGACGCAGACGAGTGGCGCCAGCTCACTCGGGCCTGGGTGATCTCTGGGTTCAGCCGAACACGTTCGGCACACTCGAAGAGAACGAGACGTTCAGGGGTTGAACGTCACAGGGCGCCCAAGCCGTAATCCGTCGGCCGAGGCTGCTGCGAAGGACTCGGCGACCTGGCGAACGTATCCGGCGAAGCGGATCATCTCTTCGGAGATGGCGACACCTTCGAGAGGACGGCATTCCCCACGGCGTCGAGCAGGCCAGCAGCCGACGGGGCGTCGGGGGAACAGCACGCTCGATGTCGCTCCGCCGGGGTTCGTGCGCCTCGCACGGTCCCGATGTGTACCAGCGCATCTTTTCCGGTGACCTCGAAGCGCCGGGATGACTGCCCGGGGCCCATTTTCCAAGGCTCACGTCCCGAATGTCGAGGTCCCAATAGAAGAAGCCGGGATCGCATTGCTCGGTGCCACAACCGACACGTTCTCACCCCAGTTCGAGAATCGTGCCGTGATCGTCAGCCGGTGGCCGTTCTCTGTTGTGCGTTGAAGGACCATGACGGGGAGATACGGAGACACGTCGGACACATACAGCACCTGAGAGCCCGAGGTGCCGGTGGGGGCGTTGACACCGAGGCCCCCCGAGACTGCCACGACGCTCCTGCCGTCGACCCTCGTCGGTCCTGTCGTGGTGAGCGTTCCCGTTGGTGCCGAGTCGGTCAGCGCCGAGTCCAGGGTCACGCCGTCTGCACCTGCTGCAAAACCCGAGTCGCTGGGCTGGAGCGATATCCACCGCCCCGCCAACCGCGTATTGATGGGTGAGGGGAACCCGCTGCTGGCCAGGAACGTGGCATCGCCCGACTCGTACAACACTCCTGACACGACCAAAAAAGTGCCCGTACCAAAGGTGCCTTGGCCGGTCTGCTCACCTTCTTCTTTTGCGGAGTTGAAGACGTCGACCTCGGACACACCTGGCCCCGAGTACGTCAGCGTTTGACGTACAGAGCCTCGAGCCAACGCGGCTGCAAACGACAGGTGGACGATCGTGCTCGGCGGCTTGCTGGAGAGATCGTTCGCGGGCGTCGAGCCTGAGCTGCATGCAGCCAACGTCGCGGCAAGCGCCGACCCGACCAGGCGTACACCACAGCGTCGGCGCCAATGACCTCGACGCGGGCCGGACCCGGGTCCACACCTACCCACCCCCATCACCCCCTTGCCGTTACCTCACGGCCTCGACGGTCAGGCGGGGCGCCGATCGTCATCCACTCACCGGCTCAGGAGGCGAGGGCCCCCACCACATAATTGATGCACGCGCACAGCGCGGCCACGTCCTCGGATTCGATGGCCGGGAACATGGCGATGCGGAGCTGGTTGCGGCCGAGCTTCCGGTAGGGCTCGGTGTCGACGATGCCGTTGGCACGCAAGACCGCGGCCACCTGGGCGGCGTCGACGACGTCGACGAAGTCCACGGTTCCGACGACGTGGCTGCGCTCCGAGGGCTTTCCGACGAACGGCGTGGCGAAGTCGGACTGCTCGGCCCACGTGTAGAGCACCTCGGCCGAACGGTCGCAGCGGCTGGCGCTCCACTCGAGGCCGCCGTGGCCGAGCATCCAGTCGACCTGCTCAGCGAACAGGAACAGGGTGGCGAGCGCGGGTGTGTTGTACGTCTGGTCGAGCCGGGAGTTTTCGATCGCGACCTGTAGGTCCAAGAAGGCGGGGACCCATCGCCCCGACGCGGCGATCCTTGCGACCCGGTCGAGGGCGGCGGGGGACAGCAGCGCCACCCACAGGCCCCCGTCGGACGCGAAGCCTTTCTGGGGCGCGAAGTAATAGGCATCGAATTGTGCCGGGTCCACGCGCAGGCCGCCGGCGGCCGAAGTCGCGTCGACGGCGACGACGGCCCCGTCGGCGTTGGAGGACGGGGCGGGGGGCCGGCGGATCTCCATCGAGACCCCCGTCGACGTCTCGTTGTGGGTCAGCGCGTAGAGGTCGACGCCGTCGTCGGGCACGGGCTGGGGATGGGTCCCGGGCGGAGACTCGATCACCCGGGGATCCTCGAGATGGGGCGCAGCCCGGGCCGCCGCTGCGAACTTCGAGCTGAACTCTCCGAACGACACGTGCTGGCTGCGCCGCTCGATCAGGCAGAACGTGGCGACGTCCCAGAAGCAGGTGGTGCCGCCGTTGCCGAGGACCACCTCGTACCCGTCGGGCAGCGAGAACAGCTCGCGCAGCCCGGTGCGCAGCCGTCCCACCACCGACCGCACACCGGACTGCCGGTGGCTGGTGCCGAGATAGTGCGGCGCGGCGGCTGCCAGGGCGGCGACCTGCTCGGGCCGCACCTTCGACGGACCGCTCCCGAAGCGGCCGTCGGTGGGCAGCAGTGACTCGGGAATGCGGATCTGAGGCAGGTCGGACGCGCTCGTCACGTGTGCAAGCATGACAGCCATGGTGACAGCGCGCGAATCGGCCGGTCCGGCCGCACAGACCGCGGCCGCCGCGCATTCGAGGCTCCGCCTGTCGACCCGGGTGTCGGCGGTGGCGCCGTCGGCCACGCTCGCCGTCGACGCCAAGGCGAAGGAGCTGTCGGCCGCGGGGATCGACGTCATCGGCTTCGGCGCGGGGGAGCCCGACTTCCCCACGCCCGAGCACATCGTGGAGGCGGCGGTGGCCGCATGTCGCGACCCGGCCAACCACCACTACACGCCCACGGCCGGCATGGCCGCACTGCGCGAGGCCATCGCGGCCAAGACCGAGCGCGACTCGGGCTACCGCGTCTCTCCGTCACAGGTGCTCGTCACCAACGGCGCCAAGCAAGCGGTGTACGAGACGTTCGCCACGCTGCTCAACCCGGGCGACGAGGTGCTCGTCCCCGCGCCGTACTGGACGACCTACCCGGAAGCGATCGCCCTGGCGGGCGGTGTCGCCGTACCGGTGGCGAGCGACGAGGCCGCCCGGTTCCACGTCACGCTCGAGGCGCTCGAGGCCGCCCGCGGCCCGGCCACCAAGGCCCTGTTGTTCGTCTCGCCCAACAACCCCACCGGGGCGGTGGCGACCCCGGACGAGGTCGCGGCCATCGGCCGCTGGGCGGCCGAGCAGGGATTGTGGGTGGTGACGGACGAGATCTACGAGCATCTCGTCTACGGCGGGCGGACGTTCACCTCCATGCCGGCGGCCGTCCCCGAGCTGGCCGGGCAGTGCGTGGTCATCAACGGCGTGGCCAAGACCTACGCCATGACGGGGTGGCGGGTGGGCTGGCTGATCGGCCCGCCCGACATGGTGCAGGTCGCAACCAACCTGCAGTCGCAGGCGACCTCGAACGTCTCCAACGTCTCCCAGAAGGCTGCCCTCGCGGCGGTGAGCGGCGATCTCGGCGCGGTGGAGGAGATGCGGGCCGTCTTCGACCGGCGCCGGTTGACCATCCACCGGATGCTGAACGAGTGCGCGGGGGTGACGTGTGTCGAGCCCGAGGGTGCGTTCTACGCCTTTCCGTCGGTTCGGGGTCTGCTGGGCCGGCGGGTGGCGGGACGGCCGGTCACCAGTTCGGCCGACCTGGCCGAGGTCGCCATCGAGGAAGCCAACGTCGCGGTGGTGCCGGGCGAGGCGTTCGGTGCGCCCGGCTACCTGCGCCTGTCCTACGCGCTGGGCGACGACGCCATCGTCGAGGGCGTGACCCGACTGGCCAAGCTCTTCGCCACGGCGTCCTGAGCGCGTCGATCGCCTTCCCGGGCCCGCTGGATCTCTCGATGGCACGTGTGCTCGTCACGGAGAAGCTCGCCGATCGCGGACTGCGCGCGCTCGCCGACGCCGGTCACGACGTCGACGTCCAGCTCGAGCTGTCGCCCTCGGCTCTGCTCGGCGCGGTGACGGGCGCCCGCGCGTTGATCGTGCGGTCCGCCACGCACGTCACCGCCGAGGTCCTCGAGGCGGGCACCGACCTGGAGGTCGTCGGGCGGGCGGGCATCGGCCTGGACAACGTCGACGTCGACGCGGCCACCACGCGCGGCGTGATGGTGGTGAACGCGCCCGAGTCGAACGTCCTGTCGGCGGCGGAGCACGCCATGGCCCTTCTGCTCGCGCAGGCTCGCAACATCCCACAGGCCCACGCCGCCCTGGTGGCGGGCAAGTGGGAGCGTGCGAAGTGGGAGGGGGTCGAGCTCCACGGCAAGGTGCTGGGCGTCGTCGGGCTCGGACGCATCGGTGCGCTCGTGGCGCAACGGGCGCTCGCCTTCGGGATGCGGCTGTACGCGTACGACCCCTACGTCTCACCCGAGCGGGCCCGGCAGATGGGGGTCCAGCTCATGTCGCTCGAAGACCTCGTGCGCGAGGCCGACTTCCTCACCATCCACCTACCGAAGACGCCGGAGACGACCGGGCTCGTCGGGCGCGACCTTCTGGCCAAGGCCAAGCCGGGCATCCGCATCGTGAACGCGGCGCGGGGCGGGATCGTCGACGAGGAGGCGCTCGCCGACGCGCTGCGGTCGGGGCAGGTCGGCGGGGCGGCGATCGACGTGTTCGCGGTCGAGCCCTGCACGGAGTCGCCTCTGTTCGGCCTGCCCGGGGTCGTGGTGACGCCGCATCTCGGCGCATCGACCGCCGAGGCCCAGGACAAGGCGGGGGTGACGATCGCCGAGCAGGTCAACCTGGCGCTGGCGGGGGACTTCGTCCCCTTCGCCGTCAACGTGGCCGCCACCGAGGTGTCGGAAGTCGTGCGCCCGTTCATGGGGCTGGCCGAGCAGCTCGGCCGGTTCTTTGCATGCCTCAACGAGGGCCTGCCGGACCGCCTCGAGGTCGAGTACCAGGGGGGCCTGGCGGGCGCCGACACCGCGATCCTCACCCTGGCGGCGCTGAAGGGGCTCTTCGCCACCGGAACGGAGGAGCCCGTGTCCTACGTGAACGCTCCGCAGCTCGCCAAGGACCGGGGGCTCGAGGTGCGCGAGACGACCACGACGGCGTCACGTGAGTACGTCAACCTGATCACCCTGAGCTCAGCCGGGCACTCGCTCGCCGGGACGTTGTCGGGGCCCCGGGGGGAGCCGCGCATCGTCGTCGTCGACGACCACATCGTCGAGGTGCCGCCTGCGACCCACATGCTCGTGGTTCGCAACGACGACCGTCCGGGGATGATCGGCGTCGTGGGGACGGAGCTCGGAATGGCGGAGGTGTCCATCTCGTCGATGGCGGTCGGTCCCTCTCGCCACGGCAACACCGCCCTCATGGTCCTGTCGACCGACAGGGCCGTCCCCGACGACACCGTGGCCCGCCTGAAGGCGGCCGACGGCATTCTCGACATCCATCGGGTCACCTCGACCTGACGTCGGTGCTTTCGCCGCGAGCGGAGGCGTGACACCACCCCCGGCCGTTCGGTCTGCATCTTCGTCGTCCTTCATCGCCTGCTTCGTCGCCCGCTTCGTCGCCCGCTTCGTCGCCCGCTTCGTCGTCCGCTTCGTCGCCCGCTTCGTCGTCCGCTTCGTCGGACCGCCGCCCACGTCTCGGTCCGCCCCTAGGAAGCGCGGCTTCCCTGATTAGCCTTTCGTCATCGGAAGCCCATGCGCACCGGGGGATCGTCAGGAAGCCGAGGTGGTCGACCGGGCTCGGCGGGGTGACCGCGAAGCCCTCGAGTTCCTCCTGACGTCGCATTACGACCGTGTCCACGCCCTCTGCCGCCGGATGCTCGGCAGCGACGCCGACGCCCTCGATGCGGCGCAGGACGCGCTCCTGGCGGCGGTGCGGGCCATCGCTCGCTTCGACGGGAGGAGCTCGTTTGGAACGTGGCTGTACCGCATCGCCACCAACGCGTGCCTCGATGAGCTCCGCCGCCGGCGGCGCAGGCCGGTCGTCGGACTCTCATTCGATTCGATCGAGGCTACGGGAGACCCCTTCGCCGAGACCCGGGGGCGCTCAGGTGCTCCCCGTTCGAAGAGTCGACTCTGGGTCGAGGACGACGCGCCGGCCGGCGTTTCGGACTCGGCCGTCTGGGCTTCAGGCTCCACATCGGCGGGCGGTGGTGGAGTGTTCGGCGCCACGATGAGCGGCCGGGTCGCCGATCCCGCCGAGACGGCGACGGCGCGGGTCGATGTGGACACCGCGCTCGGGCGCCTGACCTTGGATGGTCGCTCGGCCATCGTCCTGCGCGACTTCTGTGACTTTTCGTACGAGGAGATCGCCGAGATCGTCGGCGTCCCGATCGGCACGGTTCGATCACGCATCGCGCGAGCCAGAGCCACGCTGGCCGATCTTTTGGGCGACTCACCACTCGACGTTTCGCCGTCGGAAGGTCACAGGGAGTCCTACGGGAACCCCGGCACAGCGTCGGACGTCAAACCATGTGAAGACGAAGCGCGCCGTCCTACCCCTCGAGCAACCAAGCCATGACCCAGACGCACCTCACTGACGAGCAATTGTCCGCCCACCTCGACGGGGCGGAAAACGGAGCTGAGCCGCTCACCGATCCTGGGTCGGGCGCCTCGGTGGTGCGCGAACACCTGAGCACCTGTGACACCTGCCGAGCTCGATTGGCGAACTTCGAGGACGTGAGGGAGCTCGTGCGGACGCCGGTTCCACCGGTTTCGTCGGACACCCGAGCCGCGGCTGTGGCGGATGCCCTCCGGGAGGCACGGGTGAGCGCGGCTGCTGTCGACGGTCAACAGGCCGGCCGGGAGTCGACCGAGCCGATCCGGCTGCGCCACCGCGTCCGCCCTCGGGTCCTGGCAGGGGCCGCGGCCGCGCTCGTCGTGGCCGGTTCCATCGGGATCCTCGCGGTGACGGGGCTCACCAGCTCGACCAGTTCGACCAGCTCGAGCAGATCCACGCCGACCCGCACTTCCCCGAACTCCGCTCTTCATCGCCCGGCGCCTTCATTGGGTGCGATTGTGTCAGGGGGCGATCTGGGGTCGATCGGTTCGCGTCAACAACTGCGGTCCCGCCTTTCGACCTCGATCGACGGTCTCAACAAGAACTCGACGTCGGCCGGTGCTGGAAGCGCATCGGGCGCCGGCGGGTTCTCTGCAGGGGCGCCCGCCACACCGTCACCGGCGAGGGCCTCGGCCGGGCAGTCGGCGCGGGCCGAGGTCTATATGTGCGTCGGGACCGCCATCCATACGGCCAATGGAAACAGGACGCTCGAATTCACCGCGACGCTCAATTATCGGAGCACGCCGGCCATCGTGTACGTCTTCGGAGCGGTCTCCGGGGCGAGCCAAGGATCTCCGGCACGATCGATGGCCGTGGTAACCGCCGCGACCGGATGTCGGGTGCTCGTCACTACGTCGCTGTGAGCGTCGGTCCTCCGTAGCGGTAAGGGTCGCCCGTCCGTGGGGTGCACCCGGTCTCGGCCGACCCGGCGTTCTTCTACCTCAGAGCGCGGCGCGTCTCCTCCCGCGCACGACCCTGACGCCGCCCAGCCAAAGCAATGCAACGAGGAGGAGCACCGGCAGAGCCCATCCTCCGCCCACGGCGAGACCGTCAAGGACGGCGAGGGAGTTGTGTCGGAGGTAGCGCCAGGCGACGGTGGCGGCGTTCGCCTTCGGATGCGGACGCGGTGCCGCTGCGAGGGGGACACCGGGCGCCGAGACGTGCACCGTCACAGTGGACAGAGCGACCAACCTCTGGAGGGCGTTCTCCTGTGCTTGCAGCTGCTGGAGTTGCTGCACGACCGGGAACAACTGGCCTTGGATCTGGAGGAACGTGTTGATGTCGGTCGCCTGGTTGAGCTTGTTCTGCAGGAGATTCACCTGGGCCTGCAACACCTGGATGGTGGCGGTGTTCTGAGCGACCTGATCGGTGACGTCCTTTCCTTGGATCTGCTCACTGGTGACCTTGCCGAACCCGGCCAACCGGGTCATGGCGTCGGTGAAATTGGCGTCTGCCACGCGGATGACGATGTCGGCGGACAACGGAGAGGATGTCGCCGATCCCCCGGAGGTGGACGAGCTCTCGACATAGCCCCCGTCCGAGGAGGCGAGGAGGGGGATCGCAGCGATCACCGAGTTGACAGAGTCTCGCCCCACGCGGAGATCCATCGCGCCGGTCCGCGCGACTTGGGGTGTCACTGGAAAAGCCGGAACGCGCGGTAGGGGTGATCCAGCCTGGCTCGGGTTTCCGGATCTTCCCCCCGTCGCGCCCCCCGTCCCGCCCCCTGTCGAGGCGGAGGCACCCGGAGCAGCGGGGGAAGGCGACGGAGCGGAGAGGCTCGGGGCCGAGCCCGCCGCGGGGCCACCCCCCTGCAATCCGTGCTCAGCGTTCGAGCTCGGTCCACCAGAGCTGGAAGTACTGCTCGAGCTCGTCGCGGTGAGCAGGCCTCGACCGAGGGCGACTGCACCGACGAGTCCGACAACGACGACGAGAGTGACGAGCAACCTCCTGCGAGGCCTGGCCATGGCGCCTCCCGGGCTGTCGCGCGGCCAGTCCGAATCCGGCCGCGGGGTTTTCCTCCTTTGACGGCGCGGTCACGGTCGAAGTTCCCGGGCGTCGCCGGGCCGTTGGGGATCGGAACGGGCGAAGGGCCACGCCTCGGTGGCTCCGCGAGGGCGCTGCCGCAGGGCTGGCCTAAGGCGGAGTCGATCGAGGACGAGCGGGCGGAGGGGTGCTCAGTGGGCCCCGGACCCGGCCTCTGTTCGAGACCCGTCGGTCCTCGTACGGTCGGGTGCGGGAGGGACGACCGGCCACGAGTCGAAGCTGCCACGGTGACCCCCGGCGACCCCGGGCTCGCCCGACAGCCGGCCCAACACGGCACGCACGGCAGCGGCACCGCCGATGGCGACGGCCCCGATCGCCGCGATCCGCACGGCGGCTCGCGCGAGTCCCTTCACGGCGGGCGAGCGTAGTGGGCGCAGCGGTGCGGCATCTGACGCAGGAATCGAGCCGATAAACCCGGTCCCCGAAGCGCACGTGCTTGACCGCACCTCGGCCGTTTGCCACCATGTACGGGTCATGCGCTCGCAGCTGCTCGTCACCGGCCTGCTCCTTACCTGACGGCGAGCGCCCCATCGCGCTCGCCGAGCACCCCCTGCGCCCTCAGGCCAGGGGGTTTCTTCTTGGCGGGAAACGGACCAGATCGGGTGACGAGATGGATCGACGAAGACGAAAAGGGCCATGACCGACACAACAAGAGACCAAGAGCGACAAGACCCTGATAGAGACGGCACGGAGAGAAGAGAGCGAGGGGCACGGCGATGAGCGACGACCCGACTTCGCAGAGGGTCACCAACCAACCAGACGCGGCAACCCAGGATTCGCAACCTGGCGCGGGCCTTGATCACCTCGTGGTCTTCGACACCACCCTGCGCGACGGCGAGCAGTCTCCAGGGATCTCGTTGGACGTCGCCGAGAAGCTCGAAATTGCGGAGCAGCTGGCCCGCGTAGGTGTGGACTACATCGAAGCGGGGTTCCCGGTGGCGAGCCAGGGGGACTTCGACGCCGTGCAGGCGATCGCCCGGTCGGTCGGCAACGAGGCCGAGGCCCCTTCGATCTGCGGACTGTCACGCACCCACGTCTCTGACGTCGACCGCTGCTGGGACGCGCTGCGCGACGCGGCACGGGCCCGCATCCACGTGTTCATCTCCACCAGCCCGCAGCACATGGAGCACATGCTCAAGATGACCCAGGCCCAGGTCCTGTCCGAGACCCGCGCCGGGGTGGCCCGGGCCAGGGAGCACTCCGAGGACGTCGAGTTCAGTCCTCAGGACGCCACGCGCACACCCCTCGACTTCATGCTCGAAGTTCTCGCTGCCGCGGTCGAGGCGGGTGCTACCACTCTGAACATCCCGGACACCGTCGGCTACGGCATCCCGTGGGACTTCGGGGCCCTGATCCAGCACGTACGCAACCAGGTTCCGGGCGACTACGTGCTGTCCACCCACTGCCACAACGACCTCGGGCTGGCGACCGCCAACACGCTGGCCGGTGTACGGGCCGGGGCCCGACAGGTCGAGGTGTGCGTCAACGGCCTCGGTGAGCGAGCTGGGAACGCGGCGCTCGAAGAGGTCGTCATGGCGGTGCGGATCAGGCCCGACCAATTCCCGGGTGTCACGACCCAGGTCCGGACCGAGGAGCTGGCCCGCGCCTCACGCCTGGTGTCCCGCCTCACCGGGTACCCGGTCCAGTACAACAAGGCGGTCGTCGGCCGCAACGCCTTCGCGCACGAGTCGGGGATCCATCAGCACGGGGTGCTCGTCGACCGCTCCACCTACGAGATCATCGACGCCGCCAGCGTGGGGCAGGTCGGACGGCAGATCGTGCTGGGCAAGCACTCGGGCCGCCATGCCTTCTCGGACGGCCTCGCCAAGATGGGGATCCACATCCAAGGTGACGGGCTCAACCAGGCGTTCACACGCTTCAAGGAGCTGGCGGACCGAAAGGTCGAGATCACCGAAGCCGATCTCGAAGCCATCGTCGCGGAGGAGTTGGGCCAAGACCTGGTCGAGGGGTTCCAGCTCGAAGCCCTCGAGGTGGTGGGCGGCACGGTCGGCATGCCGCGGGCGCGTGTGGTGGTCAGCGGGTCGGGCGAAAAGGTCGAGGCCACGGCGGAGGGAAACGGCATGATCGACGCCGCGTGCACCGCCATCCGCACAGCGACCAAGGTCGACTCGAAGCTGATCGGGTTCAACGTGTCGTCGGTGACGGGGGGCGTGGACGCCCTAGGTGACGTGGTCGTCCAGTTGGAGTCGCACGGGCTCAAGGTGTCGGGGCGGGGTGTCTCCACCGACGTGGTGGAAGCGTCCGCTCGCGCCTACCTGGCCGCGGTCAACCGCATCGTGCGGATCCGCGCCCGCAACGAGCAGCGTGAGGTGGAGATCGGCCCGTAGTTCGCCTTCTGGCCGGCGGTGGCAGCCGGGTTGATGCAACCGGGCGAATCCAGCCGGTAGCTCCGCACCAGGGTCAGGAGGTGACGTCCTCAGGTGGAAGGTCCGTCCCGCAGTACCGGCACTTCGTCGCGGCGAGCGGAAGGTCGTCAGAGAGGCACCGTGGGCACGCCTTGACGGGATCCGGAGCCCCGAACACGACTACGCCACGGCGGGCGGAGATCGACTTATAGGGCAGCACGATCAGGAAATAGATGACCGCCATGAAGATGACGAAGTAGATCACTGCAGAGATGAACGACCCGAAATTGATGAACGTCGACTGACTGTTCGCATCACCAAGTTGCACGCCCAGTGCAATGGGGTGTCTGCCCTCGGCTCGGTTCACGAGCGGCGTGATGACGCTGTCCGTGAACGCCTTGATCAGCGTCGAGAACGCCAACGCGACGATCAGCCCGATGGAGATGACGACGACGTCTCCCCGTAGCAGGAAGTTCTTGAACCCTCTCAGCATTTGACGCCTCCTGACGCGACGATCGGCACCGCACCGAACCGCGCCAAGGTATCTCGCCACGCTGGATCCGACCTCGATGAATCGTGGTGGTCGGATGGAGCCGATCTCGAGGATCGTGGTGCTCAAATTGTCGGCGGCGTGGGCTCCGGTCGGTTCACGAAGTTGCGACGGGGAGCCAGTCCGGACGGGTCCGCTCGTAGGCGGTGATGTCGTCCTCGTGGCGCAGGGTCAAGCCGATGTCGTCCCAGCCGTTGAGGAGGCGTTCTCTCGTCGACTGCTCCAAGGAGAACGACCCCGACAGCCCCGCGGCGGGAGCCTCGACCGTGCCCCGGGCGACGTCGATGGTGACCTCGAGGTCGGAATCGGCGACGACGGCGTCGAGCAGCGCCCGGCCGAGCTCCGGATCGACCTGCACCGGGACCAGTCCCTGCTTGGTCGCGTTGTTCCGGAAGATCTCGCCGAAGCGCGGCGACACGACGGCTTCGAAGCCGTAGTCCAGAAGCGCCCATACGGCGTGCTCGCGCGACGACCCCGTTCCGAAGTTTGGGCCCGCCACGAGGATCGTCGCGCCGGCATAGCGGGGATCGTTGAGCACGAAGGCGCGGTCGTCCCGCCATTCGGAGAACAATCCGGCTCCGAAGCCCGTCCGTTCGACTCGCTTCAACCAGTCCGAGGGGATGATCTGGTCCGTGTCGACGTCGGAGCGGTCGAGAGGGACGGCCCGCCCGGTCACGATCTGGACCGGCTTCACGGCACACCGACCCTGCCGCACGTCGCCGGGCTCCTGGAGCGACCACACGAACGCCCAGGGCGCCGGTCCTTCACGGGAGGTCCTCCGGCGTCGTGAACCGGCCGGTCACCGCCGTGGCTGCCGCCACCGCGGGGGACACCAGATGGGTGCGACCTCCTCGACCCTGGCGTCCTTCGAAGTTGCGGTTCGAGGTGGACGCACAGCGCTCACCGGGTGAGAGCTTGTCGGGGTTCATGGCCAGGCACATCGAGCAGCCCGGTTCACGCCATTCGAAGCCGGCCGCGAGGAAGACCTTGTCGAGACCTTCGTTCTCGGCCTCGGCCTTCACCTGGTGCGACCCCGGGACGACGAGGGCCCGTAGCCCGGGGCGGATCCGGCGGCCCTCGAGGACCGCGGCCGCGGCGCGCAGGTCCTCGATGCGGGAGTTGGTGCAGGAGCCGATGAAGACGGTGTCCACCGCCACGTCGCGTAACGGTGTGCCGGGACGCAGTCCCATGTACTCGAGGGCGCGCTCGGCCGCGTCGCGCTCGGTCGGGTCCGTGAAGGTCTCCGGGTCGGGCACGGCCTCGTCGATCGTGACCACGTGCCCGGGATTGGTCCCCCACGTCACACGGGGACGCAGAACGGACGCATCGATGGAGACGATCTTGTCGAAGACGGCGCCGTCGTCAGTGGACAGGCTGCGCCAGTCGTCGAGCGCCTCGTCCCACCGCCTGCCCTGCGGCGCCTGCTGCCGACCCTGGAGATAGGCGAAGGTGGTGTTGTCGGGCGCGATCATCCCGGCCCGGGCCCCGGCCTCGATGGACATGTTGCACACCGTCATTCGGCCCTCCATCGACAGAGCGCGAATGGCCGGGCCCCGGTACTCGATGACGTACCCGATACCGCCCCCGGTGCCGATCGTGCCGATGATGGCGAGCACGATGTCCTTGGCCGTCACCCCGGCCGGTGCATCGCCCTCCAGTTCGACAGCCATCGTGGACGGCCGGCGTTGGGGCAACGTCTGGGTCGCCAGCACGTGCTCGACCTCCGAGGTGCCGATCCCGAAGGCGAGTGCGCCGAATGCACCGTGGGTCGAAGTGTGGCTGTCGCCGCACACCACGGTCATCCCCGGCTGCGTGAGTCCCAGCTCGGGGCCGATGACGTGGACGATGCCCTGGTTGGCGTGCCCCATGGGATACAGCGTGATCCCGAACTCGGCGCAGTTGGCGGCGAGCACCTCGAGCTGCCGGGCGGAGATGGGATCGGCCACCGGCTTGTCGATGTCGAGCGTCGGCACGTTGTGGTCCGCGGTCGCGACCGTCAGTTCGGGGTGACGCACGCGCCGGCCCGCGAGGCGAAGGCCGTCGAACGCCTGGGGAGAGGTGACCTCGTGGACGAGGTGGAGGTCGATGAACAAGAGGTCGGGTTCACCCTCGACCCGATGCACGACATGGCGGTCCCACACCTTGTCGCTGAGCGTGCGGGGAGAGCTGGGTGCGCGGGCGCCGCTCGAGGTGCGGGGAGATGAGGCCATCGGGCTCAGGTCCCGATCGTCACGATCTCGACGCGCTGGGTCCCTCCCGGAGCCTCGTACTCCACGACCTCACCGGGCCCCTTTCCGATCAGGGCGCGTCCCAGAGGTGAACCGGGCGAGACCACGCTGAGGTCGTCGTGGCGCTCCTCGATCGATCCCACCAGGAACCGCTCCACCTCGTCGTCGCCTTCGTAGCGGATGGCGACCACCGATCCGGCCGCCACGGTGTCGGAGCTGCCGGCCGCCTCGTCGTCGACCACCACCGCCCCGGTCAGGGTGGCCTGCAGCTGGCGGATGCGCGACTCCATCTTCCCCTGGGAGTCCTTGGCGGCGTGGTAGTCGCCGTTCTCGGACAGGTCGCCGAGGGCGCGGGCCGCCTCGATAGCGCGGGCGACCTCGACGCGACCCCGCGTGGTCAGGTCCTCGAGCTCGGCCTGAAGGCGTTCGAACGTCGTGCGGGTGAGGTGGGTGGCGTCGTCGCTCACGGTCACGAGGCTACCGGCTCGGTGGCGGCCGCTTCGTCGTCGAACCGGCCCGCACAATGGTTGACGTCCTGGTCAGGGCGCGGGAGACTGTTGATCCGATGAGCAGGCCGACAGCACCCGTAATCGTCACCGAATAGGCGCGCACCCGACCGGTGTGCGCCTCTCCGACCGTCCACACTGTGGGCGGTTTTTCAATTTCGGGCCGGCGATGCGAGGCGAGCCTGCGACAGGCGATACAAGGGCAAAAGCGAGGCAGGGAGAGGCGAGGCAACGAGGGGGCGAGGCCGGGAGAGGCGAACCCCACGAGTCCCAGATCGACCATGAGCGACCACCACCAGAGAAGGACGAGAGCACCTACGCCGACGGCACCTACGCCGACGGCGCCTACGCGGACGGCGACCGGAGCATGCCGGTGACCACGGCCGCGAGCCACCGCGTGGCGGTCATCGGCGGCGACGGCATCGGGCCCGAGGTCGTGGCCGAGGCCCTCAAGGTCGTCGGGGCCTCGGGGGTCGCGCTCCAAACCCAGGAGTACGACCTCGGAGCCGCGCACTACCTGCGGACCGGTGAGGTGCTGTCGGACTCGACGTTGGAGGAGCTGGCCGGGTACGACGCCATCCTCCTCGGGGCGGTGGGGCCGCCGCTCGGGTCGCGGGACGTGCCGTCCGGCCTTCTCGAGCGAGGGCTGCTGCTGCGCCTGCGTTTCGAGCTCGACCTGTACGTGAACCTCCGGCCGTTCACCGGGAACCCGGGCGCGCCCGGGCCGGAGGTCGACTTCGTGGTCGTGCGAGAGAACACCGAGGGCGCCTACGCGGGCGAGGGCGGGTTCCTTCGCAAGGGCACGCCCTTCGAGGTGGCCACCCAAGGGTCGGTGAACACCCGCATGGGCGTGGAGCGATGCGCCCGCTTCGCCTTCGAGCTTGCCAGCCGACGTGCCGGCCATCACCTGACGTTGGTGCACAAGACGAACGTCCTCACCTTCTCGGGCGACCTGTGGCAGCGCGTCGTGAACGAAGTGGGCGCCGAGTTCCCGGCCGTGTCCCTCGATTACAACCACGTCGACGCGGCATGTATCTACCTGGTCGAGCAACCCATGCGCTACGACGTCATCGTCACCGACAACCTGTTCGGTGACATCCTCACCGACCTGGCCGGCGCGATCGCCGGAGGCATCGGGTTCGCCGCGTCGGCCAACCTGAATCCGGCCCGGACCGGACCGTCGCTGTTCGAGCCGGTGCACGGCGCCGCTCACGACATCGCCGGCACCGGCCGCGCCAACCCGCTCGCGGCCGTCCGCTCCGCCGCGATGATGCTCGAGCATCTGGGCGAGCTCGACGCGGCGGAGCGGATCACCAAGACCGTGACCACCTACCTAGGGGGCCACGTCCCGGGTCAACCCTTCCCGTCCACGACGGCCGTGGGCGACGCCATCGCAGAAAGGCTCTGATTCGTGCCCATCACCCCGACCGAGAAGATCTGGCTCGACGGCGAGCTCGTCGACTGGGACCAGGCACGGGTGCACGTGCTCACGCACTCGCTGCACTACGGGTCGGGCGTGTTCGAGGGTATCCGCGCCTATCCCACGTCGAACGGGGTGGCGGTCTTCCGTCTCACCGACCACATCCGCCGACTGTTCGCCTCCGCCAAGGTGTTCATGATCGATGTGCCCTTCAGCCCCGACGAGCTCGTGGCGGCGTCGAAAGAAGTCGTGCGGGTGAACGGATTGAACGAAGGCGCCTACATCAGGCCGATCGTCTACCTCGGATACGGCGAGATGGGCCTCAATCCCCTCTTGTCTCCCGTCAACGTCGCCATCGCGGCGTGGTCGTGGGGGACCTACCTCGGCGACGAAGGCATCAAGAACGGCATCCGCCTCAAGGTGTCGTCGTGGCAGCGCCACGACCCCAACGCGGTTCCCACCGCGGCCAAGGGGACCGGGATGTACGTCAACTCCTCCTTGGCGAAGGTCGAAGCGCTCAAGGCCGGCTACGACGAGGCGCTGTTGCTCGCGCCCGACGGGCGGGTGTCGGAGTGCACGGGGGAGAACCTGTTCGTGGTGCGCGGCGGGCGGATCCTCACCCCGCCCACGTCCGAGTCCGGTGCACTCGAGGGCATCACCCAGGACTCCGTCACGACGATCGCGTCCGACCTCGGTTACCCGGTCGCCACCGAGGCGCTCGTGCGGACCGACCTCTATACCGCCGACGAGGCGTTTTTGACCGGGACTGCGGCCGAGGTCGTGCCGATCCGCGAGGTGGACGACCGAGCAGTGGGCGACGGCCGGCCGGGGCCCATCACGCTCCAGATCCAGGAGGCCTACTTCGGGGCCGTGCGCGGCCAGATCGACCGTTACAAGGACTGGCTCGAACATGTCGAGTGAGGTACCGGGCGCCGTCACACCGCGGCACCGCCACAGTAAATCCAGTCACGGCTTCGACTTTCCTGAGCTGCCGGAGGCGGTCGACATCTTCGACACGACGCTGCGCGACGGTTCGCAACAGGAGGGACTGTCGCTCACCGTGGACGACAAGCTGCGCGTCGCCGAGCAGCTCGACCACCTCGGCGTGGCGTTCATCGAAGGCGGATGGCCGGGCGCCAACCCGAAGGACGAGGAGTTCTTCGCCCGCGCCCCGGCCGAGCTGCGCCTGTCGACCGCCACCCTCGTGGCCTTCGGGTCGACGCGCCGGGCAGGGGTGCGCCCCGAGGACGACGAGGTCCTGCGCCACCTGATCAAGGCGAGCACGCAAGCGGTGTGCATCGTGGCCAAGGCGTCGGACCTGCATGTGACCGAGGCCCTGCGGACGACGCTCGACGAGGCGATCGCCATGGCAGCCGACTCGGTCAGCTTCCTGCGCCAGCACGACCTGCGTGTCTTCTTCGACGCCGAACACTTCTTCGACGGATTCCGGGACAATCCGGAGTTCACCTTGCGGGTCCTCGACGCGGCCAAGGAAGCCGGCGCGGAGACTCTCGTACTGTGCGACACCAACGGCGGCACGCTGCCTCACGACGTCGAACGCATCGTGGCAGACATGGTGGGACGCTTCGGCGACGAGATCGGCGTCCATTTCCACAACGACGCGGGCTGTGCCGTCTCCAACTCGATCGCCGCGGTGCGAGCCGGGGCGACCCACGTGCAGGGCTGCATCAACGGCTACGGCGAGAGGACCGGGAACGCCGACTTGTCGGCCACGATCCCCAACCTGTCGTTGAAGCTGAACATCCGGACGATCCCGCCGGAGCGGCTCGAGCGCATCACGCCGGTCTCCCACCACATCGCAGAGCTCGTGAACATCGCACCCGCTCCCCAGCAGCCGTATGTCGGGACTGCCGCCTTCGCCCACAAGGCGGGCCTCCACACGAGCGCCATCGCCCGCCGCCGGGACGCGTACGAGCACGTGCCGCCGGACACGGTGGGCAACGGGACGCGCTTCGTCGTGTCGGAGATGGCAGGGCGCTCGACGCTCGCGTTCAAGGCCCAGGAGCTCGGGCTCGAACTGGACTCCGATGCCCTGTCCGGGGTGCTCGACACCCTGAAGACGCTCGAGCACCGCGGCTACCACTTCGAGGTCGCCGACGGCTCCCTCGAGCTGCTCTTGCGCACTGCGACGGGTTGGGAGCCCACGTTCTTCGAGCTGGAGTCGTTCCGGGTGATCTCGGACCACGACAGCCGGCACATGACCGAGGCGACGGTCAAGGTGCGCGTCGGGGGGTCGAGGGTGGTGGCGACAGCAGAAGGGAACGGACCGGTCAACGCGCTCGACTCCGCCCTGCGTGAAGCGATCGGCGAGCACTTCCCGGTTCTGTCGAGCATCCATCTCGTCGATTACCGGGTCCGGGTCCTCGACACGAGACGGGGGACGGGGGCCGTCACCCGAGTGCTCATCGACACGACCGACGGCGAGCACGTCTGGACCACCATTGGGGTATCCGAGAACATCATCGAGGCGTCGTGGCAGGCGCTGTTCGACTCCATCGTCTACGGGCTGGTCCACGCCGGGGTGGAGTCGGGCGAAGGCAGCGATCCGGGAGGCCCGCGACAACCCCGATCGGCGCCGGGGGCCCGATTGGCACCGGGGGCCCGGTCGGCGCCGGGGACCAGTTGGCGTCAGGGACCAGCTGACGGCTAGCACTGCGGCCGATGACCCAGCCCAGCTTCGTACCCATCACTGACGCGGACCAGGTCCGCCCGGCCTACCGGCTCCGCACGCCACCCGACTGGCGCCAGGACCGGGTGGCCGAGCTCCGCTCGCCGGAACATCCCCGCGGCCGTGAGTTGGGCGTGCCCGGTCCCGACCAGGGATACGCGTTGCTACTCGCGCACAAGCTGTTCGAGCACAGGCTGGAGCTTTCCGAGGGCATCTCCACCGAGGACGCGATCACCGCGTCCGCCGAAGTGGCCGAGGCGAGATCTGCCCTCTTCGGGCGGGCGCCCGTGGCAAAGGACTTGGAGCTCGCGCTCGTGCTGTTCGGCTTTCTCGGACCGGCGCCGCAGGAGCTCGTGAAATGGCGAGCGCCTCTCTTCCAGGCCGCCGCCCATCACTACATGCAACGGCGGCAAATCGTGGCTTCGGTGCCCGAGGCGGTTCTCCGGATGACGCCCGACGAGGTCCGGGCCGAGCTGCACAACTGGCGGTCGCTCCTCGGGGTGACCGGACCGAACTAAGGATCAGCCCGCCAGCGCAACCGTGAGCAGCATCGGCGAGTGAGCAGCGTCGCCGGGCGAGCCGGGCGAGCCGGGTGAAGAGCACCCGGCCCGTCAGCCGAATCGGCGGGTGAGCAGCGTCGCCGGGTAGCCTCCGACGCCATGGAACAGCTGGTGGTACGAGGCGACCGGCTCGCCTTTTCAGCTCGAACCAGTGGGCGGCGTGACGGCCGGGCGGTCGTGCTGTTGCACGGCTTTCCGCAGACGTCGTACTGCTGGCATCACCAGCTCGATGCGCTGGAGACAGCTGGACACCGCGGCATCGCGCTCGACCAGCGCGGTTACACCGCCAGGGCGCGACCGGCGAATGTCGCGGACTACCGCATCGAATTGCTCGTGAATGACGTGCTCGCTGTGGCCGACGCCCTCGATCTCGAGCGTTTCGACCTGGTCGGACACGACTGGGGAGCGATGGTCGCGTGGGTCACGGCGGCGAGTCGGCCCGAGCGCGTCCGAACGCTGACCGCCGTGTCGGTGCCGCATCCGAGGGCGTTCGCAGCCGCGCTCGGAGCCGACGGCGACGACCAGCGGCAGCGCTCCTCGTACATCGAGGTGTTCCGGGCGGAGGGGGGTGTGGCCGAGCGGGCGTTGCTCGGCGAGGACGGTTCCGGCGATGGGTTGCGTCGCATGTTCGACGCGACCGGGCTGCCCTCCGATACCGACGAGGTCGAGCAGTTCGTGTCAGCGATGCTCGAGCCCGGTGCGATGACCGCCGCGCTCAACTGGTACCGGGCGAGCGATCCGGGGGCGTTGGCCGCGGTCGGCACCGTGGAGGTGCCCACGTTGTTCGTGTGGTCTACCGCCGACGTCGCGATCGGACGCCGAGCGGCCGAGGCGACGGCCGACTGGGTGACCGGCCCCTATCGTTTCGAGGTGCTCGAGGGCGTGAGCCACTGGATCCCGGAGACCGCCCCGGACGCCCTCAACCGCCTGCTGCTCGACCACCTCGCCACCCAGCCCTAGTGGGCGAAAGCTGCGTGGGAGACTGACTCGATGGGGTTGTCGAGAGAGTCGTCGAAAGAGCCGCCCATGGAACGGTCCAGCGGGCCATCTGCATCAGGGTCTCCCTCGTCTCCCGGGTCGTCTCCCGCGTCGTCTGCCGCGTTCACGCTCGCCGATACGCAGAAGGAGTTCCGGGCCGTCCTGCGTGAGATGTGCGACACGCGCATCGCTCCCCACGCCGCCGAGGTCGACCGCGAAGCCCAGTTCCCGTGGGAGTCGTTCAAAGCGTGCGTCGAGATGGAGCTCCCCGCTCTCGGGATCCCCGTCGAGTACGGAGGAGCGGGAGCAGACCACGTCACCCAGGCGATCATGGTCGAGGAGCTCGCGCGGGTGTGTGCGTCGACGAGCGTCACCGTTCTGATCTCGCGCCTCGGCATGGTGCCGGTCATGAACTGGGGCACCGAGGAGCTGAAGGAGAAGTACGTCCCTCGGGTGGCATCGGGGGAGGCGCAGGCGAGCTACTGCCTGTCCGAGGCGGACGCCGGCAGCGATGTCGCCGCCATGCGCTGCCGGGCGACGCGACAGGGTGATCACTACGTCCTGTCGGGAGGCAAGTACTGGATCACCAACGCCGGGATGTCGGATCTCTACACGGTCTTCGCCAAGACGGATCCCGAAGCAGGTCACCGCGGCATCAGCTGCTTCGTCGTGGAGGCCGACTGGGGCGTCGAGGTGACAAAGCTCGAGCACAAGATGGGCCTCCGGGGGAGTCCCACAGGCGAGATCAGGCTCGACGGTGTCCGCGTCCCGGTCGAGAACCGGGTGGGCGAAGAGGGACAGGGCTTCACGATCGCCATGCACACGTTGGACCGCAGCCGGCCGACGATTGGCGCCCAGGCTGTCGGCATCGCCCAGGGGGCGCTGGAGCTGGCATCGCGCTATGCGCGTGACCGCCACGCCTTCGGGCAACCGATCGCCGACTTTCAGGGCCTCAGGTTCATGATCGCCGACATGGCGATGCGGACCGAGGCGGCCCGGACGCTCGTCTACCGGGCATGCTCGATCATCGATGCGGGCGACCCGGACGGAGAGCTCGCCATGGTCGGCGCGATGGCGAAGTGCTTGGCGTCCGACACCGCCATGGCCGTGACGACCGACGCCGTGCAGGTGCTCGGCGGCTAC
>Ga0307477_10000134_pt1 | contig 104579 bp, 96 predicted proteins | sample atmos_gasesECM2C_FD_203316 | JGI IMG/M metagenome (GOLD analysis project Ga0307477, IMG submission 203316) | Hardwood forest soil microbial communities from Morgan-Monroe State Forest, Indiana, United States - atmos_gasesECM2C_515 | ecosystem: Environmental > Terrestrial > Soil > Temperate... | reverse complement strand
CGGATCGTAACTGACGGTCGCGCCCATTTGTTCGAACATGGAACGCAGCGGCACGAGAATCGTACCACCGCGGACGAGGGCGGCAAGGACGCGCCCTTGCTTCAAAGTGTCGGGCTTCGCGTAGACGTGTTGGTCGTTGTATAGGATCGGAACTTCACCCGACGGGGGAGAACCGAAATTCGCAGGCTGCGCCAGCGCCTGCGTGCAGTCGAGTGTCGCAAACGCGACCAGCCCGAACGCGACCGCCGCGCTTGCGGCGATTAGTCGCGTAACGAGTCGTTTCACTAGTAACCTCCCTAGAGTCAAAAGGGGCAAAAATGGGCCTACCTTCGCAGGTTGCCGTACCCGTCCGGGCCCATGCGTAAACTTGGACTGCGGGACCCGGGTCGAAGGCCCAGCCCGATCGCTGGTTCGCTTCGAGCGGGGCATGGGATAGCCCGCTTTGGGGGGCGGCTCGGCGCGCGCGTCGCTATGTAGCAGCTGCTACGCTTGCTTTTCCTCGAGATTCGCCAGGAACTTGGCGCGGTCCATGATGTAGCGCTCGTGCGAGCCTTCGGCGATTTTTTCGCGCTCGTCGAACGCCGCGACGGCGAAGTTGACGCGTTTGCCGTCGACGCCGATGACCTCGACTTCGGTGCGCACGATGAAGCCGACGGGCGTCGGGGCCAGATGCGTCAGTTCGATGTAGGCGCCTAGCGAGATCTGTTCGGGTGCGAGCATCGGCGCGAGGCATTCAACCGCTGCTTGCTCGATCAATTGCAAGAGGATCGGAGTGGCGAGGACGTCGACACCTTTGTTTCCGGACTTCTCGGCGGTCATCCATTCCTCAACGCGCGTCTGGCTTTGATAGGAACGGCCGACGTCGACTTTGACGCCCATGTCGCCGTTCAATACTCCGGGGTGGTCGAGGCTTCCGCCTTGGGCCTTGGAAGCGGGCAACGCTTCCGGCGCGCCGCGTGTTAGGGGTTTTCGGCGGGGCCGAATCAAACCGACGCCTTCGCCGGTATCGCTTTCGTGAGGTTTGTCGTGCAGAAGCGCCTGAAGATTTTCGTGCTGGGTATGAGCGTCGTGGCGGCGCTCGGAGCAGTTGGCTGCTCGAAAGGCTCCCAGCAGCGCCAGGGTCCCCCGCCCCTCGCCGTCGATGTCGCGAAAGCGAAAGTTGGGGACATCGCCACGTACATCTCGCTCGATGGGCAAATCGCGCCGCTGCAAGACTCGACCTTGAGTTCCCCTCAGTCGGGAACCGTCGCGGCCGTTTTGGTCAACGAAGGCGATCGGGTGAGCAAAGGGCAGCTGCTGGCCCAACTCGACGATTCGACGTTCCGCGCGCAATTGGCCGCGAATCAGGCGACGGCCGCTCAGGCGGTTGCGAAGCTAAGGAGTTCGTCGATCCAGGCGCCGATCTCGTCTCAGCAATACAGTTCCGCCGTCTCTCAAGCGACGCAAGTTCTGCAAGCGGCGAAAAATCGAATCTCAACCGATGAAGCCGCACTCAAGAACGCGGATCTGAATTACAAGAGCAGCCTGCAGCTTTCGCAACAGGGCTACGTTTCCCAAACGGCCCTCGAAGCATCGCGCGCGGCTTACGTCGCGGCGCAACAAGAATTGAACAACGCGAAGCAATCCCTGCCGGCGGCGCAGGCCGCATATCGCTCGTCGCGGGAGAGCATGAACCAAACGGGAGTCGATCAAGCGACGATCGAGGCCAACCGCGCCGCCCTGCAGCAGGCCGAGGCCATCGTGCGGCTGCTGCAAACGCAGATCAGCCAATGCGCTATCTATGCGCCGTTCGACGGCGTCGTTACGCAGCGCATGCTCGACCCCGGAGCGTTTGCCGGCCCGAATCAACCGATCGCACGCGTTTCGGAACTCGACGCCGTCTACGTCAACGCCAACGTGCCCGACGAGGATCTCAATTTCGTGCACGTCGGGACGCCGGTGACGTTCGTCAGCGCGAGCCTGCCCGGCAAGTCGTTCCAGGCTCGGATCATGGACGTGAATCCGATCCCGACCGCCGGAACGCTCTCGTATCGCGCGCGCGTGAGGGAGGCCAATCCCGGCGACGTCCTGCGCGGCGGCATGCTCGTCAGCGTGAGAATTCGCAAAGAACACCACGCGCAGACGGTCCTCGTCCCGCGCACGGCGATCTTCCAAACCGATCAGGGCGCCAACGTCTATACCGTTGAATCAGGGAAGGCAAGATTGCTGCCCGTTACGCTCGGCCTGCAAACCGATACCGAATCCGAAGTTCTGGGCGGCAGCGTGAAGCCGGGCACGGTCGTCATCACGACGCGTCCGGACGCGTTGCAAAACGGCAGCGTCGTCGCCATCGGCGGCGCCTCGGCATCGGCGGGTTCGCAAGGGTCGGAGCCGAACTCGATGCCCTCCGGAGGAAGCAAAGGCCGCAAGGCTCAGAAATAATGGCAGCGCAGATTCGTTTCGAAGCGAGCCTGGGAGCAACCGTGCTCGCGGCTTTGTTTATGTCGACTTCGTTCGCGGGGACGCGCGTCTCGGCGGCGCCCGCCGCGACGCCGGCGCCGACTTCGAAACCGACTGCGCGGCCGACCGCCGCACCGACGGCGATGGCGCAGCCGACGCCGTTCCCGCAGTACACGCTCGGGCCCGCGAGCGTCGGGTCGCCGGAGCCGTTTCCGGCCTACGGAACGCCGATTCCGGGCGTCGGCGCCGGCCCCGCGCCGACGGGCGCGCCGCAAGTCGTCACGCTCCCGCAGTCGGTCGCGATCGCATTCGCCCGGTCGCCGATCTTGGCGAGCGCGCGCGCCGATACCGGCGTTGCGCACGCCGCCGTGCGCCTCGCTCAAACCGGCTACTACCCGAATCTCTCTGCGGACGCGACGGTCTCGCACTCGGAGCGCCAAGCCGGAGGGACGAGCACCGCCGCCGCCGGCGGGACGGGTGCGAGCCCGACGAGCACGACCTCTGATGGACTGAATCTAACGCTCCGTCAACTGATCTTCGACGGCGGACGCGTTGCGGCGTCGATTCGAGCGGCGTCCTATAGTGAAACCGCATCGGTCGATACGTATCGCCGTGACTTGCAAACGGTCGCCCAGAACGTCGCGCAGGCGTACTACAACGATTTGCTTGCGCAACGGACGCGTCAAGTCGCCGAGCAAACCGTCCGGCTCGATCTCGTGCAAGAAGATCTCGTTCGCGCGCAATTGGCGGCCGGCGTCGCGACGCGCGTCGATCTCTCGACGGCGCAGCTTCCGACCGCGCAGGCGCGCGTCGCCGTCGTCAGAGCGCAAGCCGCCGAGCTAACCGCTCAGGCCGCCTTCGCCAACGCGATGGGGCTCGATGCGAACGTCGACGTGCGGCCGTTCGACGATACTCCGGTGAGCGCGACGGGCGCGATCTCCAGCATTCCGGTTCCGTCGTACGATCAGGCGCTGACGCGCGCGTATCTGCTGCGTCCCGATCTCGCCTCGGCCCAACATTCGTTGCAATCGCAGAACGAATCGCTGACGGCGACGCGCTTGAATCTCTTTCCGAGTCTTTCGGGTAGCGCTACGGCCGGCACCAACTCGACCGACTCGACGGGCGGCACCTTCCGCACCTCGGGGACGATCGGCCTAACGCTCTCGATTCCGATCTACGATCAAGGGATTACCGCGGCCAACGTGGCGCAGCAGAAGTCGGTCATCGACCGGCTGACCGCGCAGCTCGAAAACACGCGCGAGACGATTCAGCTCAATGTGAAACAGGCGCTGGTCAACCTAGTCGCGGCGCGCGCTCAACTCGACCAAGTTCAGGCCGAATACGCCAAAGCGCTCGACGTCTTGAACGCGACGCAGGCGCAATATCGCTACGGCGTGACGACGCTGCCGCTGCTGCTCAACGCGCAAGTCGGATTGACGACCGCGCTCAGCGATCAGGTCACGGCCGTATACACGCTGCGCCAAGCAGAACAAGCATATTTATATGCGATAGGTGCAAACACGCCCTAAATTGTCACGCTGAGCGCAGCGAGCGGAGCGAGCGAAGTCGAAGCGCCGCCCAGAGCATCGATTGCGGGGGGTGAGGGCAGCGGTGGAAAAGGGGCAGGCGTGGATGTTCTCGATACGCCGGTAGGCGTCGACGATCCGATCAACGCCGCGATCCTCAAAATCTCTGAAGACCGCATCTCGGGTTTCCAGCGCGATCCGCTCGACGCGATCGCTCGGGCGTCGGGCGTGGAACTCGACATCGTCACGGCGCGGATTCGGGCGATGCTGCGTGCCGGGACGATCCGGCGCGTTCGTCAAACGCTGCTCGCGACCAACCTCGCGCACGGAGCGCTGGTCGCGTGGCAGGTTCCGCCCGAGAAACTCGACGCCGCGTTCGATTTCATGTTCGTCGACGATCCGTTTTCGGGTCACGTCGTCATTCGGACCGCCGATCCGGCGACGCCAGGCTCGAACTATCGTTTGTGGACGACCCTGAAAGTTCCGCAGGGATACTCGCTCGAGAAGCATGCTGAATTTCTGCGCGCGAGCGTCGGCGCCGATGCCTTCCGCCTGATGCCGGCCAAACGACTTTTCGTCCTCGGCGTGGGCCACATGCGTAGGCGAGGGCTCGAACCGGGCGCGCGCGCCGAGTCTCCTGCGGAGACACAGGACGCGCGCATCGTCGAGCTGTCGGATCTGGAATGGAACGTTCTCGACGCGCTCAAGCGGGAATTTTCAGCCGACGAATTACGGCGCGATCTCTGGGCCGCGCGCGCTTCGCAGGCCGGGGTCACGCTTGAAGAGTTCTACCGCGTCGCCGAATCGTTGCAGGCGCGCGGCGTGATCGGACGCTTCTCGACCTTCCTCGAGCACGTCAAACCGACGGCCGGCAACCAGCGCGTGACGCGCTACAACGCTCTTTTCCATTGGCGCGTCCCGCCGGGGCGCGAACTCGATGCCGGGGGCGAAGTCGGCCGTCACTATATCATGACCCATGCCTATTGGCGCGAAGGCGGCCCCGAATTTCGCAACGTCAACATGATGGGTGTGGCGCACGGGCTCGACAAGGACGTACTGCTGGCGCACAAAGCGGCGATCGATCGGCATTTGGAAGAGGCGGGGATCCCGTTCGATTACAGCAACGTCTTTTGGGGCGGCCGAAGCGAGATCAAACCTTCGGAGATCTCGCCGCTCGCGTTCGCCGAATTTTATCGCAGCCGAGGAATCGACCCCGAAACAATGCGCCAAAGACGCGGGGAATGAGCAAAATCCCACGCGCGTTGATTTGCTTCCTAAGCGGAGTTCTTGCGACGTCTTTGGCGGCGTGCACGAAGGTCGGGACGCAAGGCGCGGGTCCCAGCGCCGGCAACCCTTGGACGCATCACGGACGCTTGGTGTACTCCGAGGCCCAGGACGTGAAATCGCTCAACCCGATGCTCGCGACCAGCGGCGCCGCCCTCGATCTCTCGATGTTTCTGTTCTCGTATGCTGTGCGCTACGACGAGCGTTCGCAGCCCCACGCCGACGCGTTGCGCGAAATCCCCACGGTCGAAAACGGCGACGTCAGCAAAGACGGCCTCACGCTGAAGTACAAACTGCGCCCGAACGTCTATTTTCACGACGGCGTCCAGGTGACGTGCAACGATCTGAAGTTTACCTGGCGCGCCGTGATGAACCCGGCCAACAATGACGTCACGCAAGACGGCTACAAGGACATCAAGGACATCGACTGCTCCGACCCGTTGGTCGCCGTCATCCACATGAAGCGCGTCTATGCGCCGTTCCTCCAGCAGCTCTGGGGCGTCAACGGCAATGCCCCGATCTTGCCGGCGCACTTGCTGGAGACGGTGAACGACTCGTCCGGCTCGTTCAATCGCGCCCCGTACCAATCGGCGCCGGTCGGCAGCGGCCCGTTTACCTTCGTGCGCTGGGATCGCGGTTCGCAGGTCGTTTTGAAAGCCTTCGACCGTTACTTTCTTGGGAAGCCGAAGCTCGATGAAGTCGTCTTCAAGATCTTTCCCGACGAGAACACGACGCTCAGCCAGATCAAGACGCACGAGATCGACATGGCGATCCACGTCGCGACGAACCTCTGGCCGCAATTACAGAATATTTCCGGGACGGTCGTAACCGACGCCCCGATCTTCACCTTCGACCACATCGACTTCAACCTCAAGCGCCCGCTCTTCGCAGACGTGCGCGTTCGGCGTGCCCTCTCGATGGCGCTCGACCGCAAGACGATCGTTGCAAAGATCGCGCATGGGCTCGGCGACCTCACTGACACGGCGCTCTCGCCACGTATCTCGTGGGCCTGGACGCCCGACACGCCGCACTACGACTACGATCTGCCGAAGGCCGAGGCGCTGCTCGACGAGGCGGGCTGGAAGGCCGGTCCCGACGGCGTCCGAGTGAAGGACGGGCGGCGCTTGGCCTTCACCTACTCGACGCAGACGGAGAGCTTCACGGGGAAGGCCGTCGAAGCGTTCGTGCAAGAGGCATGGCACAACGTCGGTGCGGCGGTGACGATAAAGAACTACGGGACCGCGCAATTCTTCGACAACACGAAGAACGGGATTCTGCAAGGCGGCCACTACGACGTCGCCGGCTTCGCTTGGGGCGGCGCAGCAGATCCCGACGACAGCGCGATCTATTCGGCGCACAACATGGCGCCGCGGGCGCAGAACGCGCTCTTTTGGGACGACAAGATCGCGACCGCCGCGATGGACGACGAACTCTCGACGGTCGACCGCGCGCGCCGGCTGCGCGACTTCAAGATCGAACAGGAGCGTTTTGCCGGCGAGGTGCCCTCGATCATCCTCTACTATCGCCGCGAGCCCCAGATCTACAACACCGATCTCAAAGGCTATACCGCGTCGCCCGTCATCTCACCGTTCTGGAACCCGCATGAGTACTCGATCTAACCGAAAGTGAGGATTGCGTGAATCGTCCTGCCCGCGTCATCGTCGGCGTATTGCTCGCCGTCTATGCAGCAATCGGCGTTGGACCGGCCGCCTCCGACGAGCAGCGTCAGAACTCGTTCACCAAGCCCCACGTGCTGCGCTTTGGCGACATCGGCGACGTGACGTCGCTCAACCCGATGTTCGCCCAGCAATTGACGCTGAGTCGAATGTCGTCGCTCACGATGGCGTGGCTCTTCAGATACGATCACGACAACAAGCCGGCTCCGGAACTGGTGACGGTCGTCCCGACCTTGGCTAACGGGGGAATCGGCAAAGACGGCAAGACGCTGACGTTTCATCTCCGCAAGAACGTGAAGTGGTCGGACGGGCAGCCCTTCAGCGCCGACGACGTCATCTTCACGACCAAGATGATTCTCGATCCGAAAACCAACGTCGTCAGCCGCGACGGATGGGATCGCATCGTCAAGATGGACGAGCCCGACAAATACACGGTCGTCTTCCACCTCAAGGAACCGTATTCGCCGTTCGTAACGACGTTTTTTTCGAGCGCCGGAGCGAATCCGTCGCTCGTTCCGAAACATCTCCTCGAAAACTCAAAAAACGTCAACACCGACCCGTACAACTCAAAGCCGGTCGGCATCGGCCCCTTCCGCTACGTCGAGTGGCGGCGCGGCGATCGCGTCATCATGGAGGCGAATCCGAATTATTTCCGCGGCTTGCCGAAGTTGCAAAGGGTAGAGTATCGCATCGTCCCTAATCGCGACACGCTCTTTACTCAGTTACAGACCGGTGACATCGATCTGTGGCCGAACGCCGCCGGTGCGTATCTCGTGCGACTGAAGACTCTCAAGGGGTACGAGACGATCCGGCAGACCGGTTACGGCTTCGGCCATATCGATTTCAATTTGGAGCGTCCGCTTTTACAGGACGTTCGGGTGCGGCGCGCCTTGGCGCTCGCCATCGATCGAAGAACGCTGTGGGAGAAAGTGAGCCACGAAGTCGGCATCTTGCAAGAGAGCATCGTCTCGCCGGCGAGTCCGTACGCGACCAAGCTCAAGTTCAGCGAATTCGACCTGGTCAAGGCGAATGAGTTGCTCGACGAAGCCGGCTGGAAGGAGCGCGGGTCGGACGGAATTCGCATAAAGGGCGGGCAGCGGCTTTCGCTCCAATTCGCCTCCAACACCGGCAGCCCCGACACCGACCTGCGCATCGAATTGATTCGGGATTGGTGGAAGAAGATCGGCGTTGAACTCGATCGGCGCAATTACGATCCGGCACTGCTGTTCGCGTTGAAGCAAAACGGCGGCATCATTTACGGCGGAAAATTCGACGTCGTCATCTTCGCGTGGTTCCTGTCGCCAAGCGGCGACCTCACGACGATTTACGCCTGCGACCAGTTCCCTCCCAGTGGACAGAACAGCATGCACTGGTGCAACAAGAAGGCCGATTCCGCCATGCAAGCGTTCAAGTTAACCTACGACTTCAACGCGCAGAAACGCAATAACGCGACCGTTCAGGAGGCCATCGCAGCCGACGTTCCGACCTACGTGACCGCGATTAACGAAGACCTGTTCCCGCACAATTCAGATCTGAAGAACTTCCGTCCAAACTCGGTAACCGCGTTCGACGATTTCATGAACGTCGACATCTGATGACTATGAAGCGAATGCTTGCCATCGCGCTGATCGCCTCGCTGGCAGCCTGCACGCGCGTCGGTGGTGGAGGCGCCGGCGCGGGCGGCGGCCGCCATCCGTACACGCAAGCGCACGTCCTGCGCTATGCCAGCGCCGAGGACATCGTCGGCCTGAATCCGCTGACCTCGACACAAGCCGTCGTCAGTTACATGGCACAGATGACGATGGCGTGGCTCGTCCGAACCGACGAGCGCTCCGAGCCGACGATTCCCGAGCTTGCGACCGAGATTCCGACCAAGGCCAACGGCGGAATCAGCCAAGACGGCAAAACGATCACTTGGCATTTGCGCCAAGGCGTGAAATGGTCGGACGGCGCGCCGTTCGACGCCGACGACGTCGTCTTCTCGACCAATGCCGTGAACAATCCGGCCAATAACGTCGTCAGCCGCGACGGCTGGGAGTTGATCGAGAAGATCGACGAGCCCGACAAGTTCACCGTCGTCTACCATTTGAAGAAGCCTTACTCGTCGTTTCTCGAAACGTTCTTCACGACGGTAGGCGCGAATCCGTCGATTCTGCCCAAGCACCTTCTGGCAGAGTACAAGAGCCTCAATGACGTCCCGTACAACTCGGCGCCGGTCGGCATCGGGCCTTTCAAATACGAGGAGTGGAAGCGCGGCGACTCGGTGACGATGGTTCCCGACCCGTTGTACTGGCGCGGTCAGCCCAAGCTCCAGCGCATCGTTTTCAAGATCATCCCCGACCGCAATACGGTTTTGGGACAGATGAGGACGCACGAACTCGACCTGTGGACGCCGGTCGCACCGCACTTCGTCAACGACCTTCACAAGATCGCCGGCCTCGAGATCCTCATGAAGCCGAGTTACTTCTACGATCACATCGACTTCAATCTGAGCCATCCGGTGCTCCAGGACCCGGCCGTGCGCCAAGCGCTGCGTTATGCGACCGACCGCAAGGCGATCAACGACAAGGTTCGTTTCGGCCTCTACATTCTCGACGAGTCGGTCGTGCCACCCGCGAGTTCCTATCACGAGAATCTGCCGCGCATCCCCTTCGACATCGCAAAGGCCAACAAGATTCTCGACGACGCCGGCTGGGTGCGCGGTTCCGACGGAATCCGCTCGAAGAACGGCCTGAAGCTCGCACTGCAGTATGCCAGCTCGACGGGCTCGCCCGATACCGATACGCAAATACTGTTGATCGGCGGCTGGTGGAAACAGTTGGGAGTCGACTTAACGGTGCACCGGTACCTCGCTGCCGTCATGTTCGCTCCCATGCAGAGCGGCGGGATCGTCTACAGCGGGAAGTTCGACGTGATCAACTTTGGATGGGGAGGCGATCCGAACGAGGATCTCGCGAACCTGTTCGGGTGCAACAGATTCCCGCCCAACGGTCAAAACGACCCGCGTTACTGCAATAGCCGAGTCAGCGCCGCGCTCGACCACGCGCAGACGCACTACGGCAGAGCCGAGCGGGCCGGCGATATCAGGTTCATCCAAGAGCAAATCTACAAAGACGTCCCGACGATCGTCCTCGACGCTCGCAAAGAGATCTATGCGTTCAACTCCGATCTAAAAGGATGGAAACCAAATCCGGTCGCGCCGTTCGATTCCATGCTCGACGTCGACATCTAATGAGCTGACGTGAGGCGCTTCGCCGCGCCGCTGGCGCTCATCGGCGTGCTGGCGCTGTCGAGTTGCACGCGCGTCGGGTCGCAGGGTGCCGGGAGCGGTTTGCACGCCTGGACGATTCCGGGGACGTTGCGTTGGGCCGACGGCGAGGATCTCGATAACCTCAACCCGCTGCTCTCGACGCAAACGCTGGTGAACGACTTGTCGGCCTTCACGATGGGCTACTTCTTCGTTTTCGACGACCGCAATCGGCCGGTGCCGAGCCTGGCGCTAGCCGTACCGACGCGCGAAAACGGGGGCATCTCGCGTGACGGGCGCTCGCTCACGTTTCGCTTGCGGCGCGGCGTCGTCTGGCACGACGGGGCGCCATTCACTTCGGCGGACGTCGCTTTTACCGTCACGAAGATCCTCGATCCGAAGACCAACGTCTTGACCCGGCGCGGCTGGGAAGAGATCGAACGCGTCGAGACGCCCGACGATTACACCGTCGTGTTCCGGTTGCGCCGGCCATACGCGCCGTTCCTGAACGTCTTTTTTACGCCGGTTGGCAACCCGGCGATCCTGCCCAAGCACCTGCTCGAGCACGTCGCCGACATCAACAAGACGCCGTACAACGCATTGCCGGTGGGCTTGGGGCCATTCAAGTACGTGCGCTGGGATCGCGGCAGCCAAGTCGTGATGGAAGCCTTCGATCGTTGGTGGGGCGGGAAGCCGAAGCTGCAACGGGTGATCTTCAAAGTCGTCCCCGACGCGAATACCGACCTCGCGCAACTTCGTTCGCACGAACTCGACGCCTACGTCCGCGCGCCCAACTATCAAGCGCCGCAACTTCCGGGCATCGCGGGAATCAAGACCATCGAATACGACACGACGAGTTTCGGGCACTTCGATTTCAACGTGACCTCGCCGCTGCTGGCCGACGCGCGCGTGCGTCAGGCGCTCGTTCGCGGCGCCGATCTGGATACGATGTGGAACAAGGTCGATCATCGCATCGGGCGGCGCGAGTGGACGCCGATCTCGCACCTCTCGTGGGCCTACGATTCTCACGCGCCGCGTTATCCTTTCGATCTCAAGAAAGCCGTCGCGTTACTCGACGAGGCCGGGTGGCGGATGGGCTCGGACGGACTACGCCACAAAGGCGACTTGACGATGCGCCTCAAGTTTGCCGGCAACGTGGGCAACCTGGGCCTCGACGCGCGCGTGCTGATCTTGCAGAATGCCTACAAGAAGCTCGGCGTCGCGCTCGAGTACTTCCGCTATCCGACGAACACGTTGTTCGCCGGCTACGCCGCGGGCGGGATCGTCGCCACCCGCAAGTACGACATGGCGTCCTACGCGTGGGGTCTAGCGCCCGAACCCGATCTGCAGAACCTGTACACCTGCGCCAAGATCTCGCCCCGAGGTCAGAATTATTTGGGTTACTGTAATCACGAGTTCGACGCGCTCGCCGAGGACTCGCTGCGCCATTACGAGCGCGCGCGGCGCAAGCGCGACCTCGTCGATGCGCAGGAGATCCTGATGCGCGACGCACCGTTCATGGTCATCTCGCAGCGCCGCGACCGCCTGGCGGTGAACGACGACCTCCACGGCCCCAAGCCCGGCCCGTCGATGATCTTTTGGAACGTCCAGGATTGGTCGATGAGCCCTTAGCTCGCTCGCCCTGCTTTGGGGTCGAACGGCCACTCGTCGATTGACCCGTCTGCTATTATGTTGAAGGTCTTGACTTTCTGGGCCACCCCCCTTCGAAGCTGGCGCGATTTCTAGTATGAGACGATCTTTGCTCGCGGTCTTGACGGCCGCGCTAATTATTTTTAGTTTGCGGCCGGAGAGTGCACCGGCGCGTCCCGACCCAAAGCTCGACGCAGCCCCGGCGGGAATTACTCCGACGAGCGCAACGGTCGCCGAGGTATTGCGACAACACGCCAAAGCCATTGGAGCGCTCGAGCCGGGAACGCCGAACGCGCGGCGCGAGACGTGGGCACTGAACGACGCCGGATTTGCCGGAACCGAGACGCTCGTGCGGCGCGGACTCGACTATCACGCCCGCCTCTCGCACGGTCCATTCGTCGAAGAGTACGGGCAGGTCGACGGCAAGCGCTGGCACCTTGGGCTCAACGGTACGGTGTCATCCCGGCTGAGCGAAGATTACATCAGCTTCGCGATGTTCCGCGTCTTGGAGGACGCGGCCGATCCCAAAAACGATCTCAAGTTGCTGGGCGAAGTCTCCGATCCCAGGGCCGCCTACGTCGTCGAGGTTCGTATTCCGCTCGAAAAGCATCCGGAATGGATCTTTTTCGACAAGACGACCGGGCTGGTGGATCGTACGGAAGAGGTCATCGACGGCGACCGCGTCGTCAGTACGTACGACGACTATCGCATCACCAAGGGCTTGAACGAACCTTGGCACGTGCACGACGCCGTCGGCACGAGCGGCATCGAATTCGATTACCTTCGGCAATCGCTCGCGATCGGTGACGCAATCGAGCCTTCGGAATTCAAAGTGCCGGAGGGGCGGTTTAATCCAGCGAAGCTGGACGGGCCTGCGACCATCCCGTCGAAAATCACCAACGGCGTGGTCGTCGTTCGAGTCAACGTCGGCGACCGTGGCCTCGACTTCGAGCTGTCGGCGGGCGAGCCGCAATCGCTAATCGACCGTGACGTCGCGGCGGCACTCAAATTGCCGACGTTCGGACAGATGACGCACGCGCGCGACGGCGACTTGGGTTACGACACGCAAATCGCCGACGCGAAGATCGGTTCCATCCCGTTGCACGACTTGGCAGTGCGGGCCGAGTCGTTCAATTACCATGCCGACGCCGGCACGAAAATCGTGGGGGTGCTCGGAAGCGATTTTCTCAACAGCGGTTTCTTCCTGATCGACTACGTCAACGGGAACGTTCAGCTCAAGCCGGCCTCGAGCGCGGACGGCATCGCCGCGGCGACCAACAGCTGGGATATGCCCGTCCGCTTCGACGACGGTACCCCATTCATCAAAGGCGCGATCGCCCAGCACGACAGCGACAGCATTTTATTCAGCAATGGTTTCCCGTATTCGATGATTCTCGGCGACTTCACGAGCCGGTATCCGACGGCCATCCCGGACATAAAGGGCAAACAGCACGCCGTCGCGAGCGTTCCGTTCGCCGACTCGAAGAGTTACGGGCAGGCGCTCGAGCTCTGGATCGCGAGGGTACCCGACTTTTTCTTCGGCACGCTGCACTTGAAGAACCAGCCGATCTTTGCCACCAACGGCAACTTGCCGACGACTCGCCGCATCGATGCGATTGTGGGCGCCGATATGCTGCAATACTTCGATATCTATCTCGACTTCCCGCACCAGCGCGTGATCTTGCTGCCGAACAAGCTCTTCTTCAAGGCATACAAGCTCTCGTGAGCGCGTTACGCTGGATCGCTCTCGGCGCCGTGTTGTTCGCGACGGCGCCGGTCGCGACGGCGGCAGCTCCGCTCGACGCCGACGCACCACCGGCCGATCTCTCGTCGACGAGCGCGACGCTGCAGCAGGTACTGGCGGCGCACAAACAGGCTGTCGGACAAGCCGGCACGACGTCGGGCGCGACGACCGAGAGGTGGGCGTTCAAACGCAGCGACCTAACCGGTACGTGGACGTACCTCGAGGCCGGCGACGATTATCGCATCGACGAGACGTTCGGAAAGCTACATCGAGCCGAAGGCAGTTTTCACAATCAAGCTTGGGATCAGGACTACAACGGTTACACGGTCCTCGACACCGGATTGCATCGTCGCGATGAGATCAACCGGAAAGCGTTGGTTGCGGCCGACCAAGGCGGTGCGGGCGTGACCCTTATCGGCGAATCGGCGAAGCCTGCGGCCTTCGTCGTCAAGGTCAGTCCACCGGGTGGGCGGGTGGAGTATCGGTTTTACGACAAGTCAACGTATCAGCTCGTTCGGAAAGAGCGGTCGATTGAGGGGCTGCGCGTCGTTACGACCTACGACGACTTTCGAACGATCGACGGCTTCAGCTCCCCGTGGCACGAGCACGTCTCCGACGGCCGCCCGCTCAATGACACAGATTATACGCTGCAGTCCGTTCAGCACCAGCCGATCGAGGAGTCCGCACTGCGGATTCCGGCGGATCTGAGGAACCCCGTAACCTTGGAAGCACCGCGGGTGACGCTGCCCGCCAAGATCATCGCAGACCGAGTCATCCTCACCGTCGAGATCAAAGGCCGGAAAGTCAATCTCCAATTAGATTCAGGGGCAAGTGGAATTCTGCTCGACCGCTCGGTCGCCGACGCCCTCAAACTCGAAGAGTTCGGCCGATCGACCGGAGCGACGGCTGGGACGTATGAGGCGACGCAGGCGCTCGTCCCCGAGATGAAGCTTGGACGGGCTTCGCTCAAGGACGTCGTCGTCGAAGCGACGCGTTTCGTCGAGTGGGAGGACTCGAAGACACCGGTCGCCGGGTTGATGGGCTTCGATCTCATCGCCGGCTGCGTCGTGGTCATCGATTACCAGGCCGGCACCGTTGAGGCGCTCGATGCGAACACGTTCACCGCGCCGCCGGGCGCGACGGCCTTGCCGATTCGTTTGGACGACCGCGTCCCCGTCATCGGCGTCCGAATCGGCGCGGCGGACGGCAGCGGTTTCATCCTCGACACCGGAGCCGATCGCAGCACGTTGTTCTCGGCCTTTGTGGCAGCCCACAAAGCCGAGACCGCCGACCAAGGTTTGGGCGAAGCGAAGCTCATAGCGTTTCCATTTATCCCGAAAGCCTTCGGCGTCGGCGGAGAATTTCACGTGCGCCCGGTTGAGGTGACGAGCCTGGGACTCGGGCCGATAACGCTGCCGCATTGGCTCTTCGATGCCACCGAACAAGCCGCGAAGACCTTCGAATCCGAGGATCTCGACGGCCTGATCGGACAGGACGTCTTACGGAATTTCGTCGTCTACTTCGACTACCGCCACAAAATGATCTACCTGACGCCAAACGAGCGCTTTCGTCAACGCTGGAGCTTGCCGCCGGCCTAGCCGTTACTGTAGCGGCTCTCGGTTCGCCAAAGCGGGCGTCAACGAGGTGCGCAACCACGACTCGCCTTCCGCCACGTGGATCGCAGACTCTGCCCGCGCGAGTTCCGGATCGCGCGCGACGATCGCTCGATAGATTTTCAGATGCTCTTCGAGCGCCGCTTCACGGTGCACTTCGTCGGTGGCCTTCCGCCAAACCCGTATCCGCAGCGTTTGCGTCGACAGCGTCTCGAGCACCGATTCGAGCACTGAGTTTCCGGCGCAGCGGTTGATGAAACGGTGAAACTCGACGTCGGCGTTCATCACGTCTTCGAGCGTGATGGCAACTTCGAACCGATGGATGCGCTCTCTGAGCTCCTCGTGATCTTTCTCGGTCATGCGCGCGGTGGCCAGCGCCGTCGCCGCGGGCTCGAGTAAACGGCGAACCTCCCAAACCTCGAGCATCTGCTGATCGCGCAAGAGGTGCGCTATGAATCCCACGGCTTCGAGCAACAGCCGTGGCTCGAGGCTCGTGACGTACGTGCCGTCGCCCTGGCGCGTCTCCAGGACTTTGATGAGGGTGAGGGCCCGGACCGCCTCTCGAAGCGTATTTCGGGAAACGCCTAATTCCCGCGCCAGGTCCAGCTCGCGGGGCAGCCGCTGGCCCGGGACGAGCAGTCCTTGCGTGATCATGTCCTTCACGCGGGCGATCGCTACGTCGGTCAGTCGTTCCGGCCTGGTCTCGGCCGATCCGAGCGCCAATGGTTGAGCAGTCATCGGATGCATCGCGCTTGACCGGACCGCTCATTGACTCCTCTGGTGCGATGTCATATAGTTCCTGGAGGTCGACCTTGATTCATTGCAAGGGAGACCTCCGATGTTTGTATCCAGGCAGGCCATCAGGAGCCGGTCAACTCCCATTTCGAGGGGTAGCAGCATGGAAAAACGTCAGACTGAGGCCGCGCCGATACGGCGCACCCGCAAAGAGTTCTTAGCCGCGACGGCGGCGGCCAGCGCGCTCGCCGGCAGTGGCACCGCCGCCTTCGGTGCTGAGGCGGAGCCGGTCAACATCGGCGGGCTCTATCCGTCGACGGGTAGCTTCGCTCAGATCGGGCAGGGGTGCGTCAACGCCGCGAAGCTCGCGGTCGAGATGGTGAATGCCGGCGGCGGTATCAAGTCGCTCGGCGGCGCCAAGCTGAACCTCATCCTCTCCGACGTGCAGAGCGAGCCGACCGTCACGCGCACCGAGACCGAGCGGCTGATCACCGGTAACAAACTCTCCGCGATCCACGGCTGTTATGCCAGCGCGCTGACGTTGATTGCGAGCGAGGTCGCCGAGCGCCAAAGAGTGCCGCTGCTGACCGGCTCAAGTTCCGATCAGCTCAACCGCGGCGGCCGGAAATTCACGTTCACGCCCTTTGCCCGTGCTTCGCAGTTCGCGCAAGCGCAACTGCGCATGTCCCATCTCGTCACGAATAAGCCGAAGGTCGCGGTGATCTTCGAGAATACGGCCTTCGGCACCGCGACTTCTAACGGCCTCAAGGAGCAGGCGCCGGGCGAGAATGTGGAGATCGTGATGTTCGAGCCATATTCGGCCGGTTTCACCGACGCGAGCCCGCTGGTCAACAAAGTCAAAGCCTCGGGTGCCACGATGCTCTTCGCCGTATCGTATTTGAGCGATCTGATCAACATCGTGAAGACGATGAAGCAGATGGGCGTCAACATACCGCTCAACGGCGGTTCGGGCGGGTTCGTCATTCCCGGCTTTTACAAGAACGTTGGGAAGGACGCCGAGGGTCTGCTCGGGGTCGCTCACTGGAACCATGACATGGACGGAAACGCCAAGCGAGTGAATGCGGAATATCAGAAGCGCTTCGGAGAGTTCCTGTTCGAGTACGCGGGCGGCTTGGTTGCCCAAACGTACATGATCGCGGACGCGCTCGAGCGCGCCAAATCGCGCGACCCGCTGAAAGTCCGGGACGCGTTGGCAGATCTCGACGCCTCGAAGGGTTACGCGTCGATGGCTCCTGGCGGGCGCGTGAAGTTCGACGATACGGGCCGGAACGTATACGGCCATCCGCTCGGCGTCCAGTGGCAGCACGGCGACCTCGCATCGGTCTATCCGAAGTCGGATGCTCGTGCAGCGCTCTTAAAATCATAACGGCCAGCTCCGCGCGTTTGCGATGCTAGTCACCGTCGCCCAAGCCATCGTGAACGGGCTGCTCATCGGCGGCATCTATGCGCTGGTGAGCATCGGCGTCACGCTAATCTTCGGCGTCGTGAAGATCGTCAATTTCGCCCAGGGAGAGTTCTTGATGATCGGGATGTACATCACGTTCTTCCTGGCCACCGGCCTCGGGGTGGATCCGCTCCTTTCGCTCTTGATATCGATGCCGGTGCTGTTCGTCGCCGGCGTGCTGCTGCAAAAGTTCATGATACGGCGAGTGCTCGGTCTGGGCGACATGCCGCAGATCTTCCTCACCTTCGCGCTGTCGCTGCTGCTCATGAACGTTGCACTACTCTTGTTCAGTGCCAACTATCGAACCGTGCAAACCGGTTACGCGCAACAGAGCATTCAGATCGGCCCGCTGTATTTCGGGGCGGCCCGGCTGATCGCGTTCGTCCTCGCGATGCTGCTCAGCGTCGGCCTCGAAATCTTCTTGCGCGCCACGGATCTCGGTAAAGCGATGCGCGCCGCGGCGCAGAACCGCGACGTTGCGATGCTGATGGGCGTCAATCCCGATCGCGTCTTCGGCGTCGCCGTCGGGCTGTCGCTCGCGCTGGCGGGCGCCGCGGGCTCGCTGCTCATGCCGTTCTATCCGGTCTACCCGACCGTCGGCCAAGTCTTCACGCTGATGGCCTTCGTCGCCGTCGTCCTCGGCACGCTCGGCAACGTGCGCGGCGCGCTCATCGCCGGCTTGATGATGGGGATGGCCGAGTCGCTCGGCATCCAATTCATCGGCGCCGACTCGGGGATGATCGTCGTCTTCGTCATGCTGCTCTTGACGCTGGCCCTGCGGCCGAGCGGCCTCTTCGGCGGGCGCACGATCTGAGAGCGGCGCTGCACTCGAGGCGCGCGGTCGTTTTCGCAGTGGCGGCCCTCGTTTTGATCGCCCTGCCCTTGGTCGTATCGAGTTCCTTCGCCATCGATATCTTCATCCGCGTGTTGCTGTTCGCGTTCATTGGCGTCGCCTGGAATTTGCTGGGCGGCTATGCCAAGCAGCTCTCGCTCGGTCACGCGGCATACTTCGGTCTCGGCGCATACACGTCGACGATTCTGCTCATCAAATTCGGCATCTCGCCCTGGATCGGCATTCTCGCCGGCGGGGTCGTCGCGATGCTGGCGAGCCTGCCGATCGGGGCGCTGTGTTTTCGCTTGCAGGGTCCGTATTTCGCGATCGCCACGATCGCGACGGCACAAACGCTGATGCTGCTGTTTCTGAAGTTTCGCGACTTTGCGTGGGGTGCCGAGGGCACGACGATCCCAAACCAAGGCAACTCTCCCCTGATGATGCAGTTCGACGCCAAGGCGGCGTACTATTACATCGCACTGGTGTTGCTGGCGCTCGGGCTCGCGATCACGTACTGGATCGAGCGCTCCTGGATGGGCTACTACCTGGTCGCACTCGGCGAGGACCAGGACGCAGCCGAGGCCGTCGGGGTCAACGTTCCGCGCATCAAACGCGACGTGTATTTGATCAGCGCGTTCCTCACCGCGTTGGCCGGAACATTCTACGTCCAGTACATCTATTTCATCGATCCGAACACCGTCTTCAGTTTCAACATCTCGGTGGAGCCGGCGCTCGTCTCGATCGTGGGAGGCATCGGCACGTTATGGGGGCCGGTCGTCGGCACGATTCTGCTCGAGCCGACCTCGGCGCTCGTTCAGAGCTGGCTGGGTGGGGCGCGGGGTGGCGTGCAGTTGACGCTCTACGCAGTCATCTTGATCGTGGTGATCATGTGGCAGCCCAAGGGGCTGTTGGGAGTTTTGACGGGCGCCTATCACCGCGTCTTCCGGCCCGCTTCGCGTTCGTTGCATGGCTGAAGCGCTCGTCGTCCGTGGACTTAGCAAACGATTCGGCGGACTGCGCGCGGTTCAAGACCTGTCCTTCGCGGTGAGGGAAGGCGAAACGGTCGCGCTCATCGGCCCGAACGGCGCCGGCAAGACGACGAGCTTTAACCTGATCACCGGACGGTATCGAGCGGACGCAGGATCGATCCTCGCTTTCGGCCGCGAACTCGTCGGTTTGCGTCCGTACGACGTTTGTGCGCTGGGTTTGGCGCGGACGTTCCAGGTCGCGCGGCCGTTCGGTCACATGAGCGTGCTGGCCAACGTGATGACGGGCGCATTCTTGCGCCATAAGAAACCACACGTCGCACGTGAGCGGGCGCTGGAAGCGATCGAATTCGTCGGACTCTCCGACAAGGAGAGCAACCTAGCGCGCGACTTGACCACGATCGACCAGCGCCGGCTCGAGATGGCGCGCGCTCTTGCGACCGAGCCACGCCTGTTGCTCCTCGACGAAGTCATGGCCGGTCTCAACCCGACCGAGATCGATCAGGCCGTCGCGCTCGTCGGACAGCTCGCGAAACGCGGATTGACGATCGTGATCGTCGAGCACGTGATGCGCGCCATCATGGCGGTGGCGCGGCACATCGTCGTTCTCGATCACGGGCAGAAGATCGCCGAAGGCGTTCCCAAGGAGATCGTCGAGAACCCCGACGTGATCCGCGCCTATTTGGGGACCGGTTACGCGCATGCGTGAGCGCGAACAGCTCGAGCGATGTTAGAGCTCTCGGCGGTGAGCGCCGCCTACGGGTCGGTGAAGGCGGTGCGCGACGTCAGCCTCTCCGTCGGCGAGGGAGAAGCCGTCGGTTTACTTGGCGCAAATGGCGCCGGGAAGAGCACGACGCTGCGCGCGATCTCCGGTCTTCTCGGATTGACGTCGGGGGCGATCACCTTTGACGGGCGCAACATCGCTTCGTTGCCGGCCTACAAGATCACGGAGTTAGGGATCGCGCACGTACCCGAGGGTCGCCAAGTTTTTCCGGAGATGACGGTGCGCGAGAACTTGGAAATCGGGGCGTACATCCCGAGCGCTAAGTTGGAGCGGCGCCAAACGCTCGAACTGGTCTTCAACATCTTTCCCGCGCTGGCGGAGCGTCGAAAACAATTGGCCGGTACGCTCAGCGGCGGGGAGCAGCAGATGCTCGCCGTCGGCCGCGGTTTGATGCTGAAGCCGAGGCTCCTGATGCTCGATGAGCCGTCGCTCGGACTCGCGCCGGTCGTGACCGATGCGACCTTCGAGAAGATCCGCGAAATCCACGCAATGGGGACGGCGATCTTGCTGGTCGAGCAGAACGTGAGTCGCGCGCTGAGTTTGGTCCAGCGCGCCTACGTCTTGGAGAGCGGCAGTGTGGTAATGCACGGCAGCAGCTCCGAGCTCGCCGCGAACAAGCGAGTCCAGGCCGCCTACTTGGGTATTTAGGGTTTCGGTGCAGACGCGAGCACGGTTTGGTTTGGTCGCTTGCTAGCCATACTCGTTGCGAACCACAAGAACGAGCAGCCCGCGAGTGAGAGAGCGCGCAGCGTCGCCCAGATCGAGTCGAGGCGGTCGATGCCGGCGGCGTGTTGCTCGGCCGCCCAGACCATGGTCGCGGAGGCCGCGTGATCCATGTGGAAATTCGCGGGCAGCGCATCGGGCCAAATCGGTAGCGGATGGGCGGCCGCGACTTCGCGGAGACAAACGATCGCCGCGATCGTCATAAGACCGACCGCGATCGTCGGCCACGGTAGTCCTCGTATGAGGATGACCATCGCGAGTGTCGCTGCGGCCGTCAATGCGAGCGTTTGTCGAAGACCGTCGGGACGCTGCGCCAGACCGAGCCAATCGACCGCCACGAGCAGCGCCCCAGCGACGGCGATGATTCGCACCACGCCCTCGCTGCGCCGAAGTGCGAAGAGGGCCGGAAAGAAGAGCAGCGTCAAATCGTGTTCGTGCGCGAAGGGCCACGCTAGCGGCAGCGCCGCCGATGCGATCGCGAAACGTCGTGCGTCATCGCGGCCGTGGAACGTCAGTTGCACGAAGAGGCGCAGAAGAACGAGCGCCGCCAAAGCGAGACCTATTCCGGCGGCGAGCTGCGGCGACGCTCCGAAGGCGCGCGCCACCGCGGCCGGCGTGGTCTGAATCGCGAGGAACTGCTCGGCTCGCGCATGGTCGCGCAGCATCGTTAGGTAGCGCATTGTGCCAGAGGCGCCGCCGGCGGCAAAAAACGAACCGATTATCGCAACGAACGCCGCGAGTAGGAGCGCGATATTTGCGCGCCGCTCGCCGAACCGCGCCGCCAAGGCCACACCGATGTTCGGTTGCAGCGCGGAGACGAGCGCGCCGGCCGCCGCACCGAGGGCGTTGCGCGCGCGCAGCATAGACAGCGCGAGGATCGTTCCGGCGCAAGCGACGACGGCAACTTGACCAAGGGCGAGCCCGCTCGTCAACGGGCCGAATCCCGCCGCAAGTATCAAGACGGCGAGCCGATCGACGGTGTGGATGTTCCGGCCGCCGCGCGAAGTGGACCCACCAACCAGACGCAAAGCACCGAGCGTAAGAATCAGAAACGCTAGCGCGAGCACGAAGCCCCAGACGAGCGCGGCGCGCGAATAATCCAGCCGCGCCAATTGCGCCCAGAGCGGCAATCCGAACGGCGGACCGACGAAGGGCAGAAGCTCTTCGCGATCGGCATCGACGCCCGGTACGAGCCGCTCGGCGCGCCAGATCTGTCGCGAATACGGATCGTCTCCGACGGACCAGGCCGAGCCCGCCGCCCAGTACGACTCGAAGTCGCGCAGTGTCGGCCCCGGCGTTGAATGCGGACGCACGACGAAGAACGCGACGTAGAGCGCGAGCAGCGCGCCGGCCAGTGCTGCTAGGCGCATCGGCGCCCGCGCCTATTCAGCGATGGCCTGCTAGTGTCCCGACACTAATGCGGGACGGCGACCTGCGTCGCGAGGATCGCCGCGAAGAGGAAACCGGCGAGACTGAAATAGGCCAGCGCAACGCCGCCGCGCTGTACCGCGCTGAGGTCGTGGTACGCCGTGTCGACCTGACCGCGCCAAGCCGCGATCGCTTGCGGGATGCTCAGCACGATCAAGATGAGCATGAGCGGATTGAACCAGTGGAATGCGAAGGCCGCGACGATCATTGCGACCAGCCCGAAGATCCAGATGCGCGGTGAGATCGCTCCGACGACGCGGCCGCCGTCGAGCGGCAACACCGGAAACAGATTGAACAGGTTCAGGAAGAAGCCGGTGTAGGCAATCGCGATCCAAAAGCGGTCGCCGGTGGCCTCGCCATAAGCGTAGCATGCTAGCGACGCGAGCGTTCCGGTGAGCGGCCCGGCGAGCGCGATGTACGACTCCTCGAGCTGCGACGACGGCCTGCCGCGCATGTGGATCATCGCCCCCATCCCCGGGATGAAATACGGCAACGAGGCGGGGACGCCGTAGAAGCGCATGAAGACGGCGTGACCGAGCTCGTGAATCAGGATCAGAAGGACGAAGACGACCGCAAATTTCCAGCCCCAAAAGAGCGCGTAGAACCAGATCGAGGCAAAGAACCCCAACCCCACGAACAGAATCTTCGTATTGATCAAGAGTGCGATCCACTTGAAGTTCAGCAGAATCAGCAGAATCGATTTGAACTTCGCGAGGATAAAACCGAGACCGATCGCGCCGGCCCCGAAGCCTTTCCACGTGTTGTTGCTGGAAGGGCGTCGCGAGGGCGGGAGGTATTCGCCTTCGTAGACTTGGCGAGGGGGCGGCCGGAACTGTTGCACGATGAAGACTTCCGTTCGGGGTCGGCGCGCGCGCTCCGCGTCGCCGCTCATTTCGGAATAACAGCCGTCGCCGCTGCGGAGTTGCCGGGCGGCTGGGTCAACGACAACTGGCTCGTCGAGTCTCGCGACGGCGCACGTTTCGTCATGCGCCGTTACGGCCGGATGCACGTCACGCGCCGCGCGGTTTCCTTCGAACACGCCGTCATGCGGCACGCCGCGGCGCGCATCTCCGAGGTATGTGTGCCGCTTGCCGACGCCGGCGGGGAGACGCTTTTTCTCGAGGACGGAGCGTTGGCCGCCGTCTTCCCGTATGTCGCGGGTCAAACCGGAGTTCGCGCTGCAGCGGCGCCCGCCGCTGCGACGCTTTCCCGGTTTCACGTTGCGCTGGCGGATTTTCGCCCGGCAAGGACGCGCCGGAGCCGAACGGCCGGCGCGCTCGCGTCGCTGCGCGAGCGATTCGTGCACTTCGCCGCCGAACCGGTACTCGCGCGCAAGTTGCCTTGGAACGAGTTGGACGTTGCGATCGCGCGTTCGCAGAGCCGCGTCGTGCGTCACAACGGCCGATTGCCGCTCGCCACCGTGCACGGCGATCCGCACCCGGACAACTTCGTCGTTGACGCCGGCCGTGTCGCCGGTTTGATCGATTTCGACTTCAGCCACGAAACCGAGCGCGCATTCGACGTCGGCTCGGCGATGGATGCGTTCGCACGAGCAACGGAAGAAGCCGGCCTCGACGTCGCGCTTGCGGCCGGCGTCGCGCGCGCCTATCATGCCGCCGTGCCGCTGGGCGACGACGAGTGGCAATTACTGCCGGATTTTATGTTGCGCCGCAGCGCCTTCTTGATGTGGTACGTCGTGAGCCGTCACGGACGGCGCGCGTTCGGCGACATCGGCAACGCCGAACGCTACGCACGGCGCGTCCTCGAATTGGACAAAATTGCGGCCGCGTGGGAGACTACCGAATGGCGAGCACACTGACGTTCGGCGTCGAAACCGACTTGCCGGCATTTCGGATCCTGATCCTCGGCGGCGGTTTCGGGGCAATGGCCGCGGCGCGGACGCTCGAGCGCATCTTGCGGCCGAACGAGGCCGAGGTGACCGTCGTCAGCCGCGAAAACTTCTCGGTCTTCACGCCGATGTTGCCGGAGGTGCCTTCGGGCAACCTCGAACCGCGCCATGTCGTCACCCCGATTCGCGCTCAACTTCGGCGCTCGAGGTTCGTTTTAGGAGAAGTTGCCGGCGTCAATTTCGACGAGCGCATCGTCGACGTGCGCCACGCAATCGATGGTACGCAGTACCGCCTTGGGTTCGAGCATGTCGTCTTCGCGCTCGGCTCGGTCACGTCGACCTTTAACCTGCCGGGGATAGCGGAGCGCTCGCTCGCGCTCAAGGACCTCGAAGATGCCGAACGGATTCGCAACCACGCGCTGGCGTGTTTCGAACTCGCCGACGTCACCGAGGATGCGGAAAAACGTAGAAGGCTGCTGACCTTCGCGATCGTCGGCGGAGGTTTCACCGGCGTCGAGTCCGCGGGCGAATTCACCGATTTTTTCCGGAGCATCGCGCGCTTCTACCGTCATATCGAGCGGCGCGAGATCTCCGTCGTGCTGATCGAAGCCGGACCCAGGCTCCTGCCCGATTTGACGCCCGCCATGGGCCTGTATAGCGCGCATGCGCTCGAGCGGCGGGGCGTGCGCGTCCTCTTGAATACGCCCGTTGCGGGAGCCGACGAAGATGGCCTCGAGCTCAAAGACGGAGAGCGCATCGCGACGTCGACGATCATTTGGACGGCCGGAGTCAAGCCGTCGCCGCTGGTTGCTTCGCTGCCGATCGGAACCGGACGCGGCGGTGCGATCGTCGTTCGTCTCGATCTCTCCGTCGCCGGCTATCCCGGCGTGTGGGCGATCGGTGATTGCGCTCAGGTACCGAACCCTGAAGGCGGCTGGTATCCGCCGACGGCACAGCATGCAATTCGCGAAGGACCGGTCGTCGCTCATAATATCGTCAGCGCGATACGCGGTTTGCCGAGCAAATCGTTCCGCTACGAAGCGCTCGGGATGATGGCATCCCTGGGAGGAAGGCGCGGAGTCGCCGGCTTGCGCGGTGGGCGCGTCCTGACCGGATTCCTCGCGTGGTTTTTGTGGCGCACGTATTATCTGTTGCGTCTGCCGGGCCTCGATCGCAAAGTACGGGTCGCGCTCGACTGGACGCTCGGGCTCATCTTCCCGCGAGACATCTCCGAACTGCGGCTGTACTCGGAGAGTGCCGGCCGAGCGCCCTCCAAAGACGCCGCTCAATAAAGGCCGAGGACGCGCGCCTCTCCGTCGATGCGGCGCAGCGCGGAGTCGAGTTGCGACGCATCCACGTTTTCAACCTCGAGATAGAAGCGATAGGTGAACGGGGCGTCGAGCGACGGGCGCGAGGCCAGGGTCCGCAGATTGAGCCCGAGATCGGCGAAGGCCGACAGGGCGTCGCGTAACGAGCCGGGCCGATGCGAGAGGACGACGGCAACGCAGGCGCGCGTCGGGACGCGCGGCGGCCGTCCGTCGCGGCGCACCAGAAAGAAGCGAGTGAAGTTGTCGGCGACGTCTTGAATCGCCGGCTTGAGCACGCGTGCGCCGTAGCGCTCGGCTGCCAGCTGCGATGCGATGGCGGCGACGGTGGGATCCTTCAATGCGGCGACTTCGCGTACCGCGCCGGCCGTATCGGCCACGATTGCGAGGCGCATCTTCGGGTGCGCTGCGAGAAACTTGCGGCACTGTTCGAGCGCAACCGGGTGCGAGCGCACCTCGCGAATTTTCCCCAAGGTCGCGCCGTCGAGGCCGATCAGATTTTGGACGACGCGGTAAACGGCCTCGTCGACGATCTGCATCTCCGGCTCGGCCCATAAGAGGTCGTAGACGCGCGGGACTGCGCCCGAGATCGAGTTCTCGACCGGCAGCAGCGCCGCATCGGCATCGCCCGCGAGCGCGTCGCCGAACGTTTCGTCGAACGTGACGTGGCCGCGCGTCTCCGCCTCGGGATAGATCGAGCGGATCGCTTCCTCACTGAAAGCGCCGGGCTCACCTTGATACGCGATCAACATCTTTTCAAACGGGAGCGTTCGCCGCCGCCCCGAGGCGCATCGCCGCCATGAACGCGCGGAAGACGACGGCGTAATCCTGGTGCACGAAGCGAACGCTGCGCCCGCCGATGCGGGCGAAATCCGGGATCAGCTCGGCGAAGTCGGCGTTCTGCGTCCCCGTGAAGTCGATCTCCAGCGCTATCGGCGGTTCGAAACGAAACGGTTTCATCTCGCCAAGCCGTTCGATCGCGCGCGCCGCGCCCGCGCGCAGGCGTTTCCGAACCTCAGCCGGCGAAAACGAGTTGACGGCGTATCGGCCGATCGAATCTTTGCTGACGACGCCTTCGATCCAGGGTAGCTCGCCTTGTGCGCCGGCAACCGTCGTGCGGTCGCCGCTGACCAGCGCGACCGGAACGCCGTGGTAACCGAGCAGCGCGGCGTTCAGCGTTGTCTCGCTGCACGTGACGCCGTTGACGCGGACGTTGTAGAGCGTGTCGGGCGAATATGTGTGATCGAGCGTCCCGTCACCAGTGCCCACGCCGGCGTGATAGCCCGTGAAAAACGCGCAGGAGAAGCCGGCATCGATCCCTTCGTTCATGGAAAAGGGTTTGCGATTGCCGTAGATCATGCGCACGTCGTCGGGCAATTCGTTCCACAGAAGGTTGCGCATGGCCGAATGCGAGTCGTTGACCAGCACGCCGGTAACGCCCGCGTCGCGCGCACCGTCGATGGCGGCGCGCACCTCGAGCGACATGAGATGGCGATAATACGGGTACTCCGTCATGTTCTTCGGGTCGCATTGCGTCCACGAACTGACGCCGGCCGTCCCTTCCATGTCGGCGGAGATGTAGAGTTTCACCGCTGCCCTTTCAGTCGCTGGAGTCCGGCATTCGCCGGCGCATAGTTCGGGTCGACCGTCAGTGCGCGTTCGTAATACATCTGTGCCTGGCCGAATTTTCCGGCGGCGGCGTAGAGATCGCCGAGTCCCACGAGCGCCGAGAGGTCGCGTGGGTTGCGTGCGAGACGCGTCTTGAGTTCGGTCAGGAGGCGCTGAATCGGCGGCGGCGGCGTCTTCGTCGTCGCCACGCCGGCGCTGCCGCCACCGACGCCGTTGCCTTCGGTTACCCCGCTTTGCTCGCTCGGCAGGGTTGCGCCCGAGCCGAGCCCGCTTTTCATGAAAGGAAGAACGACGGCGAGCAAGGCGAGCGCCGCCACGAGCATGATCGGAAGGTAGATGCGTGGCGGCAAGCCGCGCGACGGAATTGGGCGCACGGCAGGAAGGTTCTCGCGTACGGAAGCAAAGCCTCGGCAACCGTGCTGCCGGACGTCGCTGATTTGCAAATGCTGTTCGCGCAACTCAACAATGAGTTCTTTGGCGGCGAGCTGCGGTCGCATCGCATCGCGTACAACGGACGTTTCGGGAACTTGGCGGGCCGCATCACGTACAAGCCGCCCTTGATCGAGCTCTCTCCGAAGCATTTCGAGGAACACCCCGAGGCCTTGCGCGAGACGCTGCTGCACGAGATGATCCACGCTTGGCTTTTCGGACGCGGCGAAAAGCCTGGGCACGGCGCCGCCTTCAAGAAGAAGATGCGCGAGGTCGGACTCGGTTCGATCTATCACGATCTTCCGCGTGCGGCCCATCGGAAGCGGCCACGCCGATGATCGAATCGGCCCAGAACACGTTCGCGCTCGGACGTCAGGCGGAGAGCGGAGCGTTTTTGCCGCTCGCTGACGTGCTGGCGAGTCAGTCGCTTCCCATGGAGACGTGGGATTCGTGGGTAGCTGCGGGTTTGGTCGAGCCCGCCGTCCTTCTCGACGACGTTCTCGCGCTGGATCGCGCGCACGCAATTCGCGCCATGCTGCTGGCGGGGGCGCGGAACGTGATCCCGGGACGTTGCACGCCTGAGATTCTCGCTTTCGCTTTGGCTCGCGCCGGCGATCGCGGAGTCCCGCCGGCGTTGGTGAAGCGCCGGCTCATCGCGCGCTTGGCGACCCTCTTTGGGTTAGCGCGGCGCGCCTTGCGACGCGCGACGGGTTTGAGCCGCCGTTCGGCGGAGAGCGGGAGCGCCGAGATTTTGGCGGCCGCCGATCGCATCTCGAGGCGCGTCGCCGAGAACGTCCCAGAAGAGCAGCGAGACGCCGTCGCCGATCTGGTGCGCGGCGCCCTCTTCGGCATTCTCGGCGTCATCTATCTCGGCGCCGACGTGCGAGCCCAATCGCGGCGCTTTCGCGCTGCTCTGTGGATGCTGGGCGTCCAAGCCGATCCTGCCGCACGGCTGCCGGTGCGCACGCTCGCACGCAATGCGGCGTTGTTCGCGGACGCGGTCGTCGACGTTCGCGACCTGCTGACGCTCGAGCGTCACGCGAGTCCGATTTTCCGCAGACTTGAAAAGATGTCCGCCGATCGCTTTTGGACGCTGTTCGACCTGTGGCCGGAAGTTTCGGCGGCCGTTGCGCGCAACTGGATGCGGCTCGGCGAGGTTTTCGCTCTGCCGGAATTCCCGCAGGACCGGCTAGAGGCGCTCGATATGACGCTGCTCGTGAGCCTCGTTTTGTTTTCCGGGGACGAACGAAGCGGTGGCGATGCTGAAAGTTTTCGCGCGCTCGTCTTCGGGATCATCGAGACGCTCGAGCGCGCCATCGACAGGATCTTCGGTCTCGTCGAGGTCGCGAGCGCCGTCGGCCGCTTCTTGCCACACAACCTGTCATCCTGAGCGAAGCGAGCGGAGCGAGCGAAGTCGAAGGACCGCCGGGACTCCGTTTGCGCTTCGGCTTCGCGCCTTCGGCGCTTCGCTCAGCGTGACAGCGCTACGGCGGAAAGAGGTGGCGAGCGACGAGGGCGACCGCGGCGACGAGTACCGTATATCCGATCAGTAGCGTCAGCCGCTTCGACGATATGCGTCGCGCGATCCGCGGTCCGAGTTGCCCTCCGACGATTCCGCCGGCTGCCAACGGCAAGGCAAAAGGCCAGTCGATATTTCCTTCAAACCAGTGCGTCGCCGCGCCCACCGGCGTGGTGAGCAGCATCGCGACCATCGAGGTCGCGGTGACGATGTGCGGCGGCATCCCCAAGAGCGAGATGAAGAAGATGACGAACACGATGCCGCCACCGATGCCGAAGAAGCTCGAGACAAATCCCATTGCGGCGCCGCAGGCGAGCGCCACCGGGACGTTCCAGCGGTAGCTAAAGACGTGACCTTGCCGGTCGACGATGACGCGCTCGGGTCCCGGTAAGACGATGCGAGCCGGCGGTGGCGCATCGCTTCGAGTGCGGCGCAAGACGTCGATGAAGAAGATCACCAGCATCGCGGCGTAGAGGACGTCGAACCAGCGCGGATCGACGAAGCGCACGACGTATGCGCCGAGGACGCTCGCCGGGATGCCGCTGGCCGCAACCACGAGCGCGAGCTTTATGTCGGCGCGGCGATCGCGAATGTAGGCGGCCGATCCGCTGACGCTGTTGGCAAAGGCGGTTACGAGCGAAACGCCGGCCGTTAAGGCCGGCGGAAAACCGAAGGCTAGCCGCAGCACGGGGATCGTCACGAACGCCCCGCTCAAACCGACGATCGTGCCGAGGATTCCCGCCAGGACGCCGATCCCGAAGAGGATCGCGCTCAGTCCGAGATTCAGTTCACCCGTCCGATGTAGCGGCGGTCGCGCGTGTCGATCCGGATGACGTCTCCGGGATTGACGAAGAGCGGGACTTGAACGGTCGCGCCGGTTTCGAGTTTGGCCGGCTTCGTCGTGCCGGTCGCCGTATCGCCTTTGAAGCCCGGGTCGGTTTCTTCGACGCGCAACTCGACGTGCGCGGCGAGGTCGATGCCGATCGGCGCGCCATCGTAGAATTGCACCTGAACGCGCATTCCGTCCTTGAGAAAATCGGCGGGGTCGCCGATCAGTTCGCGCTGCAACGTAACGTTTTCGAACGTTTCGTTGTCCATGAAATGGTAGCCGTCGGCGTCGTTGTAGAGCATTTGCATCTCGCGATTGTCGACGGTCGCGCGTTCGAGTTTTTCTCCGGCGCGAAACGTTCGTTCGACCGTCGCGCCGCTCTTGACGTTCTTGAGCCGCGTCCGCACGAACGCCGATCCTTTGCCGGGCTTGACGTGCAGGAACTCGATAACCGTCCAGAGTTGGCCTTCGATGACGATCGTGACGCCGTTGCGAAAATCGTTCGAGGAGATCATGGCGAGGCCATTAAGGCTCACGGTTAGGGAGTCCTCGGGCTACCTATTCGGCTTCGAGCGCCTTTCCCAAACCGTTTCCGAGCGACGTTGCGACGGCGCCGCCGACGGCCGCGAGTACGAGCGTGAGCGGCAATGCTTCGAACGCCGCGCTCGGGGTCAATGCCGGCATCGTCACCGCAGAGAAGGAACTGCGTGTGGCAATTGCGGCGAGCAACCAGACGCCGCCGCCGAGGGCGAAAAGAATCCCCGCGAGCGCGCCGCCTGCCGGCGAAAGAGGTTCGCGGCGTGTTACCACGGCGACGAACAGCGCGGCCGGTACCAGTGCAAGCAAGAGCAGGAGTCCGAGAAGGCCGATATTGGGTACGTGAGCCGGGCTGCGATAGAATAGACCGAGCGCGGCGACCGCATACCGTACGGCCAGCGGTACGCTTAAGCCGAATGCGGCCGAGCGAACGAGCCACACGAGCACCAGCGCGAGAGCGGCGTCGCCGCTGCGTGCGTATGCGACGGCGGCGACCGTCCAAAGCGTTAGTCCCACGCCCCAAATAAGCATCGCCGGATAGATTGCGAAGACGCCGCTTCCGATCTCCGGGACCAGCCGAAGCGCCGGTTGGGCGAGGATGAGCGTCAGACTGTACAGCCCTGCGAATTGGAGAAAGATGAGCCATTCGTAAGCGTTGTAGCCCATGAATTTAGCGGCGGTCTCACGCGTCGCGTTCGCCAGGCCGGCCAAGACGTAGATGATGCCGACCATGGTCATCAGCGATCCGAAGAGTCCCATCAGGTGGAACGGCGCCCAGATCGTTACGTCGAGGCCGTAGAGCCTGTGCCAATAGTCGTCGAGCGGTGCGGCCAAGACGATGAACAAAATGCCGAAGCCGGCGACGAACATCCCGCGCGCTCCGCGGAAGATCGAAAGGAAGACGATCGATCCGTCGTTAGGGTTTTGGTAGACGGACTCGTAGACGATCGAGAGCAGCGCGGCGATTCCCGCGACGCCGACGCCTGTATAGAGCAGGATGTGCGGCGGGATGAAAAAGCTTTCGCGCCCGACGAACTCGTGCCACTGAATGTCCCAATAGAGGCCGTAGCCGGCGGTGAGAAATCCCAGCACCATCGCGATCGCACAGTATGCGCGCAAGGCCGGCGGCGCGCTCGTGCGTTCGGGCGCGCGGACGGCCGCGACGGCGTCGACGACCGAAAGCAGTGCCGATGCAGCCGCCATCAGCCGGCCACCGTAAGTCCGGCGCTCGATGCGCCGAAGCCGAATGCAGCTGCCATCCTCGACATAGTATGAGGTACGAAGACGTGGCAGCAAAGCCCCTTGGGGCTTCAGACAGCGGGACTAAAGTACTAACGAATCTGAACTGGAGATGCCAGCAGACGGCGCTGTTTCAGTTTCGTGGGCACTGCCCGCCCGCGGAAGAGCGGTTTCGAGACCTAGCTCGAACCCTCGGGCGACCATCAGCCGCGCCTCTCACTTTAACGAAATTAACTTCAGGACTCTACACCGAAACTCAGGCAGGGTGGGAGTGAGAATGCCTTGGCGTGATCGCTCCTTCTATGCAAGCGAAAGGAGTGCACGAAACCGAGACAACTCCATTCCGCACTTTAGATTATGTCACCGTCAGGGGGACCTCAATTTCGCTTAATGTCCGACGGCTGAAACTGCGAAGGAAGGCCTAACTTCCCCTTGGAGTAGTCAAACTCCCAACCGCCAATCAAAGATAATTTCTGGACCACTTCATCCCAGGAGCTGCCGTTGCAGCGCGCACAGTATTCACCTACCGAACGCTCAAGGAGACCATAGTCGTACTTCTCCATAATGGTCAAACGGTAAGCGAAGAATACCCTCCCCGCGGATACCTGCTTGGCAAGCCACTTCGGCGAACAAACTTGCCCGTAAAACAGATCTGCGGCTGTTGAACCCTTCGACCCAATTACCATTGTAAAATAGACGTTAAAATCATATGGGTCGGGGACTTTCCAGTCAGGATTTCCAACTTGGAGGTTTATCTCAAGATCTTTGAGTTCTGCAATTACCTCATCCATTTTTTCTCACCCTCGAAAAAGAGCTTTCTATATCGCAGTTCGTCCGAAGCCGATTTTGTTTTCGCGCCCTTCGCGCAGGCGCGCGATGTTTTCGCGATGTTTCCACACGATGAGCAACGCGGCGAGCGCGCTGACGAGGCTGAGGCCCGAATCGTGCATCAAGAACCACAAGACTATGGGGGAAAGAATCGAGGCGATCATTGAACCAAGCGACGCGTAGCGGGTTGGCCCTACGATCGCAGCCACACCACGATGAAAACGAGTCCTGCGACCACGATAATCCGAAGAGCACACCGAGCCAAGTTGCGACGCCCTTCCCGCCGCGAAACCGCAGCCACGGCGAAAAGCAGTGACCAAACACGGCGGCGACACCGAGGGTCGCGGCACCGCCGATGTCAGCGCCGTCCACGATGACAAAGCAGAGACAGAGTCGACCGAATATCTCCCAGGGCCAAGGTTGAAAGACGATCGCCGCGATGAAGCCTCACTTTATTCAAGCTCCCGATTCTCCGAAACCGATTGAAGCGCGACAGCGGCTGGAGGACATGGCAGAGCCATCATGCAAAAACATCCGGGCTAACCTTCATCGCAAGCCCGTCAATCATTGTCGGTGATCGCAGGCTCGTTCTCATCGAGAATAGTCGACTCTAGATTACGCAGCAACTCTTCAATTTGTCTTCGATCTTCATCGTCAAGCTGGCGGTTCTCGTGGCTAGCGAAAGCATAGATCTCATCAAGCGTGTTCGTTATCTCTATCGTCGCCTTAAGTGGCGATTTCTCCGTGGAGGCACCTGTGAGGGCTTCCAGATTCTGACGTAATGCATTAAGGCCAAGTTCGCCTTTTCTGTACGTTTCGATGAATCTGCGAGCCAGATTTATCTGCCGCTGATCGTACTCATTCATCGGGCACTCCCTAATTATGATGTGCTGTTACGACGGTGCCGTCTGCTTCAGTTACGGCACTCACGCCCGGGCCTGTATGCTTGGTCCTTCCGGGCTTATTGCCCGGCTGAGCCTTCCCGACAGTGACTCGATCGGTGCTTAGGCGGGACCTTCAAGTCTTGAGCTCGCCGCTCCGGCTACGTCGCGGCTCGTCCGAAGCCAATCTTGTTTTCGCGCCCTTCGCGCAAGCGCGTGATGTTTTCACGATGTTTCCAAACGATGAGCAACGCGGTGAGCGCTGCAATGAACGTGCCAAACTCTCTTTGCCCCGAATATACGAAGTTGTGTATGGTAAACCAGAGGACAACCGGCGTGACGATGGATGCAACGATTGATCCCAGCGAGGCGAACCGTGTGGGGACTACAATCGCGAGCCAGACTGTTACGAAGATCAACGCGGAGGTCCAAGAAAGCGCGAAGATCATTCCGAGGAACGTCGCGACGCCCTTTCCGCCCTTAAATTGAAGCCACGGAGAGTAGCAATGGCCGACTACGGCGCCAAGTCCGGCCAAAGGCACAAGGTTAGTCAAATTTCCCAAATCATACGCCGCGCCTATGTCGCAGAATCCCGGGTATTGCACGTAGGGCCACACGTTGCACCAGGAAAATGATCCTCCGAGGTTGGCGTAAGCGATGGGCACTGCGGCAGCTGCAACAAAGCCCTTTGCTGCATCAAGAGTGAGAACCAATCCTCCACCAAAGCGGCCGTACGCACGGAGCGCGTTAGCCGCGCCGATATTTCCGCTACCTTGTTGACGAATATCTACACCGTAGATCTTGCCGACGATCAACCCAAAAGGTATTGAGCCGATAACAAACGGTGCCAAAACGACTAGCACAAATGCGATGTTGCAAAGAACGACGTTATCGCAGATCGGGCTGTGGCCCATGCATGCAAGCCAGCTAGTCATCCGCATCCTCGCGCGAGCGGGGACGGAATTCGAGCGTGAGCGGAACGCCTTCGAAGTCGAAACTCGTGCGCAGCGTCCTCTCTAGAAACCGCCGGTAGCCCATCGTCATCAGATCCGGATCGTTGCAATGGAACAAGAAGCGCGGCGGGTGTGATTCTACTTGGGCTGCGTAGTAGATCCGTAACGGCTTCCCCGCCTTCGCAGGCGCGGGATGGGCGTACGCGGCGGAGCGGATGACGTCGTTGAGCTCCGGCGTCGGGACGCGGCGGTCGAGGTTCGTCGCCACCTTCATCACCAGCGGCATCAGGCTGCCGAGGCGGCGCTTCGTCAAGGCCGACAGGAACGTCACAGGAGCAAAAGCCGCAAACGGCACTTGCTCACGAATCACCTCGGTCAACTCGGCTTGCTGGAACTCGCCCAGCTCGCGCGCGAGGTCCCACTTGTTGGCGGCGATCAAGAGCCCTTTGCGTTCTTCGAGCACGATGCCGGCGAGGCGCCGGTCCTGGTCGAGAATCCCTTCCATCGAATCGATCACCAAGATCGCGATGTCGCAGCGGGCGATCGCCGAGAGCGCGCGCAGCGACGAATAATACTCGAGCGAGCCGTGGTGCGATTGCCGGCGCCACATGCCGGCGGTATCGATCAGTCGAATCCGGTGTTCGTGAAACTGAAAGAGCGTGTCGATCGCGTCGCGCGTCGTCCCGGGGGCGTCGGCGACGATCGTCCGTTCCTCGCCAAGCAATGCATTGACGAGCGAACTCTTTCCAACGTTGGGTCGCCCGACGATCGCGAGCGCGAGTTCCGTTTGATCTTCGGCATCGCTGCTTTCGGACGGCAGACGTTCGACGATCGCGTCGAGCAGATCGCCGGTTCCCTCGCCGTGCAGCGCCGAGACTGCGAGCGGCTCGCCGAACCCGAGACGCGCGAATTCCCCCGGGATCTGTAAACGGACGCGTTCGGATTCGGCCTTGTTCGCGACCAGCAACACCGGATGTCTGGTACGCCGCATGATCGCGACGACGTCCTCGTCGAGCGGCGAGAGACCTTCGGCCGCATCGACCACGAAGACGATGACGTCTGCTTCTTTCGCCGCGATCTCGGCTTGCGCTCGCGTGCGGCGTGCGATGTCGATGTTGTCGGACGGCGCGACGTCGATGCCGGCGGTGTCGACCAAACTGAAGACGCGGCCGCGCCATTCCGCGAGCGCGTAGAGGCGATCGCGCGTGACGCCCGGCGTGTCGTCGACGATCGCCAGACGCCGGCCGACCAACCGGTTGAAGAGCGCGCTCTTTCCGACGTTCGGACGTCCGACGATCGCGACGGTTGCAGGTCGCATGCGAAGCGGGGTTTCAATGGCCACCTCGTCCCTTTCGGCATCGGGGTTTGGGCGCCCATCTGCGCGAACATATACGGATAGATGATAGCTCGCTTCATGTTAGCCGTAGTCTTCGGTTGCGCAATTGCGGCGCTCGGCGGCGTGTCCGCAGGTGCCGAGGTTCCCTCCGGCGGCGTTTACATCACGACGCTGCCCGCCGGGGCCGACGTTTGGATCGACGGAACCTACGTCGGTCGCTCGCCGGCGCTCGTCGACGCACTCCCGAGCGGAAAACACTCCGTGACCATCACCAAGACGGGTTGGCTCGTTCAGGAGGTCGAGGTCGACATCGCTGCGGGGAAAATTGCGCTGTCGAGTGTCAAGCTCGAACCCGGCCCGCGTACCTCCGCCGCGAAAGCAAGCGGGTCGTTGTCGCTGCACGGCGTCCCCGCCGGAGCGCGGGTCGAACTCGACGGATTGCCGTTCGGCGGCGACGCACGAAAGCCGATTGCGCTTTCGGCCGGGACGCATCGCGTCAGCATCGCGCTGCCGCGCGGGAAGACGACGCGCACCTTCAACGTGCTGCCCGAAATGATGACGCAGGTCGTCGTTCAGCAACTCCCCGCCGATGCCGCGCGCTCTTCGGTCGTCGCGCCGGTCGACGAATATCTGCCGGCCGGCTCGTACTCGCTCGAAGGGAAGAAGATCGTCGTGCACTACGGCGGTCACGTCGTCGTCGCGCGGCTCGGCGAGACGACCGTCCGCTTCGACGGCGCTCCGATCGAATACGACGGCGCGCCGGAGACGATCGGCCGCAAACTCTATCTCCCACTCGAGCTTCTCGAGAAACTGGTGCCTTCCCCAAATCGCTAAAGCGATTTGGGGGACGCAAAGCGCGTGGGGCCCCAAACCCCAATTGCTGGGGGCTTGGGTTTGCCTATGTCGAACGGAGCTGTCCCGTGGCCAGCATCTACATCGAAACGTTCGGCTGCCAGATGAACGAAGCCGATTCGCGCTATATCGCCGATCGCGCCGTTGCCGCCGGCTACGAGATCGCAAGCGAACCGACGCATGCCAGCGTCGTCGTTCTCAACACGTGCACCGTTCGCGACAACGCCGAACGGCGCGCATACGGACGAATGTCGCACTTCAAGGCGCTCAAGGTCGCCGACCCGACGCTGAAATTGATCGTTTGCGGGTGCCTGGCCGAACAGGACCGCGATCGCATGCAGAAGACGGCACCCTACGTCGACGGCGTCTTCGGAACGAGCGAGCTCGTGCGGCTCGGGGACGCGCTGAGCGAGTGGCATTCCGGATTCGGCGATCTTACGGACGAGGCCGGCGAACTCCGCGCGCTCGTACAACCGCTAGGCGGCGCCGCCGACTGCATCAGCGACGGATATTCTGGGCTGCGCTCGTTCGTCACCGTCCAGCGCGGCTGCTCGTACTACTGCACGTTCTGCATCGTCCCACACGTCCGCGGACGCTTCGACCACCGTCCGATGAACGAGATTTTGAGCGAAGCGCGCCGCGCGATTGCAGCCGGAACCCGCGAATTGACGCTGGTCGGCCAGACCGTCAACGCCTACCGCGACCCAGCGAACGGCGCCGACTTCGCCGACTTGCTCGAAGCGGTCGCGTGCCTCGACGGACTCGACCGGCTGACGTTCCTGACGTCACATCCCAAAGACTTCACGCCGAAACTCGCCCGGACGCTCGGCACGCTTCCGGCGCTCAATCCGCGCCTCCATTTGCCGGTCCAATCAGGCTCAAATCCGATCCTGCGCCGGATGAACCGCAAGTACTCGGTCGAAGCCTATGAAGAAAAAGTTGCGCTGTTCCGCGAGCACTGCCCCGGCTGGGAATTGACGACCGATCTCATCGTAGCGTTTCCGGGCGAGACCGAAGCCGATTTGGAAGCAACGCTCGATCTTTGCAAACGGATGCGCTTCGCGCAAGCGTTCATGTTCGTCTACTCGCCGCGGCGCGGGACGCCGGCGGCGCATTGGGATCAAATCCCGGCGGCCGCTGGAGGAGAGCGGTTACGCCGGCTCGCCGACGTGGTCAACGCCGGGATGCGCGAGCTCCATCAAAGCAAAATCGGCGGCACCGTTCGAGCGCTGGTCCAAGGCCCGTCTCGCAAAGATCCGGCGAAGCTTGCCGCCAAAACGCCGGAAAACATCACGGTCGTCGTCCCGAATCCCGGTCTCGAAGAAGAGGCGCTCGTCGCCCATCCGTGGCTCGACGTTGCCGTTGAGGGCGCGCATGTGTGGGGGCTGATAGGGACGCTGCGCGGCATCGCCGAGCGTTTTGACAGTGCGGCGCTACCGGTCGCTCCAGCCGTCCTGGATCTCGTTTCGTCAATTTGAACGGCCGCGCAGTACTAACACGCTATTTTTCGCTCCTGCGAGGCGCGAAGAGCGCTGAATGGTGAAACCCCTTTGAGCGACGAGCAACAAAGCGGGAGCGGAAAAGAGCGGACGGAGACGAAGTTCTCGCCGCTGCTCGAGCAGTACTTTGCGATGAAGTCGCGTTACTCCGACGCGGTATTGTTGTCGCGAGTCGGTGATTTCTACGAAGCCTACGGCGACGACGCCGAGTTCGTCGCGAGGGCGCTGCAGATCGCGCTGACTTCAAAGGAAGCCGGCGGCGGCCAGCGCGTCGCGATGGCAGGCGTCCCGTACCACGCGCTCGACGGCTACCTTGCAAAACTCGTCGCTCAACAATGCGTGGTTGCCTTGGCGGACCAGCTCGAGGCGCCGGTTCCCAATCGCCTCGTCCGGCGCGACGTTACGCGCGTCGTGACGCCGGGCACGTTGATCGAAGAACACCTCCTCGAGCGCGGCAGCGACAACTATCTCGCCGCGTTGACCGCCAGCGACGATGCCGTCGGCATCGCTTACGCCGACGTTTCAACCGGCCGCGCGGCGGCGACGGCTTTCGGCGGCGAAAACGCGATCGACGATGCACTGGCCGAACTCGTTCGGTTGAGCCCGGCGGAGATCGTCGCCGACGTCTCCGACGAATTACGGCAGGCCGTCGCCGCACAACTTCCGGCGGTTCGCGTCGTCTCGCCGCCCGTCTCCGCCGTCGCTCGGCGCGACCGCTTTCAGATCACCGGTTTCTCGCTCGACGAGTCCCTTGCTATGCAGCGCTCGCTCGACGCGCTCGCCGCATTCGTCAAGCGCGTCGGCCTCGAGTGCGAAGACGGCATTCTGCGGCAACCGGAGTTCTATCGCGCCCAGACGTTTCTCGCGCTCGACGCCGGCACGCGCAAAAACCTCGACTTGATCAAAGCGGGCGGCGCCAACCCGAAGGCGACGTTGCTCGCAACGGTCGATCGCTGCCGCACGGCGATGGGCTCGCGGCTGCTCGCACGCTGGATCCTCGCCCCTCTGGTGGAGCGTTCGGCGATCGAAGCACGCGCCGATCGCGTCGAGGTGCTGTGTTCGGACTACGCATCGCGAGCGACGTTGCAGGACTTGCTGGCGGGCGTCTTCGACATCGAACGCATCGCGCAGAAGGTGCGTTTTCGACGCGTCCTGCCGCGCGATCTCGGCTCGTTGCGCCGGACGCTCGCACTCCTGGAGCCGTTAAGGGATGCATTGCCGCAGCCGCTTGCGGCCTATCGCGATCGCATCGAATCGCACGCCGACCTGCGCGATCTTCTCGAACGCACGCTCGTCGACGAACCTCCCGCGACGCTCGCCGACGGCGGCGTGATCCGCCCCGACGCCTCGCCCGAGATACACGACTGCCTCGCGCAACGCTCCGAGGCTCGCGATCGAATCGTCGCGCTCGAGGAGCGCGAACGAATTCGCACCGGAATCAAGACGCTCAAGATCAAGTACGCGAACCCGTTTGGGTACGCGATCGAGATTTCGAGGTCGAACCTCGGTGCAGTTCCGGCGGATTACGTGCGCAAGCAAACCTTGGCGGGCGGCGAGCGCTTCATCGTCCCCGAGCTCAAAGAGCTCGAACTCGCCATCGCAAGCGCCCAGAGCCGCCAGCTGCGTCTGGAAGAGACCTTGTATGCAAACCTCGTCGAGAAGGTCGCCGAACGGGTCGAAGCATTGCTGGCAACCGCCGATGCGCTGGCCGAACTCGACGCCGCGTGTTCGCTCGCGCAAGTCGCGGGCGAACGCGGCTACGCCCGTCCAAGCTTCGTCGACACCACTACGATCGACGTGGTCGACGGTCGCCATCCGGTCGTCGAGGCGCTGGGGGGAGAGGCCTTCGTCCCCAACGACCTTCGCATCGCCGAGGAGACGTCGCGCTTCATTCTATTGACCGGCCCGAACATGGGCGGAAAGTCGACCTACCTGCGCCAGGCCGCGCTCTTGGTGATCCTCGCTCAGATTGGCAGCTACGTCCCGGCCCGTTCGATGCGGCTCGGCGTGATCGATCGAATCTTCACGCGCATCGGGGCCGGCGACGATCTCGCTTCGGGGCAGTCGACATTCTACGTCGAGATGTCGGAAGCGTCCAACATTCTGCGCGGCTGCACCCGCCGCAGTCTGCTCCTGATCGACGAAGTCGGCCGAGGAACCGGAACGATCGACGGCTTCTCGATCGCGCAGGCGATCAGCGAGTACCTGCTGGGGCTCGAACGTCAAGCACCGATGGTACTGTTTGCGACGCATTTTCACGAGCTGGTCGCGCTCGCCGACCGCTGGCCGCTGGTCGCAAACTTTCACGTCACGGCGGTCGAAAACCTGAGCCGCTCCGGCTCGCCGGTCTTCTCGCATCGCGTCTTGCCGGGAAGTACGTCGCGTTCGTTCGGAATCGAAGTCGCGAAGATGGCGGGTTTGCCGGCGGGCGTGATCGAGCGCGCGAAGGAGATTGCAGCCGCACTCGGCGGACGGCCGACGGTGGAAGAAGAGATCCCGCTAAAAACGCGTCTCTCCGCGCCCGCGCGGCGCGAAGAGACGCAAATGACCTTCGAGCTGTAAGCGCGGCCGTTCTACATTTTGCTGGCGCTTTTCACCATCGTCATCGTCTCGGGTCCGATTCCGTGAATTTCGATGACCGTGTCACCTTTGGCGGAGGCGTAATGCGCCACGTTCGCCGGCATTGCGGCGAACGTTCCCGCCGGCAGCGCCTTCATCTTCGCGGCATCGTAGGTCTTGCCGAGACCGACGAGTAGCGTTCCGGAGATGACCGTAACTTGTTCCGACGCGCCGTGGAAGTGCGGCGGAAACTTGAACCCGTCCGGAATCTTGATGCGAACGGCATATTCCGAACCCTTCTTGTCGGGATTCCCGTAGAGAACTGCCGACCAGGTGCCTTTTTCGTCGCCGGTCCCGGCCACCCACTTGACGGCCGACGGCAGGACGATCGTCGGCGCGGCCGACGTCGCAGCTCGAACGCCGGGGGCAGCTAGTGTCAATGCCAAAACGGCGAAAAGTACAAACGTACGTTTCATAAGCTCCTCGTGTTAAGAAAACGTGCTGGGCCGCTCGGGGCCTGCGAGGGCGCTTCTCACGCCGTGCTTCGCACGCCTTGTGTCCTTCCGGATGGGACCGACGGGGTGGGGTCGATCGGAACCGGCCTTTGAGGAAGATCAAATGCGAGGCGCCTGGTCGGTTCCCAGGGGCCTCTCAGGAAACGGCCCAATAATCGGGCGGGTATGATCCCCGCGTTACGAACGGCTCGGCTTTTTCTTTGCGTCGTCTTCCTCGGTGCCGCGCTGGCTTGCCCTGTGGCCGCGCAGACCGATACTGGCGAGATCGTCATCACGATCGTCGACGCATCGACCCACCTGGCGATCCCGAACGCGCGGGCGTTCCTCATCGGACCGACGACGGCGAGTTCGCTGACGACGTCGGCCGGCGTCATCCGTTACACCGACGTTCCGACCGGGATCTATCGGGTTCGAGTCGCCAAGCAAGGCTACGATTCGGGGACCTCGAGCGAATTCGACGTCCTCGGCTCCCGTTCGGTTCAAGTCCGAGTCGAGCTGGCGCCGAGCGGCGGCGGACTCAAGGTCATCGGATCGGTTACCGCGCGCTCAAACGTTTCGATCTCGTCGACGGACATCAACGACTCGAGTCCGGTGCGCCGGCTCTCCGATTCGCTCACCGACGCGCTCAACAAACTGGCCGGCGTCTCGGTGACCCAAGATTCCAACGATCCGAATTCGGCGGTGACCGTCTCGCTGCGCGGTCACGACGAGTCGCAGACGTCGACGACGCTCGACGGCATCCCGCTCGCTGCGGCCGGGAGCGCGGCCAATCTCAGGCAAGTCGGTACCGACCTATTCAGCGGCTCGTCGGTGAATTTCAGTTCCAGCGCCGGCTCGCTCGGCGGCAGCGTCAATTTTCGCACCCTGCAGCCGACTCAAGCGTTGCAGACCCATCTCTCGGGGACGTACGGAACCTACGATCGCGCAAACTATCAGATCGCCACCACCGGGAGCATCGGGAGTCTGGGAATCGCGGCGCAACACACCTGGCGCGGTTCGAACAACCCGCTGACGTTCCAGACCTATGAAGATCAGAGTGGGATCTCCTACGCGCACCAGGGCGAGTCGACCAACCTTGGCGATTTTCTCAAGGTTCGCTACCGCCTCGGCGACAGCCGGACGACGTTCGCGGGGACCGCACTTTCGAACAACAACGATTCCCAGGCGCTGTGCACGCGTTTCGTCACGCTGCTGCCGTGTGGCGCCGGCCCGGGGAATTACAGTTTCGGGCGCTATGGGTTCGCATACGGAACCGTTCAGTCGCTCATTGGGACCGTGGCGACGACGTTTTCCGGCTACACCAACTCGAGTCTCGAGAATTCCGACTACCTCTTGCGCTACATCGATGGAATTCCGGCACCATCGTCGTCGACCAACAACACCGTGACGCGGGGCGTCGCGTACAGCTCGTCGATCGCCGAAGGCCGTCACACCCTCAGCTTGTCGGGGAACACGTTCGCATCGATCACGAACTCGGTCCCGATTGCCGGCTCGACCTTCGTGACACCATTCTCGATTCGGGTCTCGTCGACGACCTATCAATTCTCGGACTCGATCAAATCGGACGATCGGCTCACGTTATCGCCGCGGATGTCGCTCGCGACGACGACCGGCGTCGGGACCTCGGTGCTGGGCGGCTTCGGGGCAGCGTGGCGTCCCCACGATGCCGACACCTTCGACGCGAGCCTCTCGTTCGGAAGCTCGCAGCCGCAAACGAACCTCAACCTCAGTTTCAGCGATCCGCTCGGCGCGCAGGTCAATTGTTCCGCTCGCAGCGCGATCGTCAGCGGGCCGGGTGATACGGGGGGACATCAATCGTCCTTCGGCTTCGATGCGGACTGGACGCATCAATTCAAATCCGGGTCGGCGATCACGCTGGACGCGTACGATCAGGTTCAGAGCGGTCAGCTCATCCAGGCATTGATAGCCGAGCCGATCGCATCGTCATATTTTCCGGCCGGCTACATACAAGCCGTCTACCTGACCTACCGCCAACCGACGTATTGCGGCGCAGCAGCGCCGCTGCCGACCGTCTACGTCTCCGAACGCATCGGCGGGACCCGGCGGCTTTATCAAGGGATGGACGTCAGCGGACGATTCGGTCTCGGCCGCTACGCCGTCGCGCTGCCGAATTACTCGATCAACTTTGCGAAATTGGGCGCCGCCGGCCCGCGTCTGCTCGACGGTCCGTCGACGACGATCGTCGGCGCACAGCTGCCGGGCCGGCCGATCCATAAAGGCGGCCTGACGGTGGACGCGTTGATTCCGAGCAACAAGATCGAGCTGCTTTCGACGGTCCAATATACCGGCGCCAACAATTACCAGAACCTGGGCAGCTACGTCACGGTCGCCGCCGGAATCGCGCACGATCTTGGCCCCGGACGATTGACGCTCTTCGAAAACAACATGTTCAACGCATATGCCGGCATCTTCTCCTCGAGTTTCTACGCGCAGCCGCTCCCGCTTTCCAACGGCGGGCAACTGCAACCCGCCGCGTTTCCGCTGACGCCGCGCACGATTTCGGCGACCTATACGCTCAACCTCGGCGGACCGCGTCCGGCGTCGCCGCTGGGCAACGTCGCGCAGCCGGCGCAACGCTCTGCAAACCTCGCTCAACAGCAGCAGAATAACATCTTCCGCAATCTCGGGACGCCGCTGCCGCCTCCGTCGGGCGCCGATCCCCTGAGTTTGGCAATGACGCGAACGTCCTGTGACGCCGAAGCGCAGAAAGCGGCGAAGCCGATCCTCGATGAGTTGCGCGCTTACGTGACCGCCTACGAAGCGAAGTCGACGCTGCCGGCACTCGTCGCGTTCGACGTGGTGCCGCACGCAGCGAGCGCCGATCCGAAAATTCCGTACTATCTGGAGTTGCGCCCGAAGCTGAGCTTCAACGGCCCGCAATTTGCGGGCGGACCACGCCCGGGTGGCGGCCCCGGCGGCCGTGGACCCGGCGGCGGCGGACCCAGTGGTGAAGGTGGCGGCGAAGGTGGCGGCCGCGAGGGTGGCGGTCCGGGCGGATCCGGCGGCGGCGTGATCGTCGTGCAGAGTCAAGCGGCGCCACAGATCACCGATGCGATGCGCCAGGCGTTTTTGAACTCGGCGGGGTTCAAGGCATTCCGCGGTGTGCTCGGCTGCGCGTATATCACACCGATGACGGTCGCGGTAGCGAGCGCGAAGGGCATCGTCACGACGCCGCGCCAGCAGCAGAGCCAAAACCAAGCTCAAACGACTCAGGGACAGAGCCAAACGCAGGGTGAGCGGCCAGGCGTCAGAAATTCCGTCGGGCTTTTCTACATCCCCGGCATCGGTCTGGTCAGCGTCCGGCCGCCCGAACTGCCGCAAGGCGGCGGCAGCCTCAAACAAGGCGGCAAATAACGGCGCTTTGTCACGCTGAGCGCAGCGAGCCCCTCGACAAGCTCGGGATAAACTCCGCGAGCGAAGTCGAAGCGCCGGCGGGACTCGGAGTTCCGGTGGCCGCGAGATTTTCATTCGCTTCCGTGTGGCCCCGCGGGGCCATTGAATACTCAGCATGACAAATGCGCCGTTAACTGGTGTCAGCCGAGCGTAACCGTTGCCTCGATTACCTTGACCGCCGAACCGCCGACTTCGACGGTTTGCAGTTGGCTGTCTTTGACGCGCAGGATGCCGTGCAGATAACTGCGGCGCTTCATCTTGACGCCTTGCTCGTTGACGAAGCGCGTCCCGTCGCGATTTTCGATGAGGCCGTAGCGAGCGAGGTACGCTCCGAGCGGTCCGGTCGCGCTGCCGGTTGCCGGATCTTCGCGGATTCCCGACATCGGTGCGAACATCCGCGCGTAGACGCCGCCGGCGGTCGGCGCGAAGAAGAAGATGCCGTTTCCACCGAACCCCGGCGCGATGCGCTCGAGCGCGCGGACGTCAAGATCTGCGCGGTCGACCGCCGCTTTGTCGCGGAAGGCTACGAACAAAAAGGGATTGCCGGCGCTGACCACCTGCGCCGGATAGTTTTCACCGAGCAGATCGGCGGCGGAGAGTCCGAGCGCTTCGGCACATCCGGCGGCGTCGTAGCTTTCGGCGAATCGAATCGGCGGAGTTGTGAGCCAGGCCAGAAACGGGTCGCGACGCTCGAGGCGTATGGGGATCGGGCCGACGTTTTCCTCGAGAACGAATTCGGTTGCGTTCTCGGAGACGCGCCCCAGCGTAACGAGGACGTACGCGGTGCCGATCGTAGGATGACCGGCGAACGCGAGCTCCGCCACCGGAGTAAAGATCCGCACTCGCGCCGCATGCGGCGGTTCTTTGGGCGGCGACACGAAGGTGGACTCGGACAGATTCAACTCGCGGGCGAGCATCTGCATCTCGCCGTCGCTTAAGCCGCCGGCGTCCGGAAAGACCGCGAGTTGATTCCCTTCGAACGGGATCTCGGTAAAGACGTCGACGACGTGATACTGGTACGTACGCTTGCCGGCCATTCGATCTCGCTTCCGCGGACCGGTTCGTCGTCCCCGCGCGCCTCTTGCGCGCGGCGCCGCGGCTTAGGCCCTTGCGGTGTGGCGCGCGATGATGATGTGGCGCCCGCTCGGAATTGTCGCAGTCACGTCGTCGAGTGGGATTCTCGATGATTTCAGCAGGCTGCGTACGCGGCGATTGCCCCGCGCAGCCGACGCGAAAATCGCCGATCCAGCCAGTCTACTCTGGGCGATCGCGCGCGTCGCGCCGGCGAGCCCCGGACCGTCGATCGCGAAGACCCGCTTGAAATTGACCAACACGTCGCAATCTTCTTGGTTGCGGAGTTCGTCGAGCGTTCTTGCTAGACTGTCGCCGAGTTCGGCGTCGAGGTCGCCGACCAAGTCGATCGTGACCAAACGGCGCGCGGTCAGCGGTGCGATAGACGCGGGCTGAAGCATGTGTCGAGTATCGCGCTTGAATCTGAAGAAGTCCTGAGAATCCGCTGGGAAAGAAGCGCTGTTTGTCCTTAGCCCAGCGCCGTCGGTGCTTCGACTTCGCTCGCTTCGCGAGCTTCGCTCAGCATGACAGACGTTTCTCGATGCACGGGATGGCGGCTGCCGCTGTAAGCACTACATCAAATAGATATCAAATGGCCGCTTCGGGGTCCCAGGTTCTCCTCAGGAAGCGCGGGTAGGATCGTGGCGATGGCCCAAGCAGCGCGCGTCCTTGTCGTAGACGACGAGCGGCACATTCGAGAATTGCTCGAAATCGGACTCAGTGACGAAGGCTACGACGTGCGCTCCGCACCCGACGGCCAGGTCGGACTTCAATTGGTGCGCGAGTGGAACCCCGACGCCATCGTGCTGGACGTCATGCTGCCGAAGATCGACGGCATCGCGCTCTTGCCGATGTTCCGAAAACTGACCGAGGCGCCGATTCTGATGCTGAGCGCGAAGGGTGACGTCGGCGACAAAGTCGCCGGTCTGTCGCGCGGCGCCGACGATTACGTCGCGAAGCCGTTCGAGATGGCCGAACTGCGGGCGCGGCTCGAGACGGCGCTCCGGCGCCCGAGACTCGCTCAGCCACAGGTGCTTCGTTACGCGGACTTGGAAGTAAACTTGGAGACGCGCGTGGTGACGCGCGACGGGAAGGACATCTCCCTCTCCGCTCGCGAGTACGACCTGCTCGTCGCGCTCTTGCGCAACCCGCACCGCGTCTTTACGCGCGACCAACTGCTCGATCAGGTCTGGGGCACCGAACGCTTCGTCGGTCCGGGCGCGGTTGAGACGTATATCTCCTACCTGCGCGCGAAGATCGACCAAGGGTTTCCGTCGCGCCTGATCCAGACGCACCGGGGCGCGGGTTACTCCTTGCGCGAAGCATAGTACGTGCTTCGCTCGTTGCGGACCCGGCTGATCGCAGCGTACGTCTTTGCCGCTATCGTCCTGGTCTTTCTCGTCACCGCCGGCATCAGTATCTTCGCGCTCTCGATGTTCGGGATCACCGTACGCGAATCGGTCGACAGCGCGGCGCGCACGGCGCCGGATGAGGTCCGGCTGGAACTTGCGCGCCATTACAACTCTCTCGACGCGGCAGCGCCCGACATCGTCCGGCATCTCGTGCGTCCGGGCCTGCACGTGGCGGTGATCGCCGTGGGCAAAGACGGCGTGCGGCGCTTTTTGGCACGCGCCGATGCTGATGGTTCTGAAGGCGGAGTACGGATCGAGACGGCGCGCAGTGTGCCGCAGAATCGTGGCGGCCTCACCATCTTTCGCATCGACCGCCGGGTCGCGCGACCCGGCGTTCGCTCCGAACTGCCCGCTAGGCCGCCGGACCTTCCTCGGGCGCCTGCGTTTCCGTTCGGTTTGAGCGGCTTTCTGCACCTCCAGCCGCAGCTGGTTCCGATAAACGGCGGCTTTGTGAGCATCTGGCCATTACCGGGGCAGCTCGAGCGCTTCATCCGCCCGTTTCTCGTCGCGATGCTGCCGATCGGATTGGTGGTCATCATCGTAGCGTGGCTGGTCGGCCGCTTCATTACCAATCAGGCACTCCGGCCGCTGGTCGAGACGACGGCATCGTTGAATCGGTTCGCGGCCGGCGACTTTACGCCACGCGAAATCGTGACCAACGACCGCAGCGAGATCGGCCAGCTGGTCACCGCATATAACGGCGCCGCCGCTCAGGTCGCTTCCGCATTCGAGGAACGCCGCGCCGTCGAGCGCGAGATGCGGCAGTTCGTCGCCGATGCCGGACACGAATTGCGGACCCCCTTGACCGTCGTGATCGGTTTCATCGACGTATTGCGCCGCCGTTCGAGCGCCGATCCCTCGACGACCAATCGCATCTTCGAGATGATGCTGGTCGAAAGCCGCCGGATGCGCGCATTGATCGACAAGTTGATCTCGCTTGCGCGGCTCGAAAATCCGCTGCGGCCCGAGGTCACGCCGGTCGACGTCGGCGACATCGCTGAAGAGGTCGTCGGGGCGCTGCAGGCGCTGCAGAGCAAACCGCGCATCGTCCTGGCGGCCGAACGCGGCGTGATCGTCAACACCGACGAGCACGAACTTCACGAAGCGATCTCCAATTTGATCGATAACGCCTTGAAGTACGCGCCGCTTTCGCCGGTCGAGGTCAATGTGCGGAGCGAAGACGGCCGCGCCGTGATCGATGTCGTCGATCGCGGGCCGGGACTGAGCGACGACGAACGCGGCCGTGTCTTCGACCGGTTCTATCGCGGCGAGCAGCGCGGCGATACGGAGGGTTCGGGGCTCGGTTTGGCGATCGTCAAGCGCGCCGTCGAACGGGCGGGCGGCGAAGTGACGGTCGAGAGCAGCCCGGGATACGGATCTCGCTTCACGATTCGTCTGCCGTTGCCGGCCGGCGCGGACGAGAGTCCGATCGCCGTCTGAGCCTTCGCGCCACGCGCGCGGAACGGCTTGCCGCGTCGCCGAAAGCGCGCGGAAGTGATTCGGCTCTTGGACGAGACAACCGTCGGTCAGATTGCCGCAGGCGAAGTGGTCGAGCGACCGCTTTCGGTCGTTAAGGAACTCGTCGAGAATTCGCTCGACGCCGGCGCATCGCGCGTCGCGGTCGCACTCGCTCGAGGCGGCCTCGACGCGATCGAAGTTCTCGACGACGGCGCGGGCATCGCGCGCGCGCAATTGGGGCTCGCGTTCGCCCGCTACGCGACGAGCAAGCTCGACGGCGTCGCCGACTTAGCACGCATCACGACGCTGGGTTTCCGCGGCGAAGGCTTGGCCAGCATCGCCGCCGTCGCTCGCGTTCGGCTCACGTCGCGCATCGCCGGGGATGAAGTTGCATTCGCGGTCGACGCGTTCGATGGAACGGTCAGCGCTCCCGAGCCGGCAGCGGCCCCGCCGGGGACGCGCGTCGTCGTCACCGATCTGTTTGCAAACGTCCCCGTCCGTCGCGAATACCTACGCTCGCCCTCGGCCGAATTCGCGCGCGTTTCGAGCTTCCTCGCTACGCTCGCGCTCGCATATCCGCAGGTTGCCTTCTCGCTGGCGCACGATGGGCGGACGACCTGGGTCTTCCCGCGCGCCGAATTGCTCGAACAACGTTTGGCGCAGGTCTTCGGACCGGTACCGGCGCGCGCGCTGATCGAGCTCGAAAACGACGGCGACGGAACTTCGACGTCGTTCGTGCGCGGTTTCGTCAGCCGGCCCGGTTACGACCGGCCCGACCGGCGCATGCAGCATCTCTTCGTCAACGGTCGCCTCTTGCGCACGACGTTGCTCGCGGGAGCGTGGAGCGCCGGCTATGCGACCTACGCGCTCGCCGGCCGCCAACCCTACGGCGTTTTGTTCCTCGACATTCCGCCGGAGCAAGTCGACCCGAACGTGCACCCCACGAAGAGCGACGTCCGCCTGCGCTTCGCCGAACGCGTCGGAGACGTCGTAAAGCGTGCGATCGCGCAAACGCTGTCGCGCGACGCAAACCGTCGATTGCGCGAAACGGTCTCGCTCGCGCCCGACGCGGCCGGCAGTAATCTCGCAGCGTCGAACGACGCTCTCGCCGCGACGTTTGAATTTGCTACTCAGCCGTCCATGCCGGAACGCGACGCCCGCGTCGTGGCGCAACTCGACAACACGTACATTCTCGCGCTCGATCGTGATGCGCTCGTCCTCGTCGATCAGCACGCGGCACACGAGCGCATCGCCTACGAGGCGATCGTCCAGCGCGCCCGCGACCGCGCGCCGAGCGAACCGCTCCTCGTGCCGTACGTCGTCGAACTCGAGGCCGGGCAGATCCCGCGCTTCGAAGCCGTGCGCGAAACGCTCGCCGAAGCCGGCTTCATCGCCGAACCGTTCGGCGAAAACACGTATCGCGTCGTCGCCACGCCGGCCGGTTACGGTGCGCGCCGCTTCGACCTCAAACCGTTCCTGGCCGACGTCGGCGATGAGATTCCGGGATTGTCCACCCACGAGCGTATCTGGGCGACGCTGGCGTGTCATTCCGTCGTGCGCGCCGGCGAAGGGCTCGAACTCGCCGAGATGTCGGCGCTCATCGCGCGGCTGGAGCGGTGCACGAATCCGATGCATTGTCCGCACGGGCGGCCGACCGTCGTGCGAATCGGGTCGAGCGACGTCGCGCGAATGTTCAAGCGCGGCTGACTTCGGTGGTTCTCGTCCTCGCCGGGCCGACGGCAAGCGGCAAGAGCGCACTCGCGCTCGAGATCGCCGAGCGTTACGACGCCGAGATCGTCGGCGCGGACTCTCGCCAGATTTATCGTGGGATGCCGATCGGGACGGCGGCACCGACGATCGAACAACGGGGGCGCGTCCCGCATCACCTCGTCGAATTCCTCGACCCGCAGGAGCGTTACAGTGCCGCGCGTTTCCGCTCCGACGCGATCCGCTCGATCGCTGAGATTCACGCTCGCGGCCGTCGCGCGCTCGTGGTCGGCGGAACCGGCTTCTACGTCCGAGCGCTGTGCGGCGACGTCGCCCTCTCATCGGCGTACGATCCCGAAATTCGCGCTCGCTTGGCACTCGAAGCGCGGCTGCATCCGCCGGAGATTTTGCATGCGTGGCTGGCGGCGCACGATCCCGAGCGCGCGCGAGCGATCGCGCAGACCGACCGTTATCGAATCCTGCGGGCGCTCGAAATCGCGCTTTCGAAACAGCGCGTGGCGAGCGATTTGGCGCCGGCCGATTCGGCCGGGATCGCGTTCGTCAAGTTGGCGCTCGACGTCCCCGACGAAGAACTCGACGAGCGGATCGCAGAACGCGTCGATCGTATGCTTCGAGCGGGACTCATTGCCGAAGCCGAACGCGTCGGCTCCTCGGCCGTTGCGGCCGATGCCGTCGGGTATCCGCAAGCGCTCGCATACCTCGGCGGCCAGTTGACAAGCGACGAGTTGCGCCGGCTCCTGATCCGCGCAACGCGGCGTTACGCCAAGCGACAGCGGACGTGGTTTCGCAGCGAGCCCGGGATGCGTTTTGCTACGCGCGAGGACGTGCTGCGCAAGGCCAGGGAAGTCTGGGAGGCGGCGTGAAGCGCGAGCCTAAATGTCGAGAGAAAACGTACATTCACCGAACCGAGGTGCGACGCTGCAGGATACGTACCTCGCCGAAGTGCGCCGGCAAGGCGTCCCCGTAACCGTTTACCTCGTCAACGGTTTTCAATTGCGGGGGACGGTGAAAGGGTACGACGCCTTTACGATCGTCCTCGAATACGAACACAAGGTCCATCTTGTCTATAAGCACGCCGTGTCGACGATCTCACCGCAAGCTGCGCTGAACCCATCCTTGAGCCTCGATGCCGAAGCGGCGCTCACGGATCCGGCGTGAGCTCGGCTGTCCGCGAACTCCCCGTCGTCGAGATGCACGGGACGCACAACGACTTCGTGGTCGTCGACGAACGGGCAACTGACGGAATCTCGTATGCGGAGCTGGCTCGCCGGCTCTGCGACCGCGGCCTCGACGTAGGCGCCGACGGACTGCTGGTCGTCGGCGAGCCGGCGCCCGGGATCGAGGCTTTCGCGACGATGCGCATCTTCAACGCCGATGGAAGCGAAGCTGAGATGTGCGGTAACGGGATGCGCTGCGTCGCGCGCTATCTCGTCGAGCGCGGCGCTCCGAATGCTTTTGCGGTGGCGACCCTGGCCGGTCCGATCGGCGTCGAAGTTCTGAGCCAAACGCCGGAGTATCTCGTGCGCGTCGAAGCTGGGATGCCGGCCGTCGAAAACGGAGGAGCGGAACGAACGCTCGAAACTGCCGGGCGCAGCTGGAAATATCGCGCGGTTTCGCTGGGGAATCCGCACATCGTGATTTTCGTCGACGACGTCGGCGCCGTCGACGTAGCTGCGGCCGGCGCCGCGCTAGCAACGCATCGCGATTTTCCGTACGGGACGAACGTCCATTTCGCACAGAGCCGCGATCGGCATCGGATTCGCGTGCGGCATTTCGAACGTGGCGTCGGCGTTACGCAATCCTGTGGGACGGGATCGATCGCGGCGGCGGTTGCCGCGATCGTCGCCGGCGTCGCCGACTCGCCGGTAACCGTTGAGGTTCCGGGCGGAACGCTCGTCGTGGAATGGCGGTCCGGTGCGCCGGCGACTTTGACCGGTCCCGTCGAAAAGGTTCGCGAACGCACGCTCGAGCTGTGACGGCGGCGCGCGCCGGCTTGGCCTACAGCGACGCCGGCGGCCGGATCTATTTCGATGAACTGAGCGCGCCGCTCGCGGATGCCGGACTCGTGCGACCGCCGCGTGAGGACGAATTGATCCCCGCGCCGCCCGGGACGGTCCCGACGATGCTGCCGGGACGATCGCCGCTGGTAGAAACCGGAACGGGCAAGTCCGAGAGACGCACCGCGCTCGGCGCACTCTTGCCGGCGGGCTACACTCGCCTGCTTCTGCCGGCGTATCGGGAGCGAGAAGGCGCGCCGACGCTGCCCCTTTTCGGTTACACCTTCGCGTGCGCGCTCGAAGACACGTTATACGTCGCTGCGATGAAGACCGATGAAGGCGAGGATTGGACTCCGCGCTATTTCGCCGGCGGCGAACTCGAACGTGTGGTCGCGGAGCGATGTGCACGCGACCCGAGCAACCGCGTCCTCGCCCAGCTGCGAGTCTGCGCGCTCGACTACGGCTGCTTTACGGCGCAGAACGTCTTTCGCAAACGCGGCGAAGCGGCGCTGCCGGTCTCGCCGAAGTGCAATGCCCGCTGTCTCGGCTGCATCTCCGAACTCGATTCCGACGCAGGCATACCGGCGCCCCAGACGCGCATCGACTTCGAAACCACCGCCGCCGAGCTCGCGCGCATTGCCTGCGACCATCTCGCAAGCTGCCCCGAAGGGATCGTCTCGTTCGGTCAAGGCTGCGAGGGCGAGCCGCTGCTGCGGACGCCGGCGATCGCCTCCGCGATCGCGCAGATTCGCGCGGCGACGCCGCACGGCACGATCAATCTCAACACCAATGGAAGCCTGCCACGCTCGCTTCAGCGGCTGATCGATGCCGGGTTGGACGCGGTGCGCATCAGTTTGAACTCGTTCCGTTCGGAAGTGTACGGCAAATATTACCGCCCCGCCGGATACGGCCTCGATGACGTCTTCGAGAGCGTCCGCATCTCGGGCGCGGCGGGTCTGCGCGTCTCACTCAATTACCTGACGCATCCGGGCGTCAGCGACGAACGCGCCGAGGTCGAGGCTGCCGAGACGTTCTTACGCGAGACGCGCGTCGACATGGTGCAGACGCGGACGCTGAACATCGATCCGGCCCGCTATTTCGCGGCGGTAGGGCGTCCGAGCGAGCCGCTCGGGATGCGCGTCGCGCTGGAACGCATCCGCGCCTGCGGTCCTGCGCTCGGTAACTTCACGCACACGCACTGAGGTCGCAGGAGCCTGCGAGACGCGCTCTTGGCATACGCGTGGTTCGGTGTCGCCGTTGAGCGGACGTCGAACCGCCCCGCTCGGGAAGGAATGAAGTCGCGCCATCTTCCTCAATGGCTGCTGAAACGTTGTTCCAGGACGAATAGCGTGCCGGTGAAGTCGGGCGCTGGGCCGCCGAGCTGCGAGGGGAATCCACCGAAGACGCTGCGTCGCACGCTGAGCAGCGTCGCCGTGCCTCCGTTTTCGTGCCACTGAAAACCTGCGAAAACGACTTTTTGGCCAAAATCGACATTGGTAAACGCCTGCGCGAACGAGCCGCGCATGAAATAGCGGGCGATCCCCAGAGTTCCGAGTGCATCGTTTCCGAACCGGCGCGAGGCGTAGATCGAAAACTGCGCCGTGTCGTAAGAAACCAAGTCTTGCGGCCGGCTCGCTACGGCCGAACGGTGCATCGTGTCCTCGGTGTAGTCGACGACGAGATCGGCGATCGCCGGATGCCACGCCATCCATAACCCGTATTGGTGCTGGCGCCCAAGCGTCGCGGCGCTGTCCGCTTGCGGCAAGAAGAATCCGTCGACGAACCCCGTCTGGCGCGCGTTCGACAACGTAATCGGTTCGATCTGGCCGAAGTTCGCGTACTGCGCGCGAAGTTCGAATGGGCCTCCCTTGAGCGTGTATCTTGCGCGATATCCCTGACGGTTGACGTTCGCGACCGAGTTATTGATTAATTGATAATTGGACTTTAGCCACTGCCCCGGCCAAGCCCAAGCGGCGGACCAAACGTTTTCGGGGATGCCGTACGGCAAGATTGCGGTTGCGTAAGAGGGCTCGTTGCGGTACAGGTCGAGCGAAGCCGTGGCGCGGCGGATCGTTTTCGAGATCCCCGCATGGTAGTAATTGCCGGGTCTACCAGTGCCCGCTAACATCACGTTGTCCGCGTCATACGTCGCGTGACCGTATTCGGCGACGGCATCGAACCAGGAACCGGCGTGGAATGCGGCACGCGCACCGAGGATCGTCTGGCGCTGCCCGCCGATCATCGTCGACGGAAGATCGCCTTGCGGCGTCGAGACCAGTTGACCTTGCGCGAACAGGATCGTCGTCGGCACCAAGGCTCCGCCGGTCGAAAGATGGAGAGCCTGAAGCGAAATCCGCGTCCCTTCGCCGCGATCGAAAACGAGCGATCCCATCGTGATGCGCGCGCCGCTTCCCGGCAGCGATGGTAAAGCCGCGTCGGATAGTTCGAGCGTCGCGATGCCTTGCTTAGCGATCAGATCTGCACCGTGGAGCGGATACGTGGCACTCGGTGCGCTCCACCAGTCGAGCGTCGGCGACCCATCGCCAAGCGATTCCGCAGGCAGAACGGCGATCGACGGAGGCGAACCCGAGATCAAGGGTTGCGTGAACACGAACTGGTCCGTCTGCGCGAGGTCGAACCAACCGGCGCGCAGTTGAAGGTTCCCATCGGCTGTCGCCAACCGGCCCGCGGTGACGCCGGCGACGAATCCCGTTCCGTCGTCCATCCCGGCGTGCGCCGGAAAGGTGACGCGATAGGGCAGAATCTGCGAGCCGATGTGCGGATTGAGCGTGGGGATGAGCGACTCGCCCCAGTACGCGGCATTCGTCACGCTGCCGCGGACGTATCCGGCGGCGAGGACGGCGCCCGCTTCGAACGTCTTCGCATAATATGCCGGCCTGAAATAGAGCGCTGATTCGCCTGCGTTGCCTGGGACGAGCGGCACGCTCGAGATCGTGTCGTACGGCGTGTTCGGCGCGAGCGGAGATCCGCTGATGAAGCCGGCCGCCTCCGGCGGGTGCGTCCCGGGGCCATTCGTCGTTTGCGTGATGAACGTCGCGTGCGCGTCGATCGCGAATCGCAGCCCGCTAGGACGCTCCGTCGGTGCCGGTGAGGCCGCCGGCGCGGGCGAGGCTTGCGGCGACGCGACGGACGTGGGCGAGGGGCTCGGCGCCGCGGTTTGAGCGCCGGCGCGCCCCGGCGAGAGTAGCCCGAATACCAGAATCGCTGCACTGAACGCGACCGGAACGATCAGCGGGCATACTCGTCGCATGAGGGAGCTATATTCGATGAATCGCACGTTGAACGTGCAGATTCATCGCACCCGCTTGTGAAACGCAGAATCCGGCGGCGGTGGTCGTCGGTCGTCGTCTGGGAAAATGTTCGTGATGATTGCGGCGCCCGCGAGCCAGGCTAAGCCGGCTAAGACCGGTGCCGCGAGATGGAGATAGGTGAAGAAGGTCATCGACGGACCCCCCTTTCGTCTAGAGTACGCGCCGCGTGACGGCGCAAGGGAAATTCAACTCCATGCTAGGCGGAGGAATGTCGCAACTATCGCTGCAGTCCACGGCTGATCTCACCTCCTCTCTCTCAAAAAACGAACGACCGGCGGTTCTTGCTACCGACGGTACGAGAAACCCTTACCTAGGATACTCCGCCTCGGCGAGCCGGTCAACCCCGTTCGCGAGTTCCTTCTGAAGTATACCCCGGTAGGGTATCGAACCACAACTGAGAAACGATATCGAGATGAGTCATACCGTACGCAAGAAGGCCGAATTGCTGCGCCGCGTCAGACGGATCCGCGGGCAGGTCGAAGCGATTGAGCGCGCACTCGAAGATGAAATCGGTTGCGAGCCGGTCTTGCAGCAGATCACGGCGGCGCGTGGGGCGATGAACGCTCTGATGTCCGAGCTAGTAGAAGACCACATCAGGACCCACGTCTTGACCTCGAAGGCGCGAGCTCCGATGAAGGCTGCCGACGAATTGATCGACGTCGTGAAGAGCTATCTGCGGTAGAGGGTAGACTTGCACGGCAACGCGACGCTCCTGGTCTGGGGCGTGCTGGCTGTCGGCGTGCTGCACACGCTCGTCCCCGATCATTGGGCGCCGCTCGCGGCGCTCGCACGGCGGCACGGCTGGTCGCCGATACGAGCTGCGCTCGCTGCAGCCGGGGCGGGGCTTGGCCATGTGACTTCGACCTTGCTTTTGGGATTCGTCGTGTGGGCGATCGGCGCCGTGGCGGCGACGCGATATGCACACCTCGTCGATGTGTTTTCGGCGCTCGCGTTGATCTGCTTCGGAGCGTGGTTCGCCGTCTCAGGCTGGCGTGAAGTTCATCGCGGGCACGAGCGTTTCGAGCACGGGCACGTACATCGCCATGCCGACGGCTTGGAACACGCGCATTGGCACGAGCACCACACCGAAGACTGGCATCTCGGAGGCGGCGCTGTGGCGCTTCACGAGCACACGCACGCGGCGAGCGGCCGCACGGCGCTCATTTTGATTCTCGGTTCGTCGCCGATGATCGAAGGGCTTCCCTTGTTCTTCGCAGCCTCGACCGCCGGGGCGGCGCTGATCGCATCGATGGCTGTAGTCTTCGCGCTGGCGACGATCGTGACGTACGTTGTAGTGACGATGGCGGCGACGCTTGGATTACAGCGAATCTCGCTCGGGCCGCTTGAGCGTTACGGCGAGGTGCTCAGCGGCGCGTTCGTCGCGGTCGTCGGTCTGTACGCCCTGATCTCCGCGCTGCGTTGAAGGTTCTGACCGAGGGCGGCGCAATAGCGCGGCATGTCGAGCCCGCCGAAGAAGAGCAAGGCCTGGGGCGTCGCCGCGAAGAGCGAGCCGCGCTGGCCGGCTTCGCTCGCGGTACTGATCGCTGCGGCGCTCAACTTTGCGCTCCCGGCTCGGTACACTTTCGGCCCGAGCTGGCTCGAAGGCGCGCTCGTCGTCGTGATCCTGATTCCGCTGACGCTCGCCGCGCCGCGTCGCGTTCCGAACGAGCAGCGCTGGCAGCAGATTCTCGCGATCGTACTCATCGGGATCGTCAACGCCTTCAACGTGGCGTCGCTCGCACTGTTGATCCACGAACTCGTCGTCGACTCGAAGAACGTGACCGGCTCGCATCTGCTCGTCGCCGCGCTCGTGATCTGGGTGACGAACATCATCGTCTTCGCACTTTGGTATTGGGAGGTCGACCGAGGCGGCCCGGATGGTCGCCTGAGAGAGTCGCACGGGCCGCCGGATTTTCTTTTCCCACAGATGATTACTCCGGGATGCACCGTTCCGGAATGGACGCCGAGTTTTCTCGACTACATGTACCTCGCATTCACCAATGCGACCGCGTTCAGTCCGACCGACACGTTTCCGCTCACACCCTGGGCGAAAACCCTTATGACCGGTCAGGCCGTCATCTCGCTCATCGCGATCGCGATAGTGATCTCGCGCGCCGTCAATATCTTGTAGGGTTAGACGGCGAAGTTCAGGCGCCGCGCGAGCGGTCCGATCAACCAACCTTGTACGACCAGTGTCACGAAGACGACCGCGAAGACCGCATCGATGATCTCGGCGCGATGCGCGAGTGCCGGCGGCAGACCGAGCGCGAGGGCGAGCGGTAAGCCGCCGCGCAGGCCCGCAAGCGCGATCGTATGATGCCAAGCCCGTGATCTTTTGACTTGCGGATCGAAGAAAGCGACGAAATACGCGAGCACGAGGCGCGACAGGCCGACCGCAGCCAGCGTGGCGACGATGAGCAGCGGCTCGTGCAGCACGCGCTCGAGTTGCAGACTCAAACCCACGAGGGCGAAAACGGTCACGTTGGCGAGCAGCGCCAGGATGTCCCAAAAACGCTCGATCGATTTCGCGTCGCGCTCGCGCATCGCGAACGACGGTAGGGCGATCCCGGCCGCCGCGCTCGCAAAAATTCCCGACCAGCCGAAGAACGCGGCGAGAGCGTACGACCCATAGGCGACGACGAGCGTCGTAACCAGTCCGACGCCCCACGGCAGCGAGCGGCGTAGGAGCGGCGACGCGAGCCGTGCGAGCACGACGCCGATCAGCGAGCCGCCTAACACACCTCCGAAGATCGTGGCCGCGACGTGAAAGCCATTCGGCGCGCCTCCCGCGATCGCGAGAGGGATCACGCTTTGTACGAAAACGGCAGCCACTCCGTCGTTCGCGATCGATTCGCCTTCGACGATCGTTAAGAGGTCGGCGGGCAAGCCTAAATTTCGAAAGAGCGCAAGGACGGCGACCGGATCGGTCGCCGAAAGGAGCGCACCGAGCACGAGAGCGGCGCCCCAGCCGATCCCGGCCGTGATCGTCATTCCGGCGACGGCAAGCGCCGTAAGCACGACGCCCGGCACTGCGAGAAAAACGACTGCAAGCGCGACCCTGCGCAACGCGGCCGCGTCAAGATCCCAAGCACTTTCGAAAATCAGAGCCGGCAGGAAGATTCCAAGTACGGCAGGGGTCAGGGCGACCGCGATGTGGTGCGGCAACATCCCGCCGACCGCGATCCCTACCAGCACCGTTGTTGCTGCCGGTGGAAAGCCGGCGTGGCTCAAGGTTGGAGCAACCGCCAGGGCCACTCCCACTACGATCAAGACCACGAGCACGCCGTCGAGCGACATACCGTGAGTATTTGGTCTCAGACGGCTTCGAGTACCTCGACAAAGGTCGCGTGCACTGGCGATGAGTTCATCCGTTCGGCGGATAGCACCGTGGCGGAAGCTCTGCTATTCTGCGCTCCGTATGCGATTTGAAAGACGTGCGACGTGGGCGACTGCCGCCCTTGCTGCATCTGTAGTGTTGGGCAGTTTCGGCGCCGCCGCTGCGGCAAATTCGACCTTCGACCAGAGTCCCACACCGGCGCCGTCGGCGGCCGCCAGCCCGGCGCCGGCGCCGACCGCGGCGCCGGTTCCCGTCGGCAAGGTCAACGTCAATGCGGTCGGTACGGTGACGCAGATTCTCACGAACGGGGTGAATGCGACGGGAAGCCTCGATACGCCGAACGGAGCGGATCGGGCCTCGCGTTCCAACGTCAGCAATCTTTCTGTCTTGGTCGGCAAGCCCAACGGCGACTTTCGATTCGGCGTGATGGCAGGACTCTACAGCATCCCGGTTGTCGGGTTTGCCGGAAACAAGACCGCGGATCCCAACGCGAACACGGGGCTCTACGGTCCGGTGCCGCTGGGTTATGTCGAATACGCTCCCAGTGCAGCGTTCAACCTGACGGTCGGGAAGCTCGCGACGCTGATCGGTAACGAGAGCACCTACACGCACCAGAATACGAACATCCAGCGCGGCATCGTTTGGAACATGGAGACTGCCGTCAGCCGCGGCGTTCGGTTTACGACGGCGCAGGGACCGCTCACCGTGAATCTCGGGATCAACGACGGCTTTTATTCGGGCCGTTATTTGGGTTTTGAGGGCTCGCTCGGCGTCACGCCGACGCCGAGTTTCGGGTACGCGTTCAACTTTGAGATCCCGAACGCCAGTGCTCCGGCCAATCCGACCGCTTCGATAGCAAACCGGCGGCTGTACAACCCCTCGCTAACGTTCGCGTCGGGCAAATGGCAATTCCAGCCGAACGTACTGTTCGTCGATTCTCCCGTCAGCGCGACACTCGGCTATACGCGCGACGAACAGGCCTTCGGAGCCGTGTTGCCGGCCAGCGTTTCGTTGAGCAGCGTGTGGTCCGCCGCGTTTCGCGTCGAGTACGGCAAGAACGGGAGTAACCCGAGCGATACGAGTCCGAATGCCAACCTGCTCGGCTACGGGCCGGGCAGCAGCGCCTGGAGCTATACGTTAACGCCGGCGTATAAGAACAAGTCGATTCTCGCCAGGGCCGAGTTCTCACAGGTCTCGGTTACCAATTTCACGCCCGGACTGGCCTTCGGAACGGCCGGCACGCGAGCGAACCAATCGCGCATCGCGATCGAACTCGGATACCAGTACTAGCCTTGTCACGCTGAGCGCAGCGAGCGTAGCGAGCGTAGTCGAAGCGCCGACGGGACTCGGAGTTCCGGTGGCCCTTCGACTCCGGCGCGGAGTTTATCCCGAGCTTGTCGAGGGGCGCCTTCGCTCAGGGTGACAGTGGCTGCAATCTGGGCACGAGAATTTTTATTCGCTTCCGTGTGGCCCCTTGGGCCATGAACTACTCAGCGTGACAGGTTTGGGAGCGACAAAAGTCCATCCGTTCGGACGCTCCCGGCGAGCGCTCCCCTCTGCTATGCTGCCGGCGATGCTCTGGCTTGAGATCGGTGTCATCGTAATGGGAGTCGCGGGCTTCTGGCTGCTCGACGTCTATGCGCGTGCGCTCGAGCGACTTTGAATGATTGACGATATTTTGGGCATCGTGCTGACCGTGCTCGGCTTGGCCTATCTCGTCTACGCGATGCTCCGGCCGGAAAGATTCTAGCGCAGATGAGCGTGTACGGATGGATTCAGGCCGGAGTCTTTTTCGCGCTAGTCGTCCTCTTGACCAAGCCCGTCGGCCTCTATATGGCGCGCGTCTTCCAGGGGGAGCGGACGTTCATGTCGCCGCTCCTCGGGCCGATCGAGCGTGGCTTCTACCGGCTTTGCCGGATCGATCCGGACATCGAGATGAACTGGCTGAGCTATACGCTAGCATTGCTCGGCTTCAGCGTCGTCGGTCTCATCTATCTGTACGTGCTCTTGCGGACGCAGCAATGGCTGCCGCTCAACCCACAGCACTTTCCGAACCTTAGCGCCGATAACGCCTGGAATGCTGCGGTCAGTTTCTTGACCAACACCAACTGGCAGTTCTATTCCGGCGAGAGCACGATGAGCTATCTCACGCAGATGGCCGGCCTCGCTTGGCACAACTTCGTCTCGGCCGCGACCGGGATCGCGGTCGCGATCGCCGTCATTCGCGGCGTCGCCCGCACCGATTCCAAGACCCTCGGCAACTTCTGGGTCGACCTGACCCGCGCCACGCTCTACATCTTGCTGCCGATCAGTTTCGTCGGAGCGCTGCTTTTGGTCTGGCAAGGCATTCCGCAGAACTTCCACGCGTACCAGGACGTCGCGTCGCTCGAAGGCTTCAAGCAGTCGATCACCGGCGGCCCGATGGCGTCGCAGGAGATCATCAAGGAGCTTGGGACCAACGGCGGCGGCTTCGTCAACGCCAACTCCGCCTCGCCCAACGAGAACCCGACGCCGCTCAGCAATCTGTTCGAACTGCTCGCGATCTTCCTGATCGGCGCCGGATTGACGTACACCTACGGCCGGATGGTGCGCGATCAGCGGCAAGGTTGGGCCTTGTTCGTCACGATGAGCGTCTTGTTCGCGGGCGGCTTCGTCGGCGCGTTCGCCGCGGAGGCTGCGGGAAATCCGCTGATCCATCAGCTCGGTGTCGCCGGAGGCAACCTGGAAGGGAAAGAGCTCCGCTTCGGGGTTCCGGCCTCGGCATTGTTCGCGACCGTTACGACGGACACGTCGTGCGGCGCGGTCAACTCGATGCACGACTCGTTCATGCCGCTGGGCGGCCTCGTTCCGCTCGCCGACATTCAACTCGGCGAGATCGTCTTCGGCGGCGTCGGTACCGGGCTCTACGGAATGGTCGTTTTCGTCGTGCTGACGGTCTTCATCGCCGGCCTGATGGTCGGGCGCACGCCGGAGTATCTCGGGAAGAAGATCGAGCGTCGCGAGATGCAGCTCGCAATCCTCGCCGCGCTCGTGCTGCCGTTGCTGGCGCTCGTTCCTTCGGCGGTTTCGGTGCTGCTCAAAGCCGGTACGGCGACGCTGGGCAACAACGGCGCGCACGGCTTTTCGGAGATCCTCTACATGTTCTCGTCGACCACCGAGAACAACGGCAGCGCGTTCGCCGGTATCGGCGGTAACCTCTATTTGAATCTGGTGACCGGCGGCGTCATGTTGCTCGGACGCTACGCCTTCATCATTCCGGTCTTAGCACTGGCCGGTTCGCTGGCAGGGAAGAAGAGCGTCGCCGAGACGGCCGGGACTTTCAAAACGCACTCGCCGATCTTCGTCTTCTTGTTGCTCGGCGTCATCGTGATCGTCGGCCTCTTGACCTTTGTCCCCGCCGACGCCCTCGGGCCCATCGTCGAGCAGCTCCAACTCCTACAGGGGAAGACATTCTGATGTTGCCGCAACGCCGTATCGAACGCCGTCCGCAGGCTCGCTCGCTGTTCGATACTTCGATTCTGTGGCGCGCGACGCTCGACTCGTTCGTCAAACTCGACCCACGCGTCCAGTTGCGCAATCCGGTCATGTTCGTGGTCGAGGTCGGTGCTGCGGCGGTCACGGGCTTTTTCTTCCGCGATCTGCTCACGCCCGGTCACGGCAGCGCCGGTTTCGACTTTGCAATCGCCGCTTGGCTGTGGTTCACGGTGGTGTTCGCGAACTTCGCGGAAGCGATGGCCGAAGGTCGCGGCAAGGCGCAAGCGGAGTTCCTGCGCCGCACCAAGACCGAGACGACCGCGCGCCGCGTCGTCGATGCGAAAGAAGAAGTCGTCAGTGCGTCGGCATTGCGCCGGGGCGACGTCGTCCGCGTCGACGCCGGCGAACTGATTCCCGGCGACGGCGACGTCGTCGAGGGCGCCGCGAGCGTCGACGAATCGGCGATCACCGGCGAATCGGCTCCGGTGATTCGCGCCGCAGGCGGCGACCGTAGTTCCGTCACCGGCGGGACGCGCGTCCTCTCCGACAACATCCTGATTCGCATCACCTCGAACCCCGGTGAGACGTTCCTCGACCGGATGATCGCTCTCGTCGAAGGCGCCCAACGGCAAAAGACGCCCAACGAAATCGCGCTCTCGATCCTGCTCGCGGGGCTGACCATCATCTTCGTCATCGCGGTTGCGACGCTCGCACCGTTTTCGATCTATGCCGGCGCGCATCAAAGCGTGACGGTTCTGATCGCCCTTCTGGTTTGTCTCATCCCAACCACGATCGGCGGACTGCTCTCGGCGATCGGGATCGCCGGGATGGACCGCGTCATGCAGCGCAACGTCCTCGCCGCGAGCGGCCGCGCCGTCGAAGCCGCCGGCGACGTCGACACGCTCTTGCTCGACAAGACGGGGACGATCACCCTCGGGAACCGGCAAGCGACCGAATTCGTCGCGGCGCCGGGCGTAAGCGTTGAAGAGGTGTCGTTAACGGCCTATCTATCGTCGCTTCCGGACGAGACGCCGGAGGGTCAGTCGATCGTCACTTTGGCGAGAGCGTCGATCTCCGGCGAGGTCGCGGTGCCCGCCGGCTCCACGTTCGTCCCGTTCAGCGCCTACACGCGCATGAGCGGTCTCGATCTCGCCGGCGGCGGTGCGATTCGAAAGGGTGCGCCCGATGCGATTCGCGCTTGGGTCCGCGAACGCGGCGGCGACGATTCCGGTCAGCTTTCAAAAGACGTGGAACGCATCGGCCGTTCAGGTTCGACGCCGCTCTTGCTCGCGCGCGACGGCCGGCTGCTGGCCGCGATCGAACTCAAAGACATCCTCAAGCCCAACACCAAGGAGCGCTTCGATCGCTTGCGCGCGATGGGGATTCGCACGGTCATGATCACCGGAGACAATGCGCTCACGGCCAACGCGATCGCGCGTGAGGCAGGCGTCGACGATTTTCTCGCCGAGGCGACGCCGGAAACGAAGATGGCGCTCATCAAGCGCGAGCAAGTTTCGGGCCGCCTCGTAGCGATGACCGGGGACGGAACCAACGATGCGCCTGCTCTGGCCCAAGCAGACGTCGGCGTCGCTATGAACTCGGGGACGCAGGCCGCTAAGGAAGCTGCCAACATGATCGACCTTGACTCCGATCCGACCAAATTGATCGAAGTCGTGGAGATCGGCAAGCAGCTCCTCATGACTCGCGGCGCGCTCACCACGTTCTCGATCGCCAACGACGTTGCCAAATACTTCGCGATCCTGCCGGCGATGTTCAAGTTTACCTATCCGGCGATGGACGTCCTCAACATCATGCGGCTCTCGACCACGCAGAGCGCGATCTTGTCGGCCGTGATCTTCAACGCGCTGATCATCATCGCGCTGGTTCCGCTCGCCCTCAAAGGCGTCGCCTACCGGCCGCGCGGTGCCGACGCGGTGCTGCGCGACAACGTTCTAATCTACGGCGTCGGCGGAATCATTCTGCCGTTCATCGGGATCAAGCTGATCGACATGCTGCTCGCCGCGGTCCATCTGACATGAAAAACCATCTCGTTCCGGCCATCCTCTTCACGTTGTTCTCAGTGATCGCGCTCGGGATCGTCTATCCGCTCGTGATGACCGGGATCTCGGTACTCATCTTCCCCGCGCAGGCCAATGGATCGCCCGTGACGGTCAACGGCAAGCTCGTCGGCTCGAGCATCATCGGTCAACTCTGGACGAAGCCGCAGTACTTTCACGGACGTCCTTCGGCGGCGGGGAAGGGTTACGACCCGACCTCGACCGGCGGCACGAATCTGGCGCCGACGTCGAAAAAGCTGATCGAGGCGACGCGAGCCGCCATCGTCGCACTCAAGAAGGAGAACCCTGACGCGAAAGGGCCGATCCCGATGGACTTGATCACGTCGAGCGCGAGCGGCATCGATCCCGACATCAGCGTCGAGGGTGCGTACTACCAGGTCCCGCGCATCGCCAAAGCGCGCGGTCTCGCGCCGGCGACGGTGTATACGCTTGTCGACCGTCAGGCGCAAGGACGCACGCTGGGCTTCCTCGGCGAACCGCGCGTCAACGTCTTGGAACTCAACCTGAGCCTCGACGGCGCAAAGAGTTAGGGCGGGCAGAAGAGACGGCGATGCAGGGCCTGAGTTGGGTTAACCTCCTCATCGTCCTTATCGCCGTACTGCTACTAACCAAACCACTCGGCCGCTATATCGATCGCGTCTTCAACGGCCAGCGAACCTTTCTCTGGCCTCTGCTGGGGCGCGTGGAGCGTTTGGCGTACCGCTGCTGCGGTATCGATCCAACGGTCGAGATGCCGTGGAGCGGCTATGCGCTTAGCGCTCTTGCACTGGGTGCAGCGTCGGCCGGCGCGCTCTACGTCATCCTGCGCGTGCAGCAGTGGCTGCCGCTCAACCCGCAGCATTTCGCGAACCTGACGCCCGACGTCGCGTTCAACGCGGCGATCAGCTTCGCGACGACGACGGATTGGCAGGTCTACAGCGGAGAAAACGCGCTGAGCTATTTCTCGCAGATGGCCGGCATCGTACCGGCGATGTTTGCGGCCAGCGCCACCGGGTTGGCCCTGGCCATTGGTTTCATTCGAGGCCTGGCCCGCAGCGAAGCGCAGACGCTCGGCAACTTTTGGGTCGACCTCATTCGCAGCGTTCTCTATGTCATGCTGCCGCTGTCCGTTGTCGGCGCGCTGCTCTATGTGTCTCAGGGCGTACCGCAAAATTTTCACGCCTACGCCGACGCGGTCAACCCGGAAGGCTTCAAACAAGCCATAACGGGCGGCCCGATGGGTTCTGAGACGATCATCGAATTGCTCGGCGGCAACGGTGGAGGCTTCGTCGGCGCGAACGCAGCGTCGCCTAACGAAAACCCGACGGCGTTGTGCAACTTCCTCGAACTCTTGACGATGCTGCTGATTCCTGCCGCGCTGACCAACACGTTCGGCCGGATGGTCGGCGACGCGCGCCAGGGCTGGATTCTCTTCGGCGCGATGTCCGCGCTCCTCGTCGGCGGGGCGGTCACCGCACAGGTCGCCGAATCGCATGGAAACTCCGCGATTGTGGCGCTCGGAGTGAATGGTCCCAATTGGGAAGGGAAAGAAGTTCGCTTCGGCCCCGCCTCCGCCGGTCTGTCGGTAGCGGTCGCGACCGCTACCGGAAACGGAGCGGCGAATGCAACCTACGATTCGCTCATGCCGGTCGCCGATCTGGTCGCACTCGCCAACATGCAGACCTCGGAGGTCATCTTCGGCGGCGTCGGCAGCGGTTTGTACGGCATGCTCGTCTATGCGGTCTTGACGGTATTCATCGCCGGGTTGATGGTAGGGCGAACGCCCGAGTATCTTGGTAAGAAAATCGAACGCCGCGAGGTGCAGTTTGCCATGCTTTCGGTGTTGGCGTTTGCGCTTGCAGTTCTCGTGCCGGCGGCTATCGCATCGGTCTCACGTGCCGGTGTAGCCGTGCTCGGCAACGACGGGCCGCACGGTTTCGCCGAGATCATCTACGCCTTCACCTCAACGTCCGCGAACAACGGCAGTGCGATGGCCGGACTCGGTTCGAACCTCTTTTACAATCTCATGACCGCCGCGGCGATGCTCGCCGGACGGTTCGGTCCTGTGATTCCGACGATGGCGCTCGCCGGGACCCTCGCCCTGCAGGTCAAGAGCGTGCGCCTCTCTCGAGGAAGCTTCCGGACCGACACGTTCATGTTCGGCGCCTTGTTGCTCGGCGTCGTCGTCATCGTCGGCGCCCTGACGTTTCTCCCGGCCGACTTACTCGGCCCCATCGTCGAACAAGCGATGATCGTTCACCCGCACTAAGGCTCCCTAATTTACTCCGCCGCCGCAAGGATCAACAGCTGCTTCGCGCCGGCGTCGAGGAGCCGTCGGCCGAACGGCACGCCACGGGGCCACAGCGGCTTACGCCGGGCGCCCTCGATCGCGATCGTCGTCGCCCCCTCTTCATTGGCGGCCGCCACGAGCGCCGTCGCCGCGTCTCTGCCGCTCACGTTTCGCCAGCGGCCACGGACGCGGCGAGTGGCCTCTTCGAGCGCCGCCGTGATGCGCGAGGCCGGACCGCCGTCGGAACCGACGTGCGCGACGGTGAAGTCGATCTCCAGACGTTGCGCCATGCGCGCGCAGCGTTCGATGAGATCGATGTCGCGTTCGCGCGCTTTGACGCCGAGCGCTAGGCGCGCAAAGGGCCACAGTTTGCGCTCGCCGCGGGCATGTACGACCTCGCGGAGTGCTAGTTCCCGCAACGCCGACAGGTTTTCGGTCTTGAAGAAGTGCGCGAGAGCGGCCTCGATCTTCTCTTTACGATAGATCTTTCCGGCGCGGAGGCGCTCGCGCAGCGTCTCGGGCGTCGTGTCGATCAGGACCACCTCGTCGGCGATTTCCAGGATGTCGTCGGGGATGGTTTCACGGACGCGCTGGCCCGTCAGGCGATAGACCGCATCGTTAAGGCCTTCGAGGTGTTGGACGTTCAGCGTCGTGATGACCGAGATGCCCGCGCGCAAGACTTGGAGCACGTCGTCGAAACGCTTGGCGTGTTCGTCACGGAGCGCATTGGTATGGGCCAGCTCGTCGATCAAAGCGACCTTCGGATGACGTTTGAGCAGCGCGTCGAGGTCGAGCTCCCCGGCTTGCACGCCCTCCGACTCGATGATGCGCCGCGGCAAGACTTCGATGTCGCCGATCTTCGCCTCCGTCTCGGCCCGGCCGTGGGTTTCGATCAGCCCGCCGACGACGTCGACGCCGTCCTCCTTGAGTTGATGCGCGCGCTCGAGCATGGCGTAGGTCTTCCCGCAGCCGGCGGCCGCGCCCAAATAGATCGTCAACTTGCCGTAACCGATGCGCATCCGATCGGCGGCCGTTTGAGCGTAGCGCGAGAAGCTCATCGCGCGGTCCGGCGCGGCTGCCGCTGGAGTCGGATCGACGATGAAGACGTCGCGCTCGGCCGGCGACGTCGCGACGCGTTGCGCCAATGGGCCGTACGGGATCGAAATCAAACTGGCACGCAGGTCGCCGAAGCGCGGCCGGTTCGGATCGAAGCTCGCGATTGGGACGACGTGCCCTTCCAACTCTCCGGACACCGCGGCGAGCGAGTCGACGTCGCGCTCGCCGACGATCGCGACGTCGAACGCGAGGTCGAGTGCCTCGGCGAACGAAGCCGATTTGCGCAAGAATGTCGGCAGATCGCCGTTTCCGGTTGCGAGGGCGAGCAGCGTCGACGTGTTGCGAGGCATCACGGCCGGGACCGTCAGATCGTCGATGGTGCGCAACATCATCTCGCGCAAGAAACGAAGCGTCTGCGGACGGAAGACGCCGCCGCGGGCGGTTTCGACGTCCTGTAGCCCGACGATCCCGCCTGCGCGAAGGCGCGATTCGAATTGTTCGGGTGCGATGTCGATCGCGATCACCTGATCGGCGGCGCGCAGGAACGACATCGGAACGATCTCCCGTATCGGATACCCAATCAGGCGTTCCGCAGCTGGGGCCACGGTGTCGACATGCTGGACGTTGAGCGCACCTGAGACTCCGATTCCGGCGTCGCGGAACGCGAGCGCGTCCTCCCAGCGCTTGGCATGCTTGCTGCCGGCGAGGTTGCTGTGAGCCAGCTCGTCGAGGACGACGAACTGCGGCTTCATCGCCAGCGTGGCGTCGTAATCGAACTCCTCGAAAACCGAACTTTCGATCTTCACCTTCCGCGGCGGGACGCGTGGAAGCTGCGCTGCGAGGCGATCGAGATCGGGTCTTCCCTTGGTTTCGATCCAGCCGAGGACGACGCGCGTGCCCTCGCGCTGCAATGAGAGCGCCTCCTCGAGCAGACGCCGCGTTTTGCCCGCTCCAGGCGCAAAACCGAGGTAGACCGTCAGTCGGGGAGCGAGTCCGAGTTCTTTGAGCAGCGCCTCGGCCGAGGAGCCTCCGAAACGATCAGTCACCGGCGCGTGAATTTTATCAGCCGGCGGAAAAATCCGTTTAGAACGCGACGCGGGTTCCCTTTTACGCACGAAGAAGTCGCAGAGATGAGCGCTCGTTGGGTCCGGCCGGCATGCCTCGCCTTGCTCGTCGCGGCTTGGACCATCGACCTGGTTACGCCACAGCTGTTGATCGTCTCGATATTGTTGAACGGTCCAATCGCGCTGAGCAGCCTGGCGCGCGACTCGCGGTTCACCCGGATACTTGTCGTTTTCGCGCTAGTGGCAGACGCCACCGGCGGTTACGTCAACGGCTTGGTCGAACATCATTGGGATCCGATCGCTCTGGGGAATCGCCTCCTCGTCGCGCTTTCGCTGGCCTTAGTAGGGAGCTTGAGCATCGCGGCGCAGGAGTCGGCGCGGCGTGCCGGCGAGTCGGCGGCTCGCGAAGCTCGCGCCGCGCGCGAGCGGGACTTGCGTCGCGCGGTCGAAGCCGTGCGCGACTCGATCGACGTCGAGCGAATCGCCCGTTCGGCCGTCGCCGAAGCACGCGCAGCATTTCGGGCCGAGCGCGCGCTGATCTACGGTTTCGGAGAAGGACGCGACGCCATCGTAACCTTCGTCGCGGAGGAGGACGGGCTCCGCGTCCTGCGCGAGCGTCCACCTTCGGCCGTCTTTTCGTTTCTCGAGCGAGTCGCCGACGCCGACGACGTCGTGCGTGTGAGTCCGACCGATCCTGTCGCGCGGTTCATGCTCGATTCCCTCGGGATGGCCCATGCGATCGGTGTGGCGCTGGCCGAGCACGATACGTTTTTCGGCGTCCTGATGCTGATGCGGAAAACCGAACCGTTCGAAGAGAACCTCGAAGACGGCCTGCGCTATTTCGCCGGCCAGGCAGGCATCGCGCTCGCCCAGGCTGCCTTATTCGCGCAATTGGCCGATCGGAACGACGAGCTCGCGCATGCGAACTCAGCGCTCGGACAAGCGAATCTCGCTCTGCGGGAGCAAAGCGACGTCATCCGCGACATCGTCTACGCGCTTTCCCACGACTTGCGGACGCCGCTTGCGGCTGCGAGTCTTACGCTGCGCCAGGCCCTGGATGGCGCCTTCGGCGCGTTGCCGCCGGCCTACGCCGAGATTCTGGGGCGGACGGTGAGTTCGAACGAAGAACTCCAGCGGCTCGCCGAGACATTGTTACTAGTTTCACGCTATGAATCGGGCGATGCTTCTCCGCGTCGCGACCTCGTGGAGCTGTCGGCGCTCGCGCGAGCCGTCGTCGAAGAACTCGAGCCGCTCTGGAGCGAGAAACACTTGGAGGTGCGCGTCGAAACGGCGGGTCGCGCGCCGGTGGCAGGAGACGAGTCGGAGCTGCGCCGCGCGCTGGTCAACCTGGTCGCCAACGCCGTGAAGTTCACGCCGGCGGGCGGTTCGGTTTCCGTTCGCGTCGACGCCGGCGAAGAGGCGCGTCTCGTCGTTGAGGACACGGGCTTCGGAGTCGGCGAGGGCGACCGCGAGACGCTATTTCAAAGAAGCCACGGCGACGCGCGGCGCGTCGGATCGGGTTCGGGCCTCGGTCTCTATCTCGTGAGGCGGATCGTAGAAGGCCACGGCGGTCGCGTAAGTTACGCACCGCGCCAAGGCGGCGGCAGCGTCTTTACGATGGAACTCCCACTTGCATCCGAAAGAGTCACGGTGGGATGAGCGAACCGCGCACCGTCGTCCTGGTTGAGGACCACAGCTTGACGCGTGCCGGTTTACGGACGGCGCTCGAAGCGAGCGGCGCGCTGAAGGTTGTAGCGGAAGCAGAAGACGGGCCGAACGGCCTCGCCGCGATCGTCGCGCACAAACCCGACGTCGCCGTCGTCGACATCGGTTTGCCGGGCATCGACGGCATCGAAGTCACGCGGCGGGTGCGGCTCGCGGCGCCCGGTGTTCGCATCGTCATCGTGACGGTCCACGACCTCGAAACCGAGGTTTTGGCGGCGCTCTCGGCGGGGGCCGATGCATATTGCCTGAAGACGTCGCCGTCGGAACGCATCGTTGCAGCGGTTACAACGGCGGCCGACGGTGGCGCGTATTTCGATCCGGGGATCGCGCGCGTCGTCATGCGCAATTTGGGGGCGCCGAACGCTCTGGCCGAGTCTTCGCCGCTCACGCCGCGCGAAACCGAGATCTTGCGGATGATCGCCGACGGCCACGGTAATGCCGAGATCGCGCAGGCGCTCTATCTCGGGCTCGGGACCGTCAAGGGCCACATCCGCGACATCCTCGAGAAGCTGGCTGCCGTCGACCGGACGCAGGCGGCCGTCGTCGCTCTGCGTCGCGGCCTGATTTAATGTATCTTTAGCGGTTCACAAGAACCGATGCATCACGAATGCGTCGACCTCGCCGAGCGTTGCGTGCCGAAACACCTTCGGCAAGCGTCCGACGATCTCGAAACCGTGCTTCTGCCAGAGGCGAACCGCCGTTTCGTTGGTACCGACGACGAAGTTGAATTGCATCGCCCGAAAACCGGCCGCCCGCGCCGTCGCGAGAGAATGCTCGCACATCGCGCCGGCGATGCCGCGGCCACGGTGAGTGGGTGCGACGAGATAGCCGGCGTTGGCGACGTGATCGCCGAGTCCCGTTTGGTTCGGATGGAGCATGTAGGTTCCGACGATCTGCTTGTCGACGATGGCGACAAAGACGCGCGATTTCGTTGGAAACCAATATGCCCGGAATTCCGCTTCGCCGGCGCCCGGCTCGGGCGTTAGCGTATCGCCACCTGCAACCGCCGCATCGAAGATGGCGCGAATCGCAGCGACGTCCATATCGCCGGCTTCTCGGATTTCGAGCGAGTCTTTCAGCGAAGGCTATTTCGTGCCGACGAGGGCGCGGCGCACTTCATCCCGCGAGTCTTTGTGCGCCATGACGATGATCTGATCGCCGGCTTTGACCTGGGTGTCGCCGCTGGGGATGACCAGTTCGTCGCCCTTTCGATCCACCGCGACCACGATGCTCGAGCGCGGCAGTCCGATGTCGACGATGCGCTTCCCGTCGGAGGGGGCGCCGGGGCCGATCGCCAGCTTCACCAATTCGAGCGCGCCGTCGCGCATCTTCGTCAGGATCGAATAGTCGCGCGCCTGGACGTGCTCGTTGATCGTGTCGAGAATGATTTCGGTCGACGAGATGGTGTCGATCGGTTGTTGCGTGTCGATCGATTCGAAGATCAAGCGGTTCTTCGGGTTGTTGACGCGCGCGATGCAGCGTGCCTTCGATTGGCGTTTGGCGATGAGGCAGACGACGAGGTTATCTTCGTCGTCGCCCGTGTCCGCAACGACGACGTCGGCCCGCGTGAGGCCTGCGGATTCGAGCACGAGCGGATCGCAGCCGTCGCCGACGATGGCGATGTCGCTCTCGACCATGGTCGCAAGCGCCTGCGCTTTGCGCGACACCTTCTCGATGACGACGACCTCGTGACCCTGCGAGAGCAAAGCCCGAGCGAGATACGTTCCGACCTTCCCGCCCCCGACGATCAAGATGAACACTAATTAATGGCCTCGACCGGCGGCTTCGGCGCAGTGCTGAAAAGCGCCGAGAACTCTCCGAGCGCCTCGGGCGCGACGATTGCGCGCATCTCGTCCCCCGCCTCGAGGGTCTGGCCGTTCGCCGGGATCGAAACGTTGCCCGCGCGGCGCAGCGCGGAGATCTTCACGCGGCCTTCCTGCTCGAGATCGCCGACGCGTTTCCCGGCGAGCTCTTGGGGGACGACGACGGTCAACGTCGAGACCGTACCGTAATCGAAGGTCGGCGTCGTTTCGAAGGGCATGTTCATCAAGCGGTCGCGGATGACTTTGGCGCCCATCGTGGTGGGGCACACGGTCTCGAGGCCCAGCTCGCGATAGAGCTGTCCCCTAGGCGGGTCGTAGATGCGCGCGACGATCTTCTTGATCCCGAACATGCGCTGCGCGATCAACGCGGCCATCACATTTCGGTTGTCGCCGTCCGTAACGGCGATGAACCCGTCGGCGTCGTCGGCGCCGGCACGTTTGAGGACGTCGTAGTCGATACCCGTGCCGACCTCGACGCGACCCGGGAAGCGCGTCCCCAAGCGTTTGAAGGCGGCCGGATTTTCGTCGATGACGACGACGTCGTGGCGCTCGGTCGCTAAGAGTTTTGCGAGCTGCGAACCGACACGGCCGCAGCCGACGATGACATATTTCATATGGGCAATTCAGGGGTTCTCATGACACCGCGCGATTCCCAGGGGTTGCTCGCAAGCTCGAGGGAGGGGGAGGGTTAGGGCCTATGCGGGAGAACCGGCGAGGTCTCAGCCGCAGTTTCGGGGCGTAGCTCAGCTTGGTAGAGCGCTCGGTTCGGGACCGAGAGGTCCGCAGGTTCAAATCCTGTCGCCCCGATTTTAGGTGCGGACTTTGCGGCGTGAGCCCCCTTAAACTTTCAACTCGACTTTTTCGAGTGCGCCTCTGGTGGGGACGACGTGATGATCGAGGCGCAGTTCCTTCGGCGAGAGCCCGAAGGCGAGTCCCAGGAGTTGCGGGAGATGGAAGATGGGGACGTCGAGCCGCTTTTTGAGAACGCGCGCCGCGTCGGGCTGCTGGCCGTCGAGATTGAGGTGGCAGAGCGGACACGGCGTTACCAGCAGGTCCGCGCCTTTGTCCTTCGCTTCCAAGATATGATTGCCGCCCATCGCCAGCGACTTGTCGCGATTGAACGTGAGCATCGGGAAGCCGCAGCACTTGGTCGCGCCCGAATATTCGACCGCCTCGGCGCCGAGCAATCCGATCAATTGCTCCAAGTACGTTTTGCGTTCCGGACGCTCGATCAAACCGAGGTATTCCGCCGGACGAAGGATGTAGCAGCCGTAGAAGGGCGCGATCTTGAGACCGGTGAGCTTGACTTTGATCGCGGCCTTGATCCGGTCGATGCCGATGTCTTCGAAGAGCATCCAGAGCATGTGCTTCACTTCGGTGGTCCCGCCGTAGCGAAAGCCTTGGTCGCCGATCGTGGCATTGACTTTTTCGAGGCGCGAAGGGTCGCTCTTGAGGCGATGGTTGTGCTTCGAAAGCACGCCCTGACAGGTGCTGCAGATCGTCATGAGGGCGCCGCCCTTGGCTTCCGCCATAGCGAGCGTGAGGCCGTTGAGCGAATCGGCGAGTTCGGGATTCTGCTCGCTCAACACGCCGGCGCCCGTGCAGGGTGCTTCCGTGAGTTCTAGCATCTCGAGTCCGAGCGGCTCCGCGATCGCGTTCGCCGCGACGTAGAGCTCGGGGCAGGCGCCTTTCGAGACGCAGCCTGGCCAGAACGCGACTTTCATTACTTGAATCTCCCTCCGACGCGCGCGAAAATGTTCTTGATGCGCTGCACCCCCGGAATCGATTTATGGATTATCGGTGGCAACTTCCCCGCCCGAATCATATTGAATGCGCTCGGCAGGGTTTTCAGCTGGTCGACGATGTTGAAAAAGCCGACCGATTTCGGCAGCAAGGTCAACTCGTTGAGCCGGCCGCTATGCTTGACCGAGTCGGCGAATGCGTCGGCGTGACGCGTCCCGGCGTTGTGGGTGAAACCGGCATCGACGGCCATCTTGCGCAGTTTGAGAATCTGCTCGAGCGGTGCGACGCCCTTGGGGCACTGGGTCACACATTCGTAGCAATGCGTGCAGTCCCAGATTCCGCCCGGAGCGCTGTATTCGCCGAGGCGCTCCTTGGTCAGTGCATCGCGCGGGTCGGCCGCGTATCGGTAGGCTTTGGCGAGCGCGTGTGGCCCGAGAAAATTCTCGTTGACGGCGAATGACTCGCAGTCCATCAAACAGCAGCCGCAGCTGATGCAGCTGACCTCTTGGATGAGCTCTTCCATGGCGGAGTTCGGGACGCGATACTCTTCCATCGGCGGCGGCTCGGGCTTCTTACCTTGGAGCCACGGCTTGACCGCGAGATGTTTCTGCCAAAACGGCGTCATGTCGGCGACGAGGTCGCGAATCACCGGCATCGACGGGGGCGTTTCAACGCGCGTCTTCCCGTTCTTGGTGAACTCTGCGAGTTTCGATTTGCATGCGAGGTGCGAGTGTCCGTTGATCCACATCGCGCACGAGCCGCAGATCGCGCTGCGGCAAGCGCAGCGCACGGCGACCGATTCGTCCTGATATTCGCGGATTGCGATCAGGGCGTCGAGCACGACCGCGTGCTCGGGCAGGTCGACATTGTAGCTCTGATAGCGGCGCGGCGGGGCCTTGTCCCACGGCGGAGGATACGCCGTTCCGGCGACGGCGCTCGCGTCGTAGTTCCCTTCGGGGTTGTAACGCCCGACCTCGATCGTAAACTTCATTTGCAGTCTGTTCCCACTAGTACGTGCGAGCCTCCGGTTTCCACTGAGTGATGGTGACGGGAAGATAGGAGAGCGCAGGCTCGTTCGACCCGCGGTAGTGGAGGACGATGTGTTTGAGCCACTCGGCGTCATTGCGCTCGGGGTAGTCGGTGCGCGACTGCGCGCCGCGGCTCTCTTTGCGCTCGAGCGCGCTCATGACGACGGTCTCGGCACAATCGAGCAGGAAGCCCACTTCGAGCGCAAACGTCAGGGCCTGGTTGAAGATGCGACCTTTGTCGCCCACCGCGACGTTGTCGTAGCGCTTGCGCAGAGCGCGAACCTTGCCCAGCGCATCCTCGAGCCCGGCTTGGTCGCGAAAGACGCCGACCCTCTGGTCCATCGTCGTCGCCAATTCGAGGCGCAGTCCGGCGTGCGTCTCCCCCGAGTAGGGCCGCGCCAGGAGGTCTTTGAGGCGTGCCTGTTCCGAACGGAGCAGTTGATCGCCGCCGGTCGTTGCGGCGACGCCCTTGGCGTAGGCAGCCGATACTTTTCCGGAATGGCGTCCGAAGACGATCGTGTCGAGCAGCGAATTGGCGCCCAGCCGATTTCCGCCGTGGACGCTGACGCAAGCGACTTCTCCGGCCGCATAGAGGCCGGGAAGCGGGGTCGCGCCGTCGGCATCGGTCTTGACGCCGCCCATCTGGTAATGCATCCCGGGCCGCACCGGCACGGGCTCTTTGATCAAGTCGATTCCGAGATAGTCCATCGCCATTTCGTGGATCTGCGGCAGCCTCTTGAAGATGACGTCTTTGCCGAGGTGGCGTACGTCGAGCAAGACGTTCCCATCGATGCCGCGTCCTTCGGCGATCTCGATCGTTTCGGAGCGCGAGCAAACGTCGCGTGCCGCAAGTTCCATCTTGTTCGGCGCATATTTTTTCATGAAGCGCTCGCCGAGCGAATTCAAGAGGTACCCGCCCTCGCCGCGCGCCGCTTCGGTCATGAGGAAACCGCTTCCGGCGAGCGTCGTCGGGTGGAATTGGACCATCTCCATGTCCATCAGCGGCGCGCCGGCGCGGTACGCGAGCGCATAACCGTCGCCGGTGCAAATGAGCGCGTTCGTGCTCGGCTCGTACAATCGCCCAAGGCCGCCGGCGGCATCGATCACGGCCTTCGCGCGCAGCAGGTGCAACTCGCCGGTGATCATCTCGAGCGCGACCATTCCGCGGCATGCGCCCTCTTCGACGTAGAACGACGTCGCGAACCACTCTTCGTAGACTTTTACGCCGGCTTTGAGGATTTGGTCGTACAGCGTATAGAGAAGCGCCTGCCCGGTAATGTCGCCGACGAAATAGGTTCGGGCCTGCGATGCGCCGCCAAAGGCGCGCGTCCCGAGCTTGCCGTCTTCGTTCCGGTAGAAGATGACGCCCATGTGCTCGAACTCGACGATGTCGGCAGGCGCCTCGCGACACATGACCTCGACGGCGTCCTGATCCGCGAGGTAGTCGCTTCCCTTGATCGTGTCAAATGCGTGCGACTCCCACGAGTCGCCCTCGCCGAGCGCCGCGTTGATTCCACCCTGTGCCGCATTGGAATGGCTGCGAATCGGGTGCACTTTTGTGACGATTGCAACGTTCGCGCCGTGCCGCGCCGCTTCGAGCGCGGCACGCATACCGGCGAGACCGGCACCGAGGACGACCACATCGTGATCGAGAGTCACCGTCCGCTCCTTTCGTTTTCTAAGGCTAGGATAAATAAAAGACTCTCGGGAGTCCTGCGGAAAAGTCGGAACGACGCGTGTTTATCCGTTTTAGCCCGGCAGCCAAGCGGGTCTTGAGGCTCGCCGAACAAGAGTCCCGGAATCTCAATCACTACTACGTCGGCGCAGAACATCTGCTACTGGCGCTTTGTGACGAGCCCGATCAGGCTATCGCGGCCTATCTCGCGGAACGCCGCATCCGAAAAGATCAGTTGCATGCCGAATTGCGGCGCGCACTCGGGACGGGTGAGGATCGGATGTGGGAAGGCATTTTGGTGACGCCGCGCGTCCGATCGATCGTCGAGATCGCCGAAAACGCCGTCGCTGCGGGCAAATCAGTCGAGCCCCTCGATCTGCTGCAAGCGATCGGTTCCGAGCGTCTGAGCTCGGCCGCCGAAATTTTGGCGCGCGCCGAGGGGAACGTCCGCCGGGCCGGGTAGCCACCGGGCGAGCGGAGGATTCTCCTGGAGCAGGCGGCGCAGTTCTTTCTCAACCTGGTCGACCATTACGGCTATCCCGGTTTATTTTTGGCCATGCTGCTGGCCAATCTCGGTTTCCCGGTCGGGACCGAAATCGTCATGCCGGTCGCCGGTGCGCTCGCCGCGACCGGCCATCTATCGAGCTGGTGGATGGCGGCGATCGTTGCGACGGGGGGAGAACTCGTCGGAGGTACGATCATGTACGCCGTCGGGTACTACGGCGGCCGCCCCTTCGTCGCGCGCTGGGGTAAGTTCCTCAAACTCGACGAGACGAAACTCGATCGCTTCCATGCGTTCTATGACCACTACGGAAACATCGTCGTCCTCGTTTGCCGCTTCATTCCGTTTGTCCGCGGCATCGCCGCGCTTCCTGCGGGCGTCTCGAGGATGCACCTAAGCTATTTTCTCTTGTACACGGCGCTCGGCTCGGCGGGTTTTTGCTTCGGACTGGCGTGGCTTGGCCACGCGTTCGGCGGCCACATCGCCGAGGTCACGCCACAGATCCACCGGTACTCCTTGGTCTTCCTAATCCTTGTCGCGCTGGCCGCCCTCGGCTTCGTCGCTTACCGCCTCATGCGGCGGTCGCGGAATGAAGCCGCTTGACTCGAAAAGCGGTTACAATAGGTGTGATGCGTCCGCTCGCGATTTCTCTCGCATTCCTGCTTTTCTGGGGAGAGCAGGCGGCCGCTCAAGTGCTCCCGCCGCCGGCTTTGCCGCCGCCCCCGATCAGCACGACGCAACAGGCGTTGCGCGACGCTTATGCGGCGATCGTCCGAGCGAACGCTTCCAACGCGGCGAGCGCAAACGCCGCGGCAATCTCGCAAGCGAATTTCCTCTATGCCCTGGCGCTGTCACGGTACCGTGCCGGCGACCGCGTGAGCGCGAACTACGACGCCGCCCGCGCGGCGGGGTTGGCCAACGGCTCGCTGCCTCCGACGTACGTGCCGCTGCTGGCGCCGGCCGCTGCGCCGCCGGGTTACCTGCTCCCGGCGCGTTCGATTCCGCTTCCGGCGACGCTCCCGGCGGAACTGCTTCGCGCGCGCAACGAGATCGAGCGCGTTGAACAAGCGACCGGCGATCCGCTCGCCGAAGCGACGGCGCGTTACCGCGGCGCGCTGGACCGTTACTTTTCGGGGGACATCGCCGGAGCGAAATCCGAAGCGGACGCGGCCTACGCCGCAGCCCGAAGATCAGCGAAACAGCACTCGCGCTAGTGGAGCGGCTCGCTCAGGTTCCCGACGCTCCCGGCGTCTATTTGATGCTGGGCGAGAACCAGCGGATTCTCTACATCGGCAAGGCGATCTCGCTGCGCAATCGCGTGCGCTCGTATTTTCAAGACTCGGCGTCGCTCGCGGGGCGTACGGAAAAGATGGTTGAGCGCGTCACCGACGTGCGCTGGATCGTCGTCAACAACGAGATCGAGTCGCTGATTCTCGAAGCCAACCTCATCAAGCGGCATCAGCCGCCGTTCAACGTCCGGCTGCGCGACGACAAACGCTATCCCTATCTCAAGGTCACCAACGAGCCGTTCCCACGGGTGACGTTCACGCGCGTCGTCCGCGACGACGGCGCGCGCTACTTCGGACCCTACACCAACGCCCACGGCTTGCGCGAGCTGATCAATCTGGTGCGCGTCGTCTTCCCGCTGCGGACGTGTCGCGAGCCGATCGACGGCAAACGGAAACGGCCGTGTCTGCAGTACCACATCAAACGTTGCCTCGCACCCTGCGTCGGCTATCAGAGCGAGGTGGAGTACGACGCACTCGTCGACGAAGTCGTGCTATTCCTCGAGGGTCAGCAAGATCGGCTGCTCGAGCGGCTCAACTCGGAAATGAAGCTGGCCGCCGGCCGGCTGAATTACGAAGCGGCCGCCCACCTGCGCGATCGAATCGTCGCGGTGCGGCGCGTCACCGAGGGCCAAAAAGTCGTTTGGCGTTCGCGCATCGACATGGACTTGATCGCCGCGGCCAAGGCGCAGGGCCAGGCCTGCATGCAAGTCTTCATGGTGCGCGGCGGAAAGCTGATCGGCCAGGAACATTTTATCCTCGACGGCGTCGCCGACCAATCCGACGAGGTCTTGTTCGGAGAATTCTTCAAACAATTCTACACGGCGCGCGCCGCTCAAACCAACATCGGCATCACCGACGGTTTCTCGCCGTTGGCGTTGCGCGAGGCGCGCGACAACGAGGTTCCCATCGCGCTCAAGGCGCGCGCGCGTAAGCCGGCCTCGGCGGCGACGATCCCGAAAGAAATTCTGGTGGAGGCGCTACCGGCCGAGCTCGACGTGATCGAAGCTTGGCTCGGTGAGATCAAAGGCCAGCGCGTCCGCATTCTGCGCGCGCAGCGCGGTTCGCGCGCGGAGTATATGCGTCTCGTCCGTGAGAACGCGGAGCAAAACTTGAGGGCGTTCCTCGCGCACCAAGAGTTGCAGGAGACGATCTCCGCACGTTCTCTGACGGAGCTCGCGGCCGCGCTCGATCTACCCGAACCACCGCACCGCATCGAGTGCTACGACATCTCGAACATCCAAGGCACCAATCCGGTCGCCTCGATGGTCGTCTTCGTGGAAGGCCGGGCAAAGAAGAGCGACTATCGCCGCTTCAAGATACGGTACGATCGGGGCGCGAACGATTTCGCGATGATGCAAGAAACGCTGCGCCGCAGACTGCGCTACCTGCGCGCCGACACGAATGCGCCGGGCGAAGAAGATCCGGCGAGCATTCGCGAGGATGAGACGCTCGAAGCCCAACTGCGCCGGAAGGAGAAGTTCCACCACCGGCCCGATCTTTTATTGATCGACGGTGGAAAGGGACAACTCAATGCCGTCGTCGAGGTGCTCGAAGAACTCGAACTGTGGGGAATCCCGGTCGCCGGCCTTGCCAAAGAACACGAATGGCTATACGTGCCCGGACAAACCGAGCCGATCGTGCTGCCGCCTGGTTCGCCGGGGCTGCACCTCGTGATGCGCGTGCGCGACGAAGCGCATCGCTTCGCCGTCGAATTTCATCGCAAGCGTCGCGGCAAAGCGATGACGCGCTCGGCGCTCGACGCCTTGGCGGGCGTCGGGACGGTGCGGCGTAGGCGCCTATTGAACGCATTTGGTTCGTTGGCGGCGATCAAACGCGCGAACGTCGACGAGATCGCCGCGGTCAAGGGGATGACGCCCGCGCTGGCGGCCTCCCTGAAGGTTGCTTTGGGAGCGTAGTTAACTGAGATTGGGGCGGTCGACGCAATTCGACGCATCGCGGCAGCCCCGCGATTCGGCGAAACGGGGTTCTTCAGAGTCTCCGACCGCGCCACTTTGAAAGAGAGGCCCGTCATTCATTTTCTGATTCGACTCATCGTCAACATCGCGGCGATGTACTTCGTCGTGTTCGTATTTCCGGGTGCCGCGCACGTGCACGTGCACGATCCCATCTGGACGCCGGTTATCGCGGCGATCGTGCTGGGGATCATCAATGCGATCTTACGGCCGATCCTCATCATCTTGACCTTGCCGGTAGAGATCCTCACGCTGGGACTCTTCACCCTGGTCATCAATGCGGTCACGTTCTGGATCGTAACGCTGATCGGTCCCATCGGCTTGACGGCCGATGGTTTCGGCTGGATCTTTATGTCCGCGCTGATCCTGTCGATCGTTTCGTTCATCCTCTCGCACATCGTTAAAGGCGTCGAGAGCGGGGGGCAAAAAACGACCACGTGACCGATCGCCCCAAAATCCTCGTCACCAACGACGACGGCTACAATAGCTTCGGAATCACCGCCCTGGCCGATGCGCTGAACGCGATCGGTGACGTGACGGTGGTCGCTCCGGAGCAGGACATGAGCGGGGTCGGGCATTCGATCTCGATCAAGTACCCGGTCCGCGTCGCGGCGGTCCGGGACCGCAACGTCCCCACCTATCGTTGTTCGGGGACGCCGGCCGACTGCGTCGTCATCGGTGCGTACGATCTGTGCGGTGGGAAGCCGTCGCTGGTCGTAAGCGGGATCAATCGGGGCAGCAATCTCGGCGACGACGTCAACTATTCGGGGACCGTCGCCGCGGCCATCGAGGGGGTCATCATCGGAGCCTCCTCGATGGCCGTTTCGCTTGCGGCGAGTTGGCCCGAACACGCCAAAGACCATCACTGGCAAACCGCCGCCGCCGTCGCGACCGACGTGGCACGCGACGTCCTCGCGAACGGTTTGCCTCCGCTCGTCTTGCTGAGCATCAACGTTCCAAATCTTCCGCACGAACGCTTGCGCGGGACGCGCTGGACGGTTCAAGGCCGCAAACCGTATCGCGATCGGCTCGACCGCCGCACCGACCCGCGCGGCGGAACGTATTACTGGCTGTGGGGTTCGTTCGATCCGTCGCAGATCAAAGAAGGCACCGACCTCGCCGCGATCCGCGACGAATGCGTCAGCATCACGCCGATCTCGATCGATCGCACCGACCACGCCGCGCTCGCCGAACGCATGCGCGCTTCCCGTCAATCGCGCACCGGCTAATCCTCGATCGGCTTGCGGTTCAGTATCTAAACAGCGGCCAAATGCTAAAAGCGTTACACAGCGACATGCCGCCCAGAACCGTGAACGCCACGCTCACGAAGAAGGCGTGGACGTATGCCGGCCCGCGGCTATGTCGTCGTAAATAAATCAGAAGTGCGGCTGCGCCCAACAACTCGACGAGATAGCCGGCGGCCAGTTCCTTCGTGGTGGGTATGCCCCACGTAACGCCAGGTTGGAAGCTCGTGTGATGAAGAGTATTCTGAAGCACGAGCGGAAGGAGATAAAGTCCTAACGTGAGCGCGGCACCAAGAACGATGCCGATCATGACTCCGAGTGAGGTGAAAACTTCGGGAGGCCCCAACCGATTGCCGCAGTTCGGGCAATGTGTCGCGCCGGGTTCGACGCTCGCCTGACAGTGCGAACACGTCATACGGCAAGCGGTCGTTTCATAGAATGATTTCGGGGTGGTAGAAAAAGAGAAAGTACGCCTGGGCCGCAGCAACGATTCCGAAGAAGATCACGACCCACGGCGGCTTGACGAAGCAGCGCCACTCCTTGACGCCGTAGCCGGCCGCCGCCAGATAGAGCACGACCGCGGCCACCGCCGTCACCAGCAACGTGTACTTCGAAAATAACAGCGCGAGAAACGCCGCCTTGCAAAACGTGAAGGCATAGCCTTCGATTTCTTTGCCGCGCGCTTCGCGAGCGTTGAGTTCGGCCTCGCCCATCATGCCAGAGCCTCCCGTTTCACGGTCCCATCGAGCGCCTTCGCTCGAACTTTCGGAAAGAGTCGCGCCGCGCAGAACGGCATGCGCACCGGGTCGTTCCCCGCGCCGGCGACGTGGACGCAGCACTGCTCGAGCCGCTCGGTAATCAGCATGTCGGCATCCATGAAGTGCTTGACGGTCACGCGTTTGACGTTGCGGCCGACGAACTCAGCGCTCGCGTCTTTCGAAAGCGCGAGTTTGAGCAGGCCGCCGACGCCGCCGAAATCGCATGAATCGCATAGCGTGCGAAGCGCCTGGACCAATTCCGGCCGCGAGAGGGTCATCGACTCCGACATCACGCCGACCAGCGCGCGACGGACTTCGCCGAGCGCCTCGGAAAACGCGATCGAGTTTCCGGCGATGCTCAAGTTCGCCCGCAACGTCTCCTCGCCGATCAGCGAAGCGAGGCCGGCGAACGAACCGTCCGGCCGGCGCAAGAAATAGCCGATCGAACAGCAATCGGGGTGACTGCACGGCAAGGCGATCAGGTCGTGCGACTTGACGCCGTTGCGCGATTGGCCGGCCATGCGGCGCAAAACGCCCGTAGTTGTCACGCGGTCGAGCGGATCGAGGTCCGGCGCCCGGCCGGATGCAAACAGCGGCTGGAACATCACGCCGCCGACGTACGGCGTGGCGAAGGCCGTATCAAGAATCTCGCCGATGAGATGGGCGTTGACCTTCGAGACCGTTGCAACCAGCGTCGTGAAGACGCGCGCGCTCGAGAGCCGCTCGACGGCACGGGTCTTGATCGCGCGCAGGTCGGTTCCGCGCAAGGCCCGATGGACCGCTTCCTCTTGACCGTCGTATTGAAGGTAAACTTCGACGCGCCGGCGATGCGAGCGGAGGAATCCCAGGAACGCGTCGTCGCCCGCGATGCGAACCCCGTTGGTGTTGATCAGGATGCGCGTGATGTCGAGCGGCGCGAGTTGGGCGACGATCTCCCGAATCTGCGGGTGCACGGTCGGCTCGCCACCGCTCAGCATCACGACGTCCAGATGGCCGGCCTCGCGTTCGATGGCGGTCTTCACCGCGCGCACGACGTTTTCCAGTGGCAGGTAGTGCGACGCCTGCGGGCTCGAGCTCGTGAAACAGGCCGGGCACGAGAGATTGCACTGCGTCGTCACGTCGAGCAGATAGATGCACGAGTGCTGCAAGTGGGTTGGGCCGAGCCCGTGCTCGTAGCCCATCGGAATCGGGAAGATGGCCTTCGTGTCGGGATTGATCGCTTTCGTCGGAACGCGCCACTGCTGAAGATACTGCCAGAGCTCGGCGTCCTCTTCGTAGAGCGACCAGACTTCGCCGTGTCCGCGCCGGCAGAAGCGCCGCAGATACACCGAACCGTCGCGCCGAACGAGATGACCGTCGCAGATGTCGTCGGGGAAGGCCGGATCGAAATCCGGCGTCTCGGCGAAACAGCGCGGGCAGACCGCACGCACGCTTTTGAGGATTGTATAGTCCCGCGTCGCTAACATCGTTCTAACGCATAAGCCCTGCGAAGATCCGGTGCCGCATTCTGATCGCTGAGCATGGTTTACCCGCCGATTTTGAAATTGACCGAACCGCAAACAGCGAGTCCGCCGCCAATCGCCACAGCGGCGCCGACGATGAGCGACGCGACCGGCAATGGCGGTTTCGCGCGCACGAGCAAGGCGATGGCGCCGACTCCGACGACGACGGCTTCGACGACCCAGAGCACGCTCATGTAACTGCTCGCGGCCGAACCCCGGTGACTCATAGCCCATGCGTCGAGGATAAATGTGTCGAGGGTAACGAGCAGCACAAAACCGACGAGACCGGCGATAAGACCAACGCAAAACAGAAAGAACGCGAGGATGAAATTCGGGCCCGTACTGCGGGATGGTTCGCCCTGTGTGACGAGTTCGCTTCCGCAATTGCTGCAATGCGTCGCACCGGGCGCGTTGGAAGTCCCGCACTTCGGACAGATCACGTCGCGACGGCGCGGATCCGGCCGAACAAGAGCGGCTGTAGCTTCCAAAGCGCGTAGGCGATCCCGCCGGCGCAGCCGAGCTGCGCGAGCGTCAGCCCGATCTGCAGCGCGTTCCCTTCGCGCACGAACTCGATCGCAAAACGCGACAGGCAGAACAGCGTGATCTGCGTGTAGAAGAGCCCGTTCTCCGGCAGCACGCGACGACGTTCTAAGGCCAGCAGAATCCCGAACGTTAGAAACGCTGCGCCGCTTGTATACAATTGCGTCGGATGGCGCTCGGCGCCGTGGTCGTGCACGGCCCAGGCAACCTCAGTCGCCTTCCCGTAGCAGCAGCCGCCGATGAAACAGCCGATCCGCCCGATCGCTTCGCCGATCGCAATCGCCGGCGCGAACAGATCGCCGACGGGGCGAACGATGCCGAGCCGGCGCTTCATCAATACGACCGCGATGAAACCGCCGGCGATGCCGCCCTCGATCGTCTTTCCCGGCGCACCCGCGAGGACGAGCTGCGCGACGTTCGCGCCGATGAGCCCGCCGATCAAACCGGCGCCCATCAAGAGCCGGATTCCGGCGGTGTCGAGTCCGCGCCGGCGCGCCATCCAATGGAAGACGAGGATCGCGACTCCATATGCCAGCGCGTAGATGGGCGCCGCAAACAGCCAGCGCAGCGGCTCTGCTAATCCGTCCATGGCCGGGCCTTCGGGAGCGCCTCACAAAGCCTTCTCACGTGCACCAGCGTAGCGCGAGTGCGCGCAGCTCGGCATCCGTAAGAATACGGAGGCGTCAGGTCAGGCGCGCGTTGGCAAGGTCCAGGTCGTACTCGATCTTGCGGTAGATCTCGTCGGGAATCTCGCCGGCGCTGCGGAGCCGCATGATCTCACGCCGCTCCGCAGCGAGCGCCTCTCGTTCGAGCTTATGGTCGATTGCGATCTCCGCCGCTTCACCGGCCGTGCCGCTCCGGCCATCCAGGTGGCTCTGAAGGTGGACGATCCGATACTCGTACTCTCCGAGGATGCGTCCCTCGACCTCCCAATATTCAGTCGAATCAAAGTCAGGCTCGAGTTCGCGCATGCGCTGGATCCCCGCACGCAACGCTTGGACGCGCACTTCGATCTCTCGCGCGGCAAGATCTTCGTCGGAATCGATGCGAAGCCACTTCAAAATCGGCATCAACGTAAGGCCTTGGAAGACGAGCGTCGAGAAGATGACGCAGAATGCGATGAAGAAGATCGTGTTGCGCTCGGGGAAGTCATACGGCAGCGCCAGCGCCGCCGCGAGCGAGACGATCCCTCGCATCCCCGACCAGGCGACGATGAACACGTAGTTTGGCCCCGGAAACGGCTCGCGCTCGCGGATCTTCCGCGAAAACCAGCGCGGAATATAGGTGGCCGGATAGACCCAAGCGATCCGCACGACGATTACCAGAATGCTCACCGCGATCCCAACCCACAGTCCGCGCGAGACGAAATTCGGATCGGTGATGATGGCACGCAGCTGCAAGCCGATCGTAATGAATACCAAGCCATTCAAGAGGAAGATCAACAGCTCCCAAACGGCGCTGGCGATCAGGCGCGAATCGGGATCGAAGATCTTCGCCGATTGGCGGCTCACGAAGATCCCCGCGGTGACGGTCGCCAGGACCGGCGACGGACCGATGCCGCCGAACCGGATGGCGTCGGTGAAGAGGTAGACGGCATAAGGCGCGATGAGCGTGATGATGCTGTCGAGCAGATAGTCGTTCAACTCAAATTTGCGCATCGACTTCGCTACGGCCACCGTCACAACGCCGAAACCCAAGCCTAGCACGACGCCGCCAAGCGTCACGCCCGCGAACGCAGCGGCGCCTTCCGCGAGCGAAAAGGTTGTGCCGAGCGCCGCGGCGATGGCGAAGCGGTACAGCACCAGCGCGGTCGCGTCGTTGACCAGCCCTTCGCCGTCGAGGATCGTCGCGATGCGGCGCGGGACGTTGAAACGTTCGAACACGGCTCCCGCCGCGACCGCATCCGGCGGCGAGACAATCGCGCCGAGCGCGAACGCCGCAGCCCAACCGAGATTGGGGACGAGCTGATGCGCGAGCAGTGCGACGGCCAGGGTCGTCACCGTCACGAGGCCGATCGCCAACAATGAGATCGCGCGCAAATACCGGCGGAACATCGTCCAATCGGTCGTCCAACCGCCGGCGAAGAGCAGCGGTGGGAGGATGAGCAAGAACACATAGTCGGGGTTTATGCGGACGCTCGGCAGATTGGGAAAGAAAGCGAGCGCGGAGCCGCCGATCACGAAAGCGATCGGATACGGCAATTCGAAACGTTTTGCAACCGCGGCGATCGCGACGATCGCCGTCAGAAGCACAAAGAGCAGCCAGGATTCATTCATCGAGAGCGCCCCTCATGAACCACCGGCAGCTAGCTGAGATGCAGGACGGGGGGCGTCGAGCCCGGCCGAGCCGAAGCCGCGAGGTCATGCAGAGACGCATCGCCATCATCCTCATCAGTCTCGTATCGCTTGCGGCAAGTGCGACGGCGCCGGCGCGCGCCGACGGGTCGCTTTCGTTCTCGGTCGGCCCGGCCATCATGTTTCAAAGCGCCGCGCGCCAGATCGGCGGCACGACCCAGCTCAACGTCGGCGCGGGGTACGACTTCGGCGGAGTGAAACCGCTCCCGTTCCGTAGCTCGGTCGTGTTCGATTATGCGTCGGGCTCCGCCAATGGCGGCTCGCTCACCGATTGGGGGCTTGGGCTCGGCGGTCGCCTGACGACGCCGACCTACCTCGGCGCGAGCGCATTCTTGTACAACGTCAATGCTAACCAGGGGCCGATTATCGGTTCGCGTTCGGCAACCGGCTTCGGCTCGAACATCTTCGTCGGGGAGAAGCTGATCAGCATCCCGGGCGGTGCTTCCATCGGCGCTCAAGTCACCTACCGCCAATTGCCGACCGTCAACGGGATCGACGCGAGCGGGCTCGGCTTCGCGCTCCGCGCCTCGCTTTAGGGGCTCCCCGGAGGCCGGAACTCTGGAGGCGCCGGACGGGTTATACTAGGTAAGAACGTTGCCGGCTCAGGCCGGCTCGTTCGGCCGCGGGGCTGAGTAGTTTCGACGAGGCGAACCGTGGTCAATGTAAGCAGGCGGAGTTGCGAGCCCTCCTAAATCGATCGCAAGCGTTATACACGCGAACCAAAACTACGCACTGGCTGCCTAACTTAGGTTAGCCACGGTCCTCGAGGGGTCGCCGATGCCGCCTCGCTGATCGTCAACAAGTTCGGCTGGGACGAGGAGACCGCTCCGGGAGTCGTCCGAGAAAAAAGGAGCTGCGTCCGACGTGATTCCGGTTTCGAGAAGCCCGCCGGACTAAGACAAAATCGAAGCTGAGCCTGGAGAAAGCGTTGGTCCGGCGTTTCGGACTCGGAGTGCGACGCTCCGACAGCTCCACCAGATTTTTCGGCCCTCTCCCGCATCGGGAGAGGGCCGTGACTTTTCCGTCCCAGGACTCGCAGCATGAGGGTTTCCCCGGTCCGCGGACGGGAACACGTACTCCGTGGATAACAAAGCGCGCTTGTTCGTATTGCCGGCGCTCGCCGTACTGCTTCACGCTGCACCCGCGAGCGCGCATGAACCGCCAACCTGCGCGACGCTCGCCAAGGGAAGTGCCACGATGCAGAACGAGATCGACGGCCTGCGCCGGCGCGTGCGCTCGTACGAGCTTGACCTACGGGCGAAACGTCGGGCCGAAATCGCACATACTCTGTCGGTGCAGGAGAAACGTGCGGCGGACAAAGCCATCGCAGCCGAAGACGCGCAGCGGGCCTTCTTGAAACAGCGCGCGGACATCGAGCAGCAAAAAGTCGATGCTTGGCGGCACAACCTAACGCGTTGCGCAAACCAGCATATCGACTCGCACTAACGCTTGAAGGACAACGGCCCAGACGTTGGGAGCGGGCCGGTGTATTCGATGACATCGATGCCGCCGGCTTCGAAGTCGACCAAATACATGATGCGGTTGGTGATCCAGTAGACGCCGACGGTATCGGCCAAGCCGCTGGGCACGAACCAGCCGATTTGCTGGATCTGCCCGTTCTCGGCGACGTTGAGTAAGCGCGCGCCGAACGCGAACGAGGACATCACGGCCAGGCCGCCATTGTTGAAATTCGGGTTGACGTCGAACCAATGGGCCGAACAACCCTCGGGAGTTCCGAGGACTGCGGTCGAAGGGCTACCGTGGCTATCGACCTCTTCGCTGCCGCCGTTCACACTTTCGTCGCCGTTGCCGTTAACGAGCTCGTACGCGCCGACCAGCTTGAAACTGTGCGTCCTTTCCCAATCGCGCGTGTCGTAGCTGTAAAGGGTCCGTCCGTCGGGTGGATACTGACTGCACAGGCCGACGTAGGCACCCTCGTTTTGGCCCAGGAACCATCGGTCGCGACCCTGCCGCGGCCACTGCACGCTATGTCCGACATGGCCTTTCTGCGCGGGGCCGAGCCCCGTGGGACCGGTTTCTTCGGTGGTCGTGGGGAGGCTGAAGATATACTTCGGCGCCGCCGGATTACTGACGTCGAGGAAGGTCACCGGATTGCTCGCCGTCGCAAGCAGGCCCGGCTTTATCTCGGTCGTGTCGTGAACGTTGATGATGCCGCCGTGAAGGTTCGACCAATCCGAAAGCATCTTGGGATTCCGCGGATCCGTCGCGTCGATGACGTGGCCTCCCGTATACGTCGAACCATCGTACGAACCGTACACGAACGCGCAATCGTCGACGCAGCGCATCGTATGATCGAACGCACCGGAAACGGTCGAAAGTATGGACATCGCTTTCGGGTTGGACACGTCGATGACGGCGACGTCCTTGGTCGGCGTTCGCGAGAGGAATGCCAGCTTGTCGTTGACGGCTGTTTCTTCGTTTTCGACCGCCGAAACGAGGACGCCCGCCGGCAGATTCCCCTGATCGACGTTGAGGACGCTATCGAGCGTCGGCGAAAGCGGGTTCATCGTATCGAATGCATAGAAACCGCTCTCCCAGTTGTCAACGAAAAACGTGTGTGTCGAGGCGACGAAATGGCCCCCGATCGATTCACCGCCCCTTAGGTTGATGTGCTCTATCCACTTGATGTTGCACGAAGCGTAACCGCCGGCGGTGATCGTAAATTCGGGCGAGCACGACAGTCCGAAGGTTTGGTCCGAGGTCGTCGCAAGCGGCGGCAGAGCGTTCGTCGTCGACGTAGCCGCCGAAGAGGAGGTCCGTTCGGTCCCGGTGCGCTGCGCCGCGTCCAACAAAGGTGCCCCTGGCGCGGGAGCGGCGTTACCGCTCGTCCCTCCGCCGCCGCACGAGGCGAGCGAACTTGCTAAGATGCACCATAATGCGAATTGCGTAAGTTCTCGTGAATTCATCGTGCTCGCGCCTCTCAATCGGAGCTGATTTCCAAGTCGGCGGCGTTCCAAACCTAGCCCTCGACGGGACGAGCGACTTCGAACTCTTGTTGGTGCAGGCGTTTTTGTTACACTTCCGCGCGCGCTGGTAACGTCAAACCGGGGCGGATAAAACCTTCAACTCTCCGCGGCGGCAAGCGCGGAATCTTCCGGTTGGAATCCGGCGGCAACGAGCGGGTTCTGGCCGTTCCAGCGCAGCGTTTCTACATCGTCGAACAACGGGATATCGGAACGCAAGGTCGCTAGGTCCCGAAACAGGAACGCGAGGTCGCGGTCGCGCTGCAGTGTCTGCGCCAGCTTTCCGGGGCTCGCAACGTTGACGTTCCAGTCGCGCGCGTCGGCCGGGATTGCTTCGAGGTGTCCGAATCGTGCGAGGACGGCCGCAGCCGATTTCGCGCCCCAGCCTTGCAAACCCGGGAAGCCGTCGGCGGCGTCTCCGACCAGCGCCAAATAGTCGGGGATGCTCCGCGGCGAAACGCCGAACTTCGTGAAGACGCCGGCTTCATCGTAGAACGTGCGCGTGCGGCGATTGAGTTGCACGACGCGCGTGCCGCGCACGCATTGTGCCAGGTCTTTGTCGGGCGTGCAGATGATCACTCGCTCGACGCGCGGATCGGCGGCCGCGATCGCTGCTGCTGCCGCCAATCCATCGTCGGCTTCGAACTCGACCATCGGCCATACGGTGATTTCGGCGGCGACGAGCGCTTCCTCGAGCAGCGGGAACTGCGCGAGAAGGCTCGGTTCGATGCCTTCGCCGGTCTTGTATCCGGGCCATAAGGCGTTGCGGAACGATTCGATGACGTGATCGGTAGCGACGCCGACATGCGTCGCACCGCTCCGCAGCAAGCCGTGAATCGAGGTGAGCACGCCGCGGACCGCGGCTATTTCGCGGCCTTCTGCGTCGCGCGCCGATGGCAGCGCGTAGTAGTGGCGGAACAGTTCGTAGGTGCCGTCGATGACGTGGACGATCACCCTGGAAATGTTGCGGGCCGGTTCTCGCGACCCTTCGGCTCCGCGAAACGCGCTCGGCGTACTACGCGCTGCAGCGGCGCGAGCTTACATCTTCGTGCAGGTGATGAGGTACAGCGTCTTCCACGCGCCGCCGGCCTTATATTCACCCAGATCGGTGTACTTCGTGAGAGTGAGCTGATCGTACGTATCCTTGATCTGCATCGTCTTGCCCGAGGCGCTGAAGTACGAGCCGCTCCAGACCGTCTTCTTTCCGGTCGCGGTCGATGTTTCTAACCCGTAGCTCCCGTCCGCGTAGGCGGTGGGCCCCCACCACGTCTTCGTCTTCGACGAATATGCGACGTAACCGGACGTATCGAAATTCTTGCCGGCGGTCCGCACGAACAGTGCGGGGCTGGCGTTGCTCCGGGCGACGGTGATCGTAAAGGTGCTCGGCCCGGCCATCGCAGAGGGCGTGGGGTTGTTGCACGTCCACGTCCCGATGAAAAAATCATAGCCGTGCGGTCCAACGCCTATCATGGAAAGGGACATTGCCGTGGGCTGGGACTGCGCGGCGCTTGGCGCGACGACTAGCGTCGCGAGCATTACAAAAGAAAGGAGCCTTTTCATGCTGGTTCCTCCGTCGGCGATAAATGGTTTATGGTATCGACCAGATATCGCTTCGACTCGGGCTTTCCGGCTCCCGGTCTAGACGCGGCGTTCGTGAACGCGACGGGACGGTGATTCGAGATGCGGCGCTGAACCCGCCATCATGGCAACGACGATGACAGCACCCTACTACGCGAACCTCCGTCTCCAAATCGGGGGTGAAGCGATCCCGCCCAGCGCCCGAAAATCACTCACGGTCGAAGACCCCGCAACGCGCGAAGAGATCGGCCGTTTGCCGATCGCGACCGACGACGATTTGCAGCGTGCGCTTGCAGCGGCTGCGCGCGGCTTCGCACGCTGGCGAGCGACCTCGGCCTACGACCGCGCCCACATTCTGGGCGCGGCGGCGCGGCTGGTTCGCGGGCGGGTCGAAACGATTGCGCGGATCCTCACGCTCGAGGAAGGGAAACCGATCGCCGAATCGCGCCTCGAAGTCCTCGCCACCGCCGACATCATCGAATGGTGTGGCGAAGAAGGCCGCCGCGCCTACGGCCGCGTCGTGCCGGGTCGCTCCGCGTCCGTCCGCCAGACGGTGTTGCGAGAACCGGTCGGACCCGTCGCAGCCTTCACGCCGTGGAATTTTCCGGCGATCACGCCGGGCAGAAAACTCGCCGGCGCGCTCGGCGCCGGCTGCTCGATCATCATCAAACCGTCGGAAGAGACTCCGGCGACGGCGCTGGCCTTGGTCGACGCACTGCACGACGCCGGACTCCCCGAGGACGTCGTCAACGTCGTCTTCGGCGATCCGGCGCACATCAGCGAGACGCTGATCGCCTCGCGCGTGATCCGCAAGATCTCGTTCACCGGATCGATCGCCGTCGGCAAGCACCTCGCCGGCCTCGCCGCCAAAGGCCTCAAGCGCGCAACGCTCGAGCTGGGCGGCCACGCGCCGGTCATCGTGACCGCGAAGGCCGACCTCGGCAAGGCCGTCGCGATGTCGGCGTCGTCGAAATACCGCAACGCCGGTCAGGTCTGCGTCTCGCCCAGCCGCTTCTTCGTCCAAGACGGCATCTTCGCAGACTTCGTCGAGGCCTTCACGGCCAAGGCGTCGTCCTTGCGCATCGGACACGGACTCGACGAGAAGACGCAGATGGGATCGCTTGCGAACGAGCGTCGTCGCCAAGGCATCGCGTCGCTAGTCGACGACGCGAAGCAGCGCGGCGGCAAGGTTCGCACCGGCGGTGAATCTCTCGATTCGAACGGCGGGTTCTTTTACGCGCCGACTGTGATCACCGACGTTCCGGCCGATGCACGCGTTCTCAGCGAAGAGCCGTTCGGCCCGGTCGCCGTCATTACGCGTTTCGCCGACCTCGATGAGGCGATAACTCTGGCGAACTCGCTGCCCTACGCGCTGGCCGCCTACGCCTTCACGCAAGACGTCGGCGAAACCATTCGCATCGGCAACGAGGTTGAAGCTGGGATGATCGGCATCAATCAGTTCGGAATCGCTTTCGCCGAATTGCCCTTCGGCGGCATCAAAGACTCGGGCTACGGTTCCGAAGGCGGCATCGAAGGCCTCGAGGGCTACACCGTCACCAAGACCGTTACCGTCACCTAAATACATGGCGAAGTTATATTTTCGCTACTCGGCGATGAACGCCGGGAAGTCGACCGCGCTCCTCCAAGTCGCGCACAACTACGAAGAAAACGGTCGTTCGGTGCTCATCTACACGTCGGCGCTCGACCACCGATACGGAGTTGGCCAGGTAACCTCGCGGCTCGGCCCTCGTCGCCACGCGGCGAGCTACGATCGCGATCTGGATTTCTTCGAAGCGATCTCGAACGAAAACGGCGTCTCGTGCGTGCTCGTCGACGAGGCGCAGTTCCTCACCGTCGACCAAGTTCGGCAGCTCCATCGCGCCGCGCACGTTCTCGGAATCCCCGTGATCTGCTACGGGATTCGCAGCGACTTTCGCGGCGATCCCTTTCCGGGAGCGGCCCACCTGTTGACGCTCGCGGACAGCCTCGAAGAACTCAAGACGATCTGCAATTGCGGCCGCAAGGCGACGATGAACGTCCGCGTCGACGAGAGCGGCCGGCGCATCACCGCCGGCGAACAGATCGCGATCGAAGGCGACGTCCGTTACGTGCAGATGTGCGGCGGCTGCTTCTATGAGACGGAGAACGGCAACGCGGAAAACGGCTCGCCGGTTTGAGGATCGCCTTTCGCTCGTTGACGCGCCTGCTCAAGACGGTAGCCGCGCGCCCTCAAAAGCCCGGAAAGCCGAAGACGGTGCGCGTCAGGTGGAAGAAGACCGGAGCTGCGAAGACGAGCGAGTCGACGCGATCGAGGACGCCGCCGTGTCCGGGTATCAGCGAGTCGAAATCCTTGAGGCCGCGATCGCGTTTGAACGCCGACATCACGAGTCCCCCGCAAAAACCGAGCAGACAGAGTAAGAGTGAGACCGCCGCCGCTTCGAGCGGCGTATACGGCGTCAGCCACCACAATGCGGTGCCCAGAGCGGTCGCGGTCGCGACGCCGCCCGCGAAACCCTCGACGGTCTTGTTCGGGCTCAGCCTGCCTACGATTGCGTGTTTTCCGAAGAGCTTTCCGAAGACGTATTGCAGCACGTCGCTCATCTGCACGACGACGATAAGAAAGATGAGAAGCTTCGTGCCTGCGCTCGGATGCGCGGCGGAATTGGCCGCCATCAGCGCCGGGACGTGACTGAGGCCGTAGACACAGGCGAACAGTCCCCACTGCAAGCTCGTCGCGCGGACCAGAAAGTCGCGGGTCTCGCCGGAGAGCGCGACGGCGATCGAGATCGCCGCGAACGCGTAGACCGGAAGCGCTATCGCGAAGACTCCGTACAGGTGAAGCCAGACCAGAGTATACTGCAGCGGGATTGCGACAAAGAGCGCAATCCCGAGCGCAAGCCGGTCGCGCTTTGCATCGACGCCGAGCCGCGCAAACTCGCGCAGCGCCAGGAAGGAGACGATCGCGTAGAGCGCGAGCGCGACTAGCGGGCCGGCGACGATCGCCGCAAGCAACGCTGCGACCATCAGCCACCACGCGTACGTGCGCGTCGCTACGTTGGCGAAAACTTCGCGCGCCCGCTCCGAGCGAGCCGTACGCTTCCCGAGTTCTCCGACGGCAGTCGCCGATGTCAAGAGCGCGACCGTCCCCGCACCCACGCGCAAGATGGCGGGGTCTTGAAGCGCGAGTATCATCCGACTTGCGCGGCGATCGCACGCGTGCGGGACGCCAGAGTCCAGGCCGACCCGGCAATGACGAGCGAGATCGCGCTCAGCATCACGTGCGGCAGGAGACCAAAATGCGCGAGCAGCGCAGCCGCGGCGCAGGCCGCCGCAGCGACCAACATGCGCTGCTGTTTGGCCATCGGTCCCGCGAACGATTGCGTTCCAATTAGCGCGCCGCCGAGAAGTCGGACGTACGCCGTCCCCATCGCGAGCAACGCCGCAAGCAACCCGAGCGCTGCGCCGAACGCGACGCCGCCGAAAACGGGGATTGCGCCGCCGCCGGCCACGCCCATCGCTACGAGCACGAGCGTGTCGGAGATTCGGTCCGGTATCTCGTTGAAGAGTGGCCCAGCCGGCGTCGCGCGCCCGCCCTCGATTGCCACAAGGCCGTCGAGTACGTTGCAGCAGCCGCGAAGGGCGATGCCGAGAATGGCGCTGAGAAGGAGGGGAGCCGCCCACGCCGCCGGCGCCATCATCGCTGCGGCAATCGCTGCTGCGCTGAGCGCGGAGAAGACGATGCTCGCGAGCGAAATAGCGTTCGGCGTCACGCCCCGCACGATCAGGAGATCGGCGGCGAAGTTGATTGCCGGGTGCTCGCGCAGCCTGATCGGCCGGCGAGGCGGAGCGAGTCGGACCGGATGGGCGGCTTCCATCCTTTGATACTAGGCCGTCGTCTGGGTACGCGCGTCCGTAAAACTACGGAGCCTGCGGGGGCTCTACGGCGCGGGCAGCGGGCCGCCGGCCCTTGGACGCAGCCCGAAAATTATCGTCGCAAGAATGACTTCCAGGATCGCTCGCGCGATCAAATATCCCGCGGGATAGTAGGCGCCGAGCCCGAGCGCGACAACGCAGTACACGTTCAGGACGGCACCACCCAGTAGGATAATGATGAGCGCGTCGATGACGGCAACGTACCGCGCCGGATCGCGAGCCGCAACGCATAATAGATAACCGAGAGCGAGAATGAAGAGGCCGAAGCCTTTCACTAATGCGTATTCCACAGCGTTGCTGGGAGGCGGCATGGTTCCAATCGCGAGCACCCAGTTCGTAGCAAAGCCCAATACGACCGCGCCGGCACCGCAGATCGCCGACAGGACGAATAGGATGACTCGCAATGTCTGAAACGGTCGCGTAGCGTTCATAAATGTCCTCCGGACGATCTCTGTCACCCTGAGTGGAGCTCGCCCCTCGACAAGCTCGAGATAAACTCCGCGAGCTCCTACTCTAGCATGGGACCTGCTCGAAACCCCGAAAAAGCCCTTGTGGCCTCCCGAGCGCCGCGTTTTTGCCTCGCGTTCTTCATCGCTGCGCTGCTGCCGCTCGCATCGGTCGCTCCGACGCTCGCGCGGAGCGAAGCCGATGCCAAGCTCGTTGCACCGCCGCCTGGAATCGGCACGACGGATGCGACCGTCGGCACGGTGCTGCGTCTGCACGAGAAGGCGATCGGGATGCCGGTGACGCCGAACGCGACGCGTCATGAAACGTGGGCCAGAAATGAAACGGGTCTGGAGGGTTCCGAGACGCTCGTTCGCGACGGCCTCGACTATCACGCGCGGCTTCAGCGCGGACCGTTTCTCGACGAGTACTGGCAGATCGATGGAAAGCGTTGGCACCGCTCTTCCAACGGCGTCGTCTCCGAAATGCAGAGCGAAGATTACGACAGCTTTACGATGCTGCGCGTTCTGGAAGACGCTGCCGATCCCAAGAACGACGTGAAAATACTCGGCGAAGTTGCAGATCCCAAACCCGCGTACGTTCTCGAGGTAACGCGCTCCGGCGAAAAACGTCCGGAGTGGATCTTCTACGAGAAGGCCACGGGCTTGGTCTCACGCGTCGAAGCCGTCGAGGGTTCGGTACGGGTCGTCAGCACGTATGACGATTACCGAAAGGCGAACGGGTCTAGCGAACCCTGGCACGTCCACGATGTGTTCGGCGACACCGGCGCCGAACTCGACTACGTGCGCAAGGCCCAAACGTTCGGCGATCCGGTCGACCCGCACGAATTCGATGTTCCAGCCGGCGCTTTCAAGCCAGGAAACTTTAACGAACCGGCGATTCTGCCGTCGCAAATTCCGTTCGGTTCCGTCATCGTGCGGCTTGTCGTCAACGGACGCGGCTTGGACTTCGAAGTTTCGGCCGGAGAGCCGAAATCGTACATCAATCGCGACGTCGCTTTCGAGTTGGGGCTTCCGACGTTCGATCAGCTGACGAAAACGAAGGACGGTAAGAACGTCGGCTTCGAGACCGTGATCCCCGAAGCGACGATCGGACAAACAAAGCTCAAGGACTTCGCCGTACGCGCGGTTTCGTTCAGCTATCACGCCAACGAAGGAACGAAGGTCGTCGGGCTCCTCGGGTACGACTTCTTGTGCAGCGGCGCGTTCAAGATCGACTACGTAAAGAACCAATTCGAAATCGTCGACCTGGCGAAAGAAGTACCGAAGATGAAGAGTCCCTTCGTGCTGCGTCTCAATCTCGACGACGGTTTGCCGTTCATCGCAGGCTCGATCGCGTCCCACGATTCCCAGAATATCCTTTTCGACAACTCGTTCACGTTTTCGATGCTCTTCGGCTCGTTCACCAACCGCTTTCCGGAGGCAGCCCCCGCTACGCGCGGGACGAAGCGCAAGAGCGTCGTGCCGTTTGCCGATTCGTCGACCTACGGGCGCGAAGCCGACGTGTGGCTTTCGAAACTCGCCGCATTTCAATTCGCAAACCAAAAGTACACGAATCTCGACATACTGGCGACGGATGGCGATGCGGGTTACGATCACCCTGTCGACGCCGTTCTGGGCTTCGATTTCTTGTATTATTTCGACGTTTTTCTCGACTTGTCGCATCGTCAGGTGATCTTGAGCGCCAACGATAACTTCAATAAGCGCTTTAGACGGGTATCGCAGCTTTGAGCAGGCCGCGGCGGCTTGAGAGTCCGAAGAAACCTTGCCGTCAGACGATGGGTCGATGAATCAGATGAATTCAATGCTCGAGTTTCCGAGTGAAGAACGCGCCTACGAGGAGTTCGTCGAGCGCTACTCCGACGGATTGCCGGTCGTCCTGCCGACGCCCGAACGCGTCGCGCGCATGTTGGCCGGGACGCACGATGATCGGGACGACGTGCTCGGTCACGTCATGCCGGCGGGTAGCGCGCTGACCATTCGCGACGTCGCCATCAACGCGGTGATGGCCGGCGCCGAACCGCGGCAGCTTCCTCTGATCACCGCGGCGCTCGAAGCGATGCTGGACGACCGTTTCAACCTCAACGGTCTGCAATCGACGACACATTGCGGGACGCCGCTAGTCATCTTTAGCGGCGCGCTCGCGCTCGAAGCGGGACTCTCGGCCGGCAACAACGTTCTCGGCAACGGTCAGCGCGGCAACCTTTCGGTAGGCCGCGCAATTCGGCTGGTGCTGACCAACGTCGGTGGCGGCGTGCCCGGCAAAACCGACATGTCGGTGCAAGGAACGCCTGCGAAGATTTCGTTCTGCGTCGCCGAGCGAGTCGATACCGGCGTGTGGGCGCCGCTGGTCGTGCGTCAGGGCGGCACTCCCAGCGAAACGAGCGTCACCGTGATGGGCGCCGACGCGCCGATCCACGTCGCCGATCACCGCTCCGCAACGCCGCAACGGCTCTTGCGCAACGTCGCCGACGCGATGCGTCATCTCGGCACGATGAGCGCGACGCGTCCCACGCAGATGGCCTTGCTGCTCGCGCCGCAGCACGCGCGCATCGTCGCGAACGCCGGCTGGCACGCCGCCGACGTGCAGAACTTCCTCTTCGAACACGCCCGCAATCCGCTCTGGCGCTTGCGCGACGCCGGCGAATACGATCCGGTGAAGACGCCGGCGGTCGCCGCCGAGTTCGGCGATCCCGAAGATCCCGATACGCGCATCCCGGTGTTCGCTTCACCGGATCGCTTGATTCTGGTGGTCACCGGCGGCGACAGCGGCGGCTTCTCGACCGTCGTCCCGGCCTGGCCTGCGAGCGTCGCGGTGCATCGTTTCATCGACGCCGACGGTTCTTACAGTCGACCGCGCGCGCAACGCGAAGGAATTCCGGTATGAGTTTCGTCGTCCACGATCCCCGCGGCGGCCGCGTCGCCGCCGCCCCAGCCCTTGCGGCGCGTCCGAAAACGCTCGCCGGGCTGAAGCTGGGCGTTCTCGACAACACCAAAGAACAAGCCGACATCCTGTTGGGGCGTGCCGCTCATTTGCTCGCGCAGGACGGCGCCCAGCCGGTCTTCGCGCAAAAGCCCTCGTTTTCGCGCGTCGCGCCGCCCGAGGTGATCGAGCAGCTAGCGATGTGCGACATCGTGATCACCGGGCTCGGCGGTTGAGGGAGTTGCGTGTCCTGCTGTATGCGGGACGCCGTCGCCCTTGAAGGGCTCGGGATCCCAACGGTGATTTTGGTCAATGAGGTTTTCATTCCGATCGCCGAGGCGACCGCCGCGCTGCTCGCGTTGCCGCAGGATTATCCGAACCGCAACATCGTCTGGCTGCCGCATCCGACTTCGAATAAGACCAAAGATCAGCTCGAAGCGCTCGTCGGCGAACGAATCGGTGAGATCCGCGCAAAGCTCGTCGGCCGAGCCGATGGTGCGAAAACGAATCGCGCACCTGCCGTCGGCAACGGCGACGCGCTCGCTGCCGCTCGCGCCGCCGTCGCCGGGCTCGCCGACAGCCTGCGCGCCGACGGAGCCGAGCTCGCGCTCGAAGACTTTCGCGACGGCGTTCTCAGCGCGACGCTGAACGTCGGCAGTGTCACTTGCGACGACGGTTCGTGCATCCTTCCGACCGAGCAACTCGAGCGAATGCTCGACGCGATGCTGCGTCCGAAGCTCGACGCGCTGCAAGCGGTCAAACTCCGCGAGGTCCGGTAAAGCCCTTGTCACCCTGAGCGGAGCGCCGAAGGCGCACTTCGACTCGTCGCTTCGCGACTCGCTCAGTACAGGCTCCGTCGAAGGGCCAACGGGGGCGGGCTTGTCGAACGGCCGACGGATGTCTCGCATCGTCAGGACGCTCCTCGCTGCCGTCGGCTTCGGCCTTTGTCTCGATCTTTCAAGCGCCCGCGCGGCGACGCCCGATCTCTTCGACATGCAGTTCGAGAGCCCGATGCTGAGCGAGTTCAATCACGCGCCCACGTTCGTCAAGGCGCAAGTGGTCTTGCCGGACTCCTACGATGGCATGCCGGAACGGCGCTACCCGACGATTTATCTGATTCACGCGTTCAACGAAAACTATCGTTTCTCGGCGCGTAAACTGCAAAGCTGGCAAGATGCGTTCCGCACCAATCACGCGGAGTTCATTCTGGTCTCGCTCGACGCCGCGCTCCCCAGCGGGCATCACGAGTTCGCCGATTCCGTGAACAACGGTCCCTGGGGGACTGCGTTGACGAGCGAATTCTTGCCCGAATTCGAGAGCAATTTTCGCGCGATCTCGTCGCCGGCGGCGCGCTACGTGACCGGACATTCGTCCGGCGGCTGGTCGGCGCTATGGCTGCAGGTGAACTACCCCGACACATTCGGCGGCGCGTGGTCGGCCGCGCCGGACCCGGTGGACTTTCACGATTTCACGGGCCCCGATCTCACGCTCGAGCCGCCGCAAAATCTTTATCGCGACGCTCGCGGCCGTCTCTACGGATTCGTCAGGAGCGGCGGCTCGGACACGATGACCTTGCGCGATTACGTTTCGAAAGAAGATCGCCGTCCAGGCGGGCAATTCGATTCCTTCGACGCGGTCTTCAGCCCGCGCGGTGCCGACGGCCGGCCCGAGCGCCTATTCGATCACCGGACCGGGGTCATCGATCCGGCGGTCGAGCGGTATTGGGAAGAACACTACGACATCGCGCGGCTCCTCAAAGTCCGCTGGCCCGAGCTCGGCCCGAAGCTGCGCGGGAAACTCCACGTCGTCGTCGGGACGTGGGACACGTTCCACCTGGACGGACCCGTTCGGCTGCTCGCGGAAGAATTGAAGACCTTGGGGAGCGACGCCGAGATCGACTTTGCGCGACATTACGACCACTTCAACATCTACGACTACGACGGCGGATTGCTGCGCCACGACGTTCGCGAGATGAAGCGGGCCCTCGAGCGCGCCGGCGTTACGGCGTCCTAGGATCAGATGGGATCGACGATTCACGCTACGCGCCTCATGCGCGCGCGTATCAACGACCGCCTCGCCCGCGCAGCGGCCTATCCGATCACGGTGATTTCGGCGCCCGCCGGGTTCGGCAAGAGCGTCGCGTTGCGCGATTTCATCGAAACCGCTCGGCTCGACGCCGTGCGCTACGACGTCCTGCGCGAAGACGCGACGCTGCTCGCGTTCGTGCGCGGCCTGAGCGAGGCGCTGGCGCCGGTCGCGCCGAGCGCGCGGGCGGCGTTTCCGGCGATGCAGCAGCGTGTCCTCTCGCTCGAAGATCCCTTGCGGCAGCTCTCCGACTGGTTTGCCGAACATCTCAAACGAACCGTTTGCACGGTCGTAATCGACGATCTCCATCACGCCGCCGCCGATCCGAATGCGATCGTCCTGCTGGCCGATCTCATCGAACGGACGAGCGCGCGCATTCGCTGGATCGTCGCGACGCGCAGCGACGTCGGCTTGCCGATCGCCACCTGGCTCGGCTACGGCAAAATGGACGTACCGATCGGCGAAGACGAGTTGCGATTCACCTCCGAAGAGGCGCTGGCCGCCGCTCAGGAAGCGCCTGCGCCGATCGATGCGCAGGAGATCGAGGCGTTGCGCGATTTGACCGAAGGTTGGCCGATCGCGTTGTCGATCGCGCTGCGCACGCGCACGCACGCGTCGGATTTGCGCACGGCGTCGGTGGGGACGCGCGAGATGGTCTACCGCTACCTCGCCGAGCAGAGCTTCGCAGGCCTCGTGCCTGATCAGCGCGCTTTTTTGTTGAGCACCTGCGTTTTTCCGTCGTTCGACGGCGGGATCGCCGAGGCGTTCGGTGCGACGAGTGAGTTCATCGACGAGCTCCGCCGGAACGTCACGTTCTTGAGCGTCTCCGCCGCCGAATATCGCTATCACGACCTCTTCCGGGAGTTCCTCGAGGCCGAGTTGCGCCGGCTCGGCGAGCGCGAATGGAGCGCTCGGCTAGCGACGGCCGCGCGCGTCTTGGAAGAACGCGGCGAGCGAGCCGGCGCGCTGGCCTTGTACACGAAGGCGAACGACGCCGGGGCGATTCTCCGCATCGTCGAATCCCAGGGCTTCGAACTGTTCGATCGCGGTGAAGCCGCGATGCTGGCCGCGGCGCTCGATGCTCTGCCGGCGAGCGAGCGCGGGGCCAGCGCGAGTGCGCTGGGCGTGCGCGCGATGCTCGAAGCCAGCCGCGGCCGCTTCGATCTCGCCGAACGCAGTTACGGCGCGGCGATCGAACTCGCCGGCGAAGCCGATCTCAAGACGTCGCTCGTCCACCGGCTCGCGATCGAACTCGTCCGGCACGAACGCGACTGCATCGAACTTCTCGAACCGTACGCGCGCGACGGCGAGATCGCGGCGTCCCTGCGCGCGCCGCTGCTCGGCACGCTCGCGACCGCCTACGTCCTGGCCGGCCGTCCGAGCGACGCCGTCGTCTCCATCCGGCGCGCGCTCGACCTGCTCGAGCCCTCGGCGCCCGACGACGTGCGCGCCCGCCTATTGCAGCAAGCCGCTTACGTCCATCAGTTCGGTCCCACGCGCGACCAGGCTCGCGCCTACGCCGAGCACGCCATCGAACTCGCGCTGGCGCGAAATCTCTACGACGTCGCGGCGCGCGCTTATAGCATCCTATATACGATCGCCAACGACGAAGCCGACGACCCGATTGCGAGCCTCGCGATCCTCGACAAGTTGGAAGAGTGCGCACGTAAGGCCGCGAGCCAGCAAGCGCGCCTCTTCGGCCTGATCGCCTCATACGAAATCGAAGTCGAACGAGGCGACGATGCGGCGATCGAACGGATCGAACCCGCGCTTGAAGAGAACCACGGGGCGCTCGCGCGGGCCCGCGCCGAGGCGCTCCTGCCCGCGCGCGCATTGCGTGCGAGCTGGAAGGGCGAGTTCCGGCGCGCCTACGATTTGCTCGCCGGGACGGCCGAGTCGCAGAGCAGTCCGGAACGGCGCGCGCTGCGCTCGGCCGAGATCGCACTTTACGCCGCGGCGGCGAGCTTAAATGAAGAAGCAGGGGCGGCGCTGCACGACGCGCAGCGCGCGCTCGAAGATTCTCTGCCGGAGTCGCGCCGCGCCATCCGCTCGCGACTCTTTCTGGCGCTGGCCGAACTGGCGCGCGGGCACGGAACGTCGGCGCATCGCCATATTGCCGAGGCCGAGCGCGCGCTGTCACCGGGGCTGCGGCGTTTGCGCGCGCTTGCTCAGGCGGTCCGCGCGCTGTACCTGGTTCACCTCGAGCAGGCAGAATCGGCGACCTTGGCCGCTTCGCTCGAACGCTTGCGCGCCGAACATTTCGGCGGTCTAGCTCGTTTGGTCGCCGCAGTCCCCGTCGGCGCCAAACCGGAAGAGGGCTATGCGCAGCTGACGCCCGCCGAACGCGCGATCCTGCAGCTCTTGGTCGCCGGCGCGAGCACGAAGGACGTCGCCGCCAAGACCTCGCGCAGCCCGCAGACCGTCGACACTCACATTCGTTCGATCTGCCGCAAACTTCACTGCAGCGGGAGGCGCGAAGCCGTCGCGTTAGCCATCAAGTCCGGTTGGGTCCAGGCTTAGTTCCGCGTCGCGCCGGCTTAGCGGGATAGGAGTTCAGCGGACCAAAAACGGTGTCATGCACGCATCGATCCGGCTCCGACGTGACGGAAGCGGCTCCGACCAAGCGCTCCGCCTAGCGCCACAAGCGGTGCCAGAGTCAAAAGAAAAACGAGGTGATACCACACTGGAAACTTCGCCCACACCGCAATGTGTTCCGGGATGAACACCGCGAGGATGATGGCGCCCAGCACCCATGGCAGCCGCGTCCTAGAAGGTGCTGTTAAGCTCGTCACCGCGCCTGCGGCGAGCGATGAGAGAGCGCCAAGAATAAGGCGTGCCACTTTCATGCCGAGCGTAAAGGTCATTGTCGGTTCGGCCAAAGCATAACCGGCAAGCCCGATACGCAGCCCACGGTTGAGCAGTGAAGCAACCAGCACCCAAATCACAATCCCGCCCAACACCGCGAGAATGGACCGTTTCATAAGACGCCCCTCCCTTTCTCTTGTATCTTATCATTAAACGGTGATGACCACACCCAAGCATATTGGAATCCTCGCGTGCAGCTACGAAGGCGCTGCTCTTTGCTATCGCGAGATTGGCGCTTTTTCTGAGAATATTCTCGGACCGTGGAATCACCCGCGCATCACGATTGACTCGATTCCGATGGCTGCCTATCTGCCTGCCTTCGATGCCGGTGATCGTCGTCGTCTGGCGGAAATCATGTCCGATTCGATCGGCGTGCTCGCTCGAGCCGGCGCCGATTTTGCGATCTGTCCCGACAACAGCTGCCATGTTGCTTTAGAGCACTTGCGAGATCTCCCGATCCCACTGCTCAGCATCCTTGATGTAGTCGCCTGCGAAGCCCAGCGTCTCGGCCTTCAGCGGGTTGCCATTCTGGGAACGCGCTTTACCATGGGCTCCACGATGTACCCACGCGCGTTTGCAAGTCGAGGCATCAAGAGCATGCTGCCGGAAGCCGCCGAGCAGAAGCAAATCGATCGCATGATATTCGAGGAACTTGTCAAGGGTGTCCTACTCGACGCATCGCGTGCTGCACTTGAACAAATTGTCGACCGCATGGGAAACGTGGGTTGCGACGGCGCCGCATTGGTTTGCACCGAGTTGCCTCTCCTTCTTCCGAGCCACGGCGCCGTGCAGATTCTTAATTCCACGCAACTTTTGGCGGCCGCTGCAGTAGCCGAAGCGGTTAGCTCGTCGTCTCGATACTAGGGCGAAAGGTACTTTGCCAACTGTTCATACGTCCACTGATTCCCGCGGGCAAAGAAGTTGTACGTCTTGTCCCAATCAGCGCCCGTACCCCAACCGACCATCGAAGATACGATCTTTGTTCTTTCG